>LQAE01000045.1_pt1 | contig 66351 bp, 60 predicted proteins | sample 1535771 | NCBI WGS metagenome assembly LQAE01 (sample SAMN04331582, study PRJNA305678) | bioreactor metagenome | isolation source: bioreactor_1 inoculated with Wadden Sea sediment 1st replicate of a... | place: Germany:Bremen
ATCATAGAGCACATAGACCCGCACCCCCTCCTGCTGCTTCCTGCTCAGGGCATGATAGAACCCTTGAGTGAGTTCTGTGTAGTTTGCCAGGAACGCATCAACGAGGATATAGTCCTGAGCATCATCGACAAGCTCCTGAGCACGGGAAAGCCAGGAAGCACCGTCAAGACAGGTCACCGGTACGGTAGACCGGAACTGCTGGTATCCTGCATCGTCATAGTAGGCTGCGATACTCTCTGAGACCGGCAGATCATCCCTCGGGATACTGGTGCAGGATGAGAGCAGCAACACCAGAGCAAACACAGTGAAGAGCTGTATCGGTTTCATATGATACAGTATACACGGATCATCTGATCTAATAAACACTGCATAGGTTATTATGAACTATTCTTTTTATGTGTACACAGCACATAGGATACCTGCCAGAGAAGCCCCTCCCTTCAGAGCTGAAGCACGCTGATGCGTGCACTGCCTCATGTTGTGCCCATCCCCTATCATGCTGCCCCCGGGAGTATCTTTTCTTCGTATCCCACAGCCCGTCCACTTGTCCATCTTCACATTCTGGCATAGGATATCAGCAATGGAAGATTACCAGTTCCCCAAACACATGAAACGCCTGATCAGGATACTCGAGAGCTTCACGAAACGACCGATCTATGAGATGAGTCCCGAGGAGATCGACAGGCTCAGTACGGCTTCCATCCCGAACAACTGGATCACTCGACAGCTGCTCGACAAGAAGGCTGATCATATCGTCAGAAAGACCCTTCGGATCCCGACTGCAGAGGTCCTGTCACAGCCTATCTCTACACCAAGATGGAACATCCCAACGATAAGGACAGGCAGCTTCGTCTTGACCAGCCCCTGATCCTCTTCTTTCACGGCGGGGGTTGGGTCATCGGACACACGGTACTCAATGATTTCTACTGCAGCAGACTCGCTGAGGTGACGAACTCGGTAGTCCTCTCTGTCGATTACCGACTCGCCCCGCAGTACCGGTACCCATGTGCAGTACATGATGCCTATGCAGCCCTCCAGTGGGCCTCCCTGCACGCACCTGCATGGGGAGCCCGTTCAGACAGCCTCTTCGTCATGGGAGGGAGTGCGGGAGGGAATCTTGCAGCTGCGATCAGCTTGAAGGCGCATCAGGAAGATGGTCCGGCTATCGCCGGTCAGATCCTGATCTATCCGGTGACAGACGGGACGATGAGCTCTGACTCCTATGTTCGCCATGCACATGCACCGCAACTGGATAAGAAGAGTATGGAGTTCTTCATCGATGCGTATAAGAGCAGAGATGAGGATGTCTATGAGCCCCTGTTCTCACCGCTGTTGGCCCCGGAGCTGACAGGTCTGCCGCCGGCACTGGTGATCACCGCGGAGTATGACCCCCTGCACGATGAGGGGATCAGGTATGGCCAGCGGCTGCAGCAGTCGGGTGTAGAGGTTGAGTTCCTTGATTGCATGAGGACCATCCACGGCTTCATCAACTATCCGAAAGCCAACGGGGTACCTGAGACCGAGCAGGCAGTCGCGACGTTCATCGAACGCCACACTCAGAAGTAAGCTACTTCCGCTTTCTCTGATGGAAGATCGGATGGAAATATCGTTCCATATCCACTTTCCCTGATATGTACTTGATCAGAAGTGAGTAGAGACCGTAGGTCACACCGATGGAGACGAGAAAAGCCAGCAGCAGGAAGATCTGCGCAGTCGTAGCAGAGGTCTCTGCAGAGAGCACAGCCCCGAGGGCTGCGATCGCCAGGAGAAAACAGACCAGCATGAGTACGATATTGAACACCGTAGCACCTATGATGAAGAGTGCAGTATTGACCTTCTTATTCATAATCTCTCCGTATGGAAGTCAGTAATGAGATGATCAGCAGGATACCGCCGACCACGATCGCAGAATCTGCGATATTGAACGTCGGCCATCGCTCCAGCCCGAAGAGCCCATAGAATCGGACATCGATGAAATCGACGACACCCAGCGGTCTGAAGATCCTGTCTATGATGTTCCCTACCCCGCCTCCGAGGATCAGGGCTATGGTCCATCGCTGGAATCGGGTGAACTCATCACTTCTGATCAGATAGATGACCAGCAGGATGATCACGATGACCGGTACGACGATGAACAGGATCTTTCGTGCCATCGCCGGCAGGGAATCTCCCATGCTGAAGGCTACGGCTTTGTTCTGTACATGGATGATGCGCAGGAAGGCTCCCTCCCCGAACACCGCTCCGATGGTATTCAAGGGGATGGACCGTACGATGAGCTCCTTGGTCAGCTGATCGATCATCGTGATCACTGCTGAGAGGATGAAGGGTATCAGCCTTGATGGTATCGGACTTCGCATCACAACCCCGTAGGAAGATCGATGAAACACGTCTCGACCCCCAGCTCCTTCTGTATATAGGCTCCCAGTGCACGGGGACCGAAGACCTCTGTCTCATAATGGCCGCCGGCCATGAAATGGATATGATGCTCCTGACAGCTGTGATAGATCTGATGCAGTGCCTCTCCGGTGATGAACAGATCCACCGACCGCTCTATGGCTTCCTCTACACAGGAGGCAGCTCCTCCTGAGACGATAGCTACCGAGGAGATCCGATCAGCACGGCCGAACGGAAGGACCGTGAGTCCTGTGGAGAAACCCAGCAGATTCTGGATCTCATGAAGCGTCAGCGGCTCAGGGAGTATTCCCTGGAATCCGATGGCTGCTCCGTGATACTGCCCGAACGGGACCCGATCTACCAGTCCGAGGGCATCGGCCAGTGCGGCGTTGTTCCCGACGACCGGATGGGCATCGAGCGGCAGATGCGCTGCATAGAGGGCTAGATCATGGGAGAGGGCAAAAGAGAGACGGTCATAATGGGGGCCTGTGATCGCCAGCGGGGTTCCCCAGAACAGACCGTGGTGAACAAGAAGCATGTCAGCCCCGACATGTACGGCACGTTCAAAAGAGGCCATGCAGGCATCGACGGCACATGCGATCTTTTTGATCTCTGTCCCCTTTCGTGAGATCTGCAGTCCATTGAGGGAACTGTCGATCTTGCGATACTCTTCGATACGGAGAAACTCATCCAGCCATGTGACAATCTCAGTTCTGTTCATAACCTGTATTATTAGACACATAGCTATATTTTGCAAGTACGTTCTCCTGACAATCACCGGTATACCGCCGAAGAACTGCTGCAGATGCTTGACAGGTAGCCATCGGCTACCTATATTTAGGACCTATGGCAGACCTTGGATTCAACATAGTGGAGATCAGCGCCGAACAGGCCTCGTTCTCTTACGATGCATCACTGATAGACTCAACGGTCCCGTCATCGTTCCATGGTGACATCATCGGACAGCCGCGTGCGGTGAAAGCCATCGAGATGGGTATCAGCATCCCGGGTAAAGGCTACAACATCTTCGTCACCGGAGAACCGGGTACCGGCAGGACCACTGCGATCAAGAAGATCATCAGGGACCAGCAGTTCCAGCCGCAGCGGCTGCATGACATAGCCTACATACACAACTTCATCAAACCCGAGGCCCCCATCGCCCTGCAGCTGAGCCCCGGAGAGGGCAGAAAGCTCGTTCTGATGATGAAGGATGTGGTCAGACACATACAAGAGTACCTGATCGAGAAGATCAATGACGGTGAGAAGCATATCGACGAGCAGCAGCTGCTCGAGGCGGCTCTGCCTGCTATCGATGCGACGGCTGAGAGCTTCAGTGACCCGAAGATCACGCTCTATCTTGATCAGGTCAAGATCGATATCACCTCCTTCGCCTACCTCTTCAACGGGGTCTCTGCAGACATGATACGCAGCACCTCCTTCTTCAGCCGGTATACGGTCAACCTGCTGATCGATCATGCCCAGACCACGGAGAACCCCGCTGTGTTCGAGATGCATCCGACCTTCTCGAACCTCCTCGGCTCCATCGACAGCCGATCCGATCAGAACGAAGAGAACCTGCCGTTCCTCTCCATCCATGGCGGTTCCCTGCTCGAATCATCCGGTGGCTGGCTGATCATCAATGCGGAGGACCTGCTCAAAGAGGAGTCCCTGTGGGACCGCATCAAGCAGATACTGAAGACTTCACGACTCTACCCGCAGAACCCATCCTCTTCCAGCCACTCAGGCGGTATACGCCCTGAGCCGATCGATGTCGATCTCAAGCTCATCGCACTCGGGAGTGAGGAGCTCTATGATATCCTCTTCAACGAAGATCCTGACTTCTATAAACTGTTCAAGGTCTCTGCTGAATTCGACTTCTCCATGCCGGCTACCAGACGCAATATCGGGAACTATATCGGATTCATCAACATGATCACTGCTGAAGAACAGCTGCTGCCGGTCGATACCTCCGGTATCGCGGAGATCCTCCGTTTCGGCTCGTATCTGGTAGAACAGCGAAACGAGTTGAGTACACAGTTCTCCCTGATCGCCGATCTGCTCAGAGAAGCCACCTATCACGCGAAGAAGGCCGCTCTCCCGTCGATCAATGCCGAGATGATCCTGAAGACCCGAGAAGAACGTGACTATCTTGCTAGCCTCTCGGAATCGAAGATCGTCGAGCAGATCATCAGCGGAGAGATGCTGTTGCACCTCGAAGGCTCGAAGATCGGGATGGTCAATGCCCTTGCAGTACTGGACAGAGGCTATTACAGCTTCGGGATCCCTGCAGTGATCTCTGCGACCGTCGCCCCGGGGACCGAGGGGATCGTGAATATCGAACATGAAGCGGGACTCTCAGGGGAGATCCATGACAAGGGATTGCTCATCCTGGAGGGGTATCTCCGTAAGATGTATGCCAGGAACTTCCCCCTCTCGATCTATTCGGGGATCTGCTTCGAACAGTCCTATGCCGAAGTCGACGGTGATTCAGCATCCTCAAGCGAGCTGTATGCCCTGCTCTCTGCCATCGGGAACCTGCCCATCAAGCAGGACGTCGCAGTGACCGGATCGGTGAACCAGATGGGAGAGATCCAGCCGGTCGGGGGCATCAACGAGAAGATCATCGGGTTCTTCAGTATCTGTGATAAGAATGGCCTCACTGGCCATCAGGGGGTACTGATCCCGAAGAAGAACATCAAGAACCTCATCCTGCCGCAGAAAGTGCTTGATGCACTCGCTGCAAAGAAGTTCCATATCTACCCTGTCTCGACCATCGATGAGGGTATGCAGATCCTCTCACACCGTAAAGCAGGCATCCGCAGCTCAAAGGGACTCTTCCCCCCGAACACCTTCAACAGGATCATCGAAGACAGCCTCAAGCACCTCTCAAGTCTCTCACGTCAGAACTCCTGAGGCTCTTCCGAATCCCGGGAAGTACACAGGACATCAGAGGCTTTTCCCTGTAAGTATGAATTACATGATTTGTTATTTTTTTCATATCTCATTTGACTTTCAGAAAGTTCCTCATTATCTTATCGATACCAAACGAATACGTACGGGTCGTGGTACCCGAGGAGGAAGAACATGTCAGTTAAGATCTATACTACCCCCAGTTGCGGGTACTGCAACATGGCGAAAGCCTACTTCAAGAAGAACAATATCCAGTTCGTTGAGTTCAACGTAGCCAAAGATATGGCAAAAGCCCAGGAGATGGTCAAGAAGTCTGGCCAGATGGGTGTACCGGTATTGGATGTCAATGGGAAGATCATCGTAGGATTCAATCAGCCGGCGATCGAACAGGCTCTCAAGCGATGATCATGCATCGGTGCAGGCTGCATACCAGTGCTGCATCAGAATGCCGAAGGCCACCGATACATTCAGTGAGCCTTTGGTCCCGGCAAGAGGGATAGAGACGCGGCCGAGGCTGCGGTCGGCGATAGCGAGCATCTCGGGACTCACTCCCAGCTCCTCAGAACCGACGATCACCGTCCCTCGTGCCGGGAACGTGAACCTGTCTATCGGAGTCCCCCCGAGTTCAAGAGCGAAGACGGGGCCATGGGGATCCTGATCGAACGAGTGAGATCGGGTAATCTCCCAATCGACTGTATCGATACAGCCTCTGGCCGACCGTACCGCCCTCGGGTGCTTCGGTGACGCACTTCCCTCTTCAAGCAGGATCTTCGTGACCCCGAACGAGTCAGCGGTCCTGAAGAGCGATCCGACATTGAAGGGCGACCGTACCCTGTCCAGATAGACCCAGAACGGCATCAGTACCCTATGTGTACGATCAAGCGTGCCGGTCTGCATGTCATGAAAATCCCAATCCGCAACCGATGCCCCGACAGCCCCAAGCAGCAGATACTGCAGATCATCAAGCAGTACCGCCAGCTGGCGATCCTCAAGCTCCTTCAGGGAATCGGCACCTGCTCTCATAGCCATGGTGGTCGACTCCGGAAGAGCAGAAAGGAGCTCCTCACATCGCAGCAGCTCCCTGAGATAGATACGATCCACCTGATCACCCCTCTGTGCCATGCGAACGAACTCGCCCAGCACATTGGCGGCTTTTCGTATCCTGGTACGTTCAGGAAGCCTCGCGAGCTTGCGTACCGTGATCATTCGCTGCTTCGCCTCTTCTTCTCCTGCGGAGAGATCAGGACTGCGAACTCCCCCTTGATGGATTCACGCTGAGAGAAATCCTCGAAGAGCTCCAGGGCAGATCCCTCGAGGAACTCCTCGAAGTTCTTGGTCATCTCACGGCCGATGAGGATCTTCCGTTCCGGGACCAGATCCTTCAGGACCTCGAGCACCTTCACGATGCGAAACGGTGATTCATACAGGACGAAAGCCTCATCACGTTCGAGCAGCTGCTCGATACGACTCTTGCGTTTACCTGACTTCGGACTGAGAAACCCCTCGAACACCAGCGTCTTACCGGTGAAACCGGCAACAGAACAGATCGTAGTAAGGGCAGAGACCCCGGGGATGGGGACGACCGCATACCCGGCATCACGTACCGCATGTACCAGACGATTCCCGGGATCGCTGATCCCGGGAGTCCCGGCATCACTGACATAGGCTATGGAGCTGCCCTCCTCGAGCATCTTGATGATACCCTGCGCTGACTGCACTTCGTTGTGGGCATGGCAGGCGATCAGCCGTTTCTTTATCTCATAGCGCTGAAGCAGGCGTGAGGTATGGCGTGTATCTTCACAGGCGATCACATCGACACTCCGCAGGGTCTCCAGAGCTCTCAGGGTAATATCTTCAAGGTTACCGATCGGTGTTCCGACCATAAATAGTGTACTCATGGCGCTATTGTATAGATATGGAGGGTCACACTCAAGAGCTCGGTATCCTCATCACCCCATATAGCAGAGACCACGGATATGGTCCAATTTACCATATGTGGTAAAATTGACCACAGCCGTACTGAATACATGGGTCATATACCACTTCAGACCCCCTCGACGGGCAAAAAAGTTGGCACACTTTCTGCATTGATAGTATCAGAAACAAACACATACAAACCTGTAGGAGGGTATTATGAAAAATATGAGAAGATTCAAGGACATTATCAATGCCAACATCAATGCTACACTCGATAAAGCAGAGAATCCTGAGAAGATGATCAGATACATGATCGGAGAGATGGAAGATACCCTTGTCGACCTCAAATCATCCTGCGCTGCGAAGATCGCAGAGAAGACACGGGTGGAGCTGGAGCTCAGAGAGCTCACAGCGGTGAAGGACCGATGGAAAAGCCGTGCAGAACTGGCCGTCGAGAAGGGTAAGGATGAACTGGCACGAGAAGCACTCATCGAAAAACAGCGAGCAGAGAAGACCCTCGCCGCAGTAACAGAGGACCTCGTACAGATCGAGACGATCATCAGAGAGTGCAAAGCCAATACCGTGAAACTGGAGGAACGTCTTGCGTCCGTTCAGGAAAAACAGAGGATCCTCATCCAGCGCGGCATCCATGCACAGGAGACGATCCTGGCCAGAGAACGGATCAGGAAAGCCGAAGGCACCGATGCCTTCCGTAGATTCGAGGACCTCGAGCACAAGATCGAGCAGATGGAAGCAGAGGCAGAGATGTCAGGGTTCGGTGCACCTTCAGACAAGGAAGATGCCTTCTTCACCATGGAACATGAGAACTCGGTAGAGGCCGAACTTGCCGAGCTCAAACGACGTGCTGAAGAACAATGATCACTACACCGATCATCATCGTCTTTATCGTGATAGGCCTTCCGGTCATCTGCGTGACCAGGCTTATCGGGATAAAGATGCAGCAGAACCAGCAGCTGCACGGGACAGAGGGGAATGAGCGAACCAATGAGATGGTAGAGACGCTCGTTCATGCGGTACGAAGCCTTCAGGATCGAGTCGAGAACCTGGAGACCATCATACAGCGAACTGACAGGACATGAACAAGGAGAGAGAGGGTAACACTATGAGATATGAAGGACATAGACGATTGTACAGATCGAGAGACGGGATCGTATGGGGAGTCTGTCAGGGAGTGGCAGACTGGATGGAAGTACCGGTGGGGATCATCAGGACCATATGTGTCGTGTCACTGATCCTATCAGGAGTATTTCCCATGGCACTGATCTATGCTGTGGCAGCACTGGTCCTGCCCCCTGAACCGGTATACCGCACCAGAACATACGGAAGTTCGGAGCAGCGCTGGGAACGAAGGTTCTACCAGTAGCGGATCTTCGCAGCCTCCTGTTATACACAGCCAGCTATACGTTGATGAAGCAGACCCCTGAGGGGTCTGCTTCTCTCGTTACAGCAGCTGATCCTTGAGCTTTCGATAGAGTCCGCGGAACTGATCATACGAGAGTCCGAGCAGCTGAGCTGCCTGTTTCTGATTCTGCCCTGCCCGGAAGAGGGCCTTCTTCAGAAATGCTACATCGAGAGATTCTCTGGCCTGCCGGTACCGATCAAGATCGTACAGGGAGTAGGGATCCTCAGGGTCCTCCTGCAGCTGATCGGCATAGGGGTTCCGGAAGGGGTCGACGACCAGTTCCTCGATGAACGGATGCCCGTCAGTACGATAGACCGCCCGCTCCACCGTATTCTTCAGTTCTCTGATATTCCCCGGCCACCGATAGGTGAGCATCTGATCGACGACCTGGTCAGAGAATGCCGGTACATCATCCATGTCACATTCATAGGCCATCTTCGCAGCAAAGTAATTCGCAAGCAGGATGATATCATCCCCGCGCTCGCGAAGCGGCGGGATGAACAGCACTTCGAACGAGAGTCGATCGAGCAGGTCCTGTTTGAACCTGCCACTCTTGCACAGTGCCGGCAGATCGGCGTTCGTAGCACCGACGATCCTCACATCCACCTCGATCGTCCGGGAGGACCCGACCCGCTCGAAGGAGCCATACTCCACCACACGCAGGATCTTCTCCTGCACCTCTAACGGGATCAGCCCGATCTCGTCAAGGAAGAGCGTGCCGCTGTCGGCCTCTTCGAATCGCCCCTTGCGCGTCTTGACCGCCCCGGTATAGGCCCCCGCCTCATGACCGAAGAGCTCGGTCTCGATGAGACTCTGGGGCAGTGCTGCACAGTTGATAGCGACGAACGGCTTCTGCCATCGGGGTGAGAGGTAATGCAGCCGCGAGGCCGCAAGCTCCTTCCCGCTGCCCCGCTCCCCGATCACCAGTACCGACCGATCTACTTTTGCCGCACGGCTGAGATCCTGCTGAAAATCAAAAAAAGCTTCCGACTCCCCCAGAGGAGAGTCGCGTTTCATCTCTGTTACCTGTATCATGGTCAATAATACCATCATCTGGTAATTTAAGCCACCACTGATCGAGCTATGGCAGAAGAACCACCGATACAGGCCGGTTCAAGAACGATAATAATTGGCACAGTTGTTGCTTTATAACTTGTGTAACACAGAGATTCATACTACCATTCAGGAGGAACAGATATGGGAGTTTTTACAAGATTCAAGGACATCGTCAATGCGAATATCAACTCGATGCTTGATAAAGCTGAGAATCCGGAGAAGATGATCAGACTTATGATGCAGGAGATGGAAGATACCCTCATTGACCTCAAATCTTCCTGTGCAGCGAAGATGGCAGGAAAAGCCAAGGCAGAGCGTGAACTGAGAGAGATCGAATCACGAGTCAGCAGATGGCAGAACCGGGCAGAACTGGCGCTGAGCAAACAGCGTGAGGACCTTGCACGGGAGGCACTGATCGAGAAGAAGAAAGCTGAGAAGGAGTCCGAAGGCTAGCAGATGATATACTCCAGTACAGCAAGCTGATCGAAGAGTGCAAGGCGAACATCATCCAGCTTGAAGAGAAGCTGCAGAGCGTCAGGCAGAAACACAAGATCCTGGTGCAGAGAAGTGTTCATGCTCAGGAGCAGAGAAAGACCAGGGAGACCATCAGTCAGGCGAACGGGGAAGCATCGTTCAAACGGTTCTCAGAGCTTGAAGGAAGGATCGAACGCATGGAAGCTGAAGCTTCGATGGCCGATTTCGGCGCCTCGGGTACTGTGGAAGATGAATTCTCCAAACTTGAGACTTCTGATGATATCGAGGATGAGCTCAATCAGCTGAAAGATAGATTATACACGAAGAAGTAGGGAATTATCATGATGAATGAAACACCGATCATTGTCTTTATCGTAATCGGCCTGCCGGTGATCTGCCTCACGATCATCTTTCTGGCAAAGATGATCATGAAACAGGGCAATGAGAACAGGAAGAAGCATCAGGATGATGATGCGGTAGTGATCGAAGAGATCTATTACGGATTGAAGGACCTGCATCGAAGAATAGAGAACCTTGAGACGATCCTGCATAATCAGAACAGAGAACAGAGGTAATGGCTATGTCATACAGAGAAAAGAACAGATCATATTTCGGAGATCAGAAGATCTACCGTTCCCGGCATGGAGAGCTGATGGGAGTCTGCCAGGGTATCGCCGACTGGAGAGACCTGCCCGTCGGACCCATACGACTGCTGCTCATCGTCCTGGCCCTCTCGACTGCAGTCGTCCCGGTGCTGATCCTCTATATCATAGCAGGGATGCTCATGCCGTTGGAACCGAAGGGACACACCTTCAGTACCCGTGATTTCAATGATGATATCAAAGGCAGATATAAAGAGAACAGACACCATACGGTCCATGACATCAAAGAAGAGTTCGATGACCTGAAAGACCGTGTCTCGGATATGGAAGACGACGTGTTCAACAAAGAGAAGGAGTGGGACAGTAAGTTTCACTCATCAACATAGCGCAGGCAACGTGTTCGCTCATCGAGAACCAAGCGGTCCTGACCCGATGGTCAAGGCCGCTGAGCCCTTCATACAGAGGATCGACCCATGCATACAGATAGAAGATTCGCAGCGGCCCTTGTCCTCATCCTGCTATCCTGTTCCCTCTTTGCATCCGGGAACAGGGAACAGCTCGAGAAACTGGCCATGAAACGTATCGAGACCTCACTGATGGAGCGCCTCGAGACAGATGGGGACCTGCAGATCCAGACGGCTGCCGCCTCCGTGATCGTGACACGCGAAGGGACGAGCGGGTTCGTCTCTTCACAGCTGCAGGGGTATGCCTTCGATACTGTCGAACTCAAGAGCAGCGGCTCTTCAGCAGACAGAACGATCCATACCGAATGGCGGGACCACCAGAGCATAACGGCAAAGGACCTGCAGCTGCGGGTGAATCTTCCCTCGCAATTCAGCGGGGGACTGCGTATCAGTACCGCTTCAGGGACTGTCACTCTGCCCGAAGGCACCCTTCAGTCACTCGAGCTCACCTCCTCCTCAGGGGATGTGATGATCCCGAAGCTGGTCGCTCACAGGATGGAGATCAGCTCCTCTTCCGGACACATCACCGTCAGGGATGCTGCAGTCTCCGAGCTGCAGATACGAAACTCCTCGGGGAACATCACGGTGAGCGCACGTGCAGACAGAGAGATCTCAGCGACAGCTGTTTCCGGGTCCATCACGATCACCGGGACCGCAGGAGAGATATCGGCAGCCAGCACATCAGGGAGTGTATACATAGATCTCACACAAGCAGGGAGACAGATATCAGCAGCTACCGTATCGGGAAGGATCCGCATACGGATCCCCAAGGGTACCCCGGGCTCCGGAGTCATGGCCAGCGTCTCCGGCAACAGGACGGTATCTCTTGATCAGGCTGATGTGGAGACCACGTCGAACAAGACAACGTTCGTTCGGGGGACAGGAGAGAGTTCCTTTGCCCTTGCCAGCGTCTCCGGGAACTTACTGATCGAAGACAGCCTCTGACAGAGCCCGGACCATCGGTTCTCCCACTCCATCTCACAGACAGCCCGGACCTCCAGTCCCACCGAAAGTAACCTGTTACAGAACCGGTTGTTAGGAACATGACTGAAGGGGTGGTATTACATCACTATCTTGTTGTACAGAACACATTATCATGATATTATCCGCACTATGGAAACGATGAAAAGAACCGCTACATGCGGTGCATTACGAAAAGAAGATACAGGGACCAGCGTGATCCTCAACGGTTGGGTACACCGGAACCGCAACCATGGTGGAATTCATTTCATAAACTTGAGAGACCGATACGGGACTACCCAGATCGTCATCGATCAGGATGCCGAAGAGGCATTGAGGCAACAGGCCGAGCTCCTCAAATTCGAATACTGCATCGCCGTCAGGGGTGTGGTGAGAGAACGACCTGATACCATGAAGAACCCTGCGATGGCTACCGGTGACATCGAAGTCGCCGCATCTGAGATCGAAGTACTTTCGACCTGCAAGACCCTGCCGTTCATGATCGATGAGGAGTCAGATGCCAAGGAAGACCTCAGGCTCGCCTACCGCTACCTCGATCTCAGATCCGAAGGTATGCAGAGACGTATCAGACTTCGTCATGAGTTCACCTTTGCCGTGAGGGAATATCTCAGCCGGGAGGGGTTCTATGAGATCGAGACTCCCACACTGATCAAGTCGACTCCCGAAGGGGCACGGGACTTCCTCGTACCCTCGAGAGTACAGCCCGGCAAGTTCTATGCACTCCCCCAATCCCCTCAGCTGTTCAAGCAGATCCTCATGGTCTCAGGCTTTGATAAATACTTTCAGATCGCCAGATGCTACCGGGATGAGGATGCCAGAGGGGACCGGCAGCTGGAATTCACCCAGATAGATATCGAGATGAGTTTTGTCAGCAGAGAGGACGTCTTCAGGGTGACCGAGGGCATGTTCGGCCACGTCTTTGAAAAGACCCTTGCCATGAACCTCCCTGCAGCCTTCAGACGGATCACCTACGCAGATGCGATGAACACCTACGGAAGTGATAAACCTGACCTCCGTTTCGATCTACCGATCGTCTCATTCGATGCTTTCGCACAGAAGAGCTCCTTCAATGCCTTCACAGGCGCTCTGGAGTCAGGCGGATGCGTCAAAGCCCTCGTTGCCCCCGGATGTGCAGGATACTCGAGAAAGCTCATAACCGAGCTCGAAGCAGCCGCCAGGATCTACAAGGCAAAGGGCATGGCCTGGATGAAAGTCGCTGCAGAGGGTTTCGAAGGCGGCGTATCGAAGTTCTTCAACGACTCATTCGATGACATCACCTCTGCCCTCAACGCCTCCGAAGGCGATCTGATCGTGATGGTCGCTGATTCCTGGCTGATCACCTGTAACGCACTCGGAGCTGTACGAAACAAACTCGGACATGATCTGGGACTCGCTGATCCCAAACGGTTCGAGTTCTGCTGGATCATCGACTTCCCGCTGTTCGAATACCAGGAAGAAGAGGGACGCTGGGCTGCAGCACACCACATGTTCTCCATGCCTCAGGCCAAGTACCTCGATACCATGGAAGCTGACCCGGGATCGGTCAAGGGAGATCTGTATGATCTGGTGCTCAATGGGTATGAGGTAGCATCAGGATCGATCAGGATCCATGATCCGGAGATCCAGAAGCGTATCTTCCGCATCGTAGGGTTCTCGGAAGAAGAAGCCGAAGAACGATTCGGCTTCCTGCTGAAAGCCTTCAGCTACGGTCCCCCTCCCCATGGCGGGATCGCACCAGGGCTCGATCGCATGCTGATGATCATCAGTGAACAGACCTCCATCAAGGAAGTCATCGCGTTCCCGAAGAACTCCGTGGGGGTATCACCGATGGATGATTCTCCCTCTGCAGTCGACGCAGTTCAGCTCAAGGACCTTCATATCAACCTTGACCTTCCCGATACCACAGAGACAGACTGAAGCGGTACAGGGATGTACCCACCCTTCTGAGGCGACGGCCCTGCGAGCATATGATGTGCTCACAGGGCCGTTCTCACATACTCCGAGGTTAACGAATCTCAACCTGCCTGCCACTTCCATTTAATCTTGAGGGTGTAGATTGTATCTACAAGGATGAGATACATCCAAAAACCAAGGAGAAATGACATGAACAGAAAGATACGTACCGCACTCGTTTTACTCGTAGTCCTCATCGGAGGATCAGCATTCGCCAATGGCACAAGAGAACAGGCACCTGTGAACGCCGGGACAGGGATAGCAGGGGTTCAGACAAGCACTGCAGGAGTACTCGATATCACTGATGGAGAAGTGCTGCTGGTGACCGATGAAGGGACCTATACCCTCTCCACACAGGGTGGTCGACTGATAGACCTCTCTGATAAAGACGGCGAACAGGTAGAGATCAACGGGATCCTCTCCTCATGTGAGACCTGCGTGAATGATTATGACGGCCATCTGTTCGTCACCAGTGCAGCTATCGATGGAGAGCCGGTGGTTCTCGATAGCGCTGTGAGATCTGCACGGAACAACCGCACCATGACGGGCACTCCCTTTCAGACCGGCGGAAAGAACCAGAACACACAGAACAACAGGATGCAGCCAAGAGGGAACAGCAGAGCTCAGGCGAACACCCGACCCTATGAGAATGCAGACAGTATGAACAGAGGCCAGATGAACAACCAGCCTATGGGAATGCAGAGGGCAAGAACCGAGGTCAGGTCAGACCACTCATCTGATAGAGTCACAGGACGATCGTACGAGGCCCGGGGCAGCCATGCTGCTCCGGGCCTCGTTCTGCGTCTGCTGCCTGATACCGTTCAATCCTGGATAGGAAGGAAACAGAACGCCTCGTCATCGGCAGCACGGATGCAGCTTTTCAGCTCTTCATCACTGTAGGCAACGAACTCACCGAGCGTGACGGTCTTGTCGGTATCGATCTCGAACCCATGCTGTACATAGGTGACCTGATAGAAAGCGAGTTTCTTCTCTTTATGGATACTCTTCTTCAACAGGGCCCGGGCACCGGCGCGGATGAGCCGAAGTCGATCAAGCAGCTCCTCCTCATTGGTCACACTCCATACTCCGAGAAGGATCGGCTGGTTATGGTCATTCAAGTCACCCACCATCTCCCCCCGCAGCAGCTGATCCCGGGGCTTCCCGAGATAGGGCACGAAATCGAGATGTTCAGCAAGTTTCCTGTCGGTAGCGAAGAAATTCCCCGTATGGGGGTCAAGCGTGAAGATCATGACATGATCAGCCGCCTGACCATAGCTGCGGAACAGCGGTCCCCGATAGGTCTCAGGGTCGATCACCTCCAAAAGATGATCACGCTGCTGTTTGATCATCTTCACGATACCGAAGAGCCACCGCTTGCACTGACGGCGCTCGGTACGATACTCATTGACCACCCGCTTGAGTTCCTGTTCGGTCATGTACCCCTGCAGGTAGAGCAGCATGGTACGATAGACCTCACGAATATTGTGCTCTTTACCGAACTGCCCGATCACATCATAGAGAAAGATCTCCATCTTGCGCAGCTGCCAGATATAGGCGATCACTTCTGTTCGGGCAGTCGAGCCGTCGATATGATGGACCTCGATGAGATCCTGAAATTCATGGTAGCGCCTGTCGAGCTGGATGAACCACTTCTCCACCCCTTGCCTCGGACGTTCGAGCAGGAGCGTCCAGACGGTACCCACATCCCTGACACTCTCGACGGCAATATGATCGGCTCCGAAGGTGCCGAAGATCTGTATGGTCCCGAGCCCCTCACCGACCTTCCGGTCTTTTGAGGTCTTTCCCACAAACAGAGGTATCCCCTGGTCATCGAGCTCAAGGAGCGGCTTCGGTATCCCCTTGCCGTTATCCTGGATACGCAGTACCACCTGATCATCTTCATCATACACGTGAATATCGAGGACTCCCGGGACTCCCCGCTCTGCGATCGCATCAAGGGAGTTCGATATGATGTTCACCAGGGCCCTGCTGTGACTCATGTAATAGCCAAGGACCATGGGATTCTTACTGTCAAGGGTCAGCTGGATCCTGCAGGGAACCGGTGACCCATGGATATAGGGGATGATACGTTCGAGGATCATCTCCTGGATATTGATCTCATGCGTGCTGCTGACCGTATCACGGAACTCATTGAGCATGTTGACCAGAGTGGTGGTCTCCCTGTTGATATCCTCGATGATACGCCCGGCATTCGCCAGATCCAGCGTATCGACCAGATGAGAGAGCAGCCTGATCGTCTTCCTTGCATCATGTCTGGTCTTGCCGATATCTTCCTTGCCTGTACTCTTCTCCATCTGGTAGACCCGTGCGGTCCGATCAAGGATGGCACCGGCTGTTGTCGAGAGGTGGTAGTACCGTCTGTTGCGGTAGACGACCGGTTCAAGGACATCGAACCCCTTGTTCTGGAAGTACTCGATCGTATCGGTCTGCTTCTCCCACAGATAGAGATAGATATTCGCCTCAGGATTCACATTCTCCGACAGGTATTCGATGAAGGCATTCCCGATACCCCGGCCACGGCCGAACGGACTGGTGACGATCTTGTAGATATGAAAATTGAGCTTCTGTTCATCAGAATAGACCAGCATATACCCGAGGATCTCGCCCTCTTTCATCCAGATATAGCTGTGCCCGTAATCTTTGGAGATCTCGATATCACGGATATAGGGAGAGGGGATGATGAAGGTGTCAATGTTCAACAGGGGGTTTCTCAGGATACTCTCTTCCAGTCCGGAATCAAGCTGTTGTATCGATTTTCTCTCTTGTGTTCTCATACCGTACAGTATCCCGCTATTTCACCAATTTAACAAGACAGAGAGGGGCCTCTGTACACAAGAGCCTCATTGAAGTACTCTTAGGACTCAAAACCCCGCTATGGAGCAGCTGCATGGACCATGAGCAACCCATCACAGACTCATCTCCTGATCTCCACGATTACGACACCTATCTGTTCGATCTTGATGGTACCCTCTCCGATCCCGAAGAGGGGATAACTTCAGGTATCACCTACGCACTCTCGACCTTCGGAATCGCTGAGCCAGACCCCGCGGTCTTCCGTTCATGGATCGGACCTCCCCTGCACACGATGTTCAAACGGCACTATGGGTTCGATGACAGCGAGATCAGACAGCTCATCACCAACTTCAGGTCCTACTTCGACAGCAGAGGGATCTTTGAGAACGTGCTCTATGAAGGGATCGAGCAGATGCTCTGTCGCCTGAAACAGCAGAAGAAACAGATCATGCTCGCTACCTCGAAGCCGGAACCCTTTGCGCGACGTATCCTCGAGTATTTTCACATCAACTCCTACTTCGACTACATCGGAGCGAACACCTTTGAGAACGTTCGACCTGAGAAGATCGATGTCATCGCACATGTCATGGAACGACACAGCCTGAGTTCTCAGGATGCTCTGGTCATGGTGGGTGACCGCAGTTTCGATGTCGCCTCAGCACAGAAGCTCGGTATCGATGCCATCGGCGTCACCTACGGTTTCGGCACGGTCGAAGAACTCAGGGCATGGGACCCGGTCGCCCTGATCCACACCCCCGCTGCACTTGGCTCTGCCATATCATAGAAAGAGCATACACACTCACATCAGGGTTCTCCCCCCAGAGACCTGCACTTCATAGTCCGGTTCTGCTCCATGCGCCCCTCGCAGAGCGGCCTGCTGCTATGATATACTGCAGCATAGGAGGCATCCATGCACAAGAGCTACCGTCCCGAACGACTCCTGTCAGAACAGCGATACCTGGAACTCCCTCCGAAACAGGCTCTGTCCTCCCTCGGGTTCACCACAGGTGACATCTGTGCAGATATCGGCTGCGGCAGCGGGTTCTTCACCCTTCCCATGGCGGAGATCGTCGGGGAGAACGGACATGTCCATGCCTGTGATATAGACCCGGCCATGCTCGAGGTGCTTCACCGAAGGATCGAAGCCCACTCCCTGCAGAACATCACCGTAGAGCGCAACGTACCCGAAGCCCTGCCGTTTGCATCGGAGCGTATGACCAGGGTACTTGCAGCCATGGTCCTTCATGGCGCCTCAAACCCCCTGGGACTCCTGAAGGAGTGTCTGAGGATCCTGAGAGCAGATGGTACACTCTTCGTGCTCGAATGGACCTATGTACCCCCAGAAGATGGATCGAGGCAGCAAAAACGATTGTCAGTCGATGATATGGAGCAGCTTGCAGCAGCTGCAGGGGCTGTGATCCAAACATGTGAAGCGATCACCGACCGCCATACGATCTACCGCATCACCAGAGGGGCGAGACATGAGTGAATCCTATACGATACAATACGGGGACAGCATCATCGTCGATCTGCGAACGGTCCCCCTCACAGGCAGGGTCCTCGATATCGGAGGAGGGGGCGAAGGAGTCATAGGACAACTTGCCCCGGATCAGGTGGTCAGCATCGATCCTTCACGTGAAGAGCTCGAGCAGGCACCTGCAGGACCGCTCAAAGTGGTCATGAGGGCAGAGAACCTGACGTTCACCGATGCCTCGTTCACTACTGCGACCCTCTTCTACACCCTCATGTATATCCCGAAGGCACTCTTTGGTCGTGTATTGAGAGAGTGCTGGAGAGTGCTCTCACCCGGAGGGCTCCTCTTGATCTGGGATACGGAGATCCAGGAGCCCGGCCCGCAGGCTGCGGAGGCCTACCTGGTCCCGGTCACTGCGCTGCTGCCTCATCGGACCATAGAGACCGGATACGGAGTGCGCTGGGACGGAGCGGCACAGACCGCAGAGGAGGTGGTGGAACTGTGCCGCAGCACCGGTTTCAGCAGTGTGACCCTCACCCGGGATGGCAGTTCCTTCCTCATAACCGCCGCTCGCTGAAATGAATGATTGCAAAAGAAGTTATCTGGTTCTACAATAAGGATATGACCTTGATCGAACAGAGGAGGCCGCCTTGCGTTCATCCAGGAAGTCGACGTTGTATCTGATCCCCTATGTACATCTGGATACTCAGTGGCGTTGGAGTCTGTCCACCACCATCAGGAACTACCTTCCCAGCACCGTTACCAAGAACCTTGAGCTCATAGCAGCGTATCCCCATTACTGCATCAATCTCACCGGGGCCTATCGCTATGCACTGATCGGAGAATACTACCCCCACCTGCTGAGCGAGATACAACAGCAGGTAGCAGACCATCGCTGGCACCCCTCAGGTTCCATGTGGGAAGAGACTGACGTGCTGATCCCCTCTGCTGAATCGATCATACGGAACATCCTCTATGGAAAGAGCTTCTTTCAGCAGCACTTCGGCAGGCAGACGAACGACGTCATGCTCCCCGACTCCTTCGGGTTCCCGGTAGACTTCCCTACGGTGCTGGCCCACTGCAGGATCTCCGGCTTCTCGACCCAGAAGTTGAGCTGGGATCCGGTACAGCCAGTCCCGTTCACTCTGGGAATCTGGAACGGTCCGGACGGGTCAGGGATCACCTCCCTCTTCAAGCCAGGCTCCTATACCTCCCGTCTTCATATACCTCCGCACCGCGATCTGCTCTGGAAAAGAAGGCTGCTGAAGCAGTACCGGACCCACGGGACCAGGCGTGATGCTCACTACTACGGAGCCGGTGATATCGGTCAGGCCCCATCGAGCGGATCAGTGAAGCAGGCAGAGAAGAGCCTGAGGGCAGCCGGGCATCTGGTGAAGCAGGGACCCTCTGATGCCATCTTCACAGATCTGAGTACCGAAGAGCTCGATCAGCTTCCCCGCTATGCCGGAGAGCTGATGCTTCGCAGGCACTCTGCAGGATCTCTGAGTTCCCAGCGGATCATGAAACGATGGAACAAACAGGGAGAGCTCCTTGCCTGCCTGGCTGAATCTGCAGCAGTGACCGCAGCCCTTCAGACCCATACCCCCTATCCCGGGGCGGCCATCGAGCAGGCCTGGAAGCTGCTGATCGCCAATCAGATGCATGACATCCTCCCGGGGACCTGTTCTCCCGATGCCTATCTGCACAGTCAGAACAGCGCGGTGCTGATGCTCAATCTCTGGCAGGGGATCATCTGCGATTCCATGATCGCCCTCTCCAGACAGCTGCCCCTGAGAAAAGGAGAACAGGCCCTGTTCCTCTACAATCCCTATGCCTTCTCCCGTTCTGAACAGGTCAACGCGGTCATCCCCCTGTCTCAGGGACAGCTCCCGGTGATCACCGATCCCCAGGCAGACAGATCACCATCCAGATCATCGAGCAGTCTGCCGGGAGAGCGCATATCGTCTTCGATGCAGAAGTACCCTCGGTCGGATGGAGCAGTTACCGGTTAGGTTACGGTACCGCGGAGGACCCCGAAGAGACCGCTGCCGAACCAGATGATGCTGGCAGCAGCGGGGATGATGACGATGTGTTCATCCTTGAGAACGATCTGCTGAAAGTCACGGTTGACAACTCTGGAGACATCGCATCGATCTTTGACAAGCGTATTCGATCAGAGGTGCTTGGAGCACCGATACACTATCAGTTCCTCCATGAATACCCCCACACGTTCCCATCCTGGAACATGGACTGGAAAGATCGTAGACGCGGTCCGTATGCCAGACTCGGGAAGCAGCAGGCAGTCATCTCCTGGAAGGCCCGTGGTCCCCTGCAGGATATCCTGGAGATCAGAAGATCCCACGGCCAGTCACACTTCACCCAGAAGATCCAGCTCAACAAGACCAGCAGGCAGGATGTGATCCTCTGTACCGACCATATACAGTGGCGGGAACGCGCCTGCTCCCTGAAACTTGCCATTCCGTTATCGTTCTCCAACTCCTGTGCCACCTACAGCATGAACAGTTCACAGATCACCCGGGGAACGAGTTCCGCCAGATATTATGAGTATCTGTCCAAGGGGTGGATCGACCAGGAGACTGAGGATGGATCCTACGGTGTGGCGTTCCTCCATGGTGATATCTACGGATCTGACCGACCCGATGATCACACCATCCGACCGACCTTCCTGTTCACCCCCGGAAGAAGCTTCAGGACCTTCATGTTCCTCGATCAGATGACACAGGATATGGGGGAACATACGATCACCTACGGGATACACCCGCATACCGGGTCCTGGAAAGCTGCCGATATCGATGCCCTTGCAAAGACCGTCGCAGCCCCCCTCAAACCCTTTCTGATCAGCAGGAACCTGCGGGCGATGAGAAACCACCGCTCGTACCCTGCAGTCTCCTCGCTCTGCTCCCTCTCCTCTCGCCAAATCGGCCTGCTCACACTCAAACGTGCAGAACGGGACAGCCACAGGATCATCATACGCCTGAGAGAGCTCTACGGGCAGGACATCGCCCATGCTTCGATCACCTTCTCCAGAGCCGTCAAAGACGCCTATGAGGTCGATGGCTGTGAAGCGCCGCTGAAACCGGTGAATGTTACCGGTATGAGCATCTCATTCTCATTACAGAAGAACAGCATCATCGCCTTCTCGCTCCTCCTGGTACCAACCGATGTGGCCGAATCCGCAGACTCTTCCCACTCCCACTATCAGCGGGTCTTCGTGCAGAGCGAACGATCACCAGAGCTGTGGGAGCACTCTCAGGAGCAGGAGGACGAGAACTCGGTGACGGAACTGGACAAGAGCATCCCCATCGACCTCAAAGGCAATACGATCGCCTTCACCTCCCATGACCGAACGCACAGCGGGTGGGGGCGACACTCCCCCTTGAACAGATCCCGCCCCTGCTGATCATCAATGACATCCCCTTCCGACTCATGACCGACAAGCAGTATCATGCAGTTGTCTGCGGGAACGAGCAGTTCACGATCCCTCGTCTGCAGGACGGGTCGGTCCCTCAGTACTTCTCCTGCATCATCAGTTCAGATGAAGATACCGATACCACCTTCACCATCATCGATGAAGAGGGACTCGAGCATCTCATCAGCTTTCGTGTCTACGCTGCTACCGAGGCTGTCGGGCGGTATGACACGCGTGTATGGAGGCGGGCTCCGAAGGGAGAACGGAACTATCTATGGTGGAATCGTTGTACTGCTCTGGAGTCAGGGTTCATCAAGGATCAGCGCATCGCCCTCCATACCAGTCATATCCACGCCAGCGGGGAAGACCTCCCCGGTCACTTCGGGTATCTGTTCTTCCATCGCTTCAGACTCCCGGCAGGTGCGACGACTCTCATCCTGCCCGAGGATGCCCGTATCAGACTCTATGCCCTGACCGTCTCGTCCTCCACTTCGGAAGCTGTCGATGTCTCCTTGCACACCGATAGATTCGATCGGTAAGATCATCAGCACAACCTGTCAGCACAGGGCTCCCCGGTTGTGTTATTGCTGATAATCTGTTACGCTGACGGGCATAAAAACCGATGATACCTGACAGGAGTACGACCTCATGAAGATGTCTCAACTATTTTCCAGAACCCTCAGAGAAGCTCCGGCAGGAGCTGAAAGCAAAGGCTATGAATACCTGCTTCGAGCAGGGTATATACGACAGCTCGGTGCCGGTATATTCTCCACACTTCCACTGGGTCTGCGTACCGTCAGGAAGATCGAGCAGATCATCCGTACACAGATGGAAGAGATCGGGGGACAGGAGATCCAGATGCCGGTGGTGAACCCCGCTGAGATCTGGAAAGAGACCGGCAGGTACTACAGCATAGATAAAGAACTCAGCCGCTTCGAAGACAGGACCGGACGCGACATGGTCCTGGCCATGACCCATGAAGAGGCCGTGACAGACCTCGCCCGCAATGAGATAGACTCATACCGGAGACTACCCTCTCTGGTCTACCAGATACAGACCAAGTGGCGAGACGACCCGAGACCCCGGGCCGGTCTGATCCGGGTACGTGAGTTCACCATGAAGGACAGCTACAGTTTTGATAAGGACTGGGAAGGACTGCAGAAACAGTATGAAGCACACTATGAAGCCTATTTCAAGATCTTCGGCATGTGCGGACTCCCGGTCATCTCGGTAGGTTCAGACTCCGGGATGATGGGGGGAAAAGTCGCCCATGAATATATGTACCTCTCTCCCATCGGAGAGGACACCATCATCACCTGCCCCTCCTGCGGACTGACAGCCAACCGACAGGTCGCGACCTGCAGGAAGACCTACTTCCCTGAAGACCTCAGAGAGATCGAAGAGGTCCATACCCCTGAGACCAGAACGATCGATGAGCTGACAGCATATCTCGGTATCGCTGCAACGAAGACGGCAAAAGCGGTCTTCATGATGGGAACCTATGTTGATGAGCAGGAACAGGAGTATGAAGACCTGATCGTTGCGGTCATCAGGGGGGACCTTGATGTCGAAGAGGCAAAACTGCAGAACGCAGCAGGGGCGAACAGACTCAGACCTGCACATGAGCAGGAGATCAGGGCAGCGGGCATGCTGCCCGGTTACGGTTCACCCATCGGGTCTTCCGCCAGACGGGTCATCGTCGACGACAGTGTCGCCAAATCGAACAACCTGGTAGCTGGAGCCAACAAAGAGGGGTACCACCTGATCAATACCAACTTTGACAGAGACTACACCGGGACTGTCGCAGATATCACGAGCGCTGTAGAGGGGTCCATCTGTCCTGAGTGCGGGAGCCCGCTCACTTCAAGCAAGGGCATCGAGGTGGGAAACATCTTCCAGCTCGGTACCCGGTATTCAGAGAGCATGGGCTGTTACTTTCAAGCCGAGGACGGTACACGGGCACCGGTGATCATGGGATCCTACGGGATCGGTGTGGGAAGACTGCTTGCCTGCCTCTCAGAGGAGACGAGCAGCGATTCCGGCCTGAACCTGCCGATCACCGTCGCTCCCTACCAGGTACATCTGGTGAGTCTGGTGAAGGACTCAGCTCTTCCCGATCAGCTCTATGCCGACATGCAGGCTCAGGGGATCGAGGTGCTCTATGATGAACGAAAAGCATCAGCAGGAGTGAAGTTCAACGACGCTGACCTCATAGGGATCCCCATCAGGATCACCCTGGGTAACAGGGGCCTCAAAGAGAACAGCGCCGAAGTACGTGCAGGGCATGGACAGGAGAGCAGCATGGTGGTCCTCGATGAGCTCATCACTACTGTCAAAGAGATTATTGCATCGCACATTACCCATATCCATGATACTATGGTTGTTGAACGTCTATAATTTTTCTACTTCATTGGCTATACGCTGTTTGGCTGCCCCTTCGACCGGGGCAGCCATTTTTTTCCCTATCAGCTGACTATCAAGTCACCAGAGCACTGGAAATAAAATCTCTATCACGTTATGATTAACTCAAGTTGGCTGAGCGCCTCTCCAACCCCGATAAGACGGCCTCGCTGTGTTATATGGAGAGGTGAAAAATCTATTATAAGGATTCACACATATGATCGGACTGGTTATCATCGCAGCTCTTGCTGCACTCTCTTTCGCCGCCATAAACTTCTATGGCATGAAACGCAGGGATCCGGGTACTTCTGAGATGCAGACTATCGCAGAAGCGATACAAGAGGGTGCAGATGCCTTCTTGAAGCATGAATACTCCGTGATCATCAAAGTCGTCGCATTCATCTCCGTACTGCTGCTTGTCGTGGTATCGTGGACCGGAGCAGTCGCCTTCCTCCTGGGAGCGTTCATGAGTGCCAGCGCAGGCTGGATCGGTATGAACATCGCTACCATATCAAACGTGCGTGTCTCGAATGAGGCACGGACCACCAAGAACATCGGAAAGACCTTGAAGGTGGCGTTTCAGGGAGGGAGCGTCATGGGCTTGTGTGTCGGTGGGTTCGCTCTCCTGGGCCTGGCGATCATCTATCTGGTCTTCGGAGTCCTGCTGAAGCAGGCGACTCCAGAATACCTGACCTTCCATACCAACTGGCTCGGCATCAGTGACATCCCGTTCACCATGACTGTCTCCAGTTATGCACTGGGATGTTCGATCATCGCCATGTTCAACCGTGTTGGAGGCGGTATCTTCACCAAGGCAGCCGATATGGGAGCAGACCTTGTGGGTAAGACCGAGGCAGGTATCCCTGAGGATGACCCCAGAAACCCGGCTACCATCGCGGACAACGTCGGAGATAACGTCGGAGATGTCGCCGGACTTGGATCTGACCTGCTTGAGAGTTATGTAGGCGCTCTGGTCTCAGCGATCATCCTTGCAGCATACACCTTCTTCTCGAACCAGCATGCAGCCGATGTCATCACGCACCGACTGATCGGGAAGATGATCTACTTCCCGCTGCTTGTCGCGACGGTCGGACTGGTCTCCTCCATGGCCGGGATCCTCTATCTTCTGCTCAAGAACGTATCGAAGAACCCTCATAAAGAGCTGAACATGGCGACCTTCGTCGGTGCAGGACTGACGATCATATCATCAGGTGTGGTAGCATGGTTCACCTTCAGCGGTGAGCAGGTCTCATCAGTCGGCTTCAACCTGGGAGCACTCTCACCCTGGATCAGTGCGGTCTTCGGGATCGTCAGCGGGATCGTCATCGGCCAGTTCGCAGAGTACTATACCAGCTACGACTACAGGCCGACACAGAAGATCGCGGCAGCCTCACAGGAGGGAGCCGCACTGACGATCACTCAGGGTATGTCAGTCGGTATGCTCTCGGTCATCGCTCCGGTTGCCATACTCGGTCTGTGCATCATCGCAGCCAACTCCATCGCCGGACTGTACGGCGTATCGATGGCAGCTATCGGTATGCTCTCCTTCGTGACAGTGACGGTCTCCGTCGACACCTACGGACCGATCGCAGATAATGCCGGAGGCATCAGTGAGATGGCAAAACTGCATCCTGATGTCAGAGAGATCACAGACGAACTCGATGCAGTGGGAAACACCACCGCAGCGATCGGAAAGGGGTTTGCCATCGGTTCAGCCGCACTGGCAGCTCTTTCCCTCTTCGCCTCCTACCTCTATGCGCAGGCCGGTGAATCTGCTGTCAACGGGATCGAGCTGATCCTGAACATGGTGAACACCCTGACACTGACAGGAGCCATGGTCGGTGCTGCCCTGCCCTATCTCTTCTCAGGGATCCTGATCGAGGCAGTGGCGAACGCTGCAAGGAAGATGGTCCAGGAAGTCAGAAGACAGTTCAAAGAAGATCCGGGTATCATCCAGGGGACCAGCAGGCCGGACTATAAGACCTGTATTGCGATCTCCTCTGCAGGGGCACTCTCGGAGATGAAGTATCCTGCCCTGATCTCTGTGGTGACACCGCTGCTTTCAGGATTTCTCTTCGGTGCCGAGTTCGTCGGAGGACTCCTGATCGGGACGACCCTCTCATCGATCATGCTCGCACTCTATACGGCTAATGCCGGAGGTGCATGGGATAACGGCAAGAAGTATATCGAACACGGTCACTACGGAGGAAAGGGTTCTGATGCCCATAAAGCTGCAGTCGTCGGTGATACCGTCGGGGATCCGCTGAAAGACACGGTCGGGCCGTCACTGGATATCCTGATCAAGATCATGTCCATCGTATCACTGATCTCAGTCTCGATCTTCAGTAGATACAATCTGTTCTCTGTACTGTTCAAATAACACGAGGGGGTAACGAATGATTCATTTCTATGTGATATTCGCTCCAAGCGAAGCACTGATCGCTTCACAGTTGGGACCGAAGGATTTCGGGATGTATATGGCTCAGGGTTCCAAGAAAGGTTCGGCAGAACAGCTGATGTTCGCCGAGATCGATGGGGGATTCGGGGAGTATTTCGACTGGGATCATGCAGAGAAGAAATGTGTCCGTCACGAGGACGGACGACTGAAGAACTCACTCTATCTGTCTATCTACCGGGTGATCGAACACACACCGCTGGAAGCATACAAGATGGTCTATCTGGTGACGAAGGATGGAAGGACCCTCAGTCTGGAGAAGGAAGAGTACCAGACTCCTGAGAACTGGAAGGGGTTCGGCCTCTACAAGGAGCTCTCACCGGTCCATCCGCTGATCGTCAGTTCACTCAACCCCAAGGATCTTGCAGATTATATCATAAACGGTACCACAAAGAAGATATCGGTACCGGCACTGATCTTCACGGACATCAAGGTCATCGACTTTGATGATATGCAGCACAGCGGGAATATCGGGGGGATGTATGACAGGAACCTCGATCACCTGAAAGCCTGCATCGCCTCTCTGCAGGAGAGCGATGAGAAGATGACCAAGACGGTAGACCGTTCGTTTGACAGCAAGTTCACCTATCAGATCATCGATAACGGTATCTATATCGCCAGAGATCGATCCATCATCTTCTTCAGGATGCCTTCAAGGGAACTGCTCAAAGCATCTGCATATGACTGGGGACGCTCAGCGAACATCTTCTAAGACTGCTGCCGGTACTGCGTGCAGCGATCCTACGGTACAGCAGGCTATTCCCGATGCGGGGATAGCCTGTTCTCTCTCCTGCTTCAGGAGAGCCTGATGAGATCTTCAGGGAGACAGTCCATGAAGATCGTATCGAATCGTTCACCCCGCTGTTCCAGGGACTTGCGCCACAGTCCGATGCGCTTGAAGCCGACCTTCTCATAGCTGTGATATGCCCGTTCATTGAACGAGAAGACCTGCAGGAACAGGCTCTTTATATTCAGGTAATCGAAGGCATAGGCACACAGCAGCTGCATGGCCTCCGAACCTACCCCTTTATCACGATAATCAGGATTCCCGATGAATATACCGACCTCTGCTGTCCCGTGCAGCTGATCCCAGGAGACCAGTCCGCAGTTTCCGATGAGCATATCCGTCTGCTGATCGATGATCGCATAGGTATGGCCCTTGGATAGTTCTCCAAGGGCCTCTTTCTCACTGTCATGCGTGATGTTCTTCGATACCAGAGAGAGATATCGGGTAGTCTCGATATCGTTGAGCCATTCGGTATAGACCGAATAGTCACTGGTACTCATGGGAGAGAGATAGCACAACCTGCCGGAGAGTTTCTTGATATATTTCATAACCAGCCTCCTGAACTCTCATAGTACAGGAGATCATGAAAAAACTACATATCGGCCAGTGCGGATCGCGCCTGCTCCAGGAAGAATTCCTTTGACCTGGCCCCGAGGATCGGTTCCCCGATCATCCTGCCGTCAGAATCGATGAAGATCGTAGTAGGCACCGCATAGGCTATATCCATGATCGTCTTGGTGAAGGTTCCCTCAGGTACGATATTCAGGTACGTGACTCCTGTCCGATCGATGACACCCAGTGCTGCATTCTTGTTATACATCCCATCTCCGATGATACCGATGATCTGCAGCCCCTCCTCGCGGAGTTCATGGGAGACCTCTTCGAGGATCGGCATCTCATCGATACAGTACGGACAGGTCGTCGTCCAGACATTGAGCATGGTCACTGACGAGTTCTTCAACAGACTGGGGCCGTGCTGCTCGCCCTCGAGCGTCACTCCTGTGATGGATGCGAGCTCATACCCCTTCCTGATCAGAAGGGACCCGCCCTGTCCTGTCGATGCTGTCTGTACCGCAGGGGCCTGTTCCTGTACAGGAGCAGAAGCCTGTTCTGCCTCTTTCGCGCACCCGCTGAGACCCAGGATCAGTGCGACTGTCAGTGTATAATAGATTATTTTTTTAGTCATGCTAATAATATACATCTGCTGCCCCCGTTCGACCAGAGAAATCTTCTTCGATGCCCTAAATTCCCAACGACTGCCTCTGTATGGTCATGATCTCATCAATGCCGATGTCAGCAGCATCAAGGAGTGCGTTGAGCTCCTTTCGGGAGAACACTCCCTGCTCTCCGGTTCCCTGCACTTCCACCAGGGCCTCTCCCCGTTTCACGACGTTCATATCGACTTCCGCTCTCGAGTCATGTGCATAATCCAGGTCACAGATGATCTGCCCGTCGACCTTACCCACACTCACTGCAGCCACCTGCCCCTGCAGATAGTGCTCAGCTCCCGAGGTCCCCTGCTCTTTTGCAAGGGATCGCAACGCATCATACAGGGCGACCCACCCGCCGGTGACCGCAGCAGTACGGGTCCCCCCGTCGGCCTGCAGGACATCACAGTCTATGGTGATCGAGACCTCACCGAGTCGTTCAAGATGGACCGCAGAACGCAGAGTCCTGCCGATCAGTCGCTGGATCTCGGTACTCCTGCCGTCTCGCTTCGCTCCGTCACGGCGCTTTCTCCCGCCGCCGGTGCTTCCTGGAAGCATGGCATACTCAGCAGTGACCCATCCCTTGCCGGTACCGGTCAGAAAAGGAGGGACCCCGTTGCTTATCGTTGCTGTACAGATGACCTTCGTATCCCCGAAGCTGATCAGGCATGAGCCCTGAGGATACTTGATGATGTTTCGTTCGATAGTTATATCTCTCATGCCTGTCATCCTACCACAGCAATTCATCTCTATCCATAGCATCCTCTTTTTTTTCCATCCTGCTTATAGTATAGTGTATTCATGGTAACAAAAGAACTGATCAGGAAACTCCCCAAAGTGGAGCTGCATGACCACCTTGACGGTGGTCTGAGACCGTCAACGATACTCAGCCTGGCACACGAGTACGGGATATCACTCCCCAGTTCGTCGGAGAAGGCCCTCGCCCACTGGTTCCACCGAGGTGCTGAGCAGAAGAGTCTGCCGCTCTATCTTGAGACCTTCTCGGTGACAACGAGCGTGATGCAGACGAAGGAGGCTCTTGAGCGGGTAGCTTTCGAAGCCATGGAGGATTACGCACAGGAACACGTGGTGTATGCGGAGATCCGTTTTGCCCCGATACTCCACCAGCAGAAAGGACTGAACCTTGAAGACATCGTATCATCCGTCCTTCGGGGGCTGGAACGGGGGAAACGGACGACTGGGGTTACATACGGCCTGATCCTGTGCGCACTGAGGAATCAGGACCCCAGGATATCCCTCGATATCGCAGAACTTGCAGTAGCGTTCAGCGACAGAGGCGTCGTTGGTTTCGATCTGGCAGGAGATGAGAACGGTCATCCTCCCAAGAAGCACCTGGAAGCGTTCCAGTATATCCGAAACAGGAACTTCAATATCACCATTCATGCAGGGGAAGCATTCGGCACAGAATCCATCTGGCAGGCGATCCAGACCTGCGGCGCCCACAGGATCGGGCACGGCACCCGACTCCTTGAGGATATGAGTGTGTACGGGACCAGGATAGAGAAGATGGGATCTCTGGCGAACTTCATCAGAGACAAACGGATCCCCATGGAGATGTGTCTCAGTTCCAACATCGGTACCGGCGCAGCGGCGAACTTCGACGAGCATCCCTTCAACATCTTCTACAGGAACAACTTCAGGGTCAGCTTGTGCAGCGACAACAGGCTCATGAGCAACACCAACCTCACCAAAGAGATGGAGATCGCCGTACTGCACTTCAACCTCTCGCTGCTCGATCTCGAGAAGATCACCCTCAATGCGATGAAATCGTCATTCATCCACCACGATGAGAAAATCCGCATCATCTATGATGTGATCAAGAAGTCCTTCACCGAGTTGAAGGACAGCTACTCATACCATGGGGTACTGTGATGTCAGACCAGAGCATCCCCAGGAACATCATGAGACAGCTGATCGCAGATCAGCAGAATGAGATCGATGCCCATAGCATCTACACACGGGTGGCACGCAGAGTCCCGGACAGGAAGAACCGCAGGATCATAGAGCATATCGCAACAGATGAGCTTGCCCATTATACCCTGCTCAAGAGATATACCGGACGCACACTCAAACCGAGAAGGGCAAAAGTACTCTTCTTCACCCTGGTGACCTGGATCTTCGGATTGACCTTCGGGCTGAAGCTGCTGGAGATCGACGAGGATAGAGCGGTCTCTATCGATTACAAGGGGTTGGATGCCTATATTGACGGTATCTCTTCGATCATCGAACAGGAGGAGGCCCACGAGAAAGAACTGCTGAACATGATCGACGAGGAACGTCTATCATATCTCGGCTCCGTGGTTCTCGGCCTCAACGATGCACTGGTGGAACTGACCGGGACTCTCGCCGGACTCTCGTTCGCCTTCCAGAACACCAGGATCATCGCCCTCTCGGGTCTCATCACAGGGATCGCTGCATCATTTTCCATGGCTGCATCAGAATACCTGTCGACCAAGACCGATGGCGGTGACAATGCCCTGAAATCTTCAGTATACACCGGTATCGCCTACATCATCACCGTCATGCTGCTCGTCCTGCCCTTCCTGATCTTCGACCACTATCTTGTCTGTCTGGCAGCGACCCTCGGCATATCGATCCTGATCATCGCAGTCTTCAACTACTACATCTCAGTGGCAAAGGATCTCTCCTTCGCCAGCCGATTCCTTGAGATGGCCGGGATCAGTATGGGAGTGGCAGCCTTTTCCTTCGGTATCGGAGTCCTGGTGAGACTGCTCTTCGGGATCGATATCTAGCCCCAGGGGCCCCTTCTGTGGGTACCCCGCCATTCATCGATCGGGTTGATACGGAGCCGTACCAGCAGATAGATATAGGCAAAGGCAAAACCTGCAAGGTGGGTCAGATGTGCGACCCCTGAACGGACGCTGGTGATCTGACTGAAGATCTCAATGGCAGTATAGAGCACGACCAGTACCGGTGCCTGTATCGGCAGGATACCGAACAGGAAGATCCGTGCCTGTGGGTAGTAGGTGGCAAAGGCAAGCAGTACCGCATACACAGCACCTGAGGCTCCGAGCAGGAACACCCCATAGTCTCCGGTCATGTAGTAGAAGAAGAACGAGAAGATTCCTGCAAGGATCCCGGTAAGCAGATAGAAGAGCAGGAACTCCTTGCTTCCCATCCTGCGTTCGACCTGGGTCCCGAAGAAGAAGAGGCCGAGCATGTTGAACAGTATATGGGTGAAGTTCGCATGGGCGAACATGTAGGTCACGAACTGCCAGTAAAAATGGTCCTGGATGATCAGCCCGGGGATCATCGAGAGGTATACCAGCAGATTGCGGTTAAGATAGGTGGCCATGAACACCACTGCATTGATCATGATGATATAGAGAGTCACATTGCTATAGGTATAGACAAACCGTCTGCGTATGATGGATTCTTGTTTCATAACAATAACATATGAGTTTTCACCGTAAGAGTCAAATAGCTTTTTGAGAAAATCAGGTGCCCAGAAACCCCTCCAGCATACCGGTCAGTTCATCACGGGCACTGCAGGGAGGATAGATGCTGTAGATCTCCTCAAGGGCCTCCTGAAGCAGTTCAGCTGCCCTCCTGTCTGCCTCATCGACCACCCCGCTGGAAAGCATCTGCTCGATCAACTGCTCTATCTGCTCGGAGGCTGCAAAGATCCCCTGCGCCTTTGCCTGTTCGAAGATGTCCTGGACATCTCCGGTACGCTCTGGATAGCGCTGCAGATAGAGGATCACCGGCAGGCTCTTCTTGTTCTCCACGATATCGTCCCCGCGGTGCTTACCAGGGTTCCCCGTTCGCAGATTGATCACATCATCCTTGATCTGAAAACCCACTCCGATCTTCTCTGCCAGCAGTCCCGACCTTCGGATGATCTGCTGGTCGTCAGTGGCAATACAGGCTCCGATCTCTGCGCTCATCCCTGCAAGACAGCCGGTCTTGAACCTGCACATCTGTTCATACTCCCCGACACTCGGGATCAGCTGTACATCGTTGTGCCAGGCAATATCAAGGCCCTGCCCGAGATGCACTCTTCTCAGATAGCGTGCATAGATCCTGTAGAGCGCCAGACGTTTGCCATCTGCGATATCGATGGTATCAATGATCCGTGTAGGAAGATAGTAGAGCAGGTTCCCGGCATTGATCGACAGATCTGATCCATAGATCATATGTACCGCGGCAGCCCCCCTGCGCCAGAGAGAATCATCTTCGATGTCATCGATGATCAGGCTTCCGGTATGGGGAAACTCGACCACCGCTGCCAGTTCATAGGCTGTAGCGGCACACTTCGCCCCTCCGAGGATCTCGGCGACATACGCCATGAGCAGGGGCCTCCATCGCTTCCCTCCTCTCTTGAGCAGATCACGACCGGGTTCACAGAACCTGTCATATACCTCAAGGGAGGGATCCTCTATCTCTTCATCTGCCACCCAGCTGATCCATGATGGGCTCACCCGGTCAGGCAGTATCTTCTGCAGTCCCTGTTCGATGCTCTCTCGTCTATCTCTCATATCAGAAGCATAGATGAAACCAGATTATTGTCAAGACAATCGAGCAGTTATTTCACAGCTGAGATCTTCATGTCCTGTTTTTCACGATCTGCAGCAGCTCATCTGGCTTCCAGAGCCTCTGGAGATCCTGAATTGTTGGCATGGTATTTGCTACACTATGAGTACAATGCAGTCGATTTTTTTCATACCTCCTCTATTCATGGTGATCGACCCGGTTCCCTCTCCCTCCCCAACTAAACCGGTCGATCACCTTTTTTCTATCTTACAGGCATATACCATACGGCCCATGACACATCACCGTGAACAAGAAGATCAATATCCTGAGTCCCGCAGGACCTGCCCTAGCGAATCGTATCGGCTCGAACTGCCCGCAGATACTAGAGGACCATTGAGCAGATATGTCACACCTGCAGCCATCATGTCCTGTCTTTCACGATCTGCAGCAGCTCATCAGGCTTCCAGGGCCTCTGACAAGCCTGAATTGTTGGCATGGTATTTGCTGTATCATAGATGCAATGCAGTCGATTTTTTCATACCTCCTCTATACATTGGTGATCGGCCCGGTTCTCTCTCCCTCCCCGAAGAAACCGGCCGATCACCTCTTCTTTGTCTCAAGGGCATATGCTATACTCCCCCCATGGCAAAGAACCGTGATCAAGCTGATCATTATACGAAGAGAGCAAAGAAAGAGGGCTACCCGGCCCGTTCGGTCTATAAACTCGAAGAGATCCAGCAGCGATTCTCGATCATCAGACCGGGAGCGGTCGTCCTCGATATCGGGGCAGCCCCGGGAAGCTGGACCCTCTATACGCAGCGAAACCTGCTCAAAGGCCGTGGAAGGATCGTGGCTATCGATCTCAAACCGCTGACGCTCGATCCGCTTCCCGATCGCATCACCTTCCTGCAGGGAGACGCCTTCTCTCCGGAGATCGCTCAGCAGGTGCGGGAAGCCGGGCCCTATGACACCATCATCAGTGATGCAGCCCCTGCCACTACAGGCAACAGGTCCGTAGACACCCTGCGATCGCAGGGGCTTGCAGAATCTGTTACCGCATTCGCAGCAGAACATCTCAAAGAGCATGGGAATCTGGTTCTTAAGATCTTTCAGGGAGGGGGAGAACAGGAGGTCATCCGTTACATGAGGACCCTCTTCGTAAAAGTGAAACCCATAAAACCCAAAGCCTGCAGGAATGAGTCCTTCGAGCTCTTCCTTGTCGGCCTCGACAGAAAAGCCCCGTAACCGAAACTCAGGGCAGGGAGAAGGTCGCCGTATGAGTGACCCTGAAGCTGCAGAAAGGTCCATCGTCAAGAACAGACTGCAGCCTCAGGGCTCATCGGTCAGTCCAGCTTGATGATGCGAAGGTCCGTACCTGAGACCTCTAGTATCCCGCGTACCGTCCTCCTGTCACGCAAGTCTGTCCCGGAATACTCTCCCAGATCGACAGTTACCGGTTCTCTGGTAAAGTTCAATATGAACATCCAGGAAGCTGCAGAGCCGGTCCTGATGGTTACTTCCACCCCCAGAGGGGCTGTGATCAGCGGCTTCACCTTCGCTTCTGTACATATATGCAGCAGAAGCTCTCTCATATACCCGGCTTCAGGTCTGGCACTCACATACCACGCCGCTCCTTCACCGAACGTGTTACGGGTCACAGCAGGCTCACCTGCAAGATAGTCCTGAGTATATTCAGCATAGGCCTGTGCACCTTCAAGACGTACATACTCGGTCCATAACGATACGGTACTCTCCCCTGCCTGTTCTCTGTTGGCTATCACATTGTACATATGATCCTCAAGCGGGTTGAACTCCTCCACCTGAATCCCAAGTACCGTTCTCAAGGGCCCGGGGTAGCCGTTCTCGAAGACTGCATCCTCCTCATCGGCTATACCGCTGAAGAAGCTGGTCACGAAGGTCCCTCCGTTCGAGACATATCGTTCGACCTGCTGTGCCAGTGATGGTCTCACCATATAGCACAATGGAGCGATCACCACATCATAGGCACTGAGATCACTCTCCTGGAAGATGATATCTACCGGGATATGTGCATCATAACAGGCGGTGTAGTAGTCAAGGACGATCTCTCGATAGGAGACCTCACCGCTTGGACCGGGTGCATACTCCACAGCCCACCAGTTCTCATAGTCATAGATGATCCCGACGCGGGCTTCGATCTTCGAGGTTGAGAGTACGGCAAGTTCCTTGAGTTCCTTACCGATCGAGACGACCTCTTTGAAGACACGGGAGTGCTCATCTCCGGTGTGGGTGATGCAGGCAGCATGGAACTTCTCCGCCCCGCGTCTTGACTGACGCCACTGGAAGTACATGACCCCTTCCCCACCGCGTGCGATGGTCTGCATACTGTAGAGACGGTTCAGACCGGGGTATTTCACCGTGTTGACCTTACGCCAGTTCACCTGTGAGGGGGACTGCTCGAGGAGCATGAACGGCTTGTCACCGGCAAGTCCTCTCATCAGATCATGATCGAGGGCATTCCGTGCAGGGTGCACCCCGACTGCAGGGTTCGGATACGAATCCCAGGTGATCACATCGATCTCTTTGGCCCATTTCACATAATCAAGAGGCTTCCACTCCAGCATGAAGTTCGTGGTGATGGGGACATCAGGGGTGATCTCCCGCAAGATGTGTTTCTCGATGAGATAGCAGTTCAGCAGACTGTCGGACATGAATCGCTGGTAATCGAGCACCTGACCTGGATTATGCTGTGTGGTCGTCTGTCTCGGAGGCATGACCTCCTCCCAGCTGTAGTACCACTGACTCCAGAAGGAGGTGCCCCAGGAGGCATTCACCCCGTCGATCGTCCCATAGCGTTGTTTCAGCCAGGTTCGGAACTCGGCAGCACAGGTGTCACAGTAGCACACCGACACATGACAGCTGTATTCATTGTTGACATGCCACATCGCCAGAGCTGGATGATCCTTATACCGCTCTCCGATCATGCGTACCAGCGCAGCGGTCAGACGGTGGTAGCTCGGACTGTTCGGACAATAGGTCTGCCGTGAACCGTACCAGAGCCGATTGCCCTGTTTATCGACGGGGAACAGGTCTGGATACCTGCCATAGGCCCATGCCGGTACAGCGGCAGTCGCCGTCGCAAGGTCAGCAGCGATCCCGTACTCTGCGAGCAGGTCCATCACGGTATCGAGCCAGGAGAAGTCAAACGTCTGTTCATCCTTCTGCAGTTTGGCCCAACTGAAGATGCCCAGAGAGATCAGGTTCACTCCCGCCTTCTTCATCAGCTTCATATCTTCTACCCAGTACTCAGGGCCCCACTGTTCCGGATTATAGTCACCGCCGTATGCGAATCCCTTCAATCTCTCTATACGCATCATCACCTCTCCTGTACCCTGTCAGAATACCACTCTAGTACTATTTGTTCGATCCCATCGTCAATCCCTGTATGAAATACTTCTGCAGGAAGAGGAAGATCAGGATCGTCGGCACCGCTGCAAGCAGAGCCCCTGCTGTTATGACTGTCCAATCCATGACGTATTGTCCCTGCAGCTTGGCAAGCCCTGCAGTCACCGGCATCAGTTTCTCACTCCTGAGCAGGATCAATGCCCAGATATAGTCATTGAATATCCAGGTGAACTCCAGAGTCGCGATAGCCGCCATCGCAGGGATGACCAGCGGCATGATGATCTTCGAATATATGGTAAAGTCGTTGCATCCGTCAATCCGTGCTGCTTCAGACACCGAATCAGGGATGGTGACCATATAGTTTCTCAGCACGAAGGTACAGAACCCCAGCTGGAAGGCCGTATGGATCCCGATCAGACCCCAGTAGGAATCATAGATCCCGAGCGCTTCTGAGAGTTTGAAGACCGGCAGCAGCAGGATCTGAAAGGGAAGCATCATCCCGCCTACGAAGACACCGAGCAGGATGTTCCTGCCCTTGAAGCGATACTTCGAGAGCGCGAAAGCAGACAGAGATGAGAGATACAGAGTCATCACCAGAGAGGGGATCGTGATGATGAAGCTGTTGGGCAGATACTGCTTCAGATTGCCCCGGTTCCAGGCTGCGATGAAACTGGTGAACTGCAGCTTCTTGGGGAACGAGAGGAACCCATAGGTCATGATCTCGTCATTCGAACGAAAGGAGGTCAGAACGGCTGCCGCGAACGGGATCATCCAGATGGCGACTCCCATGATCAGCAGAAAATAGATTAAAGTCCTCGTAAGTCTTTTTGTCGCTGTTCCTGATCGCATACCCACTCCTATGACTCGTCTTTCATCACTACGTTGAGATAGAGAACGATGAACACAAGACTGATCATGAACAGGATCACGGAGATCGCAGCCCCATAGCCCATCTTGTAGTTATTGAAGGATTCTATGTACATGAAGTTCGCCAGCACGCTGGTCATGTTATAGGGGCCGCCCCGTGTCATGACCGATACCAGATCGAATGCACGCAGGGAATCGATGATACTGATCACCATGACGACGATGGAGATCGGTCTGAGCTGCGGCAGGATGACATGACGGAACGACTGCCACTTGTTCGCACCATCGATCAGAGATGCTTCCACCAGAAACGGATCGACGCTCTGCAGTCCTGCCAGGTAGAGGATCATCACATACCCAACCTGTCTCCAGATCGCTACGGTGATGATCGACCCCAATGCATACTTCGGATCACTGAGCCACCCTCTTGCCAGTTCCCCAAGCCCGGCTGAGCGGAGGACTGTGTTGATCAGTCCCTGGGACGGGTTATAGAGCCAGGACCAGATCAGACCGCAGACAACCAGAGAGAGGACCATGGGGGAGTAGAACAGTGCCTTGAAGGCCTTTGCTCCCCGAATATCTTTATTGAGGGCCATGGCCAGAGCTAGCCCGAAGACCACCGGGACGGTGATGAAGAACCCTATCCAGATGAAGTTATTCTTGAGCGACAGGAAGAAGACAGGGTCCTTCATCAGCCGTGTATAGTTCCTGAGCCCTTGAAATACCGGTGCTGTCAGCCCATCCCACTTGGTAAGTGACAGATAGAAGGTATACAGCATGGGCCCGATCACCCAGATCATGTAGATCGTCAGCGGTGCGGCAAGGAACAACCACGGAGCAAGAGGATTGTATAAGCGTGATTTCTTTGTCATGAGGACACCTTTATCATAGCAGAGGGGAACAGAATCACCTGCCCCCCTCCTGATTGTTCGATTCGACTTCTTATACGTTCTGTTCCTGACTACTCAGTGAACAGTTCCTGTCGGACCTCTTCCAGTCGACTGGTGATCCGATCGATATCGGCTGCAGTATGTCTGTCCCAGAATTCCATGAAGGCATTCATCCCCTCATCAGCCATCTCAGGCGTTGTATCTCTATCATAGAACTGAGCCACGAAGTCTGCGGTATTGATCATCTCGATACCTTTCTTCTGTGATTCATTGAAGATACTCATATCGACTTCACTGTTCGTCGGCAGTCGCCCGAGTTCGTTTGCTGTATATTCCTGAACCTCTTTTGATCCGAAGAATGCCAGCAGGGCTTTAGCCTCTTCAGGATTCTTCGCATTCGCAGCCAGGAAATAGCCGTCAGTAGGAGCATCCTCACCTACCGGTATGGAAGGATCGATGATGGGGAATCTGAAGAAATCGATATCTGAGGCGATCGATGACGGTACGGAGTCTCTGATGAAATCTCCCATCAGGTACATCGCAGCGCTTCCATCAGCCATGAACGGAATAGCTTCTGACCATGAGTATGCAGCAGGATCTTCGATGAAGTACCCTTTATCGATCATCTTGCCCCATTCGGTGAAGACGTTCTTCACTCTCTGATCTGCATAGCTCTCTTTGCCGATCATCAGATCGATGTGGAACTGAGGTCCATTCAGTCGCATGTTCAGGTAATCGAACCATGCAGCTGCAGTCCATCGATACTTGGTACCGATCGCGAACGGGGTGACCCCGTTGCTCTTGAGGGTCTCACAGACATCCATGAACTCATCCCAGGTCTCAGGTTCTTCGATCCCATAGGAATCGAATACGGAGGGTCGGTAGTATACAGCCCACCAGTACCAGCTGGTCGGAAGGAAGTACTGTTTCCCATCCACAGAACTCATGGCCTGCCAGCTCTTCGCATAACTCTGGTTCCATCCCTCGTCTTCCCATACGTCGCTGATATCCATGATCAGTCCCTTGTCGATGAAGAACCGTGCACGGTTCCCGGCGAACCAGGTCATGATATCCGGGGGAGTACTTGCGGTAAGATACGCACGGATGGCGGTCTTGAAATCCTCATGTGCGATGATACTATGCACTACCTCGATGTCCCCGTTCGCTGCAGCGAAATCCGCTACCAGCTTCTCATCTACCCGTCTCGGTTCCGGGTCACCATTCATCGAGTTATAGATGACCATACCTTTTTCTGATGCGCCTGCGGCACCTTCTGTCTGTCCGCTACCCCATATGGGCAGAATCGATGCACACAGGATCAGAGCCAAGAGCATTAATCCTAACTTCTTCATAAAATCCTCCTTAAGATCACATCCCTAACTATATAAGGATATTCATATTATAAATGCTATATCTGAGTCGTCAATCAAAGGATATGTACGAGTTTTCAACTATATGAATATTTATGAAGAAAATCTATTTGTCGCTTCATCAAATACAGTTAGCGGTTGAATATATTGATATAAGATATGCGTACATGAGAGAATCGATGATTAAAAATTGTAATATATACATAACTATAGTAAAATATGAATATGAATGAACAAACATATCAGTTTTCCATCCTCACCGAGCTGGAAAAACAGCTTCCCTATTACCTTGTGGGGGTAGGTGCGAAATATGAGCAGGAGCCCATCAACAGACCGTTCGGGTATCCTGACTTCCAGTGGATCCAGTTCCTCGAGGGCGAGGGAGTCGTTTCCATCCAGGGGAAGGAGAAACGCGTCAGTCCAGGGGAGGCGATCCTGCTGCTGCCGAATGTCGAACATAAGTACCATTCGCTCACTGACAGGTGGATCGTCTCATGGTTCACGTTCGGCGGTTCCCATATCGAGCGTATGCTGCAGACCATCGGTCTGACAGAATCCGGGTTCTTCACGCTATCAGATCCGGTGATCCTCGAGAACATGATCGAGAAAGCACTGTTCATCCTGCAATCCGACCAGCCCCTGAAGGGGCTCGAGGCATCGGCTATCGTCTACACCTTCATCCTCCGTCTCTATCGGTATGTGCACCTCTCTCAGGACGGCTCGTTCGAAGTACAGCACCACAGACTCAAAGAGGTCTTCTCCTATATCGAAGAACACTATAGCAGACCGATCTCCATCGCCGACCTTGCTGCGGTGATGGAAGTATCTCCCCAGCACTTCTGCATCCTCTTCAAGAAGGCAGTCAAGTGCCGTCCGTTCGAGTACATCAATACCTTCAGGATCAACAAGAGTAAGAGCCTGCTGTGCCAGCGCTCCGATCTTAAGATCTCAGAGGTAGCCTCGAGCGTAGGGTATGAGAGTGAAAGTTACTTCTGTTCCATGTTCAAGAAGATCGAAGGGACCACACCCAAGCGTTTCAAGCTCCAGGAGAATGGGATCCTCTCCTGAGAAACCTTACATCGTGTTGCATTTCACACACGACCTGCAACAAATTCACCTCATGAAGCTTTCGCGGTGTTGCATAAATATGTAATCATGTGTACTATCCAACCAATTTATATGGGTAAAAACGGTAATTTCACCGTTTTTATTGCATAAATATACACTATCATAAGGATGGCCATGTTGAAAACCGCATATCTTATCCTTTCTGACGGGACGTACTACAGAGGGCTCTCGTTCGGTGCAGCACCCCTGACGATCTCATCGCTGCTGGGCTGCAGCCCGACATACCAGAAGGGCCTCGGGGAAGTCGTGTTCAACACCAGTATGACAGGGTACCATGAGATCCTCACCGACCCCTCCTATACCGGACAGATGGTACTGATGACCTACCCGCACATCGGGAACTACGGTTCGATGCACATCTGGTCTGAGAATGGTCCGGATCAGCGTACCGACAGCGGAGAGATCAAAGCCGCAGGGTTGATCGTTCGGGACTACTACGAAGGACCGGTCCCCCCCGGCAGGGAGACCCTCGAGGAGTTCATGATCAGAGAACAGATCCCCGGTATCACCGGTATCGATACCAGGAGACTGACCCTGTCGCTTCGCGATGAGGGCAGCAGGAACGGGATCATCGTCACCTCAGAGAAAGAACAGATCTCGGAACAGGAAGTCTCGACGGTCCTGCAGTGGCTCTGCGGGGTCCCATCCATGGAGGGGCAGAACCTGGTGGAGGATGTGGGGACCCAGAAGATCATCACCATCCATGAGAAAGGTTCTTTCCATATGGGACTCATTGATTACGGGATCAAGAACTCGATCATCGACAAACTCGTCGAACGGGATGTGAGGATCACCCTCTTCCCTTCGGATACCACCTATGAGGAACTCACCTCAGTCCCCATCCAGGCGCTGTTCCTCTCGAACGGTCCGGGAGATCCTGCCGTTCTGAGCAGTCAGATCGCACTGATCAGAGCGTGTATCGGCACACTCCCGATCTACGGTATCTGTCTGGGTCACCAACTCATCGCTGAGGCACTCGGAGCCCATACCTTCAAGATGCCCTTCGGTCATCATGGAGGGAACCATCCTGTTCGAGACCTGCTCTCGGGCAGGGTCTTCGTCACCGCACAGAACCATGGGTTCGCAGTCGATCCGACGACGATCCCAGAGCCTGTGAAGGTCTGGTTCACCAATGCGAATGACCGATCGGTCGAGGGATTGCGGCATGAGACCCTGCCGATCATGTCGGTACAGTTTCACCCGGAAGCCGCACCGGGACCGGATGACGGGAATCGTATCTTCGATACATTCCTGGATCAGGCAAGAACATACGTACGAACAGCGGGGGTAGCATGCCAGCAAGAACAGATATAGACTCGATCCTCATCATCGGAAGCGGGCCGATCGTCATCGGACAGGCCTGTGAATTCGACTATTCGGGGACTCAGGCGGTACAGGCACTCAAAGAAGAGGGCTACACCATCATCCTGGTCAATCCCAATCCTGCTACGGTCATGACCACTCCCGGTATTGCCGACAGCATCTATATGGAACCCCTCTCAGTGGAATACGTCGAACAGATCATCAGGAAAGAACGTCCTGATGCCATCCTTACCACCATGGGGGGGCAGACAGGGCTGAACCTGACCCTCGAGCTGGCCAAAGCGGGGATCCTCGAACGCTACGGGGTGGAAGTCATCGGAGCAGGGATCGAGTCCATACGTCTGGCAGAAGACCGGGGCGCCTTCAAGGAGGTCGTAGAGAGTCTCGGGCTCTTCTCCCCCGATTCGTGCCTTGCCGACTCACTGGAGAAGGCCCTGGCCTTCAAAGCGAAGTCAGGACTGCCGCTGATCATCAGACCGAGTTATACCCTTGGCGGAATGGGGGGCAGCATCGCAGAGCGAGAAGAGGATTTCATCCCTCTTGTGACAAAGGCACTGCAGGCAAGCCCCTCAGGTGAAGCCTTGATCGAAGAGTCCCTGATCGGCTGGAAAGAGTTCGAACTCGAGGTCATGAGAGACCGTCAGGACAATGCCATCATCGTCTGTTCCATCGAGAACATCGACCCGATGGGTATCCATACCGGTGACAGCATCACCGTAGCCCCGATCCAGACCCTCTCGGATACGGAGTACCAGCATATGAGGAATGCCGCGATCGATATCCTCAGAGCTGTCGGGGTAGACTGCGGAGGCAGTAACGTACAGTTCGCCATGAAGCCTGACAGCGACAAGCTGGTGGTCATCGAGATGAACCCGAGGGTATCACGATCCTCAGCCCTCGCAAGCAAGGCTACCGGCTTCCCGATAGCCAGATGCTCTGCAAAGCTGGCAGTCGGGTATACCCTTGATGAGGTGACCAATGAGATCACCGGAGTCACGGCATCCTGCTTCGAGCCAGCTCTTGACTACTGTGCTGTGAAGGTCCCGAGGTTCGAACTGGAGAAGTTCCCCATGGCCTATTCCGCACTCGGCACACAGATGAAGAGTGTCGGGGAGACCCTTGCGATCGGCAGGACACTCAATGAGGCACTCAACAAAGCCATTCGTGCTACCGAACGATCCTATGAGGGGCTCGAGCCGCTGACAGGCTATACTGCCGAAGAGATCGAACGGATCCTCTGCTCTGCACATCCGCTGAGGATCTTTGCCATCTACACGACCCTCACCGAACAGGGCGCTGCTGCTGTTGAAGCGATAGGGAAGAAGACCGGCTACGACAGGTGGTTCCTCTATCAGATGCTCAGACAGATCGAACTGGAGAAGACCATCAGGAACTCCTTCGGGGATACCGCTGAACAGTACAGCCTGCTGCTTGATGCCAAACGGATGGGCTTTTCCGATCTCCATATCGCACGACTGACCGGATTACCCGCGAAGGAGATCGAGGCACTGCGTGAGACCCATGCCATCACCCCTTCGTATCATCTGGTCGACACCTGTGCCGGTGAGTTCAAGGCACAGACTCCCTACTTCTACTCGACCTATGGAGAGATCGATGAGGGAGAATCGCTGAAAGACGACGGGATCATCATCCTTGCCAGCGGACCGAACAGGATCGGGCAGGGGCTGGAGTTCGACACCTGCTGCACCCTGGCCTCCAAGGCATACCAGCGGTACGGAAGTAAGACGATCCTGATAAACTCGAATCCTGAGACGGTCTCGACCGACTTCAACACCTCTGACCGCCTCTATCTGGAACCGCTGACCTATGAGCATGTGGTTGCGATCATGAAGAAAGAACAGGTCCCGCGGATCGTCGTCCAGCTGGGAGGGCAGACCCCGCTCAACCTGGCAGAGAAGCTGCAGGAAGCCGGTGCTGAGATCATCGGCACCTCCATAGAGAGCATCAACGATGCTGAAGACCGGGGGAAGTTCTCTGCTCTCATACAGAAACTCGGGCTCAGACAGCCTGAGAACCAGATGGCCGGCAGTCATGAGGCCATTCGCCGTGCCGCCCACCAGATCGGGTTCCCGGTCCTGCTGCGACCATCCTTCGTCCTTGGAGGAAGAAGCATGTTCATCGCCTACAACGATGAGGAGCTCGAAGAGTTCCTTACCAAGGGGATCGAAGTATCGCAGAAGGCTCCGGTACTGGTAGATCAGTTCCTCGAAGATGCATTCGAATATGACCTTGATGCCATAGCTGATGGATATCATGTCTACATCGGCGGGATCATGCAGCACATCGAGGCTGCAGGGGTCCACTCAGGAGATTCTGCCTGTGTGTTCCCTCCCTATAAATCACAGCCTGAGATCCTCGCCGAGATGAAGCACGCCGCGGTCGCTATCGCCCGTGAGACCCATATCCACGGATTCCTGAACATCCAGTTCGCACAGAAAGATCATAAGCTCTATGTTCTGGAAGTGAACCCGAGAGCATCACGAACCATCCCCTTTCTCTCGAAGAACTCAAGTGTGAACCTGATCGATGCCGTCGTACGATCCTGGATGGGAACTGATCTTAACGAGCAGGGACTTGTCGGAGAGGACGGGATCGGAGAAGGGTACTGTACCACCGGCTGGGCCGTCAAAGAAGCGGTCTTCTCCTTTGACCGGTTCACTGACATCGACCCGGTCCTCGGTCCTGAGATGCGATCGACCGGGGAGGTCCAGGGATCAGGGAGTTCCTTCGCTGAGGCCTTCTACAAGTCTCAGATCGGTGCAGGGAACAGACTCCCGAAGAAAGGGAAAGTCTTCATATCGGTGAACAAGAGAGACCGAACGACCATCATCCCGATCGCACGGAAGTTCGAAGCATTGGGATTCACCATAACAGCCACACGAGGGACTGCACGAGACCTGTTCGATGAGGGGATCCTCTGTGAAGTCATACTGAAGGTACATGAGGGACATCCGAACATCATCGATAACATCCGGAACAATCGGGTGGATCTGGTCATCAACACCCCCATGGGGTTCATGGCAAAGAAGAGCGATGATGACATCAGGACCGAGGCTATGAGAATGAAGATCCCCTATACCACTACGATGAGTGCAGCCGAGGCAGCAGTCGGAGCGATCGCCTACCAGATGAGTTCGGAACCGCAGGTGCTTCCCCTGCCCCCGTACAGACAGTGACCTCTCCTCAGTCATGAGAATACAGACATAACAGGAGAGGCTGCCAATGGATCACACCAGCGGCAGCCTCTCTTTCTGTTTTCCAGTTCGTTCTAGAGGATCTTACTCAGCACCTCAGTCAGTCTTCGTACGAAGTCGGTAGGGTCTTTGATCATGACACCCTCTGCAAGCAGTGCCTGATCGAGCAGGATGTTACTCACATCAGAGATCATATCGGCATCACTGAGATCAGCGATCTTCTGAACGATCGCATGATCGGGGTTCACCTCGAGTATCGGTGTGAAATCGGGGAGCTCGGTCTGTCCCATGGCTTTGAGCATCTGCTGCATCTGCACCGTGGGGTCGTTCTCATCGACGACCACGCATGCCGGGGCATCTTCAAGCCGTGATGATGCGACAACATCCTTCACCCGCTCACCGAGAGCCTCTTTGATCTTATCGAGTACCGGTTTGGCTGCCTTCTCTTTCTCTTTATCTTCGTCAGTCTTGATATCCTCAGCAGCACCGGACTTGTTGATGGCCTTCAGTTCCACATCCTTGTATCTGCCGATGGTCGGGATCACGATATCATCGATCTCATCATCCATGATGAGCACCTCGAAGCCTTTGTTGGTATACCCCTTCATCAGTGGTGAGTTCTTCAGGGTCTGTTCACTTCCCCCGGCAATATAGTAGATCGCTTTCTGATCCTCAGACATACGCTCTTTGTAGGCAGCGAGGCTGGTATAGCCTTCGACTTCGGTGGACTTGAATCTGATCAGTTCCAGCAGCGTATCCCTATTGGCATAATCTGAGTAGAGACCCTCTTTCAGCGGTCGATTGAACTCCTTGATGAATTCGGTATACTTCTCGGGATTCGACTCTGAGAGCTTTTGGAACTCTCCAAGGAGTTTCTTCACCGATGCTGATTTGATACTGGCCATCACGCGGTTCTGCTGCAGGATCTCACGGGAGACGTTCAGCGGCAGATCCTCTGAATCGATGACGCCCCGTACGAATCTCAGGTACGGCGGCAGCAGCTCTTTCTCATCGTCAGTGATGAACACTCGCTTCACATAGAGCTTCACACCGGGCTTGTAGTCTGCCTGATAGAGATCGAAGGGAGCTTTCTTCGGGATGAAGAAGAGCGTGGTATACTCGATCGTACCTTCGGCACGGGTATGGATATAGAACTGGGGATCTTCAAAGTCAGTGGTGATGCTCTTATAGAACTCATGATAATCATCATCTGTCAGCTCTGATTTGGATCGCTTCCACAGTGCGGCAGCCGTATTGATCTGTTCGATCTTATGCTCTACCTTCTTCTCCTTGTTATCTTCACCCTCATAGGACTCCTGATCGAACTCCAGGAAGATCGGGAACGCGATGTGGTTGGAGTACTTCTTCACCAGCTGTTCGATCTGCCATCTGTTCACATACTCATCACCCTCTTCGTTCACTTCCAGGATGATCGTAGTCCCCTGCTCTTCCCGTTCAGCAGCTTCGACCGTGTAGGCGTTCTTCCCGTCACTGCTCCACTTCCATGCCTGGTCCTCTCCAGCCTTTCTGGTGATGACCTCGACATGATCGGCTACCATGAAGCAGGAGTAGAAACCGACTCCGAACTGTCCGATCAGGTTCGCATCCTTCTTTGCATCACCTTTCATCTGATCGAGGAACTTCTTGGTCCCTGACCGTGCGATGGTCCCAAGCTGCTTATCGAGATCTTCCTGGCTCATACCGATACCGTTGTCCCGGATCGTGAGGGTCTTCTTCCCGTTCTCATTGAAGGTGATATCGATCCGTGGATCAAAATGGAGAGATTTGAATCCCTCATCGGTAAGGGTCAGGTATTTCAGTTTATCCAGTGCATCTGATGCATTCGATACAAGTTCTCTCATGAAGATCTCTTTATGAGAATAGAGAGAGTGGATGATCAGGTTCAGTAGTTGGTTGACTTCGGTCTTGAAACGCTTCTGTGCCATGGTGCAATACTCCTTATGTCTTTAGCTCGTACATACATATGTGTTATGAACTGACGAACGAGTAGATCGTCTGTGAAAACATACTAATTTTTTCCGGTACCCGGCAAGATAATCTTCCATAAAAAAGCCGTTTTTACCCTCTGCACGGAAAAAAGGCCGCCATACGGCGGCTCTCACTGCATGTTCAACAGACTTCTAGTACAGACCGGTCATAGAACCGATGGTAAAGACCACGGTAGAGAGGATCAGAGAACCCAGCAGGGTCATCAGTAATCCCGCTTTCGCGAAGTCCGCGATGGAGAAGTACCCCGCAGAATAGGGTATGACGTTTGTCGGGGAGGAGGTGACCAGGATGAACGCGAGCGAAGCGACAAGCGATGCCGGCAGGGCTACTGACATGACGGGCAGACCAAGGGAGACTGCCAGTTCTATCATGATCGGGATGATGATCGTAGCAGTGACGGTATTGCTCGAGAAGATGATCTTGAGCATGGAGATCATGAAGACGATCACGAAGACCATCAGGAAGGACGGGAGGCCTCCGATACCTGAGAGCAGGACCACTGACAGCCAGCGGGCTGCCCCGGTGGTATAGAGCATCATACCAAGAGAGATCCCTGAGACGATGAGGATGATCCCGCTCCATGATACCTGTGATTCGATCTTGCTCCACCCGATACGGGTGACCTTAGGCAGGAAGAAGAGACAGGAGGTGAACATGACTGGCATGGAGATCGGGATGTTGATACCGATCCACTTCTCCAGCAGCGGGGAACCGAGCCACAGCGCCACAGTGATCAGAAAGAGGATGGTCGTGATGATCTCCTCTCTTCTCATGGGAGGGAACCGCTCGAACTCCTGTCTGAGTTCTTCCTTTGACTTCTCCAGATGGGTCATCTCCGGTTTGAAGAAGATCATCAGGACGACCCAGGCCACAGGAGTCATCAGCAGGGCTGCCGGTACCCCATAGAGCATCCACTGTGCGAAGTTGATATCTATCCCTGCCATCGATTTGATGAAGCCGATGGCAAGCGCATTCGGGCCGGCCCCCGAGGGGGTCCCGATCCCGCCGATGATCGACCCCCAGGCACAGGCGATCAGCAGGCTCTGCCGAAGTTGCTCTTCAGAGGCTGTATCTTCTCCTCTTCAAGGATCCCCACCGCCAGAGGCATCAGCATCGCTGCCACAGCCATATTGGTGATCCACATCGACAGGATGGTCCCGGTCAGCAGGAATCCGAAGACGATGCTCTTCGTGTTGTTCCCGGTCTTGGAGAGGATCCATACACCGATCCTCTTGCCGAGCCCCGATGTCGTGATGAATGCGGAGAGGATCAGGACACCGATGAAGAAGGTCACCGTATCACTGCCGAACCCCTCTTTCACGATGACTTTATAGGTATCGACCTTGAAGAGGGTCAGCAGCACGATACTCAGCATCCCGGTGATATGAAAGGGGATCGCTTCGGTCATCCACAGGACCAGAGCGAAGAGCAGTACGCCCATAGCGGCCTGTCCTGTAGCAGTGAGTTCTGCTGATCCTGCGTACCTGACCGAATCCGCCAGGGGGATCGCCTTCATCACCAGCATCAGTACCACAGCGGCAACGAAGTAGATGATCTGTTTGAGTTCTATTTTCTGGTGGTCCTGTAAACTCATCAGTGTTCCTTTTTTTCAGATGTTTTTTCAGCAGTTCCTGCAGAAGCTCCCCGACGAATCGCGGACGCTCTGCAACCAGAGCTCCAGCCTCGGTGAGGGCTTTGATCTTTCCTTCGACCGTACCCTTCCCCCCGGTGACGATAGCACCGGCATGGCCCATTCGCTTACCTTTGGGTGCAGTCCTCCCACCGAGGAAGGCGACTACCGGTTTGGTGAAGCGTCCGTCTCTCATCGCCTCGGCTACCTCCTCTTCCATGGTCCCGCCCAGTTCCCCGATGATCACTACGGCATCGGTCTCCCGGTCCTGCTCATACAGGGGCAGCATCTCTGCGAATCTGGTACCCGGGACAGGGTCCCCGCCGATACCGATAAGGGAACTGACACCGAACCCGGCACGAACGACCATCGCTGTGACTTCATTCGTAAGAGAACCGCTTCTGGTCATCACACCGATACGTCCTGGGGTGTAGACACGCTCGATCCAGTAGGGGAACATCCCCATCATCGCCGTTCCCGGACTAATCACTCCAGAGGTGTTCCCCCCGACGACCATCGCACCGTTCGATCGTGCCGCTGCACGGATCTGTACCATCTCATGAAGCGGGATACCGTCAGCGATGGTGACGATCTTCTGAATCCCGCTATCCAGGGCCTCGAAGACGGCATCTTTGGTGAACCTTGGAGGGACGAACAGCATGGCTGCATCGATCTCATGCTCTGCTGCGGCTCGTCGTACCGAGTGGTAGACCGGACGCCCTTCGACTTCCTGGCCTTCTTTGCCCGGGGTGACCCCGGCTACGACCTGTGTTCCCAGATCTATCATGTGCTTCGTCCAGAAACTTCCCTCTTTACCGGTCATTCCCTGAACAAGGACTCTTGTATCGCTTTCAATGAATATACTCATGATCAGCACGCTCCCTTGGCAATAGCGACCGCTTTTCGTACTGCCTCTTCGGTATCGAACAGGGGTTCCAGTCCGGCAGCTCTCAGGATCCTGACAGCCTCTTCCTCATTGGTACCACGGATGCAGGTGACGATCGGCCGATCAGGGTGCAATCGATTGATGGCATCAACGATACCCTCTGCCATCACATCAGCTCGTGCGATGGTCCCGAAGGTCACCATGAGGATGACCTTCGATTCATTCTGGAGGCACAACTCCATGGCCCGTACAGCCTTTCGATAGTTCGGTCCACCGAACTCAAGATAGTTGGCTACACTACCGCCTTCATAGTTGACCAGATCGTATACGGTCGTAGTCAGTCCTGCACCGGCACACATCAGACTGATGTCGCCATCGAACTGCAGGTAGGGGATCCCCTCCTGTGCTGCTTCGAACTCCATATCACTGTCATAGTAGGCTCTCGTGCGTTCATACCCCTTCTGCCGGTGCATGGAATTCTCATCAATGATCAGCTTCCCGTCCCCGGCGATCACCTCAGCCTGTTTCGAGACGAACAGAGGGTTGATCTCGACCAGTTCTGCATCATAGGCTTCAAAGATCGCATAGAGGTTGGTGATCACCTTCTTCGTCTGTTTTGCGACATCTCCGTTGAGGCCGAGCCGATAGACCAGATCATTCACCTGATACGGCATCAGGCCGATCGTGATATCGACCGGTTCCTGTACGATCTTCTCCGGATCGGTCTGTGCGAGTGTCTCGATCTCCACCCCGCCGGCGGCACTGGCAATGATCAGAGCCGTCGCAGCGACAGGGTCCACCGTCACTGAGAGATAGATCTCACGGTCAATATCAACGGCTGACTCCACCAGGAGCATGGGGACCTGTTCGCTCCCCAGCAGCCGCTGCGCTTCGGTGACGGCCTGTTCCTCTGTCCTGACGAACGGGATCAGTCCTGCTTTACCGCGACCGCCGCGGAGTACCTGAGATTTCAGGACACAGGGAAGTCCGATCTCCCCGAGTGCCTTCTGTACCTCAGGTACGGTCTCAACCAGCACACTCGGAGGGACCGGTATGCCATGTGAACGAAAGACCTCTTTAGCCTGGTATTCAAACAGTTTCATCGATAACCCCTTTATGCCTTGCCCTGACCGGCTCTCTTGTTCAGATACGCACCGAAGATCTCATCATCTGTAGGCTTTACCACCGGAAGGAGCTTCGAGAGCCAGGTGATGTTGAGAAAATGTCTGTAGTTGATGTTCTCGGTCGTGATGTTCCCGCCCCAGGTACCGCAGCCGAGGGTGACCGTGCTGGGCATACCGTTGAAGAAGTTACCGCCGTTCGCCGGTGCCTGCGGCTGATTCACCATGATCCGGCTGGTCTTCATATGCATGCCGAGATACTCGATATAGGCTTCGTTGTGTGTGTGAATACCGCAGGAGTGGCCGGTACCATTATGGTCGGTGATCTCCTTGAGCAGGCCGTACCCCTCTTCGAAGGTCCGGTATCTCCATACGGTCAGTACAGGAGAGAGCTTCTCCTTGGAGAATCTGTCCTCCACTACCGGGAGCGTCCCCTCTACGATGAGCATCCGCCTGTCTTCGGGGATCTCAAGCTGCGCATCAGAGGCGATCACCTGAGCACTCTTTGCGACGATCGCCGCGTTGAGTGCCATATGACCCTTCCTGTTCGGTCTCCACATCCACTTCTCAAGGACGCTCTTCTCTTCAGCGGTGCAGAGGTACCCGCCCTCTTCGATCAGATACTCCATCATGCGATCATAGACCGAATCATGGACGATGATCGAATTCTCCGATGAACAGGAGGTGGCATAGTCGAAACATTTGCTCAGCGCCACCTTCCGTGCCGCTTCTCTCACATCGGCATCCTCTGCGATGATCTGTACGGAGTTCCCCGGTCCGACACCATAGGCTGGTGTCCCGCTGGAATAGGCTGCTTTCACCATAGCCCCTCCCCCGGTTGCCAGGACCAGATCCACCTGTCGCATCAACTCTCCAGTCGCAGGTATCGAGGGTTCTTCGATGATCTGGATGAGGTCCTCAGGGGCCCCCACGTTTCTCAGCCCTTCGCGCATGAACTTCACAGCCAGGCTGATGCGTTCTTTGATGCAGGATGGGGTGCGAAGATCACGGCATTACGGCCTTTGAGGATCGAGAGGGCATTACTGCCAGGTGTCGCTGTGGGATTGGTCACCGGCGTCAGGGCTCCCACCACTCCGACCGGCTTCGCATACTTGAAGATCTGTTTCTTCAGGTCTTCTTCGATCAGACCGACCGATGGAGCATGCTGTATATCATTGAGGACACCAAGGATCTTCCCTTTGTGCTTCGCGATCTTGTCCTTCACATTTCCCATACCGGTCTCTTCGACGGCGAGTTCGGCAAGCAGCCGGATGTTCTCATCATTGTAGACTTCCCAACCGACCGCGACACACACCTCATCGATCTGTTCCTGGGTATATTCTGCGACCTGTTCCTGTGCCGCACGAGCCCGGCGCACAAGCTCTGTGATCATTTCTGTGATCTTCTGTTCATCCATGGTTCCCTATGCTCCTTATCGCTATCTGCTTAATTACTTACTTTGTGAAAGTAACTATACCATACGATGAAGGCATCTGTCTATGAGAATAGATAGAAATTTAGCATATCAAGTCGGCTGAACAGAGACCCTGCAGAGGCAGAAAAGGGTCCATGAGACCGACCCGTCTGTTCGTCTTCGAATCTATGTACGTTTCACTTAGCCTGCATCACCCAATAAATCTACATGTTTCCAATTTTTTTAGATACGTTTTATTGTATGTTTCCAATATGCTGCAAGCCTTCACGTAAAGAGCATGCAGCTCCATCCATTTCCTATGACCATATATGTTCAAGTTACTCCGTTCAGGAAGAATACGTGAAGCTCGAGGTGAAGCTTCGTAGGTATAGAGTACAGACTCTTATACACTCCGTAGTCGAACACTAACCTTCATAAGAGTATGATCTCCGCTGTGTAAGACAATATGAAGTGACCCCCCAGTTTGCAAATCGTGGATTCATCCTGCATACTGGGAGTAAGAAAATAAACCCGTATGTGGTTACCACATGCAAATGGAGGTCACATGAATACTGTAATCAATATCGGAATCGATGTCCACAAGGATAGTTACTCGTTGAGCTCTTTCACATTCCAAGGTAATCGGCATTTCGGTCAGAGCAAGATAGCCAGCAAGAGTACTTTGGTTATCAAGTATGTGAATCGTATGAAAGCAGAGCATGGAGGAGCCGATGTCATCTGCGGGTATGAAGCAGGTCCTACCGGCTATGGGCTGTATCGAGACCTGGAACGTGCAGGGATCCCTTGTGTGATCATGGCACCGACGAGTATGCCGAAGGCTGTGGGGAATCGGGTGAAGAATGACCGACTTGATGCACAGGCCATTGCCCGGCATCTCGCATTCGGGACCTATAGTGCTGTGCATGTACCGACACCTCAGGATGAGTCAGTGAAGAACTTCACCAGGCTGCGGAATACCCGTAAGAAGGCTCTGAAAGTCGCAAAGCAGAATCTTCTGGCCTTTCTCCTCCGGCTGGGGAGAGCCTATGATACAGGGAAGAACTATTGGACTCAGAGCCATTTCAGATGGTTGAAGCAGCAGAGTTTTGATGATTTCGTAGACCAGGAGACCTTCAATGAGTATCTTCAGGAAGTTCATGACCAACAGGAGAAGGTCAACCGGTATGACCAGAGGATAGAAGAGATAGCTCAGATGGATACGTATCAGGAGAACGTATCGCGACTCCGCTGTTTCAGAGGGATAGAGACGCATACAGCCTTGTCCATCATCGCGGAAATCGGTGATTTCTCCAGGTTCGCAAACGCCAAACAGTTCTCAGCCTATCTCGGGCTTGTTCCCAGTGAGGATAGCAGTGGTCTGAAAGAACATAGAGGATGTATCACGAAAGCGGGGAACACGCGGTTACGGTTACTACTCATCGAGGGGGCTAAAGCGACATTGAGGAGCAATATTTATGGGCAGAAGTCGAAACGACTACTGGCCCGTCAGAAGGGGAATGACCCTGATGTCATTGCCTATGCGGATCGAGCGAACAGAAGGCTTCACCGGGTGTACAGCCGTCTGTCTGCCAGAGGTGTTCATCATAACAAGGCAACCGTTGCCGTAGCACGGGAGATGGCGTGTTTTGTCTGGGGTATGATGACTGACAGGATCGCTTGAGAATCAATATACCAAGTTGAGGTTCATGGATGAGAGGGACTGGTAGACAGGATGATCACAGCAACGATCCTGCTATCTTCGACAAGGCTTTGTTGACGCCGGTAAAGGTGATTCACGTTTTAAGACAGAAAGAGCTGTAGGCGGACCATTGGCCTGTGGTACCCAATCCACGTATATCAGAGTGGTCAGATGCCGAACACTGATATCCTGTCTACCAGTCCTTTTTCGATACGAAGTATGGAGAGTAAATATGAAGAACTGATTCAAAAATATTTCTTGACAAAGGTCACATCATATCAGCCTTGCCTATTCACAGTCCAGTGGTTCTCTACGCAGAAGTCAAGATAAGAAGATCTTAATAGATTCTCATGGATCGCTCCTGTCTTATGTGGAGACATAAAAAAACCGCTCTCCCTCATCTAAGAGGAGAAGCGGTAACCCCCTTTTGCATCCCATAATCCTGTTACAGATATACAGGTAACAAAAAAAATATCGCAAATCCGGCAATCGCGATATCACAGTCGTTTCTAATCGACATAGAATATTATACATCATTTTCTCATAAAGCAAAGGGAAACTTTTTTATTCAGACTGATTTTGTAACCATCCTGTTATCTTTGACGTTTTACTGTAAAGTGTAAGGATCTTACTGGTGTTCTGCAGTGAATATCGCACACAGTTCACACGCTGTACGCCGGAAAAACATGATATACTGAGGGTACGGAGGACGACCATGAAAAGATGCTCGATTATCTTTCACAGCGTTTCAGGCAACTGTTATATCATCGCCACTGCTTTTCAGGAGGCCTTACAGGCTGAAGGGCTCGATGCAAGGCTCTACCGTGTTGAGGACAGCGATCTGCACATCTGGGCGAACAAGCTCGAGATCGCGAACGACTACTATGAAGAGATCCTCGCCCTGCCTATAGCCAATTCCGAGACCCTGCTGAAAAGTGACCTCATCATACTGGGCAGCCCGACGTACTTCGCGAACGTCTCTGCCGAGATGAAGAGTTTCATGGATTCTTCATCCATCTACTTCGATGATGGAAAACTGACCGGAAAGTACTTCTCCTGCTTCACCAGCTGTTCTCTTATCGAGGGGGGAGGAACCCTGTGTCTGCAGAATATGATCCACTATGCACAGCATATGGGTCTCATACACATCCCGCTGGGCCGTCAGGTCAATCATATCGATGAGAAACAACCGGTCTCCGGTATTCTGCACTGCTCCGGCGAGGAGAGTCATATCAGACCATCTGATAAACTGGGTAAAGCCCTGGACTTCTATGCCGCGATCCTGGCAGATACCGTCAAGAAGGATTGACCTCCTTCGTCCATGATACCAGCATGCCGGAATCGCTTCCGGCCTGCTGGTATCACTGATGCTTTCTGAAGAGCGAAGTGACGGTCCTTTTCACCCTCTCCCAATAGCTCAAGCCGTACTTCTCCGTCAGATCCCTCGCTGCATGCTCGACCGAGAGATCCGAATGGTACTTCTCCCTCAGCTCCTCCCAATGTCGTACCACCCACATATACAGGTCCCCTTCGGTCCTCCCGGGGAACTTGCCCAGGACTCTGTTCTCCCTGAAGTTCTCGATGATGGGAAGATACACGTGTTCATACCAAGCATCTGCAGCCTCTTCAAAGGGGATCTCAGCATTGCGATCTTCGTTGAGATAGTACTTATGGACATTGATATGGTGAAGCATCTCGGTATACCGTCCTGGACTGGTGAACGTGATCTGGGTGATCAGTCTGTCTTCGGTGAGCTGATACGCTTCAAGGAACCGCTGGCGTTCATACTCGATGACTTTCTTCTTCAACTGCCGCATGGACATGCCCGGTTCGGGTGTGATCTCCGATCCAAGCTCTACGATGGTCGCATCCACGTACTCGATGCCTCTGGACTTGGCGACCGAGACCCGATGGTTCCCGTCACGGACGAAGTAGGCATCCCCGATCTTGTAGACACTGATCGGCGGCAGCTCCACATACTGCATATGAGCCCGGTCGATACTCTGCCAGCGACCTCTGAGCATCTCCTTCTTGGGAAAGAAGGTGCTGTTGAAGTCCTGATACCGCCCCTCACTGCCGACGATCCTGCTGATGGGGATCGGCTTGACCCCTATATAGGTCTCGGTCTTCGGCCGGAGCAGCTCCTTGACATCATACAGAGACAGCAGATCGCTCCGCTTCATCTGCAGGGATGACAGGAAGAGCTCGAACTGTGCTTTCCGTCTTGCCCGTGCAAAATCTTCCTGTGCCTGCTGCTGTGCTATTCCACTCATATTATCTATCTATCTCCAGTACATGACTCTTGAACACATTCACGACACGAGTCTCATGATAGAGTCCTTCACGCTTCTCATTCAGATCAAGCAGATGCACATGGCCATGCACCAGATAGGCCGGCTTGAAGACTCTCATCAACCAGAGGAAAGCTTTGAACCCCCGGTGGCAGCGATCCTCTTTGTCATGGATACCGAACGGCGGCGCATGGGTCACCACGATATCGATCCACCTGTGGTATCGGATCCGATAATAGATCAGTTTCGGGATATGTCCAAGGATCTTCCTGTACATCTGAGAGTCACTGTACTGATTCTTCCCGTTGTTGTATGTATACGAACCACCCAAGCCCATCAGCAGCAGACCGGTCTTCTTATCCCTGACCAGTGTACTGCCTATATAGGTCGATCCATAATAGTTCTTCGTTAAAAAGCTGTAACCGGTAGCGAACTCATTCTCCGTCCCGTCCTTGATGAAATCACTCAGATGTTTGAGATTATGATTGCCGAAGACGAAATAGAGGGGTTTGTTCAGACTGCTGACGATGAAACCATAGTAGCGAAGCGGGAGATCACCCGCTCCGAGCACAAATGAGATATCGCCGTAGCGTTCCTTGATATTCTCAGAATAGACCAGAGAGTCGATCTCATCGGAAACACATAGCACCTTGATCATGCAGACACCTTACTGGAGAAGAGTTAGTTCGTGTACGCTCTGATTATAGCATGGTGTTCAGGATACTGCCTCAGCAATCGATCAGCAGACCCATGGGTATAATCCTCCGGATCATACTCCGGGACCACCACACAGCCGAAGAGCGCATAGGCTCCACCATCAAGCAGTCTGGTTCCCTGCCATACACCGGCAGGGACCACGGAAGTGAGGACCTCTCCCCTCTCAAGATGAGGACCGAGGATGATGTGTTCACATCTGCCGTCAGGATAGATGAGCACCTGTTCTGCAGGGTCACCTCGGTAGAAGTTCCAGATCTCCTCGGATCCCAGTCTGTGAAGGGATGAGAACGAGTACCCATCGATCAGATAGTAGATCAGGGAGCAGAGCTTCTTACCTGAGACATGCTCGTTCTCAGAGGTATACTGCCGCCTGAAGTACCCCCCCTCCTCGGGAAGCGGGAGGAGGCCGAGCTGACTGATCAGATCTCTGGCCGCCTGTTTCCCTTCTACCATATGGCAAGGACTCCCCTGATCAGAGAGGCGAACTTGTCACGGACAAGAGCTCCGGTCTCCATGACCTCCTGATGGTTCAGGGGCTGATCGAGGATCCCGGCTGCCATATTGGTGATGCAGGAGATCCCGAGGACGCGCATCCCTGCATGGGCTGCAGTGGTCACCTCAGGGACGGTAGACATCCCCACGGCATCTGCACCGAGGATCTGAAGCATCCGTATCTCAGCCGGGGTCTCGAAGCTGGGTCCGGCCATATGAGCATAGACACCCCGTACCAGTGAGATACCCAGATCACGCCCTACCTGCAATGCTTTTTCCTGCAGTACTCGGGTATAGGCATCACTCATATCGTTGAAACGGGGTCCGAAATCGGGAAGATTCGGTCCGCGGAGCGGGCTCTGGTCAAAGAACTTGATGTGATCGGTGATGATCATGAGGTCCCCGGGAGTGAACGCGGGGTTGCAGCCGCCGGCTGCATTGGTCACCAGCATATCACGGATCCCGAGCTGGTACATCACACGAACAGGGAAGGTGACCGCATACATCTCATAGCCTTCATAGTAGTGGAACCGACCCTGCATGACCAGCACCTGCCTGCCTTCGAGCTCTCCGATCACCAGTTGCCCTGCATGTCCCTCTACGGTCGATCGGGGGAAATGGGGGATAGCACTGTAGGGGATCGTGACAGGGTCGGAGACATCATCGCCGAGGATCCCGAGTCCCGAACCGAGGATCATCCCGATCCGGGGCACCTGCACTATACGCTCTCGGATATAACGAGCAGCTTCATTGATCATTTCCATCGTGTACATATATCCTCCTGTCACCTTGCCCGATGCGTCTATATCTGCAGTATATCACAGACAGCAGAAAATAAAATACCGGGCTTTCGCCCGGTATTCTTAGTAGCAGATTCTCACGCCTATCTTCCGATAGCAGCTCGTGAAGTCTCGATCACTCGTTTCCCAGCCTTGATGTCAGCGATAGCTTTCGCTACTTCATCTTTCACAGCCTGAGGAACGATAGAGTCATGCTGGTTGAAACTTGCCAGTCCCACAGCATCCTCATTGATACCGTAGATCACATCGCCGCCTTCGGCAGTCCCGTTCACCACAGATTCCACGACAAGGTAGACCGACTGTGCGACACCCTTGGTGGCAGAGGTAAGGACCGTTGCAGGTGCGACACCATTCTGATCAGTATCGACACCGATAGCGAACACGCCAGATTCATTACAAGCCTGGATAGCTCCGATCCCGGCACCGCCTGCTGCCTGGAACACGATATCTGCACCCTTTTCGATCATGGACAATGCAGCTTCTTTTCCCTTGGCACTGTCTGTGAACGAATCAACCACGATGGAGAGTACTTCACAGGTTGGGTTCACGTAATGGACACCCTGGATGAACCCGACTTCGAACTTCTCGACTGCGGGAACGAGCATACCCAGCACGACACCGACCACATTCTCATCGTTGAGTTTCGGGGAGTTCCCTGCATACTCTTTGGTCATCATACCGGCAACGATACCTGCAAGGTATCCTGCTTCATGTTCATTGTACTGCACACCGATGAAGTTACTTGGTGCTTCGCCATAGGTCCCGATGTCGATACCGGCGAACCAATGGTCAGGATAGTTCGCTGCCACTTCCTTCACTGCTGAATCCATGAGGAATCCGACGGCGAAGACCACATCAGAACCATCTTCTGCAAGACCTGAGAGGTTCGGGACATAGTCGGTGAACTCTTTTGATTCTACAACGTTGATCTCGACTCCGAGTTCATCATTGGCTTTTACCAGTCCTGCGTAGGCACTGTCATTGAAAGACTTGTCCCCAAGTCCGCCGACATCGGTAGCCATCGTAGCAGTCACTGCATCAGAAGCCTCATCCTGCTGACCCTGAGCAAAGATCGGTGTCACCGCAAGAGCCAGTAACATCGTGATCCCAATAATTCTTACCAGATTCCTTTTCATGAATCGTTCCTCCTGTTTTTCAGTTACATAATGTATCATTATAAACCTTATCGGTTTATTATTAAAGCTCTTTCAATCTTCTTTTTCGATGATGAAATCCTTCCCATCGGCCTTTGGAGCCTTCGACTTACGGACCAGACCGGCAACTGCAGCCACGGTGGCGACATACGGTATGATCGTGAAGAACTCACCGGGGATGGAGACAGCTCCTGAGATCTGCAGACGAAGCTGGAACGCCTCTGCGAACCCGAAGAAGAGGGCTGCAAGGAACGCCCCGATCGGGGTCCAGCCGCCTGAGATCATGGCTGCCATAGCGATGAACCCGCGTCCGTTGGTCATTCCCTCGGTGAAGGTCGACTGATTCTCGATCGAAAGATAGGCACCGGCGACACCACCGAGGAGACCTGAGATGATGACTCCGAGATACCTGATCTTGTATACGGAGACCCCTATGGTCTCCAGCGCATAGGGATGTTCCCCCGAGGCCTTGATATGCAGCCCGACCTTGGTCTTCTTCATGAACCAGGTGAAGAAGATCACCAGCAGGAACATGATGTAGACGATCGGGGTCTGGTTGAACAGGGATGGACCGAGTACCGGGATATCTGAAAGCAGCGGGACGGCGAACCGATAGTTCGCGAGCGTGACGGGAATGGAATCAGATGTGCCCGGGTGGCCGTATGCAAGGACCATCATGTATCGCGTGATACCAAGGGCCAGGATGTTCAGCACAGCACCGGATACCGTATGATCGAGGTGCAGGGTCACCGTTGCCCAGGCATGGATGAGACTGTACAGACCACCGAAGACGAGACCTGCAAAGAGACCGATCCAGGGGCTTCCGGTCAGTGCGGAGAACCAGAGGGCAAAGAAGGCCCCGACGATCATGATCCCTTCCATCGCGATGTTCACCACACCCGATCGTTCACAGATGGTCGCTCCGATCGCTGCGATGGCGATGGGAGTCGAGAGCCTGATGGATGCAGCAAGCAGATCCACATTGAAAATCTGAGAGGCCAGTATCATATCGATCATGCCCTACCTCCTGCAGCGTTCTTCGCCTCGATCCTTCTGAGGCTGCGCCTCTTGATCCGGTTACCCAGATAGACATAGATGTACCGGGCGACGATCAGGAAGAGCACGATCCCCTTGATGATCTCGACGATCGAGTTGGGCGTATCGGTGACACGGATCATATACTGTCCGCCGGCATCGAGTATGCCCCAGATGAGTGCTGTGAAGATGACCCCGATGGGGTTGTTCGCAGCAAGCAGTGCAACGGAGATACCGTTCCAGCCATACCCTCCTGAGAGGTTCAAAAACAGCTTGTGATCAAGACCGAGGACCTGGACCACACCAGAGAGACCTGCCAGGAATCCAGCGAACAGCAGAGCTCTGAAGATGTTCTTCCCGATGGAGATCCCCTGTGCCCGGGCAGCATTGGGATTCTGCCCTACCGCCCTGATCTCGAATCCGATGCGCGTCTTGAACAGCAGATAATGGACGAACAGGGCAACCCCTATGGCTATGAGGATACCGATATGAAGCCGATAATTGGTGTCCGGGAGGAACCCCTTGAACCTCGGCAGAAAACTCGTTTCAAGGATAGGGTCGGTGACATAGGCATGTGTCGATGTCGCAGGATCTCCACCGAAGGTTCTGATGAAGACAGGGGAGAGATAGCGTGCCGTATGTGCGAGCATCATGGTCGTTATGACCTCATGAGCCCCGGTCTTCACCTTCAACAGTGCAGGGACGAAGTTCCAAGCAGCGGCAAGGGCCCCTGAGATCAGGATGATGAGCAGGATCGTCAGCAGCGGAGGCAGATTCAGATACAACCCGAAGAAGGTCGCTGCCATGGCACCGACGTAGTACTGACCTTCAGCTCCTATGTTGAACAACCCGGCCTGAAAGGCAAAGGCGATCGAGAGACCGGTGAAGATCAGCGGGGTCGCATTCAGGATCGATACGCTCCAGTTCTTCACGAGCCCGCCGTAGAAGAGCGCCGCATAGGATTCGATCGGATCATAGCCGGTCGCCAGCATGATGAACACACCGATGATCAGTGCAGAGAAGAACCCGAAGAAGGGTATCATCAGATTCTTCAAAGAGGCCTTCAGCGACTCTTTCAGGATCTCTTTCCCGTCTTTGAGGCCTTTCTCAAGCGCATAGACCACCAGTGCCGCGATGATCAGGAAAGCTCCCCAGAAGTAACTTCCCAAATAGAGGACGATCCCGTATACCGCAAGCAGTATCATGATGGAGGTCAGCAGCGGTGTATGGAACGGTGCAGCTGAGCTGTCTTTGCGTGTCCCCAGCCATGCGGTCACCAGATACCCGCCCCAGGCTGCCAGGATGAGCAGATGGCCCCATCCGTTTCCTGTCACGACGAACCATCCACCGAAGAATACCAGCAGTGCCAGACCCGCTGCGATGACAGGTGTTGTTCTTGTCTTTTCAACCATGTTATGCATTACCTCCGGTCATATAGAGCCCGACTTCTTTCTCATCAGTCTTCTCTGGATCCAGTTCCTTCACGATCTTCCCCTCATACATGACCATGATACGGTCTGCAAGGGCGAAGATCTCTTCGAGCTCCATGGATATGAGCAGTATACCGACATTGCGATCACGCATAGCCAGGATCTGTGAATGGATATATTCGATCGCCCCGACATCCAGTCCCCGGGTCGGCTGGCTCACCAGCAGGAACGTGGGTTCCCTGGAGAACTCCCGTGCCAGAATGACCTTCTGCTGGTTCCCCCCTGAGAGCGTACCTGCAGGGGCCAGCGCCGAGGAGGTCCTGATATCGAAGGACGCTACCAGCTCCTCCGCATGTCTGTTGATATAGGTGTAGTCAAGGCTCAACCCTCTGCAGTAGGGCATCTTCTCATGATAGCCGATAGCGATATTCTCTGCGATCGTCATGGGAAGCACCAGCCCGAACTCCTGTCGGTCTGCCGGGACATAGGATATGTTCTTGAAGATCCGCTGCCGGGTCGAGAGCTTCGCCACATCCTCGCCTTCATGCATGATCCGACCCGATTCGACGGGGATCAGTCCCATGATCACCTCTGCCAGTTCCGACTGCCCGTTCCCATCGACTCCGGCGATCCCGACGATCTCGCCGGGATGGATGTCAAGCGAACAGTCTTTCAGGGCCTGGACCTTCTTCTCGTTGAGCACCGTCACGTGTTCGAGCTGCATGATAGGGTCCTTCGCCACCGTATGGGGTGTCTTGGCTACCGTGAGCACGACATCCCTTCCTACCATGAGGTTGGCAAGTTCAGCCTTCGTAGCACCTCTGGTGAGCCGTTCCCCCTCCTGTCTCCCTCTGCGCAGGATGTAGCATCGGTCAGAGATCTCCATGACCTCCTCGAGCTTATGGGTGATGATGATCACAGAGACACCGCTGTTACGCAGGGTCTTCACGACCTCGAACAGCTCATCGACCTCCTGAGGGGTCAGTACGGCTGTCGGCTCATCAAGGATCAGGATCTTCGCGTTTCGGTAGAGCGCTTTGAGGATCTCCACACGCTGCTGCAGACCGACTGAAAGATTCTCGATCGTCTCATCGGGATCCACACGAAGTCCATATTTCTTCGCTATGGCAACGACCTGCTCGCGTGCCTTCTTATAATCGATGACTCCGCCTCTCCCCGGTTCGGCCCCGAGGATGATGTTCTCGGTTACCGTAAGGGTATCGACCAGCATGAAGTGCTGATGCACCATGCCCAGCCCCTTGCTGATGGCATCTCTGGGGGATGAGAACTCCACCTCTTCTCCGTGGAGCAGGATCTTCCCGGATGTCGGTTTATACAGACCATAGAGGACGTTCATCAAGGTCGATTTCCCAGCCCCGTTCTCCCCCAGCAGTGACAGGATCTCCCCCTCATAGAGGGTGATGCTGATATCATCATTAGCCAGGACCTTGGGGAACTGTTTTGAGATATGACGTGTTTCAAGTACGACGTTTCGTTCTTCTTTTGGGCTCATACATATTCCTTTACTCGTAACATTGAAAAAGGTTTTCAGCACAGACTGAGGTCTTTCTGATCTCTGCCCTTACTGTATTATTATGGGTTGTCACCAATTACACAAGGGTTTTCTGCAATTTCACGACAGCTGAACAGATCCTGAATGAGTCACTCGACCACCTTCACGATCAGATCGCGGGGCTCTACCGTTTCGGATCCGATATGCACCGCTGCAAGGAACCTCTCGATGGCAGCCTGCTCATGGGTCCGATCGTTCACATGGAACTCAGCAAGGACATCTCCTTCACGGACCGCATCTCCGATACGCTTCTTCAGCCAGAGTCCGACTGCCGGATCGATCCTGTCACTCTTCGTCTCCCTGCCGGCCCCGATCATCACCGTCGCCATGCCGATCTCATCACTGTCCATGCTCATGATATACCCGCTGCTCTTCGCTCGCACAGAGACCAGCGATGCTGCCTGCGGGAGCCTTGAGGTATCTCTGCAAACGGCAGGGTCCCCACCATGCAGTCGTATGATCTGCTCGAAGACATCAAGGGCTCTGCCGCTTCGTATCGCCTCCTGCAGGGCTGCACGGGCATCGTCGGTCCGCTTGAAGACCTCGCCCATGACCAGGATCCTGGCAGAGAGTTCCATGATCAGCTCCTTCAGATCCCCCTCTGCTCCCCCGCTGAGGATCTCGATGGCCTCGATGACTTCCAGGGCGTTGCCCACAGCGTTCCCGAGCGGCTGATTCATATCAGTGACCAGCGCGACCGTGGGGCGGCCGGCATGTTTCCCGATATCGACCATGATCCGTGCCAGCTCAGCAGCCTCATCGACCGTCTGCATGAAGGCACCGGTACCCCATTTCACATCAAGAAGGATCTTGTCACTGCCCGATGCCAGCTTCTTGCTCATGATGCTCGATGCGATGAGCGGCATGGAGTCTACCGTCGAGGTGACATCCCGAAGGGAGTAGAGCCGTTTGTCTGCGGGGACCAGGTTCGCCGTCTGTCCGATGATCGATGCACCACAGGTGTTCACGATATGCGCGAAGCTGTCCATGTCCTGAAAGACCTGGTACCCGGGTATGGACTCCAGTTTATCGAGCGTCCCGCCGCTGTGCATCAGCCCTCTGCCGGACATCTTGGCGACTTTCCCACCGCAGGCGGCCACAAGCGGTGCGATGGCGATGGTGGTGGTATCGGCGACCCCGCCGGAACTGTGCTTGTCTACCTTGATCCCGGGGATCGCTGAGAGATCGATCTGATCTCCCGACCTGGCCATCGCCATGGTCAGCTCAGCCGTCTCTTCTGTGGTCATGCCGTTGAACCAGATAGCCATGCACAGGCTGATGCCTGATAATCAGGGATACGATCCGAGGAGTAGCCCTGAATGAAGAAATCGATCTCCTGTGGTGTCAGGACCTCGCGATGCTGTTTCTTTCGAATCAAGTCAGGAACTCTCATACCTACCCCCTCCTAATCGATCGTCAATACAGACCTTTGAGTAACGGCTGATCAAGATTCACCGGTCTGCGATTGTCCTGAAGTGTCTTCTTCATATAGTCCCGGTCCAGATCCAACTCTTCCACAAGAGCGATCAGCAGCTCCTCTGTGATCAGATTCTGTTCCGCATAGAGATAGATCAGTGCCTTCTCCGCGATGCATGAGGCAAGCAGCGCATTGAGACATACCAGATCATCTGGTGTATCACGAGTGTACCGCTGCTGCATGAACCGATACAGCTGGGAAGAGGCTATCTCATGCTTCAGATGATAGAGCTCCTGCTTGAGCGGGATGCTGTCCCCCCCAGATGCCTGTTCTCCCAGCGGCTTGAGGGTGAAGAAGGTATACTCCTTTGCAGGGAGATAGTGATGGCTGTCACATCTGGTGCAGTAGTTCGGCTGCAGAGGATCATCATGATTGGTATCCCCTCCCACGATGATCAGCGGATCGAAGTAGAGTGCGGGACATTCCCTGCCCTCTACGGTGTAGTATCGATAGGTATAGAACGAATCCTCGAGACACTCGTCATGCTCACAGTATGCGGTGAGCGGGACCACATCCGTAGCAGTATCGAGCATCAACCTCGCTGTGGAGTTGAAGATGTCCCGTCGGAAGTTCAGGATCAGGGTCGGGAAGATGAACAGCAGTCCACGGGAGACAGAGTGATTCCGTACGACATAGGCAAGCCGTTCATCATAGAAGGAGGCTTCGTCGATGATCCAGGTCCCCACATCCAGATGCGCGGCTATGGCCTGTTCCAGATCGAAGGAGTCGGTGATACGGACGATGTTACTGCCGCATCTGACAAATCCCCCTCTATAGGCCAGCGCATCTTCAGGATACTCCCCGAAGCGCGTATCATGGAGAGACCTGACGAACATGACCTTCCTGCGATCGACGCCATCGGTGGCGGTAAGAGCCATGATCTTGTCACTCTTCGAGAGTGCTACCGCTGCATCCCTCCAGACCCGTGCAGAGAACTCGGTCTTCCCCGAACCCATGGGTCCGATCACCAGCACCCTGCGTGACGGCTTTGTGAAATCAAAATGGGTGAAGGTCTGGTGGATCTCCACAGAGGGGAAGCCCAGGCTCTTCAGGAAGCTGTTCGTGTTCAGGCTCTGATCGGCACTATGCATGGTTTCATGGTATCCTGTTTTCTGGTTTCGTTCCACTGTGATCGTCACGGGAAGAGTATCAATGTACCATATATCATGGGTGAATGCAATTTAATAG
>LQAE01000046.1_pt1 | contig 65770 bp, 60 predicted proteins | sample 1535771 | NCBI WGS metagenome assembly LQAE01 (sample SAMN04331582, study PRJNA305678) | bioreactor metagenome | isolation source: bioreactor_1 inoculated with Wadden Sea sediment 1st replicate of a... | place: Germany:Bremen
TTTTGAATTTTCCTTAAAATCCATTCTATTCATTAGAAACTTACAACACTGCGAAGCGAAAATCACTTGAAAGTATTGATATTAGACGTTTTAGATATTGTTCAGCATTAAAAAACATATTGCTACTCATTATTCATTTGATGGATTTATATACAATGAAAACGTTACTTTTGTGTATATACTTTCATTTATTCAATTACTATCAGTTTGAATGCAAATATTTTTGCACATACACAGCAAAATTATTTTCACCTCAAAAGTATGTCCAAATACTCGCAAAGGCACTAAAATACATCAATCTTGTTTTATATATGGCCTCTTTTTTCTCTTTTGAAGGTTAGAGCAAATATATTTGCTACAGTAGTGCAAATATATTTGCTATTTTGTGAGTATAAATATACTAGTACGATTTTTCTATGTAAACAGTACAAATGCGCATCTAGCTACTCACTTTTTATTCTTTGATCTCTATGATTTCTGGTAATTTCTTATTTCTTAGAAACTTAATGATTAAAAAGTTCAAAATTTGATCATTAATAATATAGAGGAAAGGAGGCCAACAGTATGGCATTCGATCAGTTACATGCTTCACAAGAGGATTCTATGACTAATTTATTTCTGACATTTAGGTCAGAGGATGAAAGGTTTGGCTTGTCTATTCATGAGGTTCGAGAAATCATTAGTTACCAGAAAATCACTAAGGTTCCTGAACAACCTGAATTTATCAAAGGTATTATCAATTTGAGAGGCAATGTCATACCAACCATTGATGTACGCAATAGATTTGGTCAAAACATTGGTGAATACAACGGTCATACTTGCATTATCATAGTAGATATGGCAGGTTTAAGTGCTGGACTCATCGTTGATGAGGTCCTTGAGGTTCTCACCTTGTCTATGGGTGACATTTCAGAGCTACCTGCTATTCATGGAAGTTCAGATGGCAGTTTCATTTCTGGAGTAGGTAAACGCGAAAAAGAACTTTTCATGCTTCTTGAATGTGATAGAATGTTTGATTCACAACAAATGTCACAATTTAGAAATGTAATAGATAACGCATAATACATAAAGGGATCAGCTAATTTCTAGCTGATCCCTTGAGAGTGTTGACAAAGTCCAAAACACTGCATTACTGGATATAGTCTATTCTACTTGATTCATTTATTATTCAATTAAGTTATACTTCTTAAGTTTATGTTGCAGGTTCTGTCTCGATAGTCCAAGTTTTTTAGCCGTTTTTGTCACATTCCCTTCAAAGTTTTCATAGTTGTACTTAATAATATCCGCTTCTAATTGACCTAAATAGTTTGGCAAACTTTCAATCGTGTTATAGTCAACTGTGTCAGCCTTAATAGCCCTCTGCTCCAGTATTTCCTCAACGTGGTTGGGCAAGTGCTCTCTATTTATAACGTGCTCATCACCAATCATATTCATAGCACTTTCAATAAAGTTCTGAAGCTCTCTGACATTCCCTGGCCATGCATATGTCTTAAACGCTTCCATAATTTCCTGTGACATCATCCATACATCTTTGCCTAGTCGCTCATTATAAAGTCTTATAAAATGATCTGTCAAAAGTTGAATGTCATCAATCCTCTCTTTCAAAGGAGGGATTTTCAGATTAATAACATTTATTCTATAGTAAAGATCTTTTCTAAAAAGACCCTCTTCTACTAATTTTTTGGTTCCTCATTTGAAGCTGCTATAATTCTCACATCAACAGGTATATCCTTTTGGCCACCTATTCTTCTGACATAACTCTCCTGTAACACTCTTAAAATTTTTGCTTGAAGTGGTAGTGACATTGAATTAATTTCATCTAAAAATAGCGTACCGCCGTCAGCCTGTTCAAAGAGACCAGGTCTGTCTTGTGCACCTGTGAAACTACCCTTGGTTGAGCCAAATAATATTGCCTCCAGTAGTGATTCAGGTATGGCTGCACAGTTCTGAGCAATAAAGGGCTTTTCCACTCGTGCACTAAGTTCATGAATACTCTGAGCAAACATTTCCTTGCCAGTTCCTGTTTCACCAACTATCATAACACTTGAGACTGTTCCAGATGCCATCTGACCTATTTTAATTGCATCTAGTATGCATTTTTCACGTCCAACAATATGTTCAAATGAATAAAAGTGTTTCCCACCACCAGTTCTTTTCCTAGGTTTTATCAATTGTTGTCGTAATGAAATTATCTCTTCAGATAGATTGGATACTTCCGTTAAATCCTTAGCGATCTCGACTGCTCCAATCAGACTTTCACCACTATAAACTGGATAGGTTGTATTGCTGGTTCGAATTTTCTTTCCTTTTAAATTCAAGTACGTCTGATGTTCATTAACTATAGATTTTTCATTTTCTAGTGCTGTTAAAAGTGTTGAATTTTCTTTAGTCCAGTTGGGAAAAACATTTAGTAAGTGTTTGCCTACAACTTGGTCCTTTTCAAGACCTTCAATTTTCTCCATTGAGTTATTGTATACCAGAGTAACTCCATCTTTATCAACTATATGAACGCCTTCTTCTATCTCATGAAGAATAGCCTCGATTGCCTTTATCATCAATTCATATTTCACTTTAAACCTCCGATTGCCGTTTCATAAGTGGTGCAAAAATATTTTCATCTATACATATCATAACAGATACTGTGGTGTTAGCAATACGCCATTGTTTATTTTAATCTAGTATCCTCTAACGTTTTTGCTAATAAAAAATCACTCCTTAACCAAGAGTGATTTTAATGTTTTATCCTATTTTATGATTCTAAAGACCAGTCCGATATTCAATTTGACATTTTCTCTAAACTTATGTCTTCAATGTCTTTATGTATATGTAAAACTGACTTGTCTCTCCCCTCAGCCTTGGCAATATATAGTGCCTTGTCTGCCAATTCAATCAGACTGAGTTTGTGGAATGCTTCAATACATTCACAGTACAAACCACCAACACTTATTGTTAGCTGTTTTTTATCTCCTACAATATCATACTCAATTTCTAATTTCCTAATTGATTCATTTAGGTCATGTGCAATTTTGTTTGCCAAGTACAAGTCTAAATCTTCCTTTAAGAAAATAAACTCCTCACCGCCGTATCGGCCTACAAAAGCTCCATATTTTTCTGCGATTCTTGTGAGTTCTCCACCAATTGCTTTAAGACAACGATCACCAAATAGATGCCCCATATGGTCATTCACAAGTTTAAAGTGATCTATATCCATCATAAATATTCCAATTTTTAATCCTGATTCAGATTCTTTTACTGCATCAGATATTCTATTAAGTTCACTGTCTATCTTGCGTCTATTGGCAAGTTTGGTTAAATTGTCGTGATATGCCTGATACTTAAGTTCTGAGTTGATCTTTTCAAGTGTTTTAAGTTTTTCTTTTTCTAACTCAATTTCCTCGTTAACAAGTTCAGAAACAGGATCTGCTACCTCATAACTAGACAACGATCCCTTTTCAAGTTTTAATATCTTCAATTTTAAAATCAAATTATTGGCATCCAGTTTCTGAATAAGGTTATGGTATCTTTTAAAATGATACAAAGCTCTTTCATAGTCATTACTATTCTCATAATGTTTATTTAGAAGCAATTCAATTTCACTCAGTTTTAGTTCAATTTTTGCTTTCTCAGCAAGCATTCTTGCCTTCTTTAAATATGTAAGTGCCTTTGTTGGGTCAACTACAAGTTCTAGTTTATACAACTCAATCAATCCATCTAATATATAGAACTTATTTTGAACTTCCTCAAGCATGGAAACTGCTGTTTCAAAGAATGATTTTGCCCTTGTTGGATAGTTTTGCATGTTATACAGTCTTCCAAGATTTATAAATAACTCGCTTAAGTTTGCTGTATCTTTTTCCTCAACAAAACTTGAATAAGCTTCATGGAAGCAACTTTCTGCAGATTCCAAATCGCCCATTAGCATATGGACATCACCAATATTTTGAATGATGACACCATAATACATGCTTAACTTGTTCTCTTGTGCCATTTCAAGACTACGATTGTAAATACGCATTGCTTCATCTAAATCGCCAGCTTTTTTCTTAACTTCAGCAATATTATTAAGTGTTGCCATCATTAATTTGTTATTTTTTTGTCTCTCAGCAACTTTGAATGATGCATCTAGATGCTGTAATGCCAGTTCATAAATCCCGTTATAATAGTAAAGTATACCTATTAGATTATTGAGTCGCATAAGACCATTATCGTCACCTATCATGGTAAAAATTCGTCTGGCTGAATCTGCACAATCTAGTGCCTCTTCATAAGACGATATGAGACGATATGCCTTTATGAGCTGTAGGTAAACTTCCCCTTCTAGCTTATAATCTTCCTTATCTTTAGCAATTTTTAACGCACTTAAACAGAGGTCTCTTGCAGCCTCTGGTTTATCTGAATTGATTTCTATTGCTTGATCAAGCAACTCTTGAATTTTCGAATTCAAAATTTTCATAAAAATCACCAGTTATATTATATTACTTTTGACCTAGTCAGCCAATAAGAAATTACAATTTCATAATAAATTATACAAAACAGCAACATGTAGAGACTTAATTATACAAAAAGTAAAGTCACCCGCATATCGAGGAGTTGTGCGAAAACCTCGGTACTTGAGTGACTTCACTTTTATGAAACTTTGCGATTAGCTATTTCGTTGGCTTCTTCACTTACATAGCCATCATCTTCCTTAAGAGCTTTAGAAATTGAAACCATTCCAAAGATCATTACAAAGGCAAATGGGAAAGCGGCTGCAATGGAAGCTGTTTGTAACATTCCAAGACCATTAGAACTTGAGAACATTAAAACCAGTGCCAGACCTGACTGAATAACACCCCAAATTAGTTTTCTTTTTGTCGACGGGTTAAGATCACCATTTGATGTCATCATGCCAAGTACAAATGTTGCGGAGTCAGCAGATGTAACAAAGAATGTACATAGTAGACAAACTGCAACAAATGAGATTACTGAACCAAATGGATATTGGCTCATAACAACGAAGAACGCAGTTGATGTAGATTGAATGGCTTCACCAGCTATTTCAACACCTGTATTAATGCCTGTTGCACCAAATACTGCGAACCATAGGAATGACGCGATCGTTGGAGCAAGTAGAACACCGACAACGAATTCACGGATCGTACGACCACGAGAAATACGTGCAATAAATGTACCTACGAATGGAGCCCAAGCGATCCACCATGCCCAGTAGAAGATGGTCCAGCCACCGATCCAAGAGCTATCACCAAATGGATCAATTGCAAAACTATCACTTACGATATTCTGGAAGTAATTTCCCAGACCATTTGTAAACGTATTTAGAATTAACAGTGTAGGTCCAATAAGAAGCGTAACAAGTACTAGCGTTGCCGCGATTGCCACGTTAAGATTTGATAAAAACTTAATACCCTTATCTAGACCAGTAACTGCAGAAAGCATAAATAGAACTGTAACAACCGCTACAATAATGAAGATAACAAAGTTATTTTCCGGAACTCCAAATAAGTAATTTAGACCACTATTGATTTGGTATGCACCAAGACCAAGTGAAGTGGCAACACCTGCAACAGTTGCAAAAACTGCTAAGACGTCTATTGTTTTACCTATTGGTCCAGCAACTTTTTCTTCACCTAATAAAGGAATAAAAATACTACTGATAAGACCTGGCTTGTTCTTTCTGAATTGCATATAAGCAAGAGCAAGAGCCAATACAGAATAGTTTGCCCATGGGTGTAGACCCCAGTGGAAATACGATTTTCTTATTGCAAACTCAGCAGCCGCTGCTGTGCCGCCTTCCATACCCATAGGAGAAATAAAGTGGTTAAGTGGTTCTGCTACCCCCCAGAATACAAGACCAATACCCATGCCTGCTGAGAATAACATTGCAAACCATGAAACGAATGAATAGTCTGGTGTCGAATCGTCTGGACCTAATTTGATTTTGCCATACTTACTGGCTGCAACCCAAATTGCAAAGACAACAAACGCTGACATTGATAATAAATAGAACCATCCGAAGTTACCAACTAAAAACTTAAATGAACCATTTGCTGCAGATTCGAAGCCAGCAGGTGCAAATACACCCCACGCTACTATGGCTGCGAGAATTACGAGTGATACAATAAACACTTGATCTTTTTTCACGAAATGCGTCCCCCCGTCATAAAAACCCGGAGTCATCATAAACTATTTATGACGACTCTGGGATAGCTTTTTGTGAATATTACTACACTTTAACTTTGAATACTGTCTGCTCATCAACTCCAGTTTCAAGTGCATCAAGTGCTACACCCACTCTGTGATGACGAAGCTTCCACTGTGCTTCTATAGAAGTCGATGGATCACCCAGTGGGTATGGAATCGAGATTGTTGGAACAATCTTGTTCGCACCCACTGTAGTCGCAACCGGAATCAGGTTACACATTTGTACTACAGGGAAACCAGCTCTTTCGAACTCTTTAACCATCGTTGCACCGCAACGAGTACAAGTGCCTCATGTAGAGGTCATAATGATACCATGTACTTCAGCTTCTTTTAGATTAACGATGATTTCTTTCGCCATTCTTGAAGCTTCAGCCTCAGTTGTACCAGTACCTACAGTTGAATAGAAATATTCATGAAGTTGACCAATGCGGCCATCTTTTTCAAACTCTCTCATTGCATCGATTGGCACGATGACATTTGGATCTGCGTCAGCTGCTGCAGGGTCAAAACCAGCGTGGATTGTCTTGAATACACCCGCTTCTAGTCTTGGCATTTCTGCAACTTCGTATCTGCCCCAACGTGTTGCAGATGCAGACTGAATTCTGTCTGGATTTGCTATTGGCACAATACCACCTGTCGTAACAATTGCAATTGATGCTTTGCTCAGTTCTTTAATTGGCTCAGCAATTGGAACACGGTCAACCTTTGGAATCGGAAGCTCAGTGACATACTCTTCACCCGCTAATTTTTTCAAAAGCATATCCATAGCACGCTTTGAAGCAGGCTTTCCATCTTCTCTCCAAACTTGATGGCGAATACCACGTGGATAGAACCCTTCTACTTCAGCTAGAAGATTCTTCTCTCCAGATAGGATTTTGTCGCCGAGTATAGCCATTTTTTTAGTGTCTTTTCTCATTGCTGCAGCACTTTTACCACCCGGGAAGATGTATAAGTCTTTCTTGAACATCTGAACACCTGGGTTTTCTACGTGCATTGAGCTAATCGCTTCAACACCGAACTCAGCTTTTACCGCTTTACTGATAACACCACAAGCATTGCCATAACGACCTGCTTGGAATGCTGGACCAGCAAAGAATATATCGAACTGCTTGTCTTCTAGGAAGCCAAGAATCATTTTTACTGCTTCTTCTTCATTTGAGCCCATGAAGTTATCACCACAAATGATAGTGTGTGTCACTTCAGCGCCTTCTAGTGCCGCATTCAGAGCAAGTGCAGGCCCTACAAGACCTTCTCTGATTTCCGGCTTGTGATCGGCCATATCTTCTCCGCCGATCCCAGCGAAAAACTGGTTAATATATAGAATTGCTTTTTTCATCTTCGCCGAACCTCCCCACTAAAATTCTTTCATTTGCTTCGTAGACCAACCACTAACTCTGTCACCACAGAACATCGAGTTGTTTTCCATGATGATTGAACCGTCTTCACGAACAGAAGCGCCAAGGACTTCGTCGCCTTCCCATCCGCCTGATAGTCCATGTTTAGCAAGTGCTTCAAGGTTACCAACTACAGTCTTCATAGCTGGAAGTTCAATAAGCTCAGATACATTACCACAGCTTACGATTGCATTTGCCTTTTCATCTAGAGTTACTAGCGGCTGTGATTGTCCATCACGACCTGTACATTCATTTGTCATACCAACTGTTTTAACACCTGCATCTTCGAGTGCTACAAAACAACCAACGAAGTCAGCATCTGGATTCCCGTAACCTTCTTCTGCTAGGATTGCACCATCTGCACCAAGTGACTTAGCCATTTGTGCTACGAATAGAGCTGATCTTTGCTTTTGCTCTAATGATACGTTTAGGTTAGACATGATAACACCTAGGAAGTTAACAGACTTTCCATGCTCAGAATAAAGCTCTTTAATAGTAGGGTTATTCATGAAGTCGTATGTTGACCACTTAGATGAACAAGGCATAAATGATCCAGAGATCATAGCACCATCTAGAATTTCATTAGGATGCATGAATGTTGGAACAACATGGTTCATGTCCCAACCATATACCATATCGTTATATCCCATTTCTTCCATCTGTGACTGAGGCTGCATTACGTAAACAACTGACGGGAGAGCATTTACGTCTGCAGATCTCTTTGTCACAGGTGGGAGTTCAAACACATCTTTCGATTCTGGAGTTAGTTCCTCAACAGTAGCACCAAGGAATTCAGCCAGCCTGTGAGCACCATAGCGAAGTGCTCTATTTTTCTTTTGTTGTTCGTGACGTTCAAACTCTTCGTCGGTGTCACCAACAAGACAGATATTTATAGTTTCAGAGAAAAGTGTGTATTTCGCACCATCTCCGCTCATGTCAATAAGTCCATCACCAAAACTACCATATTTCATACCTACTGCAAGAACACTGCATCCTTTTAATGCGTGAGTTGTACCATGTCCTACTGACGCTACTTCACCTGTTACACCAGGGAAAACGCTTGCCTCAGTGCCAACACGAGTACGCGGCTCGATAGCTTCCTTAACTGGACAAATTCTAATTTCGTCCCCTGGCTTAGCAATCACTAGATCAACATCTATGAAGTGCTCGTCCTCTTTAATAAATTCAATTGCCTCTTTTTTATTAATTGTTAAAACGCCATTTTCGAATTTGGTCACATCACCGAAAACTGCATCTTTAACGTGGAAATTGCCTATTTCCAATCGCATTTTGTAGCCTCCCATTCATGAATTGATTCATAAACTTTTTTAATAAGTATTGCGGTATTATTTGATTTCCTAATAGCATCATAACACAATTTTTACACAATTCAATCATGATTATTTTGTGATCGTGATTTTTTTGATATTTTTTTGTCATTCTCCATTTTCGGTAAACAGTATGATATACTGTATTTGCAATACGAGGAGGGCATAAAGCAATGAAAAAGGAAATCAAAAAAATCGTATAAAAAAATATTTTATCGATGCTTGTCATCAGATCATTTCCACTGAAGGCACAAGTGCAGTTACCATTCGTAAAGTTGCTGACCTAGCGGGTTACAACAGCGCTACACTTTACAACTACTTTGAGAATCTAGATCATTTAATGCTCTACGCTTCCTGCAAATACTTAAAGGGCTACTTGGTTAAACTTAAAACTGTCGAATTACCTGATAACAGCATCGACAGATACTTCATGGTATGGAAACTGTTTTCAGAAGAAGCATTTATTAATGCTGAATTCTATTACACGATGTTCTTTAAGTTCTATTACAGTAACTTCAACGATGCCATGAAGGATTACTTTGAGCTTTATCCTGAGGAACTTGACGGTATGTCAGATTCACTACTGCCTATGCTCGTTGAAAGTAAACTTTGGAAGCGAGACTATGAAAACCTTAAAGACTGTGTAGCAGATGGTTACATTAAAGAGGACGATGTTCTTGTTATCAACGATATGTTGGTACTCATATTCCAGTCGTTGATTATTCAGGCAAGCCAAGTAGAAAACATTGATATTAAAGCTCAGGTTGTAAAAATGTTAGATTACGTTGAACGTATTTTTAATGCACATCGTATGGATGAGAAGTAGTTATAGATAAATGTTAATTCATATATAAGTGATTCATGTAATACTCATTAAATACAATAAAAGCAGCCAATGCATATTATGCACCGGCTGCTTTTTCCATACTTGCCTTACTTGATCATATTAAACTATACACATTCTGAGAAGATTCCTTGATTGTTTTAAGGGCATAGGCTTTCCCAAATAATACCCCTGGACATAATCTACATTGAAATTTTTAAGCAGTTTGTATTCAAATGATCCTTCTACACCTTCTACTATTGTAGCGATGCCAAGTCCATTTAACATACTCAACACTCTCTCAAGAAGATACTGTTTCTTTCTATTCTCTAATATACCACTCAAAAAATTTCTATCTGTTTTTACATAGTCAAATGGATATGATGCTAGAAGAAGAATATTTGAGTACCCCATTCCGAAATCGTCCATTGCAAACCTAAAACCAATAGATTTTAGCTCATTCATATTCTCTAGAACATTTTTCAAATTACTAATCTGACTTGATTCTGTAAGCTCCAAAACCAACCGTTTTGGATTCACTTTTTCTTCTTCAATAATTTCAATAATATGATTTGAAAAATCCTTATTCTCAAGTTCGTTTGGAGATACATTAATACTAAGTGATATATCCTCACTCAAATGTTTAATTTCACTTGCTCCCCTTTTTAGTACAAATTCAGTTACTCTATTTGTTTCCCCGCTTTGCTCCATCTCTTTAATAAATGTCTCTATATCTGTATTGTCTATACGGAGCAGTGCTTCATAAAATCTTGTTCTCCCACTTTTAACATCCACTATTTTCTGATAGTGAACATCCCAATTGTCAGTGCACAAATCAAAACCTCCCTAACCAAGCACTTATTATTTGATCCCCATAGTAATATGCAGTGAATGCGCCTAGTATAATGAATGGTCCGAATGGGATTTTTTTGTTTTTTGCTTGTCCTTTAATCATTAAATAAATGCCTAGTATGCCGCAAACTATTACAGCAACATACATCATTATTACAATACCTCTTGCACTAAGTAAAATTCCCAGTGCAAATGTTAGTTTGACATCCCCTAGTCCAAGAACATCTAGTCTTTTATAAAAAGTCACACCAATCAGATAGATGAAACCCATTATTCCAAGACCTGTTAATACACCGCACACACTTTCAGTCACTGTTGTATTCCCAACCCAGACATTTATGACGCCAACTACTACGACTGCAAGTACGAGTCTATTTGGAATAATCAAATGGTCAATGTCAATAAAAATTATAACTATGAAAAGGCACATGAGCAGTATGTCAAGTACGAAATTGGTTACCGCACTTGACTGCACTAAAACATATGCGAAAATCGAAGCTGTTATTAACTCAACCCACATATAACGGATCGAATATTTGGAGCCGCAATAGGCACATTTACCTTTATTTAAAATGTAAGATAGTACAGGTATCATGTTTTTAAAATCTAAACGATGACCACAAACCCCACATTTTGACGTTGATAACACTATGGATTCATTCTTAGGGATTCTGTATATACAGACATTTAGGAATGATCCTATGCATGCCCCAATGATGAAACTTAAAATCAATTCATAAATTAACATTTACTCAAGCACCCATTTCATTATTTTATAACGTTTTTCATTTACTGCAACTCTTGCTCTTGCATTTTCAGCCTTTACAGTCGTACTAGCAATCGGATTTCCAATTTCACCTTTTCTAAAGAATGCTGAAACATCACTGTCTTTTCCATATGATTCTAGAAGTACATCTTTGTCATGAATTACTTTAACTTGTCCAGATATTCGAACGTCACCTTCTGCTATGATCGCTCCTTTAATAGTTCCATTTCCTTTTATAGCTAAATTACCATCACAATAGTAGATACCTTCCACAACCTCATTTCCTACTAGTTCTACTTCATAATTACTATCATTGGAGTAAGTCACGCCAGAAGTCCCCAACTTATCTGAATAATCTTTATCGATTAGTTTCGTAAATTGGTTATACTCTATAATCTTCTGATGTTCGTCTATTTGGTTCTTCGATTTATGCTTAGTCTTCATATCTATGCCACCGTTTTTAAATTTCGACTCAAGATAGTGTTCATAAACAAATGTATAAAAGAATGGATAGTAGCCACCAAGCGGATCAACTTTATACGCTCGCAAATTAACATAATCATGATAGGCATTTACTTTTTTTAATGGATCATCCACTTGAACATCCATATGGGTATCAATCTTATCAGCTGCACTTCTTAGTTTAAGTGTGAGTGCACCGCCCTCTAATATGAGATTTGGATCATCTATATTTCTCTCATCCGTAACTAGATCCTTACAGTATATATTGCCGCCTAAACTATCCCTAAAGATTAAACTCGCTGGATTTCCAGATTTACCAATAAAAAGCTCTATAAATGACCATAACTTGGTATGCATTGTGATACTATAATTGTTCACGAGTTGTACATTGTTTATATATATGTTTTGGCCTAAACTTTCGTTTCCAAAATACAGCTTTTTCTTGAACTCATTATCATATTTGCTACCATAGGGATATACATTATAGTGACTTCGTTCCTTGTCATTGGATATATGAATACCACCTGAAGTGTAAAAGTTTCCATACTGCGATAACTGCGAACTATGTAGTTCAAGATCCTCGTAAGCATACATATCTCCGATTACGGTAATATCAGCATATGGTCTTATTTCTATCTCTCCTGAGGTTATAATTGCGTAAGTTGTTAGCGGATTACCGCGAACCGGTATAGCCATATCCTGTTCAATTGGGTCATACTTTGGGACGTTGACTTGAATTTCAGCACAAATCTTCCTAGCATTGTCTCTATCATGAACAACAATCTCAAAACAAACTTCATCACCCTTAGGATCAAAACTAGCCCAATGCTTTCCTTGAGACATTGCACTGTAGTTCACTTTTTTTGAAAATTCTGAAGTGACTTCAATATCATAACGAATCTGATCTGTAATACTTAGTGTGCTGGTAAAATCATCTCCCACATTCGCAAACTTACTCTTATTCTTATAAATTTGATTAAAGTAAAGCCTTTCAAAGGCTTCGTTGTAATAGTCATTTAAGTACTCGTTATACTTTACAGGGTCTACAACTTGTACATAATCAGTGTTCATTGAATCAACTGGATTTCTGATTTTACTCTTATTAAAAACTCTGTTCTTCCATCTATAATAGAAAAAACGTTGCGTATCATCATCCATGTACTCTAGCTTATATGACTCTAACTTCGAGTAGCGTTCTGATTGCATATACTCAATTACAAAGCTTTCAATTTTCTCTAATTCCTTATCAATTTTTTCTACAATTTCTTGAGTATGTCCATCTAATTCATAATAAACTTCATTGTGGTCTACAGACTTATTAGAAAATTTATATGAAGCTAAAGATGAGTATAAAACGCCAGTTACACCAAGTATCATAATAAACAATAGGACGAAAGTTGTTACAAGACTAGCTCCCGTTTCATCTTTTATGCAATTGATAATTTTATTTCTTCTAATCTGCATAGTAATACCCCGACTTATATTCTATAAGGTTCGTTTTTTCAGACGTTCTTCGTACAACTACAGTGAAGTCATAGCTTATTTTCTTATCCTTATCTGGCTTTAGATGCGTAATGTTTGCTAGCCCCTTCACACACTCAACATTAAACAATGGGCTTTCTTCATCACTAATTAAGTAAAAATCAATGGTTGCAGGAAATTCATTAATGACATAGTAGTTGTATGGTTTACCGTTTTTCGGTGGCTGGTCATATTCAACTCTTACTGGAATGGATCCCCTTACATTAACAAAATTGTTCGACTGCTCATCAATGTCATATTGCGAAATGTCACTCTCTTGTCTAACTCCATTGTTTGAATTTCTAATCTCTGCAAATAAAAACTTCCACTTTTCACTGCTGCTTATTATTTCTTGTCTTGACCATGCACGTTCTCTTGCAGATATTACTGGGTAAGTCCTTCGAGCCCAATCAACTACATAGTCCTGTAAGTCTTTAAAAGACTTTGCCTTTTCTCCATTTATTACAACAAGCTCGTAATTTCTTTCTGTATATACTCCATTATTTTGCTGGTCCCTGTTTTCAAGTGCGGGCAAGACCCAAAATATATAGTCATTCATTGAAGGCCATAGGTCAAAATGTTTGTATCGTTTGTTTTGCATATCTGGTATTAGAAACGATTCACGCGTTTCTTCTGAACTGCTGTTAAGTACAATTGAAATATTGTACTCTGAATATGCTTTTTCTACTTCTTGTAACTTTGTATTCAGATAAATATTCCTGTAATATGACTTGTTTTCCTTCTTACTTCCATCTTCCGTCGTTTCACTCAATGAAGAAGTCGCGTCTTCAATTAACTTCAAGTCTGATATTGCATCATTTGTTGAATATCTAAGCATCTCTATATACGATGAAACAGTCATATTAAGTTTATCAAGAGCATTTGACTTCACTTGCATCTTATGAGAATCTACAAGCATGGTAATTAATCCCGAGAACACAATACCCATAACGGCAAGTGCAACTATGACTTCTATAAGTGTAAAGCCTTTATTGCTTTTAAAATTACTCATTTTACTCATTCCTCAAGTCCAACTTCAACTTTCCTATTTTAGTAACTATAATTCAAATGTAACTTTGAACGCCAAGTCTTTACTGGTTAAATTTCTATAGGTTCAGACAGCTCCTTTTCGATTTCAATTAATTCTACAAAAGGTTTTTCTTCATCTTCATCATTGACTCTGATGTTAATTTTCTGATCAGTTCTGTTTTCTATAGTCAACTTAAGTTTCTGAATGTCGCCGTCCATATATCTATCTCTAGAAAAAATATCGATCGTTATATTTGTTCCTTTATTGAACTCCACAAAATCCGTAAGTTGCTTACCAAATCCATAATCGAGTCTTATTCGACCATGCATCTCTTCAATCGTAATATGACCTGACGCTTCACCAAAATCCGAAGAGTATATTTCTTTTGATAAACGATCAAATGGGCCCATTATGAAAGCTGGAGTATCCTTTTTATATTGTAGAATATGGACTATAAAATCTGACGGTACGGTTTCATCAGGGAGTTCACTTTTTCCTACGTCAATACTCAATCCGGAATATCCGTTATAGGGCTTAAATGGATTCTTCTTACCAAAATATTCAGGTAGTTCAAACTCTATGTTTTCTAAAAGACCATCTTCACAAGACAAATAGTTCATTGTCATACTTCCAGAAAATTTTTTCGCGTAACTTGGATTAATACTTAAGTTAGATAGTGAAATCATTTGGTTTCTCTCTTCAATATCCCGAATAAAAGAATACAAATTATCAATTTCACCATTAATGTCTAAAGAGAGGTCTTGATTATTCATATAACCAATACCATATTCTGAATCTATGTCTTCTTCTCCTGAAATAGATTCATACTCACCAGAGTAATCCAAGTTCGTATTTTCACCCATAGCAATTGATTGTAAAGATATATTGTTCTTGAGTGCAGTTTCACTTATGTCATATAAAATGCTTTCCTGAACCACTTCTTTTGGAAGTTCACTTAGCATTCGCATTTTCCTAAAACCAAGATTCTTTAGCTCAGCTTCAAAACGATCATAATTCTTATATTTTACTTCGAGCTGGTCCCGCCTTGCTTCTTGCACAGCAAGTTCTTCTAATTTCAAATTGTAGGTCTCAAACCTATTAGAAAGAAAAAATGTACTTATAAATGCATTCAAACCAATCAATACCATTGTAGATATGAGTATCACTTCACTTTTTTTCAATGATCCTTTTTTACTGGTCAATCCTCTTGTTTTCATCTATTATTTCTCCTTGTCCTTTCAGAAGTCTGCTACTGATTAGTTCAAATCAACAGTTATTGAGAATGTATAATAACTTTTTTTATCTCGACTTTTAGACATACTATTGAACTTTACGAGCTTAACCGAGTTCAATGTTTTCAACTTGCTAAGTAGATAAATTGCGTCTTTTTCTGATTTCGAAATACCTTCCAAATCTATACTCTTCTCTTCTGAAACACTATATTCAAGCAAAAATACATCTTCCGGAAGTGTTCTAGATATTTCCTGAAGTAATCTATAATTTATAATAGAATCTCTTTCAAACTGATTAACCACTTCCATTGTCGAGCGAAACGCCAATGATTGTATGTTTATTTCAACTTCTAGATCTTCTACTACTACAAGTTCCTCAATCTTTGCATTCACTTTGCTTATTGCATTATCTTTCTCACTAATTGATTCATCAAGGTAATATGCTATTGAAAAATTCGTTCCAAGTGAAAGTACTAATAGAACAATGAACACCGTTCTAATCCATTTTAATTCATCATCCTTTTTTTCTATAAAACTGGGTAATAAATTTATATCCTTCATATATTATTCCTCCCTAATTGCCGATCCAATTGCAGGCAGAAGTTTGTGATAGTTTTCAACGAATTTTCCTTTAGCATCTGCAGCACTTACTGTTTGTACTGGAATGTCAAAACTTTCTTGCATGTAAAGATCGAAACTTGGAACATCTGCCCCTTCGCCAATTAGAAGAACTCTGTCTAATTTACACTTGCTCTTTTCAAAATAGATTTTGCCTTGAATCGTATCCACTTGGATCGCTTGATATGCAACACGTATGAATCGTTCTACATCTATACCACTTTCAAAATATGATTTGTAGCTATTTTTACGCTCGGTTTCAGCTTCTTCTATTGAAATAGAAAACTCTTCTGACACTAACTTATCCAATTGATTCGCTCCCGATCCAACACTCCTGCTAATGACAACTCTGTTCTCATCAATTATTGTTATAATGCTTTCTCTGTATCCAACATCAACTATCATAACTGATCCTGAAAACTTATTTGATTTTAATGTGTGTTTTAGAGCTTTGCATACGGCATTTGGATGAACGTCTAAATACTTAATAGATCCTGGTAACTTGTCCTGATAACTCAATGCACTTTCTATAAGCTTGTGTGGGCAAAATGCAACTAATCCGCTCACTGATTTCTTAGTTTTATTGTAAATTTTATAATTTAGTTGATAGCTAACAGAGATATCTTGAATTGTTGATGTAAGTTCAAGCTCGAGTGCGTTTCTAAGTTCCTTTTCTTTAATGCCCTCAAAAGAAAATTCGCGAACCATACCACTTCTCAAATTGATTGCTACTTTATTTGCATGAAGTTTATTTTTTCTAATTGTTTCTCTAATAGATAAGTCCGCTTCATCGTTCACAAACCTATTGAGGTCATCTATACTTCCATAAGGCACTGGGATTTCAACTGCTTTTATCAGTTGAGGAATTTTCCCATTTTTAACAAGTGCTAATCGTATACTTCTGTAGTCAATATCAACTCCAAGAACTTTACTCATTTCTTACACCCTTTCAAATTAATTGTCTTTATCTCTGTTTGCTGTTCTACTCACTACAGTTCGTTCAATTTTTTGCAGTTCGTTCTTTGAGTTTAAGTACTTAACAGTCAGTAGATACTCTCCAGGTTTTTCTTCGTCAATGTTGAACCCTGATAATTTGAACTTACTTTGAACGTCTCTGAGTTTACCTCTTCTATTCAATTTCATCATGTGACCGTCTTCAAAATAATACTCAGTGTAATAGTTTTTCCTATTTCCATTTATTCTAATTCTCTTATCATCATCGTCTACTACTATTTTTCCTACAATGTCATTTCGTCTAATTTCACTTGTAATAAGGTCTAGTGCTTGTCTTGCGCTATTTTGCCTGTCTAGATCAATAGCTGTGCTCATAACATGTTTATTGTTGCTGATAAACACTGTTGTAATCATTACGCCTAGAACTGCACTTATTGCTATTGCGAAAACTAATTCAATGAGTGTGAATCCCTTGTTATTTTTCATGAATATTTCTCCCGTACAATCTTGAATTTCTATTTCCATTTCATATTTAAAAGCTTACTTTTTAAGGGGAGTACTCCCCTTAAAAAGTAAACCCTTACATATGTAAAGGTTTACTTCGTTTTAAGTCGCAATTTGTTCTAGATAATACTTCGTTTACTGCTTAATTCGAATCATTTTTTTCATTATTTCTCAGTTACGGAAGACGCATCTGTTCCAGCTGTCTGAGTGTACTTTCCACTTGCGAAACTAACTTTGTACCACTTGTTATCAGTACCTTTATGCTCAATAGCGAAATCACCAGATGTCTCCATTGCAATCAAAAGATCCGCTGCTAGAGGAAGTTCAGAATTGTATGTTCTTAATTCAGTCGCAGTAGGATAGTCACCATTTTCTGCATTGTACGCTTCAGCTGAAAGATACACACTCTTAGCGGTTTGTAAGGCATTGCTCTTTTGAGCACTAGACTTAAAAGAACCAAACTTTGGCATCATAACTGCTGCCATAATTGCGATTACAGCAATAACTGTGATAAGCTCCACAAGTGTAAAGCCTTCATTCTTTTTAAATAACTTCTTTAACATTTAAAACCCTCCATTTAATATAGAAATAATATTTATAAGAGATCTTTAGACAAATACTAAGATCTCAAGACCTACAATGCTTCAAATTGAATGAGTCTATCTTCATATAGACTATTCTCATACTCTAAGTTCTCAATGTTTTTCGAAAGTGTGTAATTGACTGTATCTTTAATATAGACAAGGCGCTTTTCAATAAGTTCTAGTTCCTTTTCCTCTGCCAATACTGCCAATTGCATATCTACAACCCTTGATTCCCTTTCTTTCATGGCTTGATTTATCAAGTCATTTGCTTTTAACTGAGCTTCTAGTATAATGTCTGCAATTTGACTTTTTTCTTTATCCAAATCTTGAGTTTGGTCTACATCAGTAATTGAATCCATTTGCCCTTTAAGCATAAGAATCATTTTCTCATTCTCTTTTGACTGATCTTCTAATGTCTCCATTAACTTGGAATCCATCTTAAGAACATTTTCCTGCGACTGCTCGATCTTCTCTTCAATCATATTAATGTTATTAATTATTGATGCTTTCTTAGCTTCAGTAGTTGATTTATCTTTCATATTAGATTCAAAAGCTTCTATTACATTTACTAATTCAGTTCTCTTTTTTTCCATTAAATTAAGTACATCATCAGCACTTGTGGTCTTTTGGGCAACTTCCTTCTCGATTCTTACTTCAAGAGCACGCCTTTCATCATTTGCTTTTTTGATAATAGAATTTTTTTCCTTAATCTTTCCTTCAAGTATTCTCGATCTCATTTGTAGATTTTTGTCAGGCGTGCCTTCCGTTTGCTCAAGTTTACGATCTTTATATTGTGCAATCTGTATATGAACTGCTGTGTTTTCATCTTTTCGTTTACTCAGTTCACTATTCAACTCGTCAATAGAAGCATCATAATTCTCCATCATTTGAGTAATGAAACTATCAACATCATGTTTATCGTATCCGCGAATCGCAGCTTTGAATGAATCTGACATACAATCCCTCCTATTTCATTGTCCTATCTTAAAAATGTTAAGATACTTATATTTTTAACATCAAAAAAACCCAGCGCGAACATACTTTCATGTTCAACACTGGGTTATCCTCAAACAGCCACTCCGTAGCTTTTAAAAATCTCTCCAGAAATTATTAAATTGTATTCCTAATATCTTTAACATTATAAATTCATACGTGAACTTCAATAATGCAGTTGGTCATAGATTATCTTGCTTTGCTCTTCGGGTCGCTCAACAACTTGTTGTCGCCCTTACAAAGTAATTATACTACTTTTTTTACTTCGGTGCAAGTATTATTTTGAATTTATTATTTTTTTTGCTATATATTCCATTTTATAACTATTACATATTTTCCATTATACTCATCATCGGTAGCATAACAGAAAGTAATATAGTGCCTACAATACCAGCTAAACTTATGATTAGAACGGGTTCAATTAGCGTAATCATCTGATTAACACCATGTTCCACCTCAGAATCAAAAAATTGAGCTGTTCTGTTTAACATTTCGTCCAATTTTCCTGTCTTTTCACCAGTGTGAACCATGTGAATGAGCAGTTTTGGGAAAATATCCATCCCCTCAAGTGAATTGGAAATGCTCTTACCAGACTTAACGTCTTCACAACATTTTTGGAACTTAAGTTTTACAACAGCGTTTTCTATAAGATTTGTCATAATCTCCATTGCATTTACAATAGGTATGCCACTTTGAAGAAGTAATCCCATACTTCTTGCGAACTTTGCTGTTACTATTTTTTTAGTTAAATCCCCTACTACTGGTAGTGATACCTTAAAACCATCAAATATAAACTGTCCTTTTTTTGTATTAGAAAACTTGGAAAGAACAATCCCAATACCAGCTGCAACTCCTATTAGTAAAACTAAATTGTTAACCATAAAATCACTTATAGCCATTAAGACTAGGGTCAACTTAGGCAATTCAGCACCCATTTCAGCCAAAGTTCCCGCAAACATCGGAAGTACTTTTACCATTAATAGTGCAATAACACCAAGTGCAGCGCAGACAACCAACTTAGGATATAAGCTTGCCGATTTTATCTTTTTACTTATTTTGCTTTCATTCTCATAAAAATCTGCTAACTTAAACAAGACAACATCCATGGAACCGGTTGCTTCACCGACTCTAATCATATTCACAAAAAAACTTGGAAATATTTCTGGATAGTTAACTATACTATCTGAGAACTGAACGCCTTTCAGTAAACTTGCATGAATTTCCTTTAAAACCGTTGCTAACATTTTGCTACTTGTTTGATGTGTTAACACATCAACGGAATCTATAAGTGTAACTCCAGAATCAAGTAAAATTGAAAACTGACTGCAAAATATAACAAAGTCTTTAAGCTTTACTCTCTGACCAACTCTAAAGCTAAACTCCTTACTCGCTTGGTGAGTTTCAACCAAGAAATATCCTTTTGCAAGTAGTGATTTCTTGACTTCATCTATGTGTAATGCGTCCTGCTGACCCGTTATTATATCTCCTTGAAGATTCTTTGCTTTGTACTGGAACACAGGCATTTTATCTACCCCTTTGTATTAGTGTTCTATAATACTCCTTATTAATAGAACGTCTTTCTGCTTCAGTTTGCGAAACCACACCACTCAGCGTTAAGTCTGCAAGGCTTTGATCCATTGTTATCATTCCTTCACCTGATGCAGTTTGGATTATACTGTCCATTTGAACTATTTTACCTTCGCGAATAAGGTTTCCAATAGCCGAGTTTACAACCATCACTTCAACGGCTGGGACTATACCATCTCCATTAACTTTTGGTACTAACTCTTGAGAAACAACCCCTTTTAACACCGTTGAAAGCTGACTTCGAATCTGAGGTTGTTTTTCTGGAGCAAATGTATCTACAATTCTATCTATTGTTTTAGCAGCACCAATTGTATGGAGTGTAGAGAAGACTAAGTGACCTGTTTCAGCTGCTGTTAATGCTGTAGAGATTGTCTCAGGATCACGCATTTCTCCGACTAATATTACATCTGGGTCTTCACGTAAAGAAGCCTTTAAGGCCGTGGCAAAACTTTTTGTATCGTTACCAACTTCACGCTGATTAATTTTGCTTCGTTTATGACTATGCACATATTCAATGGGATCTTCTATTGTGATTATATGGTGCTGGTTTTCTCTATTAATAATATCTACTAAGCTAGCTAGAGTTGTCGACTTGCCACTGCCTGTAGCACCAGTAACGAGAATTAACCCTTTATGCTCACGAGCGAATGTCTTTATGGTTCTAGGTAATTTTAATTCATCGAACTCAGGAATATCTGCTGGAATACGTCTTAAGACAAGTGAATATTTGCCCTTTTGCTTAAACGCATTTGCTCTAAAATACCCTTTCCCATTCCATTCAAATGAAAAATCAATTTCACCAAATTTGTAGAGCTTCTCTAACATGGCTTCATCCATACAACTACTCAAAATACTTTCTATATTTTTATTCTCATATATACTTGTATCAGGAATATCTTTCATAATCTTATTGAGTCTTACCGCTGGTTTTGAACCAACAACAAAGTGAATATCCGATGCTTCTACCGAGAATGCATATTCCATGATGATTTCAAAATCAGAACCCGATATTGCTGAGCTTCTATGATACGAATCAGCCTCTAAATACTTAGATATATCGAAATCCAGTCCAGAATAATCAGTTGTTTTCTCTTGCTTCGAATTATTCATACAAACAATTTCTTCTTTGTCTTTTGTTGAATCAGATATTTGATTTTCAACGTCCTCATAATCTCCGTAATTAGCAAATAAATCTGCAAAGCTATTATCTATCATTTACTATTTTCACCATTTCCGAAACCGTAGTTTCTCCTTTCCAAATCAAATCAATTGTGTTTTCCTTCAATGTTTTCACTTTAGCTTGAGCGGCCATATTTCTAACGTCTTCAATCGTCCCATTGGTTTCAATAACTTTTTTTATATTTGCATCAAACATGAGTACTTCATGTACTGCAAGTCTACCCTTAAAGCCAATGTTGTTGCACTTGTCACACCCCTGAGGTTTATAAACCATTTCTGATGTTTCAATACCCAGCAGTTCCTCTTCTCCACTTGTTGTAAGCTCTTTTTGTTTACAGTGAGGACAAAGTTTTCTTATTAGTCTTTGTGCAATAATCCCTACAACTGCATCGGCAACAAGATATGGCTCGATACCCATGTCAAGGAGTCGCGTAATGGTACTAGGTGCATCATTAGTATGTAATGTGGAAAGTACGAAGTGACCTGTAATAGACGCTCTAACAGCAATAGATGCCGTTTCCTCATCACGAATTTCACCTAGCATAATTATGTCTGGATCTTGCCTTAACATACTTTTTAGTCCTGCAGCAAAGGTTAATCCCGCTTTATTGTTTACATTTACCTGATTAATTCTTGGAAGCATATATTCGACAGGATCCTCAATGGTAATGGTATTTTTGTCATTAGTGCTCATTTCTTTTAAGAATGAATACAAGGTGGTTGTTTTACCACTACCAGTCGGACCTGTTACAAGCATGATTCCATCTGGCCTAAATAGCATTTTGTCTAACATCTTGTTTTCAGAATCTGTAAAACCTAGCTCCTCTCTTACCATTATTGAACCTGTTCTATCTAGGATTCGAAGAACAATTTTTTCACCAAATACTGTCGGAAGTGATGAAACACGGAAATCATAAGGCATTTTGCCAAATTTCATTTCAATTCTTCCATCTTGTGGTTTGCGTTTTTCTGCTATATCCATGTCTGCAACGATTTTGAGTCTTGTTGACACTGCTGAGTAGAGCTTTTTTGGAAAAGTCATGGAGTCTTTAAGAACCCCATCAATTCTGAAACGCACGTATACAATATGTTCAAAGGGTTCAACATGAATATCACTGGCACCAGCTTCAATCGCACTGGTCAGTATGGAATTCGCAAGTCTTACAGCTGGGGCATCATTAACGCCTTTTTCGTTGCTTGAATTCCCTTCAATTTCAGCACTTACATCGTATTCAGCTTTTAATTCCTCAATCGCCTTATCAGTATTCTCTTTTCCATAGTGCCGCGTAATAGCTATTTGAATAGATTCTTCAGTTACTTTATACGTTTTCACTAGTTTATCTGTAAGTAGTTTGATATCATCAACTGCTATAATATTAGATGGATCAGCCATTGCAACATGAAGGTAAATAACATCTACATCAAATGCAATTGCCTTGTGCCTATCAGCCAATTTTTGCGGAATACTATTTAGCACTTCAATTGGAATTTCCGTTTCTCTTAAATCGACAGTTTCCCAAGTATCTGCAGAGATATTCCACTTGCTATCCTGTAATGAAAGATGTTTTCCCCAGTTATCCATTGATCACACTCCATGTCTTATGGTTTTTCCAGTCTTGTGTGACTACTATTTCTTTTAAAACATCATCAATTGACTCACTATAACAACTTAAAACTTTAGCAGAAATTGACTTAATATTTTCTATATCTTTTTGCAGTTTTTCTACTATTCTTTCCTCTTGTTCAATTCTTTGTGCAGTTTCTTTTTCCACTTTGTCTACTTCGATTTGTGCCTGGAAAAGAATTTTATCTGCTTGTTCATTCGCATTAAGAATAGCATCTGCTATGCGTTTCTTCTGAACCTCTATTTCAGACCAATTCACATGATCCTGTTCAAATCTGGCATTTTCTAATTTTATAGTTAAGTCCTTAATTATTTGTTCTTGGCTTTTTAACTTTTCTTCCAGTTGCATGACTTCAACATCAGATTTTTCTGTCTGATCGGTAAACATCTCACGTAATTCATTTTCTCGCGCTTCTAAAATCTGATTCAATTTTTCGATCTCATCATTTTCATTCTCAGAATCTAATTTTAGCTTGGTTAGTTCCTCTTCAAGTTCTTTTATTTGAGTCTCTTTTATTTTTAGAAGTCGACTTAATTCAAAATCTTTTTCTTTTACCTTTGAATCAATACTCTCCTTAATCTGCTTGTTTTCCTCTATAATCTTCTCGACTATGTGTTCTTTTTCTAGTAACTTTGATTCCATATTGTTTAGAACGCTCTGAAACTCTACGTTTTTCTTTTTCTCATCTTCCCTACTGTTGTCTTTCAGTTCACTCAATGAATCATTCAAATTTTCATTCTTTTTTTCAACATTTCAATTTCGCTTTTCTTTTCTGAAAACTTTGATTCAAACTCTAACGTCATTCTTTCAATATAGTTATTAACTTCATCAATGTCATAACCTCGCATAACCTTCTTAAAATTATTTTCCATGCATCTTTCCCCTTTCAGATAACAAAAAAGGCCAACACAAATAACATGATAAGTCCATGTTAAATGTGTCGGCCTCATTAACATCCCACTCCGTAGGATTTAGATCATTCCAACATCTATTTCTTGAATTCCATAAAAAGAATTCATATTTTTATAATTCTCATTAGCTAAAGTAGAAAATACTGCCTGAACATCCATTCATCAATATTTGTTTAGCAACGATAACGATTTTGATTATATAGTATTTCAATTTTCTATTCAAGATAATTTTTTAAGATATTCTGTACTTCATAATTTCACTTTGGAATTTTTCCGTCTCATTTTGAAGTTCCAAAATGCATTCAATAACTCCATCAATCTCCTTTGTACGAATATGCTCCTCCATCTTTCTAATTGTCTGAACCATATTAATTTCCCCAAAATTAGATACTGATCCTTTGGCTTTATGGGTCAATTTTAGACAATCCTCTAATCTGTTATTAGAAACATTGCTCTTTAATTGAGGTATTATTTCTTCTTGCATCATATTAACTATTTTCTTGCCTATTTCGGGAACAAGGGCCTTATTGCCCATTAGCTGTGTCTCTATATAATTAAAATTCATTTGTGTTACATTCTTCAAAATATCTGCAGTAAGATTTGACTTGTCAACTACATTAGTTTGAAATTCTCCAGTAGAGCTCAATGCATTAATTGGAGCCATTTTACTAATTCCATTAGAATATTTGTTTAACATTTGTATAAGAATACGTGTATCAACAGGCTTAGTCATAAAATCATTCATACCTATACTTAAAAGATCATCTCTATACTCTTTTGTTGCATGTGCTGTGACAGCAACAATTGGCAACTCATCTTTATCAAATGTTTTACGTATTAGTTTAGTGGTTTGTACACCATCCATCTCAGGCATAGATATGTCCATCAATATACAATCGTACTTTTTTAACCGAATATGTTCTATAACCTCAATTCCATTTGGTACAATATCAAAAGAACACTGATATTTTGACAAAATTTCAGCCATTAGTATTTGATTTATTTTGTTATCTTCTGCTACAAGCACGTTTATGTCTTTTAAGATACTAATTTCTGAGTCACTAACATGCTCGAAAATTCTCAATTCCTCTTCCTCCGGAATCCTTATTGGCAATGAGAAATAAAATACACTCCCCACACCCACTCTACTGCTAACTTTAATTTTTCCATCCATAAGTTCAACGAGTTCTTTGGAAATTGTCAGTCCAAGACCTGAACCTCCATATTTTTTTGTTGTATCATCACTAACCTGTTTAAATGAATCAAAGATGTGTTCTAATTTCTCTTGTGGAATACCAATCCCCGTATCCTCAACTGTGAACATAAGTTTGTGATCAATAACATCAATTGTCACCTTAATATGTCCATGTTCTGTGAACTTAAAAGAGTTCCCTATCAAATTTATTAATATCTGCTTCAGTCTGAAACTATCAAGTTTTATGTGTCTTGGTACATTATCTTCAATTTCGACATTAAACTTAATCTGGCTTTCCTCAGCTTTAAAACTAAACATTTCTTTGAGCTTTAATGCAAGACCACAGATATCTACAACTTCGTCAACAAGAGTAATTTCTCCAGCTTCAATCTTTGAGAAATCCAAAATGTCATTGATTACATTAAGTAGATATTCGCCAGATTCCTTTACGATATTAACCATATATAATTGCTTTGATGTTAGCTCAGAATCAAGAAGTAAATTTGTCATTCCAATCACACCATTGAGTGGCGTTCTTATTTCATGTCCCATATTGGATAAAAACTTACTCTTTGCCTCATTAGCATTCTTCTCTAGTTGCTTTTCTTTAATCAGCTCTTCTTTCATATAAACATCCATTGTTACATCACGAACAAATACAATTCCTCCAATTACTTTGTTTTCACGCACAACAATTGGGCTGTACTCGCATTCGTAATACAATGTGCTGCTCTCGTTTATAGTTATCTTTTCAACCGATTGGAATTTCTCTTTGTTTGTTGAATCAAAATATTTTGTTACAGACAGAAGGATCAATTTCAAGTATTCATCATTCACTGATCTCGCTCTTAGAACATCTACTAGCTTATCGCCTTTCTTTATTTCATAGTTGAAGATAGATTTGACTTTTTGATAGAACCTTTCGTTGTATAAAATCAACTCACCTTGTAAGTTAACTGCAAAAAATGAAACCAACATAGTATTATCCACTATAGATTTCAATGTTGATTCCATCATCCAACTTTTACTTTCAAGATTCATCGTATCCGATATATCCTCAATTTCAAAATATACTTCCGTTTCTTGACCTAAGTGGGTTACCTTGAAATCGCCTTCAAGCCATATTTCCTTATTCGGACTATTAGTATATTTGAACCTATGTTTCATTGTAGCTTTTGACTCTGTTTGAGATAATTTCTTTTTAATTTCCGAAACTGTCGACAGATCTAACTTCAGTATTAACTCATCGAGTGTTATACTTTCTTTATCTATTTGTAGCATTTTCTTTAATTCTTCAGATATAGTAATTCTATTAGTTGCAGATAAGTAAACTCCATGTGGTTTACTATACAATTTTTTTATGAACAACTTCTTTTATAACAACGGTTTCTTTAGATTTTGCTATTTTCACTGTCACAGTGTACGTTATAAGAACTACAACTGCACTATAAACAGACAGAAGCATGTAATCCATTTTACGCCCCAATCATACACACTTAGATAATATCAAACTTAATAATCCACTCTTCTTCATCTGTCAAAGGTTCAATTTTCACCGTTTCCAGTGTCACCTGACGCTCTATAGATTCTCGAATCATTTCCTCAATTTTATTTTGATATTCTCTATATAATACCTCTCGATTATATGAAACCATTCGATTATTAGATATATTCGCGAGAAGTGACTTTTCTAGTTGAGTCATTGTCCCTTTCATCTTAACGAATACATAGTTTTCCTTAACAAGTACATGTATTGCAGTTGGACCTTTTTTAGTTAGCGTCTTCATGTAGGTAGATATTTTTAGTTTTATATCGTCAGTAACTTGAGTTTCCCACTGTTTATCCATGCCAACAAGGGATTCAATTTTGCTATTTTCTTTAGATCTTTTTATCAGCTTACGAATAATGCCCTGCAAGGCTTCCTCAAGATCGCTCCTTTCAATTGGTTTTACCATATATTGATCAATACCAATCTCGATGCTCTTAAGAATTCGATTTAACTCATTAATTTCAGTAGTAATTAAAACACCACACTCACTATCTGACCTACGAATACTATTGATTAGTTCAAGGCCGTCCATTTTTGGCATTACTAAATCAGTGATTATAATATCTGGATGGTGTTTTTTATACATTGCAAGGCCTTCAACTCCATCAGAAGCAGTATAAACTTTACCAACCATTGATTTTAGCATTTGTCTCACGATAATTTGTGTGACTTCATCATCCTCAATATATAACACACGAATATTTTTCAACACGCTTTCAACACACATAGAAACACTCCCCCCATATTTCCAAAGAAAACTTTTAGTAAATTCTGATAATTGTTTAACTATTCGAAGCAAGTTCATCCCAATTATTTATCAAATTCATCCCAGCCTACACATATACCTAGTTTATCCTTACGGTTTTATGCCAATAAAACACAAGCGGTTTTTGTGCGATGGCATTCGTAATTCTATATCAGTCTAATCATGATTGTCAATAATGATTTATTGCATAACTGTTCCTTTTTCGAATTATATTGAATTTTTTTATTAATACTGTACTATGTTACTGGGGTAGAAGTATTATACGGATTTACTATTTTCTTAGTCGGGGGCACAAAATGAAAAATATTAAGATTCTATTCTCAATAATCTTAACTATAATTATATTGTTTGTTTCATTTAACTTGTTCTATAAAGAACTAATCAGCGGTAATACAAACTCAATACCAATAAGCAAAATAGAATATAAGGTTATGAGTCGAAATCAACTTCACGAAGCTTTATCCAATGAAACAAACTACACTCATGTAGAACCAACGAGTTCACTCTCTCCATTTGCCATTTCTATGGAGACTTTTGACTTTGAATCTTACATTCTTAAGATAAGTATTCCTCAATATTTTAGCGGGTCTGCGCTCGTCCATATTCAAGGTGTATTTGGCTCGTCTTTCGAAATCTATGATACTTCGAAAGAATTGGTTTACACCCATGACAACTCTAAGATACCACCACATTACTATGAGTTCTTTTCAGAAGTTTTTCTAGAAACTAACAGTAAAACTCTCTACCTTGTAATTGATGTAGATCACTCCTCAGATAGAATAGGTATTTTCCGTGAACCAAGTGTTTCGAATATGGATTTAATCACAACTAGTAGCTTTGATTTTGACGAAACACGACATTCAATTGGCTTCTTCCTTATTATTCTTTCATTGCTTCTTTTCATCATTGGTTATTTCATAAATGATAAAGAAGCCAGTCATTTTATTCTATCCATTTCTATATTCATAGCATGTTTTGGCCTATGGATATTTACAGATATTTACCGACACAGCAAATGGATCAGAACAAACTTGCCACTAATGAGTCCAAATTTTGTAGTTCTTGTATTTGCCATATCAAACAATTTTCTAATACCGACCTTTGTAAAGGTTAATTACTTTATAATCAAGAACAATACATCAAAAATTATTATTGATGTATTTTACAAAGCAACATTGATTTTTGCAACACTTGGAATGTTTATTGAATCAGTAAGATTAGTAGTCTGGAATAATACCACCGATTTTTTGCATGGTTTAATATTTGACAGTTTTAGTTTTGTTATGATTATTGGAAGTGTTGTATTGCTCGTACTAGCTTTATATGAAATGAAAACAGCTGAACTAAAATCTATAATATACGGGGTGGGCCTTTCAATTTGTATTGTTTCTTTTACAATTAGCCAGTCGACTGGGATACTCGTTTCTCACTGGGGTGTCATTGCCCTTTTAATAACTATTGCACTTATTTTTGTTATTAAGTTTAACGAAATAAATGAAAATAATCCTACAATCATTTATAAAAACGAAACAATTGATACTCACCCTCAACAAGGCAAAAGCAAAGATTTAAATAATTTTGATGATAGTCGCTCTGATACTCCAACTCATTTCAAAGCGTTTGACGCATACAAGGACTGGATATCGAATGAATCGCATGAAGACAAATAGTCCATTTTTGTCTATAAAAAAGCTCTCGACAAAAGTTCGAGAGCTTTATTATTCAAGTAGGTACATAAAAGAATTTATCTTAGCATTTACATTATCAGGTTTATAATTCTTATCATAGTATTATGCCACACTTCTCTTTCGTAACACCTATGCTTAACTATAAACATCTAACTTTCAACATAGACGGTTCGCCTTTTGCCCACAATTTCAAGTTTGTTAAACGTTCTCCCTTGTCACCATGTTCTGGATCATTAAATGCACTTTCTAGTTTTTCACAAGGTAAATCAGGACATTCGCCGCAATGATTTAAACCCTTTTCAATAGAACATACAGCGATTTTACAAGATCCCCAAAACACTTCACCAGCATGTGCTTTGCACCCCTTGCAATTCATCTTTTCTTTCCAGTCACACGTTTCGCAGTACGTGCCGCAATATGCCATCATTTCTGCTTTCATTGTGCCATCCCCCTTATAAGTTAGTAATAATTTCATCCAGCAAAGCTGTATCACGGAATTTACTAAAGGCTAAAGCTTGAACCAAGGGTCGAATCTGCCCCACCCGGCGACGACGCTCCCCGCATTGGTTTGAAATTCTCCCGATTGGCAAAACTAGCCCGCTTTATAACACTTTTATCAAATCTATGTCTAAGTTCATCTATTGTTTTATCAAGCGCTCTAAGCTTCTCCTTTTTCTCTGGGTCTACAAGTGGTAACTGACCGCCATTTGAATCAGATAAATTGCTAACACGAACGCCTAAACTTCTTATTGGCCTATTATCCTATGCTTCATCAAATAAAGACGTAATTTCTGTGAATATATCGTTGGTCACATCTGTTTCACATAGCAGTTTTCTTTGATGGGTCATTTTCTGTAGATCATAACTTCTTATATAAACCGCAACAACCCTGCACTGTTTCCCTGCTTCTCTTAACCTCATAGCAACCATTTCAGTAAGGGATAACAAATGCAAGAGCGCTGAGTCTCTGTCATTAACATCTGAAGATATTGTAGATGAGTTCCCTATGCCTTTCATGCCTCCCCGTTTGGGTTTGGAAACATCATTTTTTGACTCTTTAATTAAAGAATCCTCAATTCCATTTGCATATTCGTATAAAACACGTCCGTACTTTCCAAACTTTGCAATTAGAAATTCAACATCATAGTTGGCCAGATCACCAATTGTCATGATTCCAATTTTATTGAGCTTTGGAGTTGTAGCTGGACCACACCTAAAGAGCTCTCCTACGGGAAGGGGCCACATTTTCTTTTCCATTTCATGTGGAAACAAAGTTGTTACTGCATCAGGTTTTTTCATTTCAGAACCGACTTTGGCAAGCAATTTGTTGGAGGAAACACCAATTGAAACTGTAAAGCCAAGTTCGTTTTTCATCCCTTCACGAATCTCATGAGCCACTTCGACTGGATCTCCCCATAGCCTATTGGTTCCAGTAAACTCTGCGAAACTTTCATCTATACTGAATTTCTGAATATCTGGTGTATATTCACGAATAATGTCATTAAAAGCTTTACTGCTTTTTGAATAGAGGGTAGAGTTCGTTGGCAAAACTTCAAGATTAGGACATTTCTGAAATGCTTTCCAAAGCACTTCTCCTGTCTTTATTCCACATTCCTTTGCAGGAATAGACTTTGCTAGAACAATACCTCTACGTGTCTCTTTATTCCCACCAACTATGCACGGGATTTCTCTATAATCAGTGGCACTGCCCATCTGCATCCTATATGCATTTTCCCAAGACAAATAGGCACTGTTTACATCTATATGCATGACTATACGATCATACATTATGAATCATCTCCCATTAATTCTTTCATCACTATTTAGTTTCTTCACTATTTAGTTTCATAAAACCCTATATAGAAAAGAATAACACGAACAAATGTTCGTGTCAATTTTACATAACAGCAAAGAGAGCACTCGTTTATATAGAATGCTCTCTTGAGAGTATTTGCATTATAATTTTAATGTAAATCTTTCAAATTAACACTTATGATTTTCTCTACCCATGATTTTCACAAGAATCGCTATTATTATGAGCCTCACAGACAGATCCAGTGGATTCTATTTCACCAGCTATGTAAGCCTGTTCTATATCTTCTAACAGTCCATGAGCACCTACAATAACGGTAATCCCATTTTGCTTAAATAGATCTTGGGCTGTCCCCCCCATACCACCTGCTATGATCGTGTGAATATTTTTTTCAGCAAGAAATTTTGGTAGAAACCCTGGCTTATGCCCAGGTGACTTAATGAAGCTTCTATTTGTTATACTGCCGTTTTCTACATGCAGGACTTCAAACCCACTGCAATGTCCAAAATGACTAGATACTTTATCGCCTTCTGTAGCAATTGCAATTTTTATAGTTTTGCTCATTTTGTGCCCTCCATAATCCGTTCAAATTGATTCCAGATTTCTGCTAATACTTGTCCCGCTGTAGACTTTTCATATGCAACAACTGGAATGCCAGCATTAATTGATTTTTCTACGGTTCTATCAAATGGAATTTTTCCAGCAACCTTAAGACCCGCTTCTGTACAAAACGCCTGAATTTGATTTGTAATATGCTCGTTAATGTCATACTTATTAATAACTACAGCCGATTTCAAATTGAAATGACTCGTTAATTCATATACTCTCATAAAGTCCTGAAACCCTGACAAGGTTGGTTCTGTTACAATCACACCATAGTCACACCCTGTAATCGACGCCATAACTGAACAGCCAACACCAGGTGAGCCGTCTATAATGAAATGAGCCTGATCTGACTTAGCTCTACGTACTGCATTCTTTCTAACTTGTGTAACAAGCTTTCCAGAACCTTCTGCTCCTGGTATCATCTCTGCATGAGATATAATTCCTAAACTAGATTCTGTGATTAGAGTATTGCCAGTCACTTCATTGTCTAGTTTTATGGCATTTTCACTACAGACAAGAGTACATGTTCCACACCCTTCACATTTCAATGGGTCAATATATGTAAGTCCATCCATTCTATGAATTGCACCAAATCTGCATATTTTCTGACACTTGCCACATAGGCTACACTTGTTTTGATTCACTACAGCTATCTTTGCACCTTCAAATGGGACAGATTCAATATTCTTTCCATTAAACATAAGATTCAAATTTGAAGCGTCAACATCACAGTCGACTTTAATTAGGTCAGTCTTACTCAAGTAAGCAAATGACGCAGCTAAAGTTGTTTTTCCAGTTCCACCTTTTCCACTAATAACAACTATTTGCATACTTCACCTACCACTTCCACTAAAGCTGACACATGTCTGTTAAGGTTAAAAGCAATGTTATGAAAGATTTCTTTAAACTCAATGTCTTCCGTTAGCATTAGCCCTTTCGAATACATTTCTGCTGCTTTTCTCGAAAAAGGAATTTCGCCAATAACTTTAATTGATTCAGACTCACAATAATCATTAATCATTCTTGTACTTTCATCACTCCGATTGATTAAAACACTAAATGGTATCTTCATGCTCTGAACTAGAGAAGTTGCCAACTTTAAGTCATGTAAACCAAACCTTGTAGGCTCAGTAACAAGTACCGCATAATCTGAACCTTCTAATGCTTTAACAACATTACAAGATGTGCCAGGTGCACAATCAATAAGTGTACCACTTCCCTCTGGAATACGTTTTTTTTAATGCTGTGATTATTGGACCTGCCATTGGCTCTTTTATATTGAGTTTGCCACTCATAAATATCTTTTTCTCAAACGTACCAACAGACATGATTCCAGTGGGTCTTTCCACTTCTTGAATAACGCTCAATGGGCACGCTATACTGCAAGCGCCACATCCATGACACAGTTCCTCAAAAAACATAATACTGGAGATCGTCTTGGCTAATGCGTTAAATTGACAAACGTTTGTACATTTTCCACATAAAATACATAAGTCAGGGTCTATAAACGGTACTGAAATAGATACTTCCTCTGTGTTGTGAATTGTAGGTTTTAGAAAAATGAATCCATTTGGTTCTTCAACATCGCAATCCACATAATTCAATTCCATTATTTTCGCTAAATTCGTTGATACAGTCGTTTTTCCTGTTCCACCTTTACCACTTAATATTGCAATTTTCATTTTTTATCACCATTTCAACTTAAGCCTGATGAGAAGGGCCAGCACTCACTATTTCAGTTACTTCTCTGTTTTGATAAGCATGTATAGCATCTTCAACTTTCATATCTTGTACCTGGTAACCTATAATGCCAGAAACATCAAGAACTTTCTTAGCTTTAGGCCCTAAATTACCCGTTAAAACGACATTTGCATTTAACTCTGTAACCTTCTGAGCAGCACCAATCCCTGCTCCATGCTCCGAAGCAGCCATTGTATTCTCGACAAATTGAAATTCGTTCGTCTCAGTATTGAAAACTGCAAAATTCGTGCAGCGCCCGAATCTTGAATCTGTCATGGAATATTTTGAATCACCTGTACTTGAAACAACAATAATCATTAGCTTGAACCTCCTATTGTCTTTTTATCCATTGCAATTACAAACACAAAGCTCTACAACCACTTACTACTACACCTGTTTAGTTCTTAGCTTTTACTTATGTAACGCACACTTCAATATGGCATATGCCAATTACATTCCCAGTATACTCCTTTTATAGTTTTTGTCAAATACCCAAAATAGCACTTAAATTGGAGGGACATATAAAAAATTCAGTGCATATTAAAAGTGCCCCGCTTATAAATAAGATGAGGCACTTCTTCACTAGAATATAGTTTTGTCATGGTTACGGCACTGATAAGAGCTCAACTCATCAACCCGTCAATACTAACAACCCGAGGCTCAAGAATTCGAACCTTTCCCTTTGTACAGATCGCCATTTTATGCTCTGAATCCAGTAAAAACTGCTTATAAAAGTGTGCTTCTTTTTCTAAGTCACACTCAATCATTTTACAGTCCTCGTCATAACATGGACGTACGGTGAAGGCATTTAGCGGCATCATTAGTCCTTTACCTGTTGCTTTAATAAAACTTTCCTTTATTGTCCATAGGTCATAAAAGTAGTCCTTTCTGTCGGGTTTATGAACACTTAGAAGGTTATTGTATTCTGTTGAAGAAAAGAAGTTCTTGGCTATATCCAGTTCTATAGGCTCCATATGCTGTATGTCAATTCCAACAGGGACCTGTCCAACTGCACAACATATCCAATCGCCTGAATGTGTTAGACTGAAGTGGCAATCTGGGTACTTCTGAAGAACGGGTTTGCCATATTCACTGTATGAGAATCGAATCTGAGATACATTCAGATTCAGAAGCTCTGAAATTTTCTTTTTCAAGAGCACTCTACCGAGCAGAAAGCGCTGTTTATCTATTTTCCGAATATACTTAGAAAAACGCAGGCATTCTTCCAACTCAAGATACGCTGACATGTATTCCATATCACTGTCCTTCAGCTCCTGATCAACCTTTATTCCATAAATCATCGTCAAACTCATACTCATTTATCTCCAGTGGGATTTTACTTACATCCAATTGTTTAAGGCGCCAATGCCTGACTCTAGCTGTAATGCGAATGAATAACATCTATAACAGGCTTGGTATTCTCGTTTATGAAGAAATGACTGCCTTCGATATGATAGATATTAAAAGTTTCCTTTGTATACGCCTTCCACCCTTCAAGCTCAATGTCTGTAACATCGTCCTGAGTTCCATTCAGTACTGTTAATGGTACATTTACTGGTAAAATATGTTTTGGACCTTCATACCTTTCGAGTATTTTGTAGTCTGCCCTCAATATAGGGAGGAAAAAATCCATGATTTCTTTGGACTCCATAAGTTCCATTGGTGTCCCGCCCACTTCAAAAATCGCTTTTTTAAAAGCATCATCTGGTAGCGTATGAAGTTCCGTTTCAATACGTTGCATGTGCGGTGGCCAATTTCCAGAAACAAACACATGTCTTAAACCCATATCTTGCTTTTCCAAAAGCCAAGCCAATTCCAGTGCCAACCAACTTCCCATGCTATGCCCAAATATAGCGCAGAGATCATAGTCTATTTCTAGCGTCTGCCTATGTAAATCTTCTACTGCTTCTTGAAAACTATCATAAAACGGTTCTGCCATACGTCTGCCCCGTCCAGCCAATTCTAAAGGAATAATAATAAACTCACCACTTAAGTGATTCATCCACTTTTTATACATAAGAGCTGAACTGCCTGCATATGGAATACAAAATAGGACTTTCCTCATTCATTTCACCTACATTTCAATAATCTGTGTTGTTTCTTTACAACTGTTCTTGTGATATCGGTTAGAACCTCTTCAGCAAATCGGTCAAACTCATCCAGTGACAATTGCTTATCTCTATCTGATAGGGCTTTCCCAGGCTCAGGATGCACCTCAACCATTATTCCATCAAGACCTGCAGCTAGTGCACCACGCCCAATAGGAATTACAATATCCTTACGCCCCAATGAATGACTGATATCCACAATAACAGGTAAATGCGTTTCCTCTTTAAGAATAATCGCTGATGCTATATCAAGCATATTTCTTGTTGCCGTCTCAAAAGAGCGCACGCCTCTTTCACACATGAGTATTTTAAGGTTTCCTTCGTTTGCAATATACTCTGCTGCGTAGATCCATTCTTCCAGCTTTGCACTCAAGCCTCTTTTTAGAAGCACTGGCATTTGAGTTTTCCCAACCGCTTTGAGAAGCTCAAAATTGTGCATATTTCGGGCACCGATTTGCAGTACGTCAGCATACTTAGAAACAAGTTCAATCTCTTTAGTATCTACCACCTCTGTTACAACTTTTAAAGTATGGCGTTTGGCAACTTTATGAAGAAGTTTAAGACCGTCTTCACCTATCCCCTGAAACTCATAGGGACTTGTGCGGGGTTTAAAGGCGCCTCCTCGTATAAACTTAACCTTATTCTTTACTAGGTTGGCTGCAACTTTTTCCAAATAGGCTTCATTTTCAACAGCACATGGCCCTGCAATTACAATTTTTTCATCTTCATTTAAACAAAAATGCTCGTAAAAGCCGCTCACTCTTGGCGTTTTGACAATAAGTTGTCTTTTACCATTAGGTTCTAAGGCATTCAGTGCTTCTTTTTGAATACCGTAAAAAATGTTTAAAACCCAGTCATTGCACTCGTCATCGTTTGTTGTATCAAGCAGCACAACTTTTGGATGACATAAATCCTCTACGATGTTAAATGTATTGATGTTATTGTCCTGTCTTTTGAATTGAACAATATCCTTCATGAGTGTGTAACGCTCACACAAAACATTGTATAGTTCATGATCCAGTTCCTTTATTCGTTCTAATCTTTGCTTCATCTTTAACGTCCTCCTGTATAATAGGCCGTTTTCATATTACAAGTTATAAAACACCTGACTCCATAGTCTCTTCTTGAATCAGACATTTTGATATATCTGACATCCAGGAATCTGGAACCTCTTGCTTTACTAGACTCAGTTCATTTTCAAGACTGCCCATGACCTGCCCGCAATCGACAACCTCATAGGGCCAATACACACCTTTCATGTTTGAGTCAATATTTTCTACTATTTTTGCTATAGTCATTCCTGTTATTTCATAAGCTGAGTCATGACGTACAGTTGCTCTTTTTATGACTTTTCTATTGTTGTTTAATCCTTCGATTTCAATACATAGAATATTCCATTTTGATTCTACACTTTCAGTGTCCTTTACAAACGTCTTAACAAGTTCATAAAAATCACTTTGGCTCTTGGGATTCATCATGGCACTATATGCTTTTTCTAGGGCAGGCGCTAAATTCTCCTTCTCTGTCAGATTAAACCACAAAACCTTTTCAAGCCCCTTTTGCTTAAAAATACTATATATCTCATCGTTTAAATAACAATCAGCGTATATAGACCCGGGAAGCATTCCACTAGGGACTTCCTGCCGTTTCTTTCTTGGGATCACTTTTACTTCACCACCTAAAAGATAGACATTAGGTATTCCAAATGCAGATGCTGAACTTTGTAGCAAATCGGCCGCCGCAGCGTATTGTATGGGTTCACATGTTCCGCACATTCCAACATAGCTCTGAGGATTATCGACTTCCTCTAACATGGAGTTTGATAATATACCTGACAAACCGGGATACAAGCCTGCTCCAAGAACAAACAGACCTTTTGACTCCAGTCCATTTTCCTTAATGGAGTCTCGTAATGCATCCGATCCAAACGCATCAATATATACTGCTCCACAATCATATGCTACTAGCGCCACTCGGTCTTTTATCAAGTAAGATGGGCCAGCACAGTTTACTATGATTGAGCATCCTGAACAAAAGTCCTTAAGACTCTGTTCAGAATACACATCGACTTTCACCCATAAGAAGTTCTTCTTATCTGTCACAACTGGCTGATTGGCATAATACCCTGCCTTAAAAACATACTTTTCTGTTTTCTCCAATCGATCTAGAACAACTCTGCCTACACTTCCACTGCCACCTATGACACCTATGGTCTTCATCTTCTAAACCTCTTGAAACATAAGATCTATGTTTGACTCAATGTTTGGTGTATCCATACAAGACATATGATCTCCACTCACACTTCCAAAGGACATATTCTTCAGATACTTGCTCCAAGCTTCTTCACCTTCAGAAAACACTCCAAATGTATGCAGAAAGAAATTGTCTGTATGATCAGAACACTTAAATACTCTTGTTTTACCCTCGTATACGTCAGGTTGGTAAGAGCATGTTGCCCTAAAACTATGTTTAAAGACCTTGTACATTTCTATTAACATGGACGCCTTTCCCTGTTCCACACTGTAAACATTGGCTGTGACAACTTGCGATAGTTTCGCTAGTCTTTGCTCATGTGTCTTGTCAAGAAGGCACTTGTAAGATTTTGCGACTGAATCAAACTCTGTGTTCTCTAAAGTCATTAACATATCGTCTTCAAAAGTTCCTAACTCACGTGAAGCGATATGTTTAATAGCTCGACTCAATGTTTCATCACCAATCGTGTATCCCGCTTGAACGATATCAGCACCAATAAGGCGTCCAAACACCTTTTCTAAAACAATGTCTGAACTGAATACACTGTTTTCCTTGGGATCAATCACATCATTTGACTGGTTGATATTAGAGCTGACCAATATTACTTCTTCTACTATAGCACCACTATGTTTGAGAACTTTAGCCGCTTCAAGCGCAATCAATCCGCCTACGCAGTGACCAAATAATATAAAATGTCGGTCCTCAGTTTCCAGAAGGGCCGCAGCGTACTTCTCACCTAAAGTCTTATATAGTTCTTTATACGGTATGTCTAAATATGCTTTGACATTGTCACACGCAAACCCAACTGTTTTCTCATCTAATCCGTTTTCTGCCAACACTCGAACCATTGACATATATGGTGTTAGAGTGCCTGTACCAGCATGAAAAACAACCTGTGTTGGATGGTTAGATGTAGAGACTCTATTCATATCACCCATTAGTTTAACCATGTTTACATCTTTTTTCTCAAGTGTGTTATTCAATTTAGATGCAATCTCATAAACTGTTGGTGTCGCTAATATCTCACGCATTAGGTCGCCCCATTCCCAAGACTGGGCACTTGGTATTTCTGATTTCATTTCAGCAATGACCTGAGATACCAGCAGGGAATCACCACCAATCATAAAGAAGTTGTCATGACGTCCTATACTAGACTCATTCAGGACTTTGCCCCAAATCCCAGCAATCTTAGTTTCCAGCTCACCTTCTGCAGCACAGTAGCTTTCTCGATTCAAGCTCCTATCCGTCTCATTAGAATCCCAAACTGGGATTTTTGATACGATTTCTATATCTGATTGAACAGGAATATCTCCAAAATTCGACTTAATATGTGAATGAATTTCTGAAGCCTGTAGTTTCATTTTTTCTGTTGGGAATGTCACTACGAATATGCCTTGGCCAGTACCAATAAATGAGTCATCCAGTTCTGGTTTAGAAAGCAAAATCTTACCTCCAGCCCCTTCAAACATGTCATACCACTGCTCTCTTTCAAAGAAGGTCTTTCCAGTTGTGGCTCTGAAATCCTCGAAGCCGTGGAGGCCGTCATTAAAGCCAATAGATGTCATTAAATAATGAGGTTCACGGACAGCATCTAAAATAACCAGCGCACCACCAGGCTTCAGCATGTCTCTAAGCATTTTAATAATCTTGGGGCCATCTTTGGCATTATGAAGCACATTTGCAGCCATAATCACATCATACTCCGCAGGATCTTCATCCTTTGGTTTATAGCCATCATTAATGTCAAATACTTTATACTCTATCCAGTCCTTACCTTTATATCGTTCTTTGGCTTTATTGAGGAAGAAAGTCGAAACGTCAGTGTAGTAATAGACCATATTTTCCCCTGACAGTTCAGAAATAACACCATCACTTGTTCCACCTACTCCTGCGCCGATTTCCAGAATTCTCAGCGGTTCGCCCCCTCTATTCAGATTCTCAGACACTGCTTTGATTGTCTTCTTTGCAACCTTATTCAGCACCTGACTGCTTAAAGTGTTTTGATAAGTGTCTACCGCAATGGATGTATCCCCTTTTGGAAATAGCAGTTCCAGAGGTTCAACTTGACCAATAAGAAGCTCGGACAAGCATTGACTGCATTTTTCTAGATACTTTACAAATCCAAGACCATAGTTGACTTTTGATTCGATACTATAAAAGTCTCGCCAGATCTGCATTTGATTTAAACCGCTCTTTTCATGAGCTAAGGCGAATTTACCTTTTGACTCCTGAAGAATATTGTTCTCAGTAAGGGTTACCAGCCATCTCTTTAGGAATGTCTCATACTGAGGGGCTACACTGACCCTAGCCTTAACTTCATCAAAGGAAAAACATTCTTCGGTTTTTATAAATAGATCGTATTTGCCGAACAAAGACATCATGGAGTCAAGAGCCATCATGTTTGCCTTTTCTACCCACACCTTCAAATCATTACGATCAATCGCATTCGTTTTTTCATCCCATACGGATTCTGATACACTTTTTAGAACAGCTTCAAGTGATGCATATTCATTTTTAATGCCTTCAGCGGGTTCTGCATATACTTTGAATCTTGACCCGCCATTTTCCTTGTCAATTTTTTGAACCTTGGCTTGCTTCACTTTCGGGTAATTTTCCAGTGCCTTATCCATTGAAAGGGTTTCACTGAGCACAACCGTTCGCATAATATCTGACTTGTTCTGTTTGATTTGATTTATAATTTCTTTACTCATTGCATTTTTTGGAGCCCTATATCTAAGCTGTTGGTCTTCTACCCAAAGCTCTATACCCTTTTCCTTTATTGTTTCAAGTGTCGATATCATGAAATCTGACCCTCCATATACATATCTTCAATATTGATTTCAAATTCAACTTCATTTACAAATTTATTTAACACTTCTTCAAATTCATTAAATAGGGTTTCAATAATCAACTCATCGATTAAACCTTCAACATAGTCAATATTCAAATACAGGCAACTGTCATGTTCCTGAACCTGAAAATCTATATAAACTTGTGGTGTTTGCGTGATATTATAATTGACCTTTCCAAAGAGTTGCTCTGTTGCATTGTCCATACCTAAGGTGCTGGTAAAGACAACTGGCACACCATTTTTAAAGTCAGAATTTCTCAGTTTTGATAACTCTCTTTGATACTCTAAACCAGTGTAAAGACTATGGTTTAAGTCGTCTGACATTTGGATTTGAAGCGCTTTGATAAATGATGTGAATTTATACGCGTGGCCCATATCCACTTCCAAGAGAACAGTTGATGTGAAGTCGCCTAGAACAGCATCAAGATTATGTGCAAAGTGCATACGTTTATCAAATGTCAGGTTTATTGAGAATCTTGAATCATTTGAGCATTTATGCAGTGCCAGTGCATACCCACCCATTAGAACAGTTGAGGCGGTTAATCCCGTTTCTCTGCATCGTATTTTGATTTCATCCCATACTTTATTGGATATCGACTTTTCGTATCTCTTGATAACCTGAGTCTTTAATAATTCAGGCTCAACAAGAAGCGGAATACGTGGTACAGGAGGGAATTTATTCACTCTGTTTATCCAGTAAGAACGATCTTTTTTGTATCGCTCACTCAACCTAATGTCTTCCAGTTCTAGTACGACGTCTCTAAACTGCAGTTGTGCCTCTTTAGTTGATTCTTCATTAACCTCTTCTATATTACCTTCGTCTGTTTTCAAACGCTTGTGGTACAACTGTGTCCACGACTTAAGTACATTTAACACACTGCGTGCATCCATAATTAAAGTGTCTATTCCAACATGAACAACCTGTTTTTTGGACTTAGAATCTTCAGATATACGAATATCAAATAGTGGCCATGTTGATGCATCTAGGACTTGCTGAGACATGTCATTTCTTGTGTTTTCAACATGCTTGTCAAAAGCATCAACATCTACAGTACTTAAGCTATACTTTTTGAACGTGTACTCTGGAACAGTTTCCAAAACGGATTGGCTTGTGCCATCCTGAGAAAACGTTAGTCGCAGTGCATCATGTTGCTTCACAAGTTTGTTCCAGCACCGACCAAGCTGTTCTAGATTTATGTCTTGGCCTTCAATTTCGTAATAGCAATATGCTGACACATTACCAAGGGCATAAATATTCTTTCGTCCTACCCAGTAGGCGTATTGAATTTCAGTGGTTGGGAAAGGTTCATATCTGTGCTTGTTATTTTCAGTAACTTTTATCAGTGCCTTGTCCATTTCACTAGATACAGTACTTTGATCGATTGCAAGTGCTAGGTCTTCAACAGTGCTATGGGTAAAGAGATCCTTTAAACCCACTGAGTAATTATGTTTGTCTCTAAGTTTTGCAACAAGCTTAGTTCCAAGAAGGGAATCCCCTCCCAGTTCAAAATAATTGGTTGTAATGTCTATTTCACTTATATTAAAAACTTCTTTCCAAGCATTTAGAACGTTCTTTTCAGTTTCTGTAACAGCATGTTTATTGGTTGACGACTGATTTATTGAAGCCATTATCCATGACTGCACTGTTTTTCTATCGCGTTTCCCATTTGCAGTTACAGGCAGGGTCTTAACAAATAAAATTTTAGACGGCACCATGTATTCAGGCAGTTTGTCCTTCAATTTGTTTTGATATTTATTCTCATCAGCTAATTCGCTCTCCATTGCATTTACTGCAACCACAGCAACAAGCATGTTTTTCCTACCGTCCTGACTCACTGTGCTTACTACAACATCCTTTACTTCTTCATACTGAAGCAAGGCAGACTCAATTTCACCCAGCTCAATTCTATGACCTTTCACTTTAACTTGATGGTCTTTACGGCCGAGAAATTCAATGGTGCCGTCCGACCAGATACGACCCATGTCCCCTGTTCTGTACCACCTTAGGCTATGCGCCTCAAAGAACTTTGACTCCGTGAGTTTCTTGTCCCCGCGATACCCCTTTGCAACGCCATGTCCTCCAATAAGAAGTTCGCCTGGAACCCAGAATGGACAATCTTTAAGACTGTCGTCCACGACGCGATAGGTTTGACCAGATAGTGGTCGGCCATAAGGGACGCTTTTCCACTGTTGAGGCATGGGCAGGACTATGTCTTGATGATTTGACCATATGGAAGCTTCAGTTGCACCGCCAAGACCTATCAGACGGCAAGCGTCTGTCAACTCAAACAGTTTTTGAGGCAAATCCATAGGAATCCAGTCCCCTGATAATAGGCTCAGCCTTAGAGAAAAATCCTTGTTTTTTTGGAACCTTGAAACCACAAGTAACATTTCGAACAGGATGGGAACTGTATTCCAAATGCTTATGTTGTGTTTGTTGATACTCTTTAACCAGAAGTCAGGATTCTTATATTCCTTTTCAGGCAGTGTAACAACTTTGCCACCAACAGCTAAAAGTCCAAAAATGTCATATACTGATAAGTCAAAATCAAGAGCAGACACACTAAGAACTGAATCTAATGAAGACACTGCGTATCTTTTATTGATGTCTTTAATGGTATTCCATGCGCTTACATGGGCAATATCAACACCTTTCGGCGTGCCCGTTGATCCAGAAGTCATAATTATATAGGCACTTAGCTTTGGGGATACTTTCGGTAGCTCCACAGATTCATATTGCCCCTTCTCAATATCCTCAGTGGTAAAAAGCCCCTTGCAGGACGGCCACTGAACCGACTCCAGATAGGACTCACCCGTTATAATGTATTGAATGTTTGTCTTTTCATGAATCATGTTACGGCGTTCAGCTGGTTGAGCCAAGCTCACTGGAACATAGTGATTTCCAGCCATAATGATCCCTAAAACCACAGAAATTTGGTCCACACCTCTTGGCAAGGAAACAGCTATTGCCTCATTACTCACCTTCTCTTGAATAAGTCGCGATGCAACTGCTTTTGCCTTATTAAATAGCTCTTGATAGGTGTATGACTTGCCTAATTCAAGATCCACCATGGCAGTTGCGTTTGGTGTTTTTTGAACCTGTTCAATAAACGGCTCATGTAAACACTTTGGATTTTCAAGCAATCCAACTTCACACTCTCGTTCAAAGTGCTCCACTTGATGTTTCGGAAGTACATCATAGCCCTGATCCCATTCGTTTTCATGGATTGTATGTAGGAGGACTTCAAAACTCTCAAACATATCCTGTATCAGATTTTCAGCAAACAGATCATCGATGCTGTCCCATGTCAGCATTAGCCCGCCATCTTCCTCATACGTCTGGAAGTCCAGCCACACTTGTGGTGTTTGAGAAGTCATATAATAGAAGATTCCCAGCGTTTCATGGAATACTTGATCTGTGAGCGGTATGCCTAAATTGCAAGCGAAGACAATCGGAGCCGCATTAATAGATCTGCCGTGTTTTTGCGACAAATCCCTTTGGATTTGAACACCTGAATAATCGCTGTGTTGCATATCTTTATGGAACTGACTTTGAATAGAATGAGCCAAATCCTTGAAGTTCCTATTCGTCACACAGTCAATCTCAAGAAGAAGTAGTGTGGTGAAGTCTGCTATGGCATCTTCTATTCCATGAACTTCTGTTTGTCTATTGAAAAGAGGCATATTTATTAAGAACTTCTTCTTTGTGGACCATCTTTCAAGAATTGTTGCATAAGCAGTCAACAGAATCATTGCTGGTGTTAGTTTGTATTTTGCAGCTTTTCCTTTTAAAGCGCTCCAAACATTTTTGTCCAGTCGCATGACACGACGTGTAAACTTTGTCTTATCAAGAGACTCAGGATGCTTTGACATTGGAAGTTCTGGACCAGCTGGAAGCGAATCCAAACGTTCATTCCAGTAGGCTTTTGACTCAGTATATTTTTCTGAATCTTTAGCGGCGTCATGCTCTAGATATTTTTTGAATGACCAGTTTTTAGACGTTTCAGGCAACTTTTGACCTCTATACGCCGAACATAAATCACGAAGTAAAATTTGCAAGCTTTGTACGTCTGCTATCATTAAATCCATATCAACATGAATTCTACTTTTCCCATTCGGATATTGCGTCAATCCAATACCAGCAACTTGCCCTTCTTCTACTTTAAGACGTCTGTGTTCCCATTCTGATCGAATATCATTTTCACGATCTGCACATTCAGACTCGCTTAAGCCCGAAAGGTCATTCACTCTAATTTTTGTGCTGTAAGGCTTGTCCATAATATGCTGGGTGCCATCAGGTGAGAACTTAGCTCTCAGCATTGGATGATGACTTTGAACTTGATTAAATGCATTTTCTAATCTATTAGCGCTAATACTCACACCATCATATTCCAGGTATGCATGACAACCAACACCGCCGAGAGCCTGGTCATCTTGACGGCCTACCCAGTATGCATATTGAACGTCTGTTAGCTTAAAGGAACCATCATTAAACTCAGAAGTTTTAACATCTTTATATAGTTCAACTGCTGAACTTTGGTTGCCTTCTACAACCTCGGAGATAATTTCTGACCATTCCTTAATTGTTGGCGACTCCATGAGTTGTCCGAAAGACACTCTAATCCCTTGTTTTCTCCAGCTATTGACAAGGCGTACAACTTGAAGAGAATTCAGACCAAGTTCAAGCAAGTTCTGGTCGTCATTCTCACCAGAGATCTCACCTAAATACTGCTTCAGTTGACTTTTAATATCATTTACTGTCATGATTTCACCGCCAATTCAACTAGGGCTTTGCGGTTGATCTTTCCAACGGCAGTTAGAGGGAACTCGGAGACACTAATCACAACATCTGGACACTTGTAGCTCGAAACCCCTTGTGACAATAGATAAGATCGCAGCGACGTCAGGTCTAGTTCTTCTGATTCAGAAACAATAAATGCGCAAATCGACTGTCCTAAGATTTCATCAGGTAGTCCAACAACAACACTTTGTTTCACACTTGGGTGACTACACAGGTAACCTTCCACCTCGGAAGGTGTAATTTTTTCACCACCTCTATTTATTCGGTCCTTCATCCGACCTGTAACAACCACATTTCCATCTGGTCTGATTTTTGCTCTATCACCTGTTCTGTAATAGCCATCTGGTGTGAATGATTCACGATTTGCCTCTGGAGCTTTATAATAGCCGTGAATTGTGTACGGACCTCTGGTAACCAATTCACCAAATTCACCATTTGCAACTTGTCTAAAGGATTCATCTACGATTTGTATTTCATCAAATTCTGAAATAGGCTTACCTTGGCATGTTACAACAACTTCCTTTGTGTCAACCATATCTGTCATGCATATCAAACCCTCTGACATGCCAAACACTTGTTGGAGCTGACAATTCATTTCTTCCACGATCCGTCTTGCCAAACTTTCTTCAAGAACCGAACCACCAATAAGAACCGCTTGTAGGCTCGATATATCATTTTCCTTATCCCATTCAAGCGTTTCAAGGCAAAATTGAGCCGCCGTTGGAACAAGTGCAGTCATAGTCACTCTTTCTTTTTCAATTAAAGGCAATATTTCATCAGGGCTGGCATTGGCACACAAGACTACCTTTCCACCTTTTGATAACGTTCCTAAAATACCAGGATTTGCAAAGGCAAACCCATGAGAAATTGGTAGCGCTGCTAAGAAAACCGTTTCAAATGTCACTTGCGACCGCTTACTTGCCTTTTTTACATTGTAAATATAATCTCCATGAGAACGTGGTATTAGTTTAGGCACACCCGTCGTTCCACCTGAAAGTGTTATAAGCGCCATGTCATTGTACTCAGGCGTATTAATTTTTTATAGATGATCCTTTTACATCTTTCAATGCACGATATTTTTCAGTTTTACCATCTATGACAACATGCTTGAGAAAATTATAGGCATTGTAAAGTGAGTCTGCCATATTCTCATATTTGTATCCCTGAAACTTCTCCGTAGTAACGAATAAGGCAGGTTCACTCTTTTCAAATATATGCTTAAGATCCGCTTCTCGGTGGGATGGCCGAACCAGTACTGGTATGACACCTATTCTAAACAAGGCAAAGACTGTATATATAAAACTGCTTCTATTAGGCAACTGAACAACTGCCTTATCTCCCTTTTTTAATCCCATTTCAAGAAAACCGAATGCCAAGGTATTGACCTTTTCGTTAAGATCTTTATAGGTTACTTTATGAGCACCTTCAATTATTGCTACATTGTTCTTGTATGAGTTGGCCCATTTCTCAAGCTCTTCTCCCCATGTACTTTGAACCAAGTACTCTCTATCGTTAAATGCTTTCATTCCTATCCTCCTAGATACATTCTGGGAATGGTTACTTTGTAATATCTTTGACTAAGTACTGCGATATACTGCTGATCTTGTGGAATGTTTCGTTTAATTCAAAGTCAGGTGTGCAAAGAGGTCCAATGCCTGCCCCTGCCTGCATCCACGTCTTACCATCTGACTCAAATGCTGTTCTTAAAACTAAGGCAGAGTCAAAAGTTCCCGATTGGTCCAGCGTTAAGACACAACCACCGTATAGATCTCTTCTTTCAGTCTCCAACTGTCCAATCGTTTCAATTGCTGTTTTCTTAGGAGCACCCGATGACGTCGCAGCTGGAAAGAGGCTATTAAAAACTTTCCAAGGCGAAGCAGAATCCTCTGATTTTCCAACCACTCGAGAGGTCAAATGTTGAACAGTGCCGCGGTCTGCAACTGTTAGAAAATCGTACACACTCACAGACTCTGGAAGGCAAATCCGCTTCATTTCCTCATAAGTCATTTTTGTTGTGCTTACATGTTCCGTGATCTCCTTTGTACTAGACAAGAGCTCCATCTTTAACTGCTCTTTTTCCACTTCACTATTCCCAACGTCTCGGGTACCTGCAAGGGGAAGTGTTGTAACCCAACCTTCTGAGTCAATTTCTACAACGGTTTCTGGACTGAACCCAACAACTCTATGGTCTGCCATATCAATGACATATGACCTTTTGGGTGTGTTTTGACGCCTGCCCGATAAATACGTCGCTGGCAAATCCAGTGAAAACGGAACATCTATTTTTCGTGACAATACTATTTTGTTGAAGTCCTTATTGTGAATACTCTTAATTGCACGCCCTACGATGTCTTTATATATGTCGGCATTGCATTCTTTTACTTCTGGACAAGGGGTCAAATTGGCTTTAACTCTCTTCTTAAGATCGCTTGCTTCTTCATCAATAACTTCCTTAAGAGCCTTTTCCATAATGGATAGTTGCCCTTGATCAACAGATCGAATTAAAATTTCACTTTCTGATATACGGATTTCGGATTCAGGAATTATCAACTGCAAAAGATTATCATTCTCAATACCGATGTTTAAATCATAGTTGTAACGCGCCAAACTATAATTAGCAATACCGTATAGTCTCCAACCATCAATATCTAGACTCTTAAGCGCCTGATCCAGTGCCTCATGTAAAACATTCACTGGATATACGTCCTGGACTTGATCACGCTGGACAATGACTTCATCTGGTCTTGCTTTAATCTCTGCTATTGCGTTAAACGCTATAGAAAACTCATTCTCAGACTCATACAGAAAATACGAGGAATATATCTTCTTATCGATCAATGCAGAAGATATGTCTAGTGGATCTTTATCAAAAGGTATATTTTTTTCAAAGTATGTGATTCTCAAGTCTTTTTTAGTTGTCATTTTGTACTCTCCTGACGTTTCTTGTACATATATAAGAATTTATGTTAGTTGCACATATTGTGAACAACCAACTCTTATTATAGTGACGATAAAATCACTTCTCTACTCCATTAAATCAATCATGCTCCATTTCGGATATTTTATATTTATATATGTCTATCCTATATAACCCTCACACTTACCCTACCAAAAACAATGAAAGATACCTTGTAACACGCATTACAAGGTATCTTTCATTGTTTTCAATATTCTGTTAGGAGCATTTTTCATATAGACTTCTAAAAATAGTTAATACTTAAGATAGAAACTGCTTAAACTGTTACAAACTCCAGCCCATAGCTTTCTGTCTAATGTTAACAAAATCTCTATATACACCCTGTTTAGCCATGAGCATTCTATGATTACCTGACTGAACAATTTTACCATCTTTTAATACAAATATTGTATCCGCCTTGCGTACACTCTCCAATTTATGGGCTATCATTATTACTGTCTTCTCTGTGGTTAATGACTCTATGGCTTTCTGGATCAGTCTTTCGTTTTGCGGATCTATACTGGAAGTCGCTTCGTCTAAAATGACTATTGGTGCGTCTTTTAATATGGCTCTTGCTATGGCTATTCTCTGCTTTTCGCCACCCGATAAAGAGCCCCCGCCCTCCTTGATTTTCGTATCATAACCATTTGGAAGCTTCATGATAAACTCATGGCAGCAAGCCCGACGAGCGGCTTCTACAACTTTTTCATGTGTTGCATCAGGTTTTGCAAATCGAATGTTATTAAGTACAGTGTCCTCAAACAAATATACCTTTTGGAAAACTATACTGAACTGTGACAGTAAACTGTCGCATGTATAATCCTTCACGTTAAGTCCACCAATAGATACTGTCCCTTCTTGCACATCCCAGAATCGGGCTATTATGTGACACAGTGTGGTTTTTCCACTTCCTGAAGGCCCAACGATTGCAACGGTCTCTTTATCCTTAATATTCATACTGATGTTACTTAGAACTTTGCGCTGACCATATGAAAATGATACCCCCTTCAAATTAATGCTGTGATTATCAGGTTGGATGCTAATCCCTTTTTCATCTAGTAATGGACTATTCTCAGCCTCTTCAATCTTGTCTAGATTTTCATCCATCATTTGAAGGAAGGCCGCTGCACCGCCGACACTTTCAATCTTTGAGAATATTATAAAACTTGATACCATAAGCGTTAAGGTGTCAACTGTGTTCAGTCTTCCTCCAAATAAACCATGAAATGCTATGAGTAAGATTCCACAACTGGCTGCCTTAAATACAAATCCATACAATGCGAGTATACTAGTAAATTCAGATTCCAAACTCAGGTTTTTAACGCGACTTTCCTCAATAGCTGTATCAAGGGTTCTTCCAGAGGTTTCCCCCAAACCAAATGACTTAATAACCGATATACCTTGAACATACTCAAGAACAGCATTAATCATTTCATTTTGTGCAGCTTGACGTTTAGGAGACACTATTCTACTTTGTGTTTGAAGTTTGCTGTTGATTACAAGACCAAGAAGAATTGCGCCAATTGATAGAATACCCACCCTGAAATCATACATCAACATCATCAAAGCAATTAGAATAGCATGGAATAGACCGACAAATATATCTGTAAACAGAAGTGCAAACTGCCCTTCAATTTCATTGAGAACTGTGGTTACCGTTCCCATGACAGTTCCTAGACGATTGCTACTGAAATATCCCATTGGCATTCGCTTTAACCTGTTGCCTATTGCCACACGTTTGTCTCTACACAGGTTAAAACAAGTAATATTTAACTTAGATCCCGATAATGAGCCAAACACTATTTTCCCCGTCAGACTAATCACCATCATTACAATTATAGTGATTATATGGCCAACTGTTACACTCTGCAGTCCATTATGGGCATTCACAACTGCCTTTAACGCATATACAAGAGCCATAACAGCAATTATCTCGAAAATTGTAAAGGCAAAACTATAAATGAATGACAAAAGAAGATCCTTTTTGTATTCGCCAGAAAACGCTATAAGTCTACGCACTATTCTCATCATCTATACCACCTCCTCAGTCATTTTGATAACCTGATTACCATTATGTGCTTTCCATGAATCCTGATATATTTTACACCGTTTAATCAATGTATCATGCGGCCCAATATCTGCTACTTTACCATGATCCATCACTACGATTTGATCTGCATTTTTTATGGTAGATAGTCGATGCGCGATAACGATCAATGTTTTCCCATTAACCAATTCATTGATTGATTCTTTAATAACCGCTTCATTCTCTGGATCAGTATACGCCGTAGCTTCATCAAGTATGACTACAGGACTGTCTTTCAAAAGCGCTCTGGCTATGGCAATTCTTTGCTTTTCTCCCCCAGATAGTCTATCGCCTGCATCACCTGCATTGGTATGATACCCCTCATCAAGAGCCACTATAAAATCATGACAACTTGCCCTTTGAGCCGCTTGAATGACATCTTTTTCACTGGCATTTGGTTTTCCAATTCTTATATTTTCAAGTATGCTCATGTTGAATAGGAAGTTGTCCTGAGAAACATATGAAATCATTTCGTTGACTTGATCTAGTGGTATGTCTTTAACATCAACATCCCCTATAGTTATGAATCCAGATTTCGCATCCCAGAAATTCACTATAAGTTTTCCAATAGTTGATTTCCCTGATCCTGAGGCCCCTACAATGGCTGTCATCCCATCTGGTATAGTTTCAAAGGATACATCATCAAGAACCAGGTCTTCTTCATATGCGAATTGAACCTTATTGAAGGCTATCTTACTATGTTTAATGGTCTTAAAATCAATGGGTCTGTTTAGTTCTGGCTCTTCAAGAATGTTTTGAACCTCAGTCAATGTCGTATGTAGTGACGCAACGCCATCCGTATGCTTCATAGCTACTATCAAAGGTGAAACCAAACCAAAGGAAAGTAAGACACAAGTTATAAATATCTCGACGCTCAAACTACCTGACATATAGAAATAAAGACCCGCAGGCAATACGGTGATCATCGTTGCAGGGATAGTGTACATAACTGCTGAATACAACCACAAGGTCCGTTTGAAGAAGACTGTTTTAGCATGGTTGTTCCCCTGAACTGATTTTGAGTATTTGCCATATGAGCTTGTTGTCTGATTAAAGGCCTTGATTGTCTCAATGCCATTGATGTACTCGACCACAGCCCCGCCCATAGCGTTGTTGGCCTGAACAAAGTCTCCATAATAGCGGACGTATTTTTTCATAAGATTTTTTGTAAAGGACAACCCCAACAGGTATGGTCGCCACTGATACAAGCGCCATTCTTACATCCAAAGACATTAAATATGCAAACAAGCACAATGGGACTAGTAAATTTGATGTGAATTCAGGAATGATATGAGCCAAGGGCTGCTCCATTTTTTCAACAGTATCAACGATAATGGTTTTATACTCCCCTGATGACGTTTTTAAAACATCGCCTAATGGTCTGTTGTAAAGCTTTTTAGCAATTTTTTCACGAATCTCCTTAAGAATTGAGTACGCCCCTGCGTGAGACAACGACGTGGATACCCAGTGGAAGATGATTTTGCCCGTGTATCCGATAAGGGCAATAGTAATGTAATAAATCCCTACATTAATACTTAAACTACCATTGATTACATGTACCAAAAGCCTCGAGACACACCAATAAGGTATTATTGATGATGCAACGCCCAGTACTGCAAGAAAAGCTGACTGATAGAGCTTAACTTTGGAATTTTCGGCAAATCCCATTAACAGAGAAACAGATGATCTTTTATTTTCCATAGATAACGTCTTAACCTTTCCAAATATTATGCGTAAGTTGAGCCACTCAACGCCCATATTTTTTGAAGGTGAGTGGCTCACATTTATATGCTCAAAAGCATTATATATTTAGAAATAGAGCTTATCTACTCTGTTAAACACACGTTACTCCAATTCAGTCATCAAATGATTGTTCCGATAGGTTTGTGGGACAACACCCATGATATCAAAGAAGGCTTTCGAGAACTTGCTGGCATTCTGATACCCTACAGCTATAGCTATATGACCGATATTCTCGTTCGTTGTTCTAAGCATTTCCGCAGACTTTTTCATTCTAAATTCCTTGATAAATGCATAGTAGGTTTTACCATATACAGCTTTGAAACATTCTGAAAATGCTCTGACACTGATTCCATACTTGTCAGAGATTTCATCTATTTTAACATAGTTGTCGAGGTGTTCAGTGACCTCGCGTTTGATTTGCTTTACCTTTTTAACGATATGATGGTCAAAGTACTTGCCATTGTCACCCCCAACCATTAAATCATTGTCAATTAAATAGAGAATGAGCTCAGCGAGCTTTATTATAGTTCGCTCTTTCTTGTATGTGTCACTTCCTAAAAATAACCCTTCCATTATGTCATGAATCACTGGATCATTGGCTGCATACACAAAAGACCCATTACTCTTAATCTTATCTATAAGACGTCGGGCTCTCAGCTGGCTGTCAGGAAAAATCATCTTTAAAAACTTGTTCAAATCGGTTTCATTGGCTACAAGAGATATACCTGTGTAATTCCCAAACGGGAAAGAATGTCTGTCGTCTTTGCTGCAGATACTACCAGCAAGGAAATCGCCCGCTCCCAAATTAATAACTTGTTTTTTACTTAGGCAGAACTCACACCGACCAGATATACAATAATTCATCCTAATTGCATTTTCATCCTCGGCTGGATATATGTCATGAACTTTGAAATTCAAATTGTGATATACAAGCGAAATCCCCTCTACAACTTCATATTTAATCGTCTTGCCATCAACATATGTTTTGTCATAGTAATATACAAACTCGTCACCATGTTTTTCGAAACTTATTATCATGTCTTCAAATCGTTTTTGTGGTGGTACACGTCCAATTGCATCAAGAGCCATTCTCAAAGCCTTTCCACCAAGTGATCATGTTCACTTGATTCTATCAACATATATTCCATACTTTTCCTATAGTATACCACCAATCCAACTCATTGATAACCATTCTCATGCATAAAAATAAAAAAAGAGTTGCACTTTTATAGTACAACTCTTTAATGTGTTCAATTATTTCTAGTTAACAGCTGTTACATTGTCAATTTCAAACATAACAGGTGTGTCTGTAAACTGATAGTCTGCAACTGAATTTTTATTGAATAAAATTCTGTCCTTCGCATAATATAAAGGAATTTCAATAACATTATCATTACAGTAGTTCAGAATGTACTCATATAGTTCTGTTACTTCTGTAAGATCGTCCATTGTCTGAATCGTTCTAATTGCTTCAAACACAGGTTCGCTATCACCTAGCGCATTTAAAGATGGCGTATGTGGTGAGGAATTCAACATTTTAGGGAAGTTGATATGTGGAAGTGTGTTTTCTTCTGTACTCCAAATGATCATACCATAGTTTCCAGCAACGCCCTCTGTCCACCAAGTCATCATATCTTGTCCTTCTGTTTGTGCGTCAATGCCTAGAGCTTTCATTTGACTCTTAACAGTTGTTGAAAGTAGCTTGTTTGTCACATCACCAGAGTTGTATGTTAATTTGAACGACAGCGCTTTGCCATCCTTCTCACGAATACCCGTTTCGATATTCATATCCCACCCCGCCTTATCAAGAAGAGCACTAGCTTTTTCAAGATCATAACTACGTTGAGTATTCATCGGAATGTCTGATAAAAAAATTTCCCGCAGAACATGTCATCAGCAGGTGTTTGGTTTCCATACGTTAGGCCTTGGCAGATTCCCTCTTTATCAATGCCATATGCAATAGCTTCACGTATTGTAAGGTCAGACAACATCTCATTTCCAGCGTTAAGAACGAAGTAAACTGTTTTTGTGTCTGCGTCAGAGATTTTTGCGTTTACGTTCTGATAGGCCTTTGCTTGGCTGAAGTCGTCCCATGTGATCAGACCACTGCCATAAATCACGTCTACTTCACCTTTTTCAAGCGCCAGCATTCTTGAAGACGCTTCAGGGATATATTTTACATAGATTTCGTCATAGTAAGGTGCAGTACCCCAGTAGGCTTCATTCTTTTCAAACTTTACATATTCACCACTTTTTACTTCCACTTGCTTATATGGACCTGTACCAACAACATCTTTAAGTGTTTGGAAATTTTCAGGCTCTATGACGTCCGGTGACACGAGAACCATGATTTCTCTAAATGAGAAGTCAGACAAGTAGCCATAAAACGGCGTATCGTAATGGAATGTAATTGTTGTTTCGTCCACAACTTCAATATCCTTCACATTTACAACTGCAGGCCAAGCTCTGAAATTGGGATTATTCTTCTTGTATTCAAAATTGACCTTAACACCTTCAGCCGATAACTTGGGCCCATCATGATAATACACGTCGTCACGCAGGTTGAAAGTTAATGCAAGGCCATCTTCAGATAGCTCCCAACTTTCAGCAAGCCACGGTGTAATTTCACCATTTTCATAGTTAACCAAGCTTTCATAGCAAAGACGTGTTGCAGAAAGGTTCTGCTCGTCCATGTTTAGAGGATAAAGTGTCGTTAACTCGGCGGCTACCGCAATACTCAGTGTCTTCAGTTCATCAACCTTCTCAGCCGACTCCATATTTTCTGTTTCCGTCTCTTCAACAGCAGATTCCTCAATATCAGATTCCTGGACCTGTGCAGAAGCGTCGTCACTACTTATATTTTCCCCTGAGCAACCTGTCATTGCCAGTCCCACCATAAGACTCAGAGCTAGGGCACTTAGTCTTTTCAGCTTTCCATTTAACATTGCAAATCCTCCTTGAATTCATATCTTCAAACATTACATTATATTGGCTACACATTCATAGCATTTATTTACGGATAAACCTATCCGCTTTTAACATATCTTTCGGTCTGATTCACGACTGCAACCTTGGTAATACGACCACCTTCTATACGTAGAACCCTATCTGATAACACTGCAGCAGCGGATAGGTCATGGGTAATAAATAAGCAGCCACAATCAAAGCTTTCCCTATAGGTCTTCAATAAGGATAGAACTGCTGATTTAGAAATCAAATCAAGACCACTGACCACTTCATCTAAAACCAGGTACTTGGGTTGAATAGCTAGAGCACGGAGAAGGCTAAGTCGTCTCTGTTCTCCACCAGATAGCTTACCAGTTTGCGTTTTAAGCAGCTTCACATCAAGCAAAAGCATCTCCATTAAGTTGTGTATACGTTCCCTACGCTGTTCTCTATTTAAGGTCGTCAAATTGACCAATGACTCCTCTACATTTTGGTACACTGATAATTTGGAGTTTAGTGTCCCGCCAGCATCTTGAAAGACGGCTTGCACTCTACTGTACAACTTCTTCCTATTTGTCATAGCTTGACCGCTTAAAAATATTTCGTCTATAAAGATATCACCTGAGGTTGGCGGCTCAAGTCCAAGTACTAATCTTGCCAATGAGCTTTTCCCTGACCCCGATTCTCCAGTAAGTGACACGAACTCGCCTGGTTCTATATGTAAATTGATCTGATCAAGCACCTCACAAACGTTTTTTTTAGAATGGGAATATATCTTGCTCACATGATCTAATCGTATGCCTTCCATATTAATTGCCTTTCTCCAATCTCTTTATGAGCTTTATTTAAAGCCGCAGAAAATCGAGAGTTGGGAGATTTCATAATTTTATGCATCTGATCTCTTTCAACAACACTTCCTGCTTCCATAACACAAACACTGTCACACAGTTCAAGTAGGACATCAATATCATGAGACGCAAAGAGTATACCTACATCTTTTTTTACCAGCTTCAAAACATCTATTAGCGCATCCCTGTTTTCTTTATCAAGTGCGCTTGTAGGTTCATCAGCCAAAATGATCTCAGGTTCCAAACACATGACTAGAGTTATAGCTGCCCTTTGAAGCATACCTCCCGAAAGCTCTGAAGGATAACTGTTAAGAAGACGTTCCCCATCACTAAGGTTAAGTTTTTCAAGAATCTCCCTGAAGCGATTTCTTGCCTCTGTTCGACTTAAGGATAATCTAATCTTAAGTGTCTCTTCTACTTGCGCGCCCAATTTCTGCCTTGGATTAAAAGCCGTCATTGGATTCTGTGGAATATAACCAATAGAGGTTCCGCAGAGTTGTCTTCTTTTTTTGCGGACAAACCATTGACTTCACTACCTTTAAACAGAATTAATCCACTTGTCACTTTATAGTCTTTGTCGTAAGTTCCTGTAATGATTTTAAGTAAAGTGGTTTTACCAGCTCCAGATGCACCTGTCAGTCCAATAACTTGACCACTTTGAAGTTCCAGCGACACATCTTGAACCAATAACTGGCCCGCTCGAGTTTTGACATTCAGATTCTTAATGTCTAGCAATTTGAGCCTCCCTTTTTGAAACATTCCTACCTAACATATGAAAACATAGTGTACTTACGAAAATGCAAGCTATTGGATACATTGTTAAATGTGGTTCAATTAGCAATAATTGCTGGGCTTCTGCCACCATTGTGCCCCAGTCGATTACATTGTCACTGAGTCCTAGTCCTATAAATGAAAAACCCACAATGGCAAGTGTCATGTCAGCACAAGACAAGCATATATACTCAATAATATCTGGAAGGACATTTGGGAGAATATGACAGAACAGAAGTCGAACCTTACCTGCACCTGAAGTTACAGCACAAATTACATACGCCTTTTTCAATTCTATTTCAGCACGTGTTTTGACCAGTTTAATTAGTCTTAGGAACAAGGACAAAGTGATAGCAGTGACCATTGTAACAACACCGTTGCCCCATGCTGCAATAAAAATTACAAGAAATGCAATGGGGGGAATTGCCGTAATCGAATTAAGTAGGCTCTCAAATACAATATCTTGTTTCCTGTTTGCACCACTCATAAAAAGACCAGTTATAGTTCCTACTAACAAAACTAGAACCGCGCCAAACAAAACAATACCTATGGTTGTCCTGCCACCATAGAGTAGCCTTGAAAAAGTACATCTGCCAAGCAAGTCCGTTCCAAGCGGATATATATTGGAGGGTGCCTGGAAACGGCTTAGCATGTCTACTTCAAATGGATCATTGGGTGCAAAAAATTGCCCAAAACATATTGTCATTAATACAATCACAGGTATAACAATTCCTAATCGTTCTCTTAGAGAATTCATATTCCATTCTCCTTTGCTTCTATATTACGTTGGAAAAAGCTTTGAATTGAAACTGCAACGAAATTAAGCAGTACAAGCACAATCGCCAGAAAAAGAACCGATGCATGTGTCACAGGTGCGTCCCTCTGAACAACGCTATCAATAATGAGGTTTCCGAAACCAGGCAGGGAAAAAACTCTTTCCACTATGGTTGCAGCAGCAAGCGTCAGGCCAATCATCTGAGCAAAATTCGATATTAGATCAACCACTGCAGCGGGTAATGCATGAAAAAACACAAGTCTAAGATCCGAAAGACCTCTACATTTTGAAAAAAACACATAGTCTGATTGAATCTCCTCAGTTAGTCTTGCTGCAAGCATTTGTGAGTAAAAAGCGATGCCAGCAACTGACAAACACAGTGCACTCGGTAAATACTTCATGAGTCCTTGATTGCCTGTTATAGATAAAATGCTTAAGTTATGTGCGAAATAACGTATAAATATAATAGCTAGGAAAAATGGTGGTATAGAGACTCCAGCAATACATAAGGCTCTTATGAGCTTACCCGTAACTGACTGCTGTATAAGATACTGCAAGATACCAATGACTATTACGCCCACTATCATAAATAGAGTTGACAGACTGACAACTGTAAGACTGACGGGAATTGCATTTTGCAGAAGTTTGAATACAGGTTCACCTGTAGAAAGAGATATTCCCATATTGCCCTGCAATGCATCCTTAAGCCATGTGAAATACTGAACATAGATTGGCTTGTCCATACCAAGCATCACTCTGGCCTCTTCTATTTGTTCAGCTGTGACAATGGGTGAGTTTCTCATAACATATGCAGTCGCAGGATCAACAGGTGAAAGACGCATGAGTAGAAAAGACAACACTGTCACAAAAAGTACCGATAGGAGCATTACTAAAACACTTCGAATTATGCCTTGTTTTGTCATATAAAAGCCTTTCACGCAACAGGTAACCACACTAGTTATCTGCGAACGATTCTCATTCCAAATCTGCAACTTGAATCATCATAACCCAGTTAGTTTATTCTCTCTACTCCATTACCTGCGTAATGCTCCATTTTACGCACGGAAATCGGCTTAATGTATATTATTAGACAGTACCATGTCAAAAACACGAAAAGGCACACCCTATCCTTTGTAGAGTGTGCCGCAAGTACCATTGTTTTCTATTAATTTAATTTTTTTCGAGCAACAAGAAAAACCGCTTTCATATCATGCCCGACTAATTCATTGTACTCTACTTTAAAACCTTGAGATTTTGCCATTTTGTCAAAGATTTTTATAACCCCTTCCCACTATCTGTCACATCAAAAAGTTCATTTGGAAAAGGCTCAAATATTGTTTGGTCTTTTAAATAATCCACATTAAACCTTATACTCCAACTTCTGAGTAGCGCCAATAACATGGAAAACGGCACCTTTTTTTGATTATACATTTCTAAACATTCTAAGAAGTAAGCTTTTTCGTCACTATTTAATAAGTCTTTAAAGTATCCATATACATGAAATATCGCATTAATATTACGCCCTCTATCCATAGGTTGAAGAAGCAGTTTAATCAGCACCTCTTCATACTTGTTTGTTAAATCTTCAAACGACAACTTTTCATGATTCCCTACAATTTTCCCCAAAGTTTTTAAATGACCTGGACTAAGAGCCATAAACAAATACTTATTATTAGAATGATACTTCACAAGGTCTTTCATTTCGCCTGAGTATTTAACAGTTTTGAATCCTCTGATAGAAAATATACCAATTAAGAAAGACTCACGGAGGTTATAATTTCTCATACGCCCCTCGTTTTCAACAGGAACATTGGGATAGTATTCAAGCACTTTCTCACCAAACATTCCATTGGTCTTACCCGGTATAATATTGGATTTACCAATGCCTTTATATATTTTCACATCATTCATACCACATGAGGGAGAACGGTGCTTTAAAATAAACCCATCTATTTCTGGACGATTTAGACCCTTTAAGAACTTATCTGAATATGCAAGCATATCTTCTGTTTTATCGGATCCACTTTGTGAAAACACAAGGCGGTCTATTTTATCTTCGCCTCTAACAATTCTTAACGCCTCTCTTGGAGCAGGTAATCCAATAGCCATTTCTGGACAAACCGTAATAAAATCAACATATGGTTTTAAAAGCCTAACCACTTCACTAGAAATCATAGATCCATCAAATCTGCAGTGGTCGTGTTCAATACATTTACTTATGACCACTGTAGGTTTATCAAAATTCAACATAGAACCTCCTAAATGCTAATTATCCTCATTTATTGATATATTATCTTATCTTTTACAAATTTCATATACTATATCCCCTTTTTGGGGTATCTATTCATGAAGGACAATAAATAACAAAGGAGTACTGATTTGAAAACACATAAAATTACGGGTTATGACATATACGACTATATTATTTCAGGCGCTAAACGAATCATTTCACATGAAAATATACTCAACGACATTAATGTCTTCCCAATTGCAGATGGTGACACTGGTAGTAATTTAACCTATACAATGAAATGTATTATTGCTAAGTCTGAAAGATCTGAACATCTTGGTGACACATTAGTCTCTATAGCTAAAGTGGCGTCAGAAGACAGCTTTGGCAATTCGGGAACTATATTTGCTTCGTACCTAAATGGTTTGGCTCAAGAATCAGATTGTAAGATAGACATGACAACCAGTGAATTCGCAGCTGCTTCAACTGTAGCCACTCAGTTCGCATACAGCTCTGTTTCCATACCAGAGGAAGGCACCATGCTCACAATAATGCGAGAATGGTCGGAGTATCTTATTAGGAACGTTAATGAAAACAATGATATAAAACTTTTATTTACAAAAGCTCTTCAGCATACCCATGTCATTCTTGAAAATACCAAAACGCAATTAGCAGTTCTTCGTGACGCTGATGTTGTTGATGCAGGTGCGCTTGGATTTGTCTACTTCCTTGAAGGCATTCTGGATTTCTTGGATTCAAAAACAACTTCAATTTTCAATAAGTTCAAATATGCCCCGTCCCTTGTCCACAATAAAATAAATGACACTACATATCGTTATTGTAACGAATTTTTGGTGGAAGGTCTCTCTACTGTAAGTATAAAACATCTTAAGAAAAGGTTTAAATGTGAAATGGACTCAGTTGTAATACAGTCAAACAACCAGTTCACCAAGGTTCATTGCCATTCAGACAATCCACAAATAATATCTGATTTCTTAAGCGACAACGGTAAAATTATTAAATCCAAAATTGACGATATGCAGATACAGCTTGATATTACCAATAAGCCCAAACAGGCAATCGGTATTATTACAGATACAATTGCGGATATTCCAGATGAATGGACCAAAAAACATCAAATTACACGAATCCCACTTCAACTTATTGTAAATGACAACGTGTATGTAGACAGATTTACAATCAACTCAAACAACCTCTATACCCTGCTTGACAACACTGAAAAACATCCGATTTCTGGGCAGCCAGGCGAAATGTATATTGCAAAAACGCTTAAATTTATGCTCAGTCACTTCGATTCTGTAATTGGAATATTTGTTTCAAGTAAAATGAGTGGTTTGTTTGACAAGATAAGAATTTCAGCTGAAAGTATTGATGCATCAAGATTACACATATTCGACTCAGGAAATAATTCAGCCAGTCAAGGCCTTATGGTCTACGATGCGATACAAATGATTCATAAAGGCATGCCAGCAATTGAAATTGTAAACACATTAAACACCGACTTTGATAAGTACCATATTCATGTACAAATTCCTGATTTAAATTATGCAACTAAAAGCGGACGTGTTCCTAAAGTCATAGGAAGTATTGCGGACATGTTTAATCGCAAGGTTATTATCTCAATTAATAATACTGGTAAGGGAATTGTGTGTATGGAGCGTTCTTTAGATCAAATTGTTAAAAAAATTCGTAAGTCAAGAAATCTAGAAAACTACATTATCGTTCACAGTGATAATTTAGACGCTGCCATGAAATACGCTGCTGTCATGGAAGATATTACTGGAATACCACCACTTTGTGTTACCGAGGTTTCTGCAGTTGTAGCTGCTTTTGTTGGTAGAGGCGCTGTTGGAATAGGATATAAAGACAAATAAGGAGAGTCAAATGAATGGATATCTACTTAGTTTAATTGTGGTCTTTTTATACTTTACGGCTGTGTTTATTCTCGCACAACATATTGATAATTATTCTATTGTTGATATAGCATGGGGACCTGGTTTTGCCCTTATTGCTTGGGCTCAGTATATAGGTAGACCAGGAGATTATAATATTGTTCTTCCCCTTCTGGTCACACTATGGAGTTTACGGCTGTTTGTTCATATTGCAAGGCGCAACATTGGTAAACCAGAAGATTATAGATACGTAGAAATGCGTCAAAACTGGGGTAATAATATTAAGTTAAATGCATTCCTTAGAGTGTTTATGCTTCAAGCTGGGTTCCAGTACTTAGTTGCTATGTCTATAACAGCAGCGGGTGGTCTTTTAAGGAATAACACCTTATTTATCTTAGGTGTCCTTATATTTCTATTTGGTCTATCTTTTGAAACTATTGGGGATCAACAACTACGTAACTTCGTTTCCACTCGCAAGTCAAGAGAAGAAATTATGCAATCAGGATTATGGAAGTACACAAGACACCCAAACTACTTTGGTGAAGCCTTATTATGGTGGGGATTTTTCCTGTGTTCACTTGCATACGGAGCTCCCTTTATAGCTTTAATTGGTCCAGTCACAATCACTATACTCGTTAGATATGTATCTGGCGTTCCTTTTCTTGAAAGACGATACGCCAATAACCCATCTTTTCAGAACTACGCTAAAAGGACATCGGTTTTTATACCAATGCCCCCTAAAAAATCTGATTTATAAATTACACATCACTTGAACTATGATCTTTATCAAAATAAATCTCATACTTATTTTTGTTTGCAATGATACCAAATGTGTTGAGTATCATTGCTCTTTTCTTGGCTGAGAACTCAGGCAGCTTGCACGACTTGCTCTGGTCAGTCGACTGTAGATTCAAAGTCATATTTTTACCTTTACCTATAATAGCAAGTTGGTCAACATCATCCCATTCTATATCTCTTAACTTATCATTTTCTCGACCAGTTTGATTCCATATTTCTACACCTTCTTCATTAAGAATAATGGTGTCACCTTTATCACCTTCAACATACTTCTTATAAATCTTAAAACCAGTGACCGCTAGTATTAGTGGCCAAAACACATCAATATCATCTAGCACTGTGTTCACAAGGAAGTATGCCACACCTATAACCATAATTGTAGCTTTGTTAAAAGTAAATCCATCAACCTCTATGCTCATTTCTGTTCCTTGACGCCAAGTCTTTAAGTTTAACCTACTATTTTTTGAAATTAGCTGAAGTTTTTTGAAATCTTCTAGAACACCAGATTGGCCACTCGCACCAACTAAAGACCTAGCAATTGCTTTACTTGACTCTACCTGAAACGAATCAATTCTTCCCGCTGGAACTTTAACTGTTTTAGCGTATTTTAAATCACAGCCACACCTTTGGCAAAAGAACTGATTTTGTTTATTCAAATGACCACAAAATGGACACGCTAGGTGATTAAGTTTGATCCAACTTCCATCAGTTTCAACAGCGTCACCTTCAAATGTATCCGTTTCATTGCGGGTCGTTTTTTTTATATTCATTCAAATCCAAGTTATTATATTCATTATGATGTGTTCTATTTTTTTCACTATTCTTGAGTTCATCTTCTTTACTATTTCGTACATTATGGTTCTTGTCCTCAGAAGCTTTAAAATCTTGATCTTGATCTACTATCTGAACCGTTTCCGCTCCACTTTCCTCTATAATTTCCCTTTCAATTTCTATTTCTATTTCTTTTTCTATCTTTTTTTCTATTTCTTTAGGTTCAATAAAACCAAACCCTTTTGCAACAACTAGAGTCGCGTCACAATGTCTACAATATTCATCGTTCTCATTATTTTTATTATCACAAACAGGACATATTACTGACATAATTGTAATCCTTTCATTTCCATATATATTCATCATAGATCATTGCTTATAAAATGCAATAAAGAAAGTATTAAACCGAGTCAGCATATTAAAAACCAGACCTATATCCTATATAGATCTGGCTCAATGACAAACTTTAACCTTCGATTTTATCTGTTAATATCTCAATTTACCCTCAAAGTACTCTGTAGCGTATCCACCTACCCAGATTTCACTGACACGATTGTCGTCCACTCGGTAATCTACTTCTACAACTCCACCCATACCGATTTCACTACCTTGCTCATTCTTAAGAATACAGTCACCACCATCACCAATATATGCCTGATGGTACATTCCAAAGTAAGCATTTGCAGTCCCTGTTACTGGGTCTTCATCAACACCGTATGTTGGAGCAAAAAATCTACAGTGATAATTATTTTCACTATGGTCTGTCTCATCTGTAAACACAAACCATCCGTGTAAGTCATTAACCTCATCAAAGGCCAGAATCTTATCTCTATTCGCCTTAATCTTAGAAAATGCATCCAAATTTTTGATCGGAATAAACAAGTACCCCTTCTCATTCTTAACAATTGGCCAACTATCGTGTATATCAGATGGATCAATACTAAGCGCATCACAAATTTCAACCTTAAGTTCACTCATAACGGCATCTAATCTAGGTTTGTCCATTTCAATATGGATTTTTGGCGTAAAACTTTGACCTTGATCTGGTGCAATCCTTATCATCAGATTACCTGAATCCGTTGACTGTACATATTTTAATTGGTCTGGCATACCCATATGCTTCCAGTAAAAATAGGCTGATGCTACACTTGCATGTCCACACATTGGTATGCTTTTGGTTGGTGTAAAAAATCTAATGGTATATGGATTCACCGCTCTGTTTTGTAAAAACACAAAGGCTGTTTCTGAAAGACCATTCATCTTTGCGATTTTTTGCATGTCTTCATCTGTTAGTCCTTCTGCATCCCACACAACGCCCGCTGGATTTCCTTCTCCAACGGCTTTGGAAAATGCAAATATCATACTGTATTCTAATGCTCTCATAGATTTCATCCCTCCTAGCCTTTTTTGAATTTATACCACAAGAATTAAAGTACAACCCATTTTTCATGTATTCACTTTTTTTCGAGCATATGTCAATAATTATTTCTCTTGGTATTGCCAACACTTTACGTATGTCATAAACTATTCATATGAATAGGGAAATTGAAGTGCATATAAACATTTACATGTATAGTGATAATTCCAAAAGTTAAACCACAGGGAGGATACATATGAAAACTCTGGATTTTTTCAGTCAACGTCATAGTATTAGAAAATTTAAGGATGAACCAGTACCACAAGCTGATATCGATAAAATGATAAAAGCTGCTACATTAGCACCATCAGGTAAAAACGTTCAAAACTGGCATTTTGTAGTTATAAAGAATCAAGAAATTATTCTAAAAATGGCGAAAGCCGTTGAAGATAGAAACATTACTTTGTCAGAACATGCACAATCGGAATCAGATAGAAAATTTTCAAAAATGATTAAGTACCATACTGTGTTTAAAAATGCCCCAGTAGTTGTGCTTGTATATGCTGGACCTTACCCTACAACTGGACTTAACCTAATTAAAGCATCAGGGGCTGATATGGATGAAATCCACGGGTTTCTTAA
>LQAE01000047.1_pt1 | contig 65605 bp, 65 predicted proteins | sample 1535771 | NCBI WGS metagenome assembly LQAE01 (sample SAMN04331582, study PRJNA305678) | bioreactor metagenome | isolation source: bioreactor_1 inoculated with Wadden Sea sediment 1st replicate of a... | place: Germany:Bremen
TCAAAAACAGCGTGCGGTCATTGCCAGGGCCCTGGCGCCGGTACCTGAATTCATGATACTGGACGAACCCACTGCGGCCCTGGATGTCTCTGTCCAGGCACAGATTATCCTTCTGCTTCAGGAGCTGGGGGAACAGTTCAACATGACTTATCTGTTCATTTCTCACGACCTGGCCCTGGTGGATTATTTCTGTCAGAGAATCATGGTCATGTACCTGGGGCAAATTGTGGAAATCACCCAGGCAGACCTGTCACGGCAGCAGCCGGCCCACCCTTATACAAAATTCTCATGGACAGTGTATTTGTGGCGGATCCCGGTGCAAAAAAGTTATCTCTGCCATTGAAGGTGAGATACCCAGTCCCTTTGATCTTCCTCAGGGATGCTCTTTTGAGAACCGGTGCAAATATGCCCGCCCTCTGTGCAAAAAGCAAGCCCCGGAACTTCATGAAATCCATACGGGAAAATTTGTGGCCTGCCATTTTCCTCTAAACTGAAATGATCGAAAAAAAATGATAACCGGCTCCGGGCGGCGGCCCCCATCATCCGGCAGAGACTCAGTACAATACTTGCCCGTATTTGACGACCACCACTCCGTCATGAATCCGGGAGCCCATCGGTTTTTTCACCTCATCGGCCATGGCCACCCCACCAGCCCCGGTCATATAGATGTGGCGGATTTGATCCCTGTTCAAGTCAGTTCCCCTGATACACAGCCGGATACGGTAAATGCATGCATGTTTTTTAGATAGGCATCAGGGCCCACAGCCCTGACATCTGCTTCCTGCATGGCGGTTGCAATCTGTTTCAGGTTCATTTCATTCATTGTTTAAAGCCTTTCTCACCTTGATCGCAAAATTTGTTTTGGAAAAAGGTTTTTGAATGAATTGAACATCTGCATCCAGAACGCCGTGGTGAACAATGACATCAGAGGTATATCCCGACATGAAGAGAACCTTCAGTTTAGGATATTCCGCCTGGAGTTTTTCGGCCAGATCCCGGCCGTTCATCCCCGGCAAGACCACGTCGGCGATCAGCAGATGAATATCGCCGCCATGTTCTTTTGCCAATACCAACGCCTCATTGGGAGATGTCGCAGTAAGAACGTTGTACGTTAAAGGGATGAGGATTCTTTTAGCAAGTTTTAAAATGGAGGCTTCATCTTCGACAATCATCACGGTTTCACCCGATCCGACCGGAGTTTTTTCAGGACCAACCCCAACCGTTTCAATCGGGCTGGCATCATCGGCATGACGCGAGAAATAAAGCTGGAAGGTGGTTCCTTTTTCAGGTTCACTGTAAACATTGATGAATCCTTTGTTTTGCTTGATAATGCCATAGATCACCGACAGGCCGAGCCCGGTACCTTTACCGATCTCTTTGGTCGTGTAAAAAGGTTCGAAAATCTTGTCCAGCGTTTCCTTGTCCATGCCGCGTCCGTCATCGCTGACGGCCAGAAGGACGTATTCCCCCGGAACAAATCCGGCATGATTTGCACAATACGCTTCATCAAAACGGACGTTATGGGTTTCAATGGTGATTCTGCCCACATCAGAGATGGCATCCCGTGCGTTTATACACAGATTGACAAGGATCTGATCCAGCTGAGAGGGGTCCATTTTTACCGGCCACACCGCTGGTCCCGGTTTCCAGGACAGGTCGATATCTTCGCCGATCAGACGGCGGATCATCTTGAACATGCTCTCCACCGTTTCATTCAGGTCGAGCGCTTTCGGATTGATGGTTTGTTTTCGGGCAAATGCCAGAAGCTGCCGTGTGATATCCGCGGACCGTTCCGCCGCTGTCAGGATCTCCTGCAGGTCAGCTCGCAGTTCATCTTCAGGATCTGTTTTATCCATACCAAATTGCGCATACCCGATGATGACACTCAACATATTGTTGTAGTCATGGGCCACCCCGCCTGCCAGTCGGCCTACGGACTCCATCTTCTGTGCCTGGAGCAGCTGGGATTGAAGCTGCTCGCGTTCAGCCTCGATTTTTTGCGTTCAGTCAGATCTTCGACCGCTCCCAGAATTCCCACGACTTGATTTCGGTCATTGTGAACAGGTGCCGCTGACAGGCTGACTGGAAAAAGCGTTCCATCGTTCCTTAACCGGATCAGTTCCTTGCCGATAAAGCCGCCGCCTTTGAAAATCTGCCACAGCAACGCGTCAGATTCCTCTTGCTTGTCGGCGGGAACAATGGGCAAAGGCTTGCCGATTGTTTCCTCAGCATGCCATCCGAATATTTTTTCAGCGGAGGCGTTCCAGGTTAAAACATTTCCATCGAGGTCAATGGTAAACAAGGCCACGGGTGAACAGTCGATCATGGCGCGCTGAAATTCTTCACTGTTTCGCAGGGCCTCTTCCGCTTGTTTTCTGGCGGTGATATCAACGACGGTTGTCATGAAATACAGCGGGTTTTCTCTGGCATCACGCCGTATGGTGACACTGACATCGGCCCAGAGGGTGGTGCCGTTTTTGTGAACATAACGCTTTTCAAAACGATCCGAACGCTTCTCTTCGGTCAAAAGCAGGCCAATCCGTTTTTCAATTTTTTTAATATCTTCAACCGGTGTGAGATCCTGCCATTTTTTGCCCTTCAGCTCTTCCTGCGTATATCCCAGAAAATCAGCAAAAGCGTTGTTGACAGTTATTTCACCTGTCAGCAGAGTGAAGGATTTTCCGACATTTGAGGCTTCGAAAACGTATTTGAACCGATCCAGACTTTCCTTCAGGGCGTGGGTTTTTTCAGCAACCTGACGGCGCAGCGACCACGTCCATATGACGGCAAGCAGTATAATGAACAAAAGCGGAATGATAACGATTGCGGAATACCGAAGTGCATCCTTTAACGAAGGGGATGTAACCTGGTAAATACCGAACCACTTGTCATGGATTCGTCGGTATTCGCCCCTTTTCTCCAGCGCTTTCAATCCTTCGCTAAATTGTGCCAGCAGGGCTTTCTGGCCCTTAGCCGACGCATAGCAATACTCAAAGGAAAAAATCGGTTTTTTCCCGGGAACCAGATTAGACCAGTTGTGCAGGTCTATCAGGTAATGTGCGGTAATCAATGACACCAGTGCACAGTCGTGTTTACCGTCCCTTAATTCGTGCAGGGCTTTTTCCTGATCAGGCACGGCAAGCACCTGGTTATCCAGGCCACTGTTTAAGATAAAATCATGCAGGATGTCGCCTTGTTGAACAACGATCCGTTTTCCTGAAAGGTCCTTGACTGATTCCGGTACAGGGCCATCGCCTTCCCTCACGACCGCCACGTAGTGACTGATTGCGTGCGGTTGTGAAAAATCGAACTTCAGATCCCGGTCCGGCGAATAAAACATGCCTTGCAACACATCGATTCTGCCGTTTTCCAGAGCCTCAAGCGTTTCTGACCATTTGCCTAGTCGGATATTGATATGCAATCCCATTTCATTGGCAATGGCTCTTGTCAGATCCACGTTGAATCCTGCGGGAAGATCGTTTTTATCCAGGAATTCATAGGGCGGAAAGCTCCGGTCGCCTCCGACAACGATCGGTCGATCAGCAGGTAACTGCATGGCGGCAAACCACTTGGAGTGCAGATGCCGATAAGTGCCGTCCGCCATCACGATGGCCAGGCCCTCATTGAGCAGCGCAAGGGTGTCTCGGTCGCCTTCATGAACAGCGAAACAAAAATCCTGTTTGAACCCCTCAATGGGCCGGTCTACGATGCGCAGATCGGTGAGCCCGGCATTCTGTATCAGGCGCAGCGCCACCAACCGCTGAACAACCACCGCGTCATACAGCCCTTCGGACAGTTCCTGCAGAGCGATTTCAAAGGTGGGTCTTGTATGAATTTCAAAGCCTCGATCCTCCCGCCTTAAAAATTCTTCGGCGTTATCACCTGCCATCACCGCAATCCTGCGTCCCCGTAAATCAGCAAAATCCCTGATGTCGATTTCGCTGGTACGCACCACGATGGCCCCGTGTAAAGACATGTATGGCACCGTGAAATCAAACAACGCCTCCCGCTCGGGCGTGCGGCCGACCAGGGGAAGTGCATCGATTTCAGCTTGTTCCAACCAGCCGCGAACCTCTGGCCACGGTCCTTTGCGGAAGGTGACGTCCCGCCCCATGGCGGCCAGTGCCGCCCGCATCAATTCGACGGAGAAGCCGTCTGCCTTGCGGTGTTCATCAACAAAACTGAAGGGGGGGTAATCGATTTCCGCTCCTGAACGGATCGTTTCCCTGGATGACGGATCCGCGTTACCGGCAAAAACAGGATTCTCATATGGGGAAATGAAACCAATTCCAATAAGAGCCACCGCAATCCACAAGAGATAATATGCGGTCTTTTTGTAGCGGTTCTCAGTCATGTCGCTTTTCCCGGTTATGGCCCCCCTGGGTCCCAGTCAATCAGACATCTCCGGCTCAATTTAACAATTAGGATAGCGGTGGTGGCGGGTAATGTCAATTGTTCTTGTCATCTGCATAAAAATGTCCTGGCATGTTGCATGTTGGCGGACCACTGAAGAAGCGAAACTGACTCACAACAGTCAGGCCACATGGAAAGTTTCCTGCACATCCGAATTTCCAAATGTTTGAAACAGGATGTGCAGGGTTCGGAACAATCGTTGAGATTCGGAAAAAGAAGACTCTTGCTTTTTCCCGGACTGCCAGGGTGATGGTCGGCGTTACATCTTCAGGATCATAAACACATATTCGCCGTCATTGAAATCAATGATCAGGTTGGCGCTTCTGCCCTCGGCGTAACGGATCCAGAACGGCCGGTCCGATACACCGCATTCGTAATCCGGGTAGGATTCACCGGTTTTGCTGTTTTTCCATGACAGGATCATGGGGGCATCACATTTTTTAAAAGCCATGTCTTTGGCCATCTGTTTGGCGGCTGAAAAATCAAACGCTTCATCGGGAACAGTTAAATGGATGGTTTCCGGGGTCTGGTTTTCCGGGTTAATATGAATTTGAGCCATATGGGGCCTCCTGCCAAAATTGATATTTGGGGCGGCGGCATGTCTGCCGTCATTGCCCGTTTGAAAAAAATGTAATACAACATCATGAAATTGCCATCAGATATTTTAGACAGGAGCAATAAAATGATCGATTTTCAAGAACAAACCGCCTTGGTGACAGGCGCCGGAGCCGGCATCGGCCGGTTCTATGCCCTGGAGCTGGCCCGGCGGGGGGCGGCGGTGGTGGTCAATGATATTGGCAGGACGGCGGAAGGGCATTTCTGTGCCGATGCAGTGGTGGATGAGATCCGGGCCGCCGGCGGACAGGCTGTTGCCAGTCATGAATCTGTGGCCACTCTGGCGGGCGGGCGGCAGATGGTCCGGACAGCAGTGGAACGGTTCGGCCGGCTGGATATTCTGGTGAACAATGCCGGTATCCTGCGGGACCGGACCTTTATGAAGATGACGGAGCAGGAGTGGGACGAGGTGGTCAGCGTGCATCTCAAGGGTGCATTCTGTGTGACTCAGCCGGCATTGCAGCAGATGAAACAGCAGCAGTACGGCCGGGTGGTGTTCACCGCGTCCACGTCCGGGATGTATGGCAATTTCGGACAGTCCAATTACGGGGCTGCCAAGATGGGGATCATCGGGCTGATGAATACCTTAAAACTGGAGGTAGACCGTTACGGTATCCGGATGAACACCGTGGCGCCCAACGCAAATACCGGCATGACCGCCGGGGTGTTTCCCGACGAGGTGGCCCGCAGGATCCGGCCTGAATTCAACGTTCCGCTGGTGGCGTATCTGTGTTCACGGCGCAACCGGGTGTCAGGGAAGGTGTTCACTATGAGCGCCGGCTGGTTTGCCCGGTCCGCTATGGTATCGGGAAAAGGGGTGTGTATCGGGGATGCACACAGGGACATTGCGGTTGAAGAGATCCAGGAGCGATTCGATGAGATTTGCACCATCGATCAGGTCCGGGAGTTTGACACCTGTGCCGAAGTTTACAGTCTGGGTCGACCCCTGACTGGGCGGTGAGCCCGGCTTCGCAGCAAAGCCGCTCCGGGTCACGGACGTATCTGCCGATACCCGGAGCGGCGATTTTCAGTTGCCCAGCGTATCAGCGGTCAGATCTTTTTCCAGGTGTTCGTTCCATTTTTCGCCCCAGAGATCAGGGACGGTTTCTTCCACAGGGACAATGGAATCCCAGCTGATGCCGATTTCCGTGAAAATGTTCTTCAAGTCCTCTTCAGACGGGGCAAGCCAGATGCAGTAACGAATTCCTTTTTCCTCATTGTAATAGGTACGGATCCAGGTGCCGGTTTCCACGGCCGCCAGTTTCCGCCAATTTGCCTGAACTTCTGCACAATCGATTCCGGGGTTGTTATGGACCATCATGTATTTGTTCAATTTACTCATGGCAATTCTCCTTTTTTTGTGTTTTTGTCCTGGGGTTACATCGCGGTCATGGCCGATGATGTTGACAATTACAACTTACAACAAGCATGCCAGGCATGGGGAAAACCGGAGCGGAAATCTTGTAACTATCTAATATAAAACAAAAATTTTTTATAAAATGGCCGGGTGTTGCCGTTGTTCCCGGAATGAATTGACTTCTGAAAAAGCGATGCATATAATCATTCCGTCAAGGTGGCGCCGGAGGTGGCGCCACCTTGACGGCCAAAACACAGCCAGAGGGGTCAGACCATGAACCATATCCAGCGGGAAATTGAAAAAAATCAGCTGGTAAAACGGCTTTTGGAAGCCATTGGAGACGGGGTTTTCGTGCTGGATCCCCAAGGACGGATCGTGGTCTGGAACCCGGCCATGGAAGCCATCACCGGGTATGCATTTGACGAGATTGCAGGGAAACACTGCAGCCTTCTGAAATTCAACCAGTGTTTCGGCCGGGATCGCCCGACAGGCATCAAAGACTGCGGTATTCTGAAAACCGGAAAGGTGGTTCCCACAGAGTGCCTGATCAACCACAAGCAGGGACATACCCTTTCCATTACCAAAAACGCCCGGGTCATCAAAGATACCCGGGGGGAAATCATTGGCATCGTTGAAACGGTCACCGATCTGACCGAGCTGAAAAAAACCCGGCTGAAGATGGAAGAAGCCACCCGAAGGCTGGGGGAACTCAACCGGCTCGGAGGCATCATCGCCAAAAGCCGGATCATGCAGAACGTGTTTTCCTTTATCAAGGCCTCGGCAGCCAGTGACACCTCCATTCTGATCCAGGGAGAAAGCGGCACAGGCAAAGAATTGGTGGCCGGCGCCATCCACTCCATCGGAGAAAGGCGGGACCAGGCCATGGTGACGGTCAACTGCAGCGCCCTGTCCGAATCCCTTTTGGAAAGCGAACTGTTCGGCCATGTCAAAGGGGCTTTCACCGGTGCTGGCCGGGACCGGATCGGCCGGTTCGAACAGGCGGATGGCGGCACCATTTTTTGGATGAAATCGGAGAGATCTCCCCTTACATCCAGGTAAAACTGCTCCGGGTGCTCCAGGAAAAAGAGATCGAACGGGTGGGTGATTCCCGCAAGCGCAAAGTGGATATCCGTGTGATCACCGCCACCAACAAAGATCTGAAATTCCTGGTGAATGAAGGATCATTCCGGGAAGACCTCTATTACCGGCTTAAGGTGTTTCCGATTTTTCTGCCGCCGCTGCGGGAGCGCAAAGAAGACATTCCGCTGCTGATCCGTCATTTTATCGATCTGAACAACAAGGGGTCCGGCAAAGCCGTCACGGGCATGACAAAACAGGCCATGCAGGCGGTCATGGATTATGAGTGGCCGGGAAACGTCCGTGAACTGGCCAATGCAGTCGAACATGCATTTGTGCTGTGCACCGGCCCGGAAATCGTTATTGAAAACCTGCCCCTGGAAATCAGACACCGGAATACCGGTCCCAGGGATTGGCATTATCCGCCGCTTAAAGATCTGGTGGCGGTGCGCAGGCCCGGACAGCAGTTGACTCCGGACCGGCTGAAGGCCATCCTCCATGCCGCCGGGTGGAACAAGGCGGAAGCGGCCAGGCAGACCGGATTGAGCCGGGCATCCGTCTGGAAATACATGAAAAAATGGAACATCCCCATGCAGCCGGAATAGGCGGATAAGGAGAAAACAGGTCATGGTATCTATTGTCATTCGGTTTGTCCGGGTTGTCATTGTTCTTGCAGCAGCATCCGCGCTGGGCCTAGGGCTGTTCAGTCTCCGAAAGACACCTGACAGGCAGCCGGTCGAAAAGCTCCCTCCCGGGGTTCGCGTGATCGAAGTGCACCCGGAAATACAGCAGATGGTGGTGGAGGCGTTCGGCACCGTGGCGCCACGCAATATGGTTAAGGTGGCGGCTGAATTGGCCGGCCGGATTGAAAAGATGCACCCGGCATTCAGGGAAGGTAAAAAGATTGAAAAAGACCAGGCCATCATTGAAATCGACCGGCGTACGGCGATCCTGGACCGGGCCGCAGCAGAAGCCCGGGTAAGCCGGGCAGAGGCAGAGCTTGACTATCTGACCCGGGACATCGAAAATCTTTCTTCAGATCTCGTCCTGGCCGAGTCCAACATGGACCTGACGTTGAAAGAGGTGGAACGGCTCAAGGCGTTGAATCAGCGGGAGTTTGCTTCAAAAACCAGTCTGGACAAGGCGCAGCAGCAGTACCTGGCGGCCAGGATTCAGGTCCAGGCGACCCGCAACCGCCTGGCCCTGGCCGGTCCATTGATGGCTCAGCAACAGGTGACCCTGGCCCTGGCCCGAAACGATGTCGAAAAGGTGGACCTGATCCTTGAAAAATCCGGGATTCTGGCTCCGTTCACCGGATTTGTACTGTCACGCCTGGTGGAGCAGGGGGATTATGTGAATCCCGGCCAGATCCTGGGCAGCATTTACAGGGCCGGGGCTTTGGATGTGGATGTCCGGATCCCTCTGGCCCAGCTCAAATGGATCCAGCCGCTGTTTGACAGGGGCCAGCTGCCCGAAGCCCGGGTCACTATGGCCAATGCGGCACCCCAGGATGCCTGGGACTGGCCGGCCCGGGTGGCCCGGATCAAGGCGGAAATCGACGATAAAACCCGGACCCTTCCCATGACCCTGGAGATTCTGCCTGATCCGGGGCCGGACAGGAGCAATCCGTTGATGACCTTGAGACCCGGTGCCTTTGTGCAGTGCCGGATTGCCGGGAAACGCTTTGAGGACGTTTATGTCCTGCCCAGACATGTAGTGCACACCGGCAACCGGGTGTATGTGGTCAAAGACGGCCGGCTGGAGACCCGGCAGGTCTCCGTGCTGCGCAAATTCAATGACCAGGTGTTTGTCGAATCCGGACTGACGCCCGGGGATCACATCGTGTCATCGCCGCTGCCCGGGGCTTTTGACGGCATGGCGGTCACGGTCAAACCGGCGGATCGTCAGGAAGGCACCCCATGAAAGCCCTGGGCAGATGGTCCGTGGAACACCGGGTCAGTGTCAACCTGATCATGGTGTTTTTGATCGTTGCCGGGCTGTATACGGCCATGACCATGAAGCGCGAGATGTTCCCGCAGTTTTCAATGGACATGATTCATATTTTCGTCCCTTATCCCGGGGCTTCCCCGGAAGAGGTCGAAGAGGGCATCTGCATCAGGATCGAAGAGCAGCTCAAGAGCCTGGAAGATGTGAAGACCATGTATTCCACCGCCATTGAGGGCAATGGGTCGGTGATCATCGAGCTTGTGGGCGGTACGGACATCAGCGAAAAACTGAACGAGGTCAGAACCGAGATCGACCTGATCGACACGTTTCCGAAAGAGGCGGAAGACCCGGTGGTCACAGAGATCAAGAACAATGAACCGGCCATCTATGTGGCAGTCTACGGGGATGTGCACGAGCGGGTGTTGCGGGATACTGCGGAAAAGATCCGGGATGACCTGGTGGAAACCGATGAGATATCCTTGGCCTCCCTGGTGGGGGTCCGGGAGTTTGAAATCTCCGTGGAAATATCTGAGGAAAGCCTGCGGACCTACAACCTGTCCTTTGACCAGGTGGCGGCTGCGGTCCGGACCGGAAGCCTTGAGCTGCCCGGCGGAAAAATCAAGACCCGGGGGGGAGTTTTTGGTCCGGGCCAAGGGAAAAAAATATGTTGGGGAAGAGTACGAGCAGATTCCTGTTTTGACAAGGCCAGATGGCACCACCATCCGGCTGGGGGATGTGGCACAGGTGAAAGACGGGTTTGAAGACACGGATGTCAAGCCCCGGTTCAACGGGCAGCCTGCCGCACTGGTGGTGGTCGAAAGGACCGATTCCCAGGACACCATCGCCATTTCAGAGCAGGTACTCTCCTACCTGGAGGAACGCCGCAGTTCTCTGCCCGAAGGCGTGAAACTGGGACATTGGTATAACATGGCGGATCTGGTCCAGGACCGGATCGACCTGCTGCTGAGAAACGGTATCCAGGGCATTGTCCTGGTGTTTGTCGTGCTGGCGCTGTTCCTGGATCTGGGGCTGGCGTTCTGGGTGGCCTCGGGCATCCCCATCACCTTTATGGGGGCGTTTTTGGTACTCGAGTATATGGGGGTATCCGTGAACATGCTCTCCTTGTTCGGGTTTATCATGACCCTGGGGATCCTGGTGGATGATGCCATTATTGTGGGGGAGAACGTCTATACCCATTATTCCGAGGGCAAACGTCCCAAAGAGGCGGTCATGGCCGCCATGGATCAGGTCGGAGGGGCCGTGGTCATGGCCGTGACCACCACCATTGTGGCGTTTGCCCCGCTCCTTTTCATCGAGGGGATCATGGGCAAATTCATTTCCGTGATGCCGAAGGTCGTGATCTGTATTCTGGCCCTTTCCCTGGTTGAGGCGTTCCTGATTCTGCCGGCCCACCTGGACGGGACCCTGACATCCGGGCGCCGTTCAGGCCCCGATGGTACCGGGCCCTGTTTTTCTGGTATGAGTGGGTCAAAAAAGACCTGTCAGACGGGCATGCCTGGCTGCGGCTGCGGGTGGAAAAAGCGCTGAACTGGGGGATTCACCGTCTTTATCTGCCGGTATTACGGTACTGCGTTGAAAACCGGTATTTCACGATGGCCCTGGGTGTGGGATGCCTCATTGTCAGTTTGGGGCTGATCGCAGGGGGCCATGTGCCGTATACCTTTTTTCCAAAAAATGATTCCAACTGGATGATATGTGAAACGATTTATCCGCTGGGCACTCCCTTTGAAACCACGGAAAAGACGATCCAGCAGATAGAAAAAGGGGCCTTTGCCCTGAATGATCATTTCAGGGACCGGGTCCGGGGCAGCCAGGACCTGGTCATCAACACTTTTTCCATGGTCGGGGTGATTCCCCGGCGGGACTGGAAACCGGGTGTATACGGCGGCCACTGCGGCGAGGTCTGGATCGAGGTACAGCCGTCTGCCGTCCGGCCCGGGATCCCTGCACCTGAAATTACGGCCAGGTGGCGGGAACTGACCGGCGATATCCTGGGGACCGAGCAGCTCACCTTTACCATTATCGGCGGCGGACCGGGCGGCAGCCCCATCGAGATCCGGTTGAAGGGAGACGATCTTGAGATGCTTGCGGCAGCGGTAAAGGACCTAAAGGCAGAAATCGCCTCATATCCGGGGACCTTTGACATCACCGATGACTTCAGGCCCGGGAAGATGGAAAAGCAGATAGTCATCAAACCCGGCGCAGAAGCCTTAGGGATAACCATGGCGGATATCGCTACCCAGATCCGGCAGGCCTATTACGGGGACGAAGTCCTCCAGGTACAGCGCGGAAAAAATGACATCAAGGTCATGGTGCGGTATTCAGAGCCGGAACGCAGGACCGAGGCCAGTATCGATGAATTGAGAATCCGGACCCGGGACAACCGGGAAATCCCGCTGAACCAGGTGGCCGGGATCACCACGGAGCGGGGATACTCGACCATCCAGCGGGTGGACCGCCGCCGGGTCATCACCGTGACCTCGGACCTTGATGAAGAGAAAGCCAATGCCCGGAAAATCGTCCAGGGCCTGAAAGGCAGTTATCTGGCTGAACTCGACCGGAAATATCCGGGAGTATCCTATGACCTGGAAGGCCAGACCCAGCGGAGCCAGGAATCCATGGAAAGCCTGATAAAAGGGTTTACCGTGGCAGCCATGGTGATTTTTCTGCTGCTGGCCAGCCAGTTCCGATCCTATATCCAGCCCGTGATCATCATGTGTGCCATTCCTTTTGGCCTGGTCGGGGCCATCGCGGGGCACTTCATCATGGGACTGGACATCACCATGATCTCCATTTTCGGGATTGTGGCCCTTTCCGGCATTGTGGTCAATGATTCATTGATCCTGATCGATTTTATCAATGCCCGGGTCCGGAGCGGTGAGGCCGTGTTCGATGCCGTGTTCGAAGCCGGACGTAACCGGTTCCGGCCGGTCCTGCTGACCTCGGTGACGACAGTGGCAGGCCTGGCACCGCTCATGACGGAAACCAGTTTCCAGGCCAGATTCCTCATCCCCATGGCCGTCAGCATCAGCTTCGGCCTGGCAGCCGCCACTATCCTTACCCTGGTGTTTGTCCCGGCCCTGTATGTGGTGGTCAAGGACATCACCATGCTGGGAACCGGCCGGGTCATCCCTCATGACACGCCGGTATCCTGTGGGGAGTAAAAGGTCAACTATTCCGCAAGATTTGGTCTGGGTTAAACGAAAATATCATGTTTGGATTGTTTGAATATTTAAAATTTTTCCGGACTTTGAAAACTTATGCCGCGAATACATCCCGAGCTTTCTTTGACGGCCATTTGCTCACACTGAAAGTGCGAAGACTTGTGTTATCTCAGGAACAGCTGCGCCGTGCTCTACACGATCAGCTAAAATTCGAAGGTCAAGGGTTTGAACCCTGGCCATGGCTTCCTCCCGTGTCGCGCCGTAAGCCATGGCACCGGGTAGACCTATTACTTCGGCTATCCACCTGTCGCCTTCCTCTCTCTCTGATTCAATATTCATAACCTAATACCCTTCTTATCGCGATAGTTTGGCACCCATGATCTACATTGTCAACGATCATATTGACATTTGCAACCGGCGCTGCAAAAAGTTTTGGGCGTTTACAAAGCAGGTCCAAAGACGGCTCGGGTTGTTGTCACCGTCGGTCTTCGGTGCAGCGGATCCGGAAAAGGTGGTATGATTGTATTGAAATTTTTCCGGCGGGTGTGTAAAACAGGGCTGATTGAAATTTTGAAACTGCAAAGGGGAATCAGATGCCGGAAAGATCTGTTCTATTCCCTTGAAGAGGACATGGAGGACTGGAATCGGGATAAGATGATCCATGCGGCCTCAGCCCTGTTTTCAGATGAAAAACACCGCCATGTTCGGCGTCTTCTGGCAGGCAATGTGCTTCAAGGGCAGCCGGCATCTGCCCTTGGCTGGGCGGAACAATGGCTGGCCCGGGATGACCGCGGGCTGAACTCTGCCCAGCAGCAAGCCCTGATGCTGCCGTTCCGGTACCGGACCGGCCTGATCCAGGGACCGCCAGGTACCGGAAAAACCCATCTTCTGGGCTGGATCATCATCGCCCCTGATACTGGCTGCCCATGATGCCGGCAGACCGCTTCGCATCGGTGTCAGTGCCCTGACCCACCAGGCGATAGACACGGTGCTGGAAAAAGTGGTTCAGCTATCGGCCCGGCATCTGTCCGGGATTTTTCCGGGCCGGTGCGTGAAATGGGGGGAAAACAGGTCTCCTGAAACGGATCAGTCGGCTCCCTGCATCCCTGGCAAAGGAAAGGTGTGGGCCGATGGACGGCCTGCACCGGCAGTGGAATATGTACAGGATGCCGGCGATCTTCCGGCCCGGCCCTGGCTGATCCTGGGTGCCACCGGATACGGGTTTTATTCGCTTTTCAACAGCAAAGACCAGGGGTTTCCTTCGGCCCTGGACTGGATCATCTTTGACGAAGCCTCCCAGGTGCCGGTGCCCCAGGCCCTGCTCAGCCTGATTTACGGCAGGGGGAATTTTCTGTTTCTGGGGGATGAGCACCAGCTGCCTCCCATTGTCATGGGGACCTATGACGACAAAGAGAACAGGGCGGATGAAGAGGGCGGAAAGGATAGAAAGTATGGGGTGCGGTTCAGCGGTTCCATTCTGACCCATATCCGGAACCAATATCCGGCGTGTCACCGGGTCACCCTGAACACCACCTATCGGATGAACAGGGAAATCTGCGCGTTTCCTTCCAAAACCTGGTATGGGAAGGCTCTTACCCCTGCCCCGGAGGTGGGGCGGGCAAGGTTTTACCTATATCCTGTAAAGGAAGGATATCATGACCCCCTGGGTGACAACGGGTGGGTCGACCATATCCTGGATCCGGAAAAACCGGTCACACTCATTCTGACTGACCACCAGGGATGTTCCCAGCAGTCCGATGAAGAGGCTGATCTCCTGGCCGCACTGGCCTGCCGCTTGATATGCGGCCACGGGGTTTCCCCGGACCGGATGGCCATCATCACCCCCCACCGGACCCAGAACAACGAGATTCTGAAGCGGCTTGCAAAGATGATCTCAGAAAAGAGCCCGACCTCGGAAGAAATGACCCCGGCCACCGGACTGAATCCCTGCTGGCGAAAAACAGCTGTTTCAAGCAATTGCTGTCCCATTGCCAAAAGAGAGGCGCGGTTTTTCAGATCTGAACGGCCATTGACCAAAGGAACACCTTCGCTATTCATCCGGGTCCGGCATGACTTGAAAAATAAAAATGCAAAAAAGCTTGTAACTTCCATGAGAAAGCTTATGTTGAGAGTTAATTCGTTCACGAATTATCCTTTTCCCTCCATCCAACAGGTCGCGTCACGCTTCCGTCCTCACTCTTTTGTGGGGCTGCCATTTGCCCCGGTGCATGTGTTAATAGCCGTAGACAGGAGTTGCTATCTGTTCAGCGCAATTAATTATTGTCAGCGGCGACTGACCGCATAGTTACAAACGCAGTCTCCCGGATGAGACGTTGTTGGACCCTTGTGTCATGTTGTATCATCCTCTTGACCTTTTATGCAGCAATGATATCCTTTTGCTGCCGGCCTCCTTAAAATCGGGTTGTCTTCCCTTAAATTATTCATACTTCAGCTGCAGACTGCCGGATTTCATGAATGAGTGATTCTGTGGTTGTCATAACAAGAAAAGTTCTTTATACATTGAGTGAAACAGTGATAAAATAATACACATTACGAATGCCTTCCACCGAGCGCAATCGCCCTCAATGGAAGGCAAGTGCAGTGAGCATGGCAAGTTTATCATTTAATTAAAAATGGGGATTTTCATGTCTCACTTGGGGATGGGTGCGTTCAAAATCGGCCAACTCTTAGGAGTCGAGGAAGTGGCTCGTCGATTCCTGGCGGCAGTACCTGCCCGTCACCGATCTCGTCTTGCTACGCGTTTGCTGGAACAGGAATTAAAGGATCGAGATAACTCGGTGGCAGCTGTTTGCCGGGCAGCCGATCGTGATAAAGCTTTAAGGCAAGAGATCTACGATTGGCGGGCATTTGAGGACGGAATCGAGGAATGATCGAACCCACTATCACGCGGGGAGACACATATGGTGGGTAGGATTGGACCCGACGCAGGGTTCTGAGATTAAAAACTCATCCCTGTGTTGTCCTTTCACGCAATACCATAAACAGGCTTCGTCGGACTGTTGTTGTGGTTCCTCTCTCCACCGCTGCGAAATCACATCCACCACGGTTAATTGTCAGATGGCTCTGGTGGATCAGTTTCTTAGGGTGGCCATGATCCGCTCCGGTGTTTTCAGCAGGGAGAATACCGCCAGAACATCTTTGACCACCAGGTCGGCGGCAAAGAGGGCAGCCGTGGCCAGGCCTTCTTCCTGCAGAACGGCAATCCCGATGGCGGCGTGCTTGAGCATCAGTTGATCGTTGGCGCCATTGCCCACGCACAAAGTGTGTTGCACCCCGAGCTTCTTGATGAAATCCAGCTTGCTTTGTGCCTGGTCTCCTGGGGGGATGATCGCGACCTCGCAATTGATGTCTGATACCTGTTGGGTGACAAATCCGAAAGTGTCCGCCGTGATGACATGAATTTTGGCCCGGCCGGCCAGGGACCGGATCGCTTTCTTGACCCCCGGAATCAGGATCCCGTCGATGGCGATGGTCCCGTTGTAATCAAATACAAGATGATGGATCTCTTTTTTCTCCGCACCGGGGATGTCTAAACAAATCATCGGTATTTCCTTCTGTGTCATGATATCAGCCGGTAAATCATTAACCCCTCTTTTTTCCCCTTGATCTTGACCGGCGGTAGTTGTTCAGTGCTGTAATTTCCGGTGAGCAAATTATAAGTGGTCTGACTCATGATGATGTCTACCCCGTGGTCTTTTGTCAGTCCTTCCAGGCGGGATGCCGTGTTCACCGTGTCTCCCACCAGGGCATAGGACATCTTTTCAGGGCTGCCGATATTGCCGGCCAGAACGGCGCCGGAATGGATGCCGATACCATGGACCAGGGGCGGAAATCCCTGTTCCACGAGTGTCCGGTTCAAAGCTTCCAGACCGGCACGCATGGAAAGGGCGGCCTTTACCGCTTTTTCCGGATGGTCGTCCATGGCCACGGGAGTGCCGAACACAGCCTCGATTTCATCTCCCACATACTGGAGAACCAGCCCCTGGTGATCTGTGATGGCACGGGTCATCCGGGCAAAATATTGGTTCAGGATCTGGACGACCTGGCGGGGGTGGGTGCTCTCCACCATGCCGGTAAAGTTTCTCAAATCGCAAAACAGCAGGGTGGCCCGTTTCATCTCTCCTTCCAGCGATATATCCCCGGACAGGATGGCATCCCGGATTTCATTTCCCATATACCGGCCGAACGCTTCTTCCGCCCGCCGGCTTTCCCTGAGACTGTCAATCATCCGGTTCATTCCTTCCGCCACCTCGCCCAGTTCATCATTGGACAAAATGGGAACCCGGGTATCCAGATTACTGTCTTCCACCGATTGAATGGCCGTACGGATCTGTTCCAGGGGCACGGACACGGCTTTGGCCAGCAGGTAGGCCAGAATGCAGGCAATGGCAATGCAATCCAGGGAGATGAAAAGCAGTTCCCAGAAAAGGGAATTCATGATCCGGCTGCGAGTCACGGCATCGGCCATGTGGATTTGGTGAATGGCTGAAGAGATGGTCGTGCCCAGCACGGGCAGCGGGATGAATGCAATGCCCATGACTCCCAGTAAAAACCGCTTTTGGACACTGATGCGGAAGACATGTGTGATACGGTTCAATTTGCCGTCAGGAAAAAAATGGGGCAGTGATTCCCGCCAGACGTTTTCCAGGGCAAAAAACTGGACGATGCAGGTCACCCCGCCCCCAAGTATGGTAATACCAAAAAATTGCCGGAGGCACAGAACCAGATTCTCCATGGGAACATCAAATATGTGGGATGCAATGACCGGATCCAGAAATCCAAAGATAAATCCTGCCAGAATCCATACCCCGAAAGTGACGGCTGTCAACGTCAAAGGCAGCTGCATGGCCTCTCTCTGGTGGTACATTCGGACATGCGGCTCCAGGCTGGCAATATCTGTCCTGCCCTCTGCTATATCAAACAATTCCCGGCGAGATCCCTTCCTTAAAAGGATAAAAAACAGGAACAGTACCAGGCTGGCACCCACAAAAAACAGCACGCTGTATTCCCAGGGAAGCTGTCTTTCCGCAGTTACCCCGGGAAGAATATAATAAAAATAGACAAAGGTGGACACCGCCCCCGCCGTATTGATGAGCGGCATCAGCACGATTGGATTTTTAAGGCGGTGCCTGTTCAATGGGTACCATGTTCGTTATTGTTTATGTTTTTCAAGTGCTGAAATTCCGGGTTGTCGACAGTATGGATTCATTTTTTCTGCCATAGAAACGGTTGATGCCGTCAGGCGCTTCATCAATTCAGAACTTCTTAGCATTTTATCCGTCATACGGCAATTTGAAACTGACCTTGTACATTTCTGAAACCGGCCGTGAACGGACAGCCCTGTGCCGGGCACCCCAGGCCGGCCTTGATTTGCGCTTTGTGTCGGGGTAATGTTTAAACCTGAACAGTCAACTGATCGCGTATTGTCTGCTATGAATATGGCAGGGCAGGAATGCCAGTCATATTTCTGCGGAGTGATTTTGTGACGGAACCGGGTCTGAAAAAAGCCTCGGCCTATTGCAACGATAACGATGTATTTGAATGTTACGACCAGCTCCGGCAGCCTAACGGCCCGCCGGAGCTCTTTTCACTGCCCTGCATCCCGGTGTTTGAACACACCGGATCCGGGAAGAGAAAAAATCAGCCATTCTTGTGCGGGCCGCCCGAGCCGCAAATCCGGCATATTCAAGGACCAGCGGGACACGATCCGGCGTATTAAGATGAATAACGCCCATCACTTTCCGGAGCCGCATTTGATATGCTTGGGTATCAATTGTTTTTTACTTAGTTAATAAACCCGAACAGGCGGGGAATGAAAAGTGAAATGTCAGGGAGATAAGTGGTGACCAAGGCCACCGGCAGAGCAATGAATGCCATTAGGATGACGGCCGGCCCCACGGTCTCGTGAATCTCACATTCTCCGATACGGCAGGCCATATACAAGATAGGGGCGGTGGGCGGGCTGTTGGCCCCAATGACGACGCTGGTGGCGACGATGGATGCGAAATGGACCGGATGTACCCCTATTTTCATCATCAAGGGCAGTAACAGGGGGGAAATGATCACGGTGACACTGATATCATCCATGATCATTCCGGCTATGATTAAGAAAAAATTGACCGCCAGGAGCACCATCCAAGGTTCGTGAAATGTGAGCATCATGAAGCTGGTAATTTCCTGGGGGACGCGCAGTATGGTAAAAACCCGGCCGGCAACCAGAGAAAACAGCAAAATAATCAGCATGATACCCGTGGTTTCCGAAGCTGCTGAAACACTGGCGATAAACTGTTTGAACGAAAGGTCTCTGTAGATGAGAAAACCTATGATCAACGCGCTGAAAGCAGCAACCGCAGCCGCTTCCGTCGGCGTGAAAATTCCGCCGTAGATTCCTCCTAAAATGATAAACGGTAACATTAATGCCGGAATGGCTCGGGCACTCGATTTTTTAAATTCAGGGAGCTTTTTTTCTGAAAAAATATAATGGGTTTTTTCCGCAGGACGGTAACGTCCATAAAGAAACCGGTTGGCGACCGACAGACCAATGATTAAAAGAATCCCCGGCCCGATACTGGCGGCAAAGCAGGCGGCAACCGATTGCCTGGTGACCGCGGCGAATAAGATCATGGTGATGCTTGGCGGTATCAAAATACCCAATAGAGAGGAAATGCCGAGCAGTGCGGTTGAGTAACGTCTGGCATATCCGCGTTTTTCCATGGGGCGGATCATGACTTTTCCAATGGAGGCCACCGCGGCGCTGGCCGTGCCTGATATGGCACCGAAAATTGCCGAGGAAAGTATCAGTGCAACCCCTAATCCTCCCCGGACGCGTCCGATTATAGACTCGATGAAATCGATGAGCCGGTCGGCAAGACCGCCGCTCTGCATTAAATAACCGGTCAAAATAAAAAGCGGCAGTGCAATGAGTACGACCGAATTCATTGACCAGAAACCGGTTATCATCAGAGAAGCCATGTTGACATCGGCCAGGAGGCATAACACAACGGTCATGCCGGCAAAGGAAAATGCGATGGGCACACCGACAATCATGAGAACGATCAATGTGCCGATTCCAATTGCTGCTTCCATGAATTTTTTCCTTATTCAATCTGTCTATTCAAGATTTTTCCAGATCAATGTTTCCAGAGGAAAGAAGTCTATATGCTTCAAGGGCGGAACAGACAACTTCCCGGATGCAGAAAACCCCTATCAGAAGGCTTGCCAGTAATATGCTCACCTGGGAGACAATCCAGGGCACGTTGAGCACCGGCGACATCTGCGGCCGGCGAACTGCCCAGTCAACCAGGTCATAAGCCCATCGTATAAAAAATAAGACGATTGCCAGGTTTAGCATTGCAATCATTACACGGTGGGCGGCCATCTTTTTTTTGCCTTTGAACAAAAGTCCGAAAATCTCAACACGTAGGTGCGTGTTATGGTCCGAGGCGATGACAGCCCCCAGCATGTAAAGCCACATGGCCAGAATCAGTGTTAATTCAGATGCTTCTGCATATGATTGATTGAAGATGTATCTGGCTGCGACGTCAATGAGAATTAATCCCATGATTGACAGATTTAAAAAGATCGCGATATATTTCAGTAGAAATCTCAGTATGGAATGGATGCGTTTTAATACTTCCATCTCTGGCCTCCGGCAATATTTCAGGGCGCCTGATCTGAATGAGAAATCATCCCAAACGCCCTGTTAGCAGATCCGTCTCAATTCCGGGCAAGACGAATGATCAATTATTTCTACTGTTCGTTCACCTTCCTGCGAATAGCTGTCATGATTTCGGCACCTACATACTTTTCCATCTTCGGCCATACTTTCGCCCGAACCGTTTTCATGTTCGTTTCATATTCCTGGGGGGTCAGTGAGATAATCTCTATTCCAGTTTCTTCCGCTTTTCTGTGGTAGATCTCATCGGTCATTCTGGCGCTTTTAAACTGTTCTTCCATGATGATGCCGGCTGTGTCCCTGACAATCTGCTGATGTTCCGGGCTCAGCCGGTTCCAGGCATCCAGATTCATGTTCATCTGTCCTGTTATGAACTGATGCTTGGTAAAAACAAAGTAATCCAGTACATCCCTGAAATATTCATAATCCCAAAAGATGATATTGCCTGAATCCCCATCCACGACCCCGGTTTGAATGGCGGTGTAGAGTTCGCCCCAGTCAATGGTTGCCGTGTTGTACCCCAGTGCCTGCATGATTTCCATGTTGGGAAACGTGGGCTGGACGCGCACCTTAATCCTGGCTGCTGCCTCCGGTGTTGTGGCGTAGGCCTTTCTTGTTGCCACGCCGTTGAACCCTTCCGGCCATGTTCCCAGATATTTCAGACCCGCTTTTTCGAACAATGCTCCTAAGGTCAGGTTCAACCAGCCCCCGGTTTGAAACGCATCCAGTGCGTCTTCCCAGTCCTTGACCATGTATGGTGTGTACAGGACGGCCATGCGTTTATCATACGTGGCCAGGGGCCAGTGGAGCATCAGGTCGATATCTCCCATCAGCAGTTTGTCAAAGACTTCCTGCTGCCCGCCAAGTTCCCCGCCGTAAAATACATCCACCTTTATTTGACCTTCTGACCGGGTTTCGATCATGTTGGCCCAGTTTGTGACAGACTGGCCGGGAGGGGTCTCTTTGGAACCGACATCAACGGCCATCGTGAGTTTGGCCGGCCCTGCCAGTGCATGGGTAAAAGTGAAGGCGGCAGCAATGCTGACCATGGCGATAATCATTTTTTTGAATCCTGCTGATTTCATGACTTCCTCCTGAAACATCATCTGTATGGTTGTTGTGGCAGCTCATCTTCAGTCATTTCGTCTGGCTTGTCTGGTAGAGACTGAAAACCGATTGCCCGGGTCTATCAGGTGACACGGCTTAGCATTATGCGTTCAACGCCATCTGTTTCATTATTTTTTTTCTCCTGTTTTTCTGATTTGTTCAACGGTTTCTTTTATCGGCTGTGCCAGCGGGATGGGGGTATGGGTTTCAAGGATCTGCCGGACTTTTTCATTACATTTGTCTGCCAGATTTTTTTTCCCTGCAGCTTCCCAGCCGGCATAGCTTCCCCGGGCAAAGAGCTCCGGATACCAGCATGATTTGAAATGCTGGAATGTATGCCTTTCCTGCAGATAATTCCCTCCGGCCCCCACCTTCTGGATGACGCTGAGTGCCAACTGATCCGGTTCGGTAGAAATCCCGCCGGCAAATCGTTTGATAAACCCTGCCACCTCATCTCCCATTACCAGCATATCCGCGGAACAGATCATCCCCATGTCCATATACCCCACATCATGAATCACGTTCACCCCGGCAAGCCCCTGGGCCATCATTGTCAAGGCACTTTCGATGCCGGCCTGGGCATCCAGAACTTTGGAATTGGTTGTGCCGGCATATCCCCAGCTGGGCAGGCCGAAATGCCGGCCGATTTCCGCAAGGGCACCATGCAGCAGGCATCCTTCGGGAGACGACATTCCGCATAATCCGCTCTGCATGTCGAACATTCCAAAGTTGGCAGCCAGGAACATGGGTGCTCCCGGCTTGTAAAGCTGGACCAGTGTAACCGTCATCATGGCTTCGGCAAGCATCTGAACCAGGCTCCCTGAAAGGGTGACCGGCGAAGTGCCTCCCAGCTGACCGGCACCGCATGTAATCTGGGGGATTCCCCAGTCCGCCGACACATACATCTTGTCGATGATCTCTTCGGGGTAGGTCATTGGGGAGATGGGTTCAGGATAAGAAATAATAAACGGCCTTTTCTTTAGCCGTTCTTTTCCTCCTGCCACGGTGGCGGCCATTTCAAATACCGTTTCAACTCCCATCGGCGTATAACCGCAAAAAATGACGGGTTTGACAGTATTGTGGACCACTGTTTCAAATTCATATAAATCCGCAACATTTGAATCCACGTCCTGGGAAGAACCGAACGGCATGACAAAATCAATGTTGGGCAGTGCATCGGCCAGTTTCGCGCCAATGGATATATCTTCAACCCGTGTCGGATGAATGTCTCCTGTCAATGCGTTTCTGGTCCGCGGGCTGGCGGTTGAAGTGCCATAATAAACATGGTTGCCCCACAACTTCATGGAAGGCTCTCCAAGCCGGTTATATATCTGAATCCCCTTGGGTGCCGTGTTAAAGCAGTGTTGAACAACGGCCCGGGGGACATATACCAGATCATCAATCACGGTGGCTCCGGCACTTTCCAGCAATTGACAGGCCGTTTTTTTTGAAATTCTGAATCCGGTGCTTTCAACAATGGTATAGGCGGATTGAATGATTTCATCCAGCTGAGGGTCACTTAGGATCTTTAATCGTACCCCCTGTGAATGGATGATACCTGGTGTCATCATGGTGTTTACCTCAATGAATATCTTTTTTTCCGGCAAAGGGCCGGGCATCATCCCAGTACGGAAAAACTGCTTTCCTGATTGATTTCTCTGAGCCGGGAGTAAAACTTCATGTTTAGATCATGACCGGTTTTTTCAAGATGAAAGACCACCGGATCGTTGTCATGGTCCCTGCCGTTTTCACACTGTTCAATGAGATGGGCCATCATTTTTCCAACAACCGGGGCGTTTTTATATTGATTGCCTGAGGTGCCGACCGCCATATAAAATCCCGGCAGATCCGACTTGTCATAGATGGGAATCCAGTCGTCAGAAACATCATACAGGTCAACAACGCCCTGAATCCGGCTGGGAATCGGCATGGTCGGTATTCTCTGTGCCAGCCGCAGGGCCTGGGCCCTGGCCTGTTCGGTCAGGTTTCTGTTAAACTCATCTGGATTAGCAATCCACTCTTTGGGATCGCATTCCGGGTCCTCACTTCCGGTTAAAATATGATTGCCGACTTCAGGACGCCAGTAGGCACCGATATCGCTGTCAGAACTGGGACAGCCCGTCGATTCATAGTCAACCCCCTCTGGTGCCGGCAGATGGGCCACTTCATGGCGAAGCGCCCGGGTTTTGATTTTCATTGTTTTCTCTATGCCGGCCATCCGGTTGATGACAAACGAATGGGGCCCGGCTGCATTGACTACTACCCGTGCATGTATGACGGTGCCATCCTCCAGGGTTACCCCGGATACCCGGGTTCCATTTTTGATAATATCCATGACGGCTGCATTGAATTTAAACTGTGCGCCATGGGATTCGGCCGCAACCTGGACATTGTGAACCGACAGAACCGGATCAGAGATATATCCGCCTTCTTCGTAATAGATGGCGCCCTGCAGGGGGCGTTCATTGGGTGTGCCAAACTCAGGATCATCAGGACGGCGGGGGGGATGATAACTGGTGTCATCAAGCATGCCGCATTTTTCCTTAACCGCTTCAAATGTCAGATCTTCATAGGCGATGCCCAGTTCTGCCATCATGCGCTTGATTTTTCTGAGCTGATCATTGGCAGTGGATTTCATTACCATGACCCCGCGCTTGATCAGTTTTGCCAGACCGAGAGGGTCTTGAACACCGATGTATTCAGCCCAGTTTTCCCAGTATTTGTAACTTTCATATGCAGCAGCCGTTCCGTCAATTGTGGAATAGTGGACCCGGATGACCGCACATGTATTTGCTGTTGAGCCATGCCCTGATGCAGCCAGTTTGTCGATGGTTAATGTTTTCCAGCCTTTTTTGGACAGTTCGTATGCAATGCTGCATCCCATAATTCCAGCGCCGATAATAACGGCATCATATGTCTGGTTCATCATTTTTTTTCCGTCAAATGTGGATAGGTTGCTGATTTTTTTCAGCACAGTTCCAGCCGGTCATTGCTGAACTCTGATGCCGAAAATACGGTTTTTTAAAACAATAGAAGATATCAAATACCATGCCAGGCAAAATATTTAACATAACCATTTGAATTTTATATATAAGTTTGGATTAATGCGACAGAGCGTACAAAATAAAAAATCGGCGTTAATGTCCGAATATTTAATTTTTATAGGTAACTATTTGAATATAGTGAGGATATACGGAGCAGACGAAAATGTCCGAATCAGGTCGGTTTTATCCGATGATACATCATTTTCCGGTAGAGAGTTCTCGGGGTGATGTTCAGTTCCCGGGCGCTGTCGCCCCTCCGCCATTGATTTTTTCGTAATGTGTTCAGAATCACCTGTTTTTCTGTAAGATCCAGGATTGTTCTCAGATCCCCAGTAGAATATGATTCAGAAATCTCGGGCCGTCCGTTTGGTTTGCGGTCATGCATCAGGGCATTATCAAAGGGACCCAGGGTACCCATCACAAGATATCGCTGGATGATATTTTCCAGTTCTCTGATATTGCCGGGCCAGTTGTATTCATACATTGCCTGACGGATGCTGCCGGGGATGTTTTCTTCAGACCCGGGTCGCCTGTGTTTTTCAAGGAAGTGATCAATGAGGAGAGGGATGTCCTGCCTTCTTTCTCTTAACGGCGGCAACGTAATCGGAATGATATGAATGCGATAATAAAAATCCTTTCTCATTCTGCCCTGTTTGACCAGTTTTTCCAGATTTCTGTTTGTGGCGGCGATGATTCGGACGTTGGCATGTTGGTTTTTGTTTCCTCCGACCGGTGTATACCCATGACCATCCAGTACCCGAAGCAGTTTGACCTGGAATTCAAGACTGATGTCGCCCAGTTCATCCAGAAAAAGCGTGCCGCCTTCCGCCGCCGCCAGAAAGCCGCCCTTATCCCTGCCGGCTCCTGTAAACGCCCCCTTCTTATATCCGAAAAATTCACTTTCCAGCAGTTTTTCGGATATGGCTGCGCAGTTTACGATGATCAGAGAAGCTTTGCGCTGGTTGCCTGCATTGTGAATGGCTCTGGCTACGAGTTCTTTTCCGGTACCGGATTCACCGCAAATGATGACACTGGCATCGCTGGTGGCAGCTGTAGAAATATATTCATAAATTTTTTGCATTTCAGGGCTTTTACCGATAATGTCACCAAACCGGTATCTCTCCCGGCTGGCTGATTTGATAAAGGAGTGAAGCCTGAATTCTTCATGCTTGAATGTGGTAATATCCATCATGAAGCCCTCCATTAACAGAGGCGCACCCGCATCATCCAGCAGAATCTCTCCTTTTTCCCACACCCATTTATAATTTCCTGTGGCGGTGTTGATACGGTATACCAGCTCAAAGGGCCGGTTCTTCCTGATAGATTCGTCTATGGTTTTCCAGATATCCCTTCTGACATCCGGTTCAATCAGCTGGGAGTAAATCACTTTCCGATTGGCCAGGAAATGTTCCCTGTCATACCCAAGCAGGGCGGTTATGCCGTCACTGACAAACTCCGCAGTCCACTTTCCCTTGATCATCCGGTTCCTGTATACCATTCCCGGCAGATGATTCATCAGGGTTGCCAGACGTCTTTCTTTTTCAGCAAGTGTTTTTTCCGTTTCTTGATGCGTTGAAATATTGGAAACAATCCCCAGCAATAGTTTGCGTTCAGGCTTTTTGCCAGACGATGTCATCCTGCCGTTGAAAAACATCCTCAAGGGCCGGCCGGTTTTGTCTATGGACCTGAATTCCAAAGAAATCTGACTTAACTGCTGGTCAAAACATTTTTTCAACTCAGATTCGGTTTTGATCCTGTCTTCAGGATGGATGTGGTCAACAATGGCGCTGTGAGGGCTATGTGTGTCAGTAGGATATCCGAGCAAAAGATAGTAGGACTGACTGAGACTGGCTTTTGTTTTTCCGCCTTCCCAGCAAAACAAAGCGGTTTTTCCTGAAACCAGCGCTTTGTTAAGCAGGGATTCTCCGTTGTTCAGCGGTTCCATTTCTTTTTTAACATATGGGTCTAACAGACGAGGCATCATATCCTTAAAAAAAATTGGTACTGATTTGATCGATCCACCACTTCCGAACAGGTTCCGGTTTATTTGCCTGATTGTTAAATTAGCGGTTATTGTGAGCTTTTACAACGTAAAAAATCATGCTACGCTTGAGCGTAATTTTGGCAGCGGAAAACCGGTTTTTTTGAGGGAAGCCACATGCATTATCAGGCCGCCATCATTGTCATGGTCAAATATCCCCGGCCAGGGTCGGTCAAACCCGGCTCGGCCTTCAGATCGGCATGGAAAAAGCTACGGAACTGTATCGGGAATTTGTCCGGATCATGCTGAGAACCTGCCGGTCAACCGGTTTCGATGTGGTGATCAGCTGCCATCCGGATCATCCGATTTCCGATTTCCGAAAATGGCTTGGCACCGGATTTCAGTACATCGTGCAAAGGGGACCGGATCTGGGATATAAAATGCGGGATGCTTTTGAACAGGGCTTTGCCTCAGGATTTGACCGGCTCATTCTGACCGGCAGTGACCTGCCCCATCTGCCGAGTGCCGTGATTGAGGAGGCGGCACAAAAAACAGGGGTGTGTGATGTTGTGATCGGACCGGCCCTGGACGGGGGATACTACCTGGTGGCCATGAAAAAGGACCGGTTTTGTCCCCGCATGTTTGACGATATTCCCTGGAGCACGGCAGAGGTACTGGACACCACCCTGGAGAAACTGGCGGCTGATCAGCGCAGATCCTGCCTGCTGAGGCCGCTCAGGGACATTGACACCCTGGCGGACCTGCATGCCGTGTCAGCGGAAACCGGACTGATGTCTGCGGTATCGAACCAATGAAAACAGATAAGGCGGTCAATGAGGTGAGAATTTCTGTCATTGTACCGGTATTCAGGGAAGCGAAAACCATTAACAGATTCCTTGAGACGGTTCAGATGGTTTTTCCGGCACCGGCCCATGAAATCATCGTGGTGGACGGCAGCCCTGAAAGAGAGACCCTTGCAGCGATCCATCTGCCGCAGGTTCTGTCAGTCGGTTCCGGCAAAGGGCGGGCCAGCCAGATGAACCAGGGCGCTGCCATGGCCAAAGCAAAGATTCTCCTGTTTCTGCATGCCGATACCCGGCTGCCTTGGAATGCTGCGGATGTGGTCACCCATTTGTTCTTAAGAGATCCGGACCTGGTGGGCGGGGCGTTTTCTTTGGGGATCGACGATGACCGCCTCCCTTTGAAGATCATCGAGTGGTCGGCCAATCTTAGGTCCCGGATGACCCGGGTACCCTACGGCGATCAGAGCGTTTTTTTGAGAAAACCGTATTTTGACCGTTTGGGCGGATTCAGGGAGATCCCCATCATGGAGGACCTGGAACTGATGACCCGGATCAGAAAGCAGGGCGGCCGCATCCATATCCTGAAACAAAAATCAGTGACATCTTCCCGGCGGTGGAAAAAAGAAGGAATCGCGGCCTGTACCCTTCGTAACTGGCTGATCCGGCTGTTGTATCATCTGGGGGTTTCTGCGGACAGGCTGGCAGCTTTCTACAGATAAACGGCAGCGGCTGTACCTGGAAATACGGCCGGTGTATCTCTGGGGTCTGTTCCGTGGCAGGATAAACGGATGGTCATTGGATGACAATGGTTTTCATAAAGTCACTGTCTACTGATCATCAAAAACCACCCGGTTACGCCCGTTATCCTTTGCTTTGTATAATGCGGCATCGGCTGACGTAAGCATAGCATCCGCTGTCTTGTTTTTTTGCTGTTTGTTGCACCGATACTGATCGTAATGCCGACTTCACCGGATTTCGTTTTAATTTTATTCTGTGCTATTTCAGCCCGGACTCTCTCGAAAATATCCGTCTCAACCGATCCGGACGAATCGGGTACAATGATCAGGAATTCCTCTCCACCATACCTACCTATGAGATCGTAGGGGCGAAGAATATTCTGTATGGCTTTAACAAAACCACATAAGACATCGTCACCCACGTGGTGTCCATATGTATCATTGACATGCTTGAAATGATCAATGTCACACAGTCCGATGCTTAACGTTGATTGTTTCCTCTGAGCACGGGCCAATTCATTTTTCAGGTTCTCTATGATCGCCCGCCGGTTCGGGGCTCCGGTTAAAAAATCGTGTGTGGCTTTATGCGCCAGTTTCAAGTTTAATAATTTCAATTCCTCCTTGGCCTGCTTCTGCTCAGTAATATCGGTTAAAATGACCACAAGCTTTGATATCCCGCCCCTCAGGTTTTTGATGCACGATGCGCTTACAATGACGGAAATGCTGTTCCCTTGTTTCGTGTTCCGTCTGGTTTCAAACTGTACCTTATTCATAGAGTCATACAGCTCTTTCAATTTTTCAGAAGTTATCTTCTCTTGGTCATCCGGGACAAATGGAATTTGTTTGCCTCGTAATTCATCGATGGTCCATCCGAATAAATCGACAAAGGCCGGATTCAGATATTCCGGCGCCCCCTTGTTGTTATAAAGTACAATCGGATCTGGAGTCGCTATTAAAATGGCTTTCATGCGTTCTTCACTTTCCCTTAAAGCGTCCTCGGCTTTTTTTTGCTGGGTGATATCGGTAAGAACAGAGATTTTTTGATCCGTTAGAAAGGTGGATCTGAACTCAATATGTTTTGACTGGCCATTTTTACAGTTGATAATGAACTCGCGGCTCTTCTCTTGTTCCGATTGATTACTGTCATGGCCCCATGTTTCTGAGACCTTTTCCCGATATTTTTTGTCCGGATACGCTTTGTTAAACCAGACGGTTTTGGTGGGAATATCTTTCAGTGTATATCCTGTGATTTTGGTAAAATAGGGATTGACATACAGGTAGTTACCCTGGTTGTCAATCAATGTAATCCCATGAGGCGTACATTCAAGAATGGTTAAAAGCATTTCTTTTTCTTCCTGCCGGGCTTTTTCCATCTGCACCCGCTCGGTGATATCTCTCCAGATCGTATGAATGACCCGGTTGTCTTCCTGATTGGAAATGGCGGTTAAAAGGACTTCCACGGGGAAGATCGTTCCGTTTGCCCTGATGTGTTCCCATTCGAATCGGTGGCTGCCGTTTTTCAGGGCGATATCCATCATCTCCCTTGCTTTTGTATATGAGTCTCTGCCATCGGATTGAAAATCCGGGGATAATTTTGAAGGATGGGTCTTAAGAAGCCTGTGCTTATCATGATAGCCCAGCATATCCAACGCGGCCTGATTACAGTCGACGAACTGTTCATTCTTTAAAATTACAATCGCATCCTTAGATTTTTCAAAGAGAACACGATACGCATCGTTGTTGTTTTTTGCACCTCTGTTTTTTGCGCTGTTTCAGATCCGGATAGCCTTGGTTCCGAGGCTTTTTTGATCGATCCTTCACCCATCGCTACCTCCTCTTGGTCTAAACTTGCGAAATCAATAAAGGCACTCTTCGGGTTGAAATTCACGTTACACAAACCAACACAAAAAAGCAAGAACTGCACTTAAGAAGGAAAAACAAACTTCGACATTGATGGTGTCATTCAGCGGTTCGGGCTGTATACACTGCGTTTTCAGCCCTGCTGCCGGTAATCGGGTTGTCGAAACGGATGGTGTGGGCATGGACTTCCCGGAATACGGCTTTAAGCAGGCCTGTGAACGCCTTTTCAGGGGGATCATCCGACCACAGGGCAAATACCCCGCCCGGGGTCAAATGTCCGGCCAGTTCCGTCAAGCCTCGGGGGTATAAAGCCGGGCGTGGTCCGGTGCAGGAGCCGGTTGGGGGTGTGGTCGATGTCCAGAAGGATGATGTCCTGTTTTTTTCCGGGGAAGTCCGGATCAAATCCCTGGTCCGCATTCCGGGTCCGAGCAAAAAAATCGTCATGGACCATCCGACATCGGGGATCGGAGCACAGCAGGTTTCCCAGGGGAACCAGGTGGGCTTTGTGCCAAAGAAGCACCGGTGCCAGATACTCCACCACCACTAGAGAGGTGGTCCTGGAATCCGCTAAAGCGGCAGCAGCGGTATGGCCCAGCCCCAGGCCTCCCACCACCACGGCCAGATCATTTTTGGTCGCCATGGCCAAGCTGAGTTCCACCATTTTAGTTTCTGCTTCATGAAACAGGCTGGACATCAGAAAATGATCCCCCAGCTTTACTTCGTATATCTCTTTCCCGTTCAGCTGAAGCAGGCGCCGCCGCCTCAGGCTCAATTCTCCCAGGCGGGTCTGCTGACAATCCAGTTCTTCAAACAAGGGATTCATATATCTCCAATAAGGGCAATAAGGGTTATGGGCCGGTCAAGGCCGTTTGCTCCGGGGGCCGGCAGGGAATGATGAAAGAACCATTGGGTTGGCCATCGTTTTAATATGACGTTCCGGTAGTGTCCCTCGTTTCGGTTTCGCGTGTGAAACTGTTCTCATTGTTTAGACTGAAGCCCTGCCGGAAGGATGAATCAGTTCTGCCGGTTCCACGGCCCTGTCCAACAGTGCCCGGGCAGATTTCAAGCCATCAATGTCTTCCTGGATTCCCACATGTCCGGCCGGATCAAAGACACCGGCACCATGCCTGCTGGCCAGGGCGGAAGCGCCCAGTGGGCTGACGCAGGAATGGATGGCGGCCGGGATCATGTCCAGGGTGACAAACGCCTGAATATGGGACAGGTGGATGGTTTCGATGTCAAGGCCTTTTTCCTGTGCCAGGGTCATGATGTGATACAAAAAGGTATCCAGGTTCCCTGCTTTGACAGGACTGCCCGAAATTCCCACAATGCGCATGGCCGTTCCTCCTTGTTTCTAAGCGTGTTACTGCTGATGATCTCGGCTTGACCGAAACCATAGCACAGCCGGCACGGGATGGAAAACCCCAATTATGTGCCGTCGGAAAATGACCCCTTGATCTGATGCCCAATGTGTTCTATTAAGCAGAGTGAACCCCTTGAACCAATAGAATGATACAGGAAAGCATATGACCGATTTATTCGACACCACACAGATCAACGGCATGACACTGGCCAACCGTTTTGTCCGGTCCGCCACCTGGGAAGGAATGGCTGCCGATGACGGCGCCGTGACCCCCCGGCTGACAGAAACGGTGACCGAACTGGCCAGAGGCGGGGTGGGCCTGATCATTTCCGGCCATGCCTATGTGGTCCCCGAAGGCCAGGCCGGCCCAAAGCAGATGGGGATATACAAAGACGACCTGATTCCGGGCCTGAGATCCATGACCGATGCCGTGCACCAGGCCGGCGGAAAAATGGTGGCCCAGCTGGCCCATGCCGGCACGTTTGCCGCCGAAACCCTGACCCGGACCTCGCCCCGGGCCGTGTCCGCATTTGACGGGCTGTCAAAAACGTCCCGGCAAGAACTCACCCCCGAAGATATCTCACACCTGGTGACGGCCTATGTGCAGGCTGCGGAACGGGCAAAGGCAGCCGGATTTGACGGGGTTCAGGTTCATGCAGCCCATGGGTATCTGTTCAGCCAGTTTCTGTCTCCTGCCTACAACCGGCGGCATGATGCCTATGGCGGTCCGGTGGATAACCGCAGCCGTGCCCTGTGTGAGGCTGTGGCAGCTATCCGGAAGGCACTAGGGCCGGATTTTCCCGTGCTGGTGAAAATCAACGCCTGGGATGATGTGGAAAACGGGCTTATGCTGGAAGATTCCGTCAGGACGGGCCAGCTGCTTGCGGCGGCCGGTATCGATGCCGTGGAGGTGTCCGGCGGTTTTCTGACCAGCAAAATCCTTTCCCCCAGCCGGCTGGGCATCAACAGCCCGGAAAAGGAAGCCTGCTTTCAGGACGGGGCAGCGGCATTTAAACAGGCCCTGGACATTCCCGTGATTCTGGTGGGCGGGATCCGGTCTCTTGAAAAAGTCCGGGAACTGGTCGCCGAAGGGGTGGCCGATTATTTTTCTCTATGCCGGCCTCTGATCCGGGAACCCGGCCTGATCAACCGGTGGCGCAGCGGGGATACCCGGCCGGCCCTGTGCCGTTCGGACAACCTGTGCTTCCGCCCGGCCTTCAAGGGGGAAGGCGTCTATTGTGTGACCGAACAGCGGGAACGGTCTGCATGACCCCCATGCCCGTCCCGGCAAATCATATCCGGTTCCGGCGGTCCTCAGGAATCTTCCTGCCAGTGGCCTGCGGAGATACCCATCCCGGGACAACGGTTTTAAAGGGGGCGGCATGCAGGTGGATCTGAACAAGCTGAAAACCTTCTATACCCTGGCCAAAACGGAAAGCTACACCGGGTGTGCCCAGCGCCTGCACCAGCCCTGTCCAGAAGGTTATTCATTGCACTGATTTTGGCAGGCAGCGTTTTTTGTCTGGAATGTCAAGAAAGGTTCGGTGCCCGGATCCATGATCAAAAAAGAAAAACCCTGTTGCGCTCGATGGAACGAACAGATAAAATGATTATGCCTGAATCTGCCGGAGGGCTGAATCGTAGCAGCACAGCAAGGAGACGATGCCATGGATCGACGAGATTTTTTGAAAAAACCATCACCAGCGGGATCGCGGCCGGGTCCATGCTGGTGTTCCCGGAAATGGACCGGCTCTTGGCCGCCTCCCTGGCAGAGGGGGGTCCTGCCTGGGACCTGGTGGCGGTCCGGGGCGGGGAACCGGACCAGATGTTTGACAATGCCATCGCCGCCATGGGCGGGATCCAGATGTTTGTTCCCAGGGGTAGCAACGTCCTTGTCAAGCCGAACATCGGCTGGGACGTACCCCCGGAACGGGCCGGGAACACCCATCCGGCACTGGTAAAGCGGATTGTGGAACACTGTCTGTCCGCCGGGGCAAAAAACGTCACCGTGTTTGACCATACCTGCGACAACTGGACCCGGACCTACCGGAACAGCGGCATTGAAAAAGCGGTGAAAGATGCCGGTGGCAGAATTATTTCCGGTGACAGCAAAGGGTATTTTCAGCAGGTGGACGTGCCCATGGGAAAACGACTTACCCGTGCCAGGGTGCACGAGGCCCTTCTGGAGGCGGATGTGTTCATCAATGTTCCGGTGTTGAAACACCACAGCTCCTCCATGGTCACCATCGGCATGAAAAACCTGATGGGGGTGGTGTGGGACCGGTGGTACTGGCACCGGAACGATCTTCATCAGTGCATTGCGGATTTTGCCTCTTTCCGGCCCCCGGATCTCACGGTGGTGGATGCCTACAATGTCATGATGCGCAACGGCCCCCGGGGGGTATCGGTCAATGATGTGGTATCCATGAAGGCCCAGGTGATCTCCACCGACTTTGTGGCCGCGGATGCAGCGGCCGCCAGACTGTTCGGCACCGAACCGGCCGACATCCGGCACATCCAGATTGCCTCGGGCATGAACTTGGGGCAGATGAACCTGGCGGATCTGTCTATCAACCGGATCCGGCTTTGATTGGCCCGGACTTCTAACGATCAGATTCTCACAGAATCAGACCCTGAATAGATGAGGATCCGACATCTCAAACAGCTGCGGATATTTTTCGCCCTGGTGTTCTTTCTCCCGGCCCTTTTTTTGTTCCTGGATTTCAGGGATTCGGGGTTCCGGGCCATTGCCGGCGAGGTGCTGTTTCTTCAGTTTGTCCCGTCGCTGCTTCAATTTATGGACAGTGCCGCCATCGGAGCGGCAGGATTCATCCTGGTTTTGATCCTCACCCTGGTGTTCGGCCGGGTCTACTGCTCGTTTGTATGTCCACTGGGAATATACCAGGATCTGATCAGCCGACTGGCCCGGAAAAGGATTTCATGGCCGGGGAAAAAAAGGAAACGATACCGGTCCTCTTATTCCCGGCCCCATTATTTCCTCTGGTATGCCGTCCTCATCCTGACGGTGCTGTTTTTTTGGCGGGCAGCGGGCTTGTGCTCAACTTGCTGGATCCCTTCAGCAGTTTCGGCCGGATCGTGTCAGCGCTGTTCCGTCCCCTGGTGTTGGGGGCAAACAACCTGGGGGCCTTGGTGCTGGAGCAGCTGGGAAACCATTCCCTTTACCGGGTTCGGTTGCCGGTATTCGTCCCGGTTTCCACGGGGATTGCCCTGGTAACGCTGATGGCGGTGGGATGGTTGAGTGCCCGCCACGGTCGTCTTTACTGCAACACCCTGTGTCCGGTAGGGGCACTGCTGGGGCTGTTTTCAAAAGTTTCGATGTTTCGGATCCGCATTTCACCGGATGACTGCGGCAGCTGCCGTCAGTGTCAGAGAGACTGCAAGGCCGGATGCATTAATCTTGAGGAAAAGACCGTGGATGTCAGCCGCTGCGTGGTCTGCTTCAACTGCCTGGCGGCCTGTCCGGGGCAGGACATTACCCTCAGGAATCACTGGCGGCTGCAGGTCCGGCAAAACCTGCCGGCATCCGGGCGCAGGGGGTTCCTGCGCTGCCTGGCCGCAGCAGGCCTGGGGATGGGTTCAGGCCGGTTGGATGCCGGCCTGCTCAATCCAGCCGATCCAGTGATCCGGTCCCGGCCCACCACTATTCCGGAAACAAGAACCGGCCCGATTTCACCTCCGGGATCGGGCAGTGTGGCGCGGTTTTCATCCCTGTGCACGGCCTGCCACCTCTGCGTTTCCGTGTGTCCCTCCCGGATTCTGGTCCCGGCGTTTCTCGATTACGGCCCCTCGGGCATGCTGCAGCCGAAAATGGCCTTTGGATCCGGGCACTGCAACTATGACTGTACCGCCTGTCTGGAGGTTTGTCCCACCGGCGCATCCTGCCTCTTTCAAGGGAAAAGAAGCAGCAGGCCCAGGTCGGTGTGGCCAGATTCATTAAAGAAAATTGTGTGGTCCATATGGACCACACCAATTGCGGGGCCTGTTCCGAGCATTGTCCCACCAAGGCGGTGGCCATGGTTCATTACCTGACGCTGCCGGACCGCAACCTGTTGATCCCGAAAGTGACTCCGGATATCTGCGTCGGGTGCGGGGGATGCGAATACGCCTGCCCCACCAAACCCTACAAAGCCATCTACGTGGATGGGAACTCTGTGCATAAAACCGCTGAAAAATCCGTGGAAAAGGCCTTGGACCCGCTGATGCCGCAGATCGATACCAGCGAAGGATTTCCTTTTTGACCTTTTCTGATTCAATGGGTTCTGCCTGACAGGTTCGTGCTGTCGGATAAGTGACCGGCTCAGGGCTGAAGGGGGGGGGATGCCGAAACCGGTCCGGTTGCCGGGGTTCTTTTGTTCGGCAAGCCAGATCAGATCAGGGAAATGACCCGGGGGCACAATGCATTGACGGTATCTTTGTCATGGGAGATGAACAACAGGCTTAAGTTCAGCTCGTTCTGCATTTTTCTGAGCAGGCGGATGAGTGCCACCTGCTGGGGCAGATCCAGGCTCACCAGGGCTTCGTCGCAGATTAGAAGTGCCGGGGATACGGACAGGGCCCGGGCCATGGCCACCCGCTGACACTGGCCACCGCTCAGCCGCCCGGGTCTGTGGCGTGCCAGGGTTGGTGAAAGCGCCATCATCTCCATGAGTTCATACGCTCTGGTGCGGCGATATGCCGCATTTCCCATGTCAAAGGCAGCCATGGGTTCCATGATGGATGTCAGAACGGACAGGTAGGGGTTGAGAAATCTCTCGGGATCCTGCCAGATGATCTGTACCCGGGAGAAATAGCGCCGGCTGACTCGTCCCCGGGGATCGGTCACGGGATTTCCCTGGAACAGGACCTGGCCGCTGTCCGGCTTTTCGATTCCCAGAATGAGGCGGGCGAGGGTGGTCTTGCCGCTGCCGCTGGGGCCTGTCAGCCCCAAGGCTTCGCCGGGGACAAGCGTCAGGCTGATGCGATCCAGGACCGGGGGGGTGTTTTTCCCGGAAGGGCCATAGGACTTGGTGACCTGATGCAGTTCGAGCAGCGGCATGGTCATGATTCCAGAAACGCCATGGCCCGGACCAGTTCCCGGGTGTGGGGATGGTCCGGACGGGTGAACAGCTGTTTGACCGGTCCGGATTCCACCTGCCGTCCCCGGTGGAACACCGCCATGGCATCCGCAGTCCTGGAAAGAATACGCAGGTCATGGGTGATGATGAGGACGGCGGTTCCGGTTTTCCGGGCCAGCCGGGTCAGCAGCATCAGAAGGTGATCCCGGTTTGCTTCATCCTGTCCGGCTGTGGGTTCGTCGGCAATCAGAATCCGGGGGGCCAGGGCAAACGCCAGAGCCATGAGCACCCGCTGCCGCTGCCCCCCGCTGAGCTGGAACGGATACCGGTCAAACAGAGAGGACTCCAGCCCCACCTGTGCCATGGCATGCAGCGCCTTTTGTCTGGCGGTATTCCGGGAACACCCCGGGCGGGCGGTCAGGGCGTCCTGGATCTGGATACCTGCGCGTACCCCCGGATCCAGGGCGCTGCCGGGGCTCTGGAACAGCAGCAGGATATCCTTTCCCCGGGTAAAGGCAGGAGAACCGGTTTGAGGATGAAAGGCCGGGTGCCCGGCAAAACAGAGATTTCCCCGGCCAATGGTCAGCGGGGGCGGCAGCAGTCCGGCAATGGCACAGGCCGTAAGCGTTTTTCCGGACCCGCTCTCACCGGCGATCCCCAGGATTTTTCCCGGGGCCAGTGTAAAACAGATGTTTTCCACAAGGGGGACAAAGCCGTTTCGCCCGGGGAACCCGATGGCTAAACCGTGGACAGACAGAACGGGGTTTCCTGGTGTAAGGGTCATGATTCCTCCCGGTTGACCCCGGTTCCCATCAGGTTCAGTGCCGCTACCGTCAAAGTGATAGCCAGGCCGGGGGCCAGCATGAGCCAGGGCGCCTGGGTCATGTATATGCCCGCTTCCTGGAGCATCCGGCCCCATTCAGGCGCGGGTGGAGCCGGGCCCAGGCCCAGGTAGGTCAGGCCGGAAAAGGCCAGGATGATCCGTCCGGTTCTGAGGGCAGCCGCAGCCAGGACGGGACCCTGGAGCTGGGGCAAAAGATAGTGGGTCAACAGCCGGTTTTTTTCAGCCCGGCCGTCTGCCCGGCTAGGACAAAGTCCTTTTCTCCGGCCGTGAGGATCAACCCCCGGATCAGCCGGGCCCACCAGGGCCAGTTGGCCAGGGCCAGACCGATGATCAAATTTTGAAAGCTTCCCCCCAGCAGACCGCTGATCACCATGGCCAGAATCAGGCCGGGCAGGGCCAGCCCCATATCGATGATTCCGGTAAAAAAGCCCGGCCCCATTTTCGGGTCAGGGCCGCACACCCCCCCATGACCGCCCCCAGAGCCAGGGCCAGGCCGGAAGCGGCCATGGCCCCGGACAACGAGATGCGGGCACCGGCAAGTATCCGGGAAAACACACACCGTCCCAGCTGGTCCGTGCCCAGGGGCCAGGCAGGGGCGGGTGGCAGCAGCCGCCGGGACAGATCGGTCGCCAGCGGGTCATGGGGGGCCAGCCAGGGAGAGAACATGCCTGCCGCAGCAATCAGGGTGAAGAGAATACACCCGGCGGTGAGGCGGTTGAGGGGAAGGGCGGCATTTTCACGGGGCGTACCTCACCAGGGGGTCCAGCTTCTGGTGGGCCGCATCCGCCAGAAGGTTGACTACGACAAAGATCAGGGAAAACATCAGGATCAGGGCCTGGGCTAGGGGGATGTCCCGTGCCAGGACCGCATCCACGGTCAGGCGGCCGATGCCGGGCCAGGCAAACACCGATTCCACGATCACGGCCCCGCCGGACAGCTGCCCCAGAGATATTCCCCACAGGGTCACCATGGGGACCAGGGCCGCCGGCAGCAGGTGCCGGAAAAAGATTCTCCCTGTTCCCAGGCCTTTGGCTCTGGCAAACCGGATATGGTCCAGGGTCATGATCCGCACCAGAGCCGCCCGTAGCACACTGGCCTGGAGCATGGCCACTCCCGCCGCCAGGGTGAGGGCCGGCAGGACCAGGTGGGCGGCCGTGCCGCGCCCCGTGGTGGGAAACCATCCCAGTTTCAGGGAAAGGCCGTACATGAGTAGGATGCCCAGCCAGAAACCGGGCATGGCCGTGAGGAGGATGGTGACGATCTCGATGAGGTGATCCGGGAACCGGTGCCTGAAAAATGCGGCACAGACACCGCAGAGCAGGGAGATCCCCACGGCCAGCGCAAACGCGGCACCGGCCAGCTCCAGTGTGGCCGGGATTCGTTCGGCAATGACGTCAACCACGGGCCGGCCGTTCTGCCAGCTGATTCCCAGATCACCTGTCAGGATTCCGCCTGTCCAGGCAAGGTACCGGACCGGCCAGGGATCGTCCAGTCCCAGCTCCTGGCGCAGGGCCTCAATCCGGGCCGGGTCCGGGGTCTCGCTGGCCTGTCGCAGGAGGATTTCCGCCGGATCTCCCGGGGAAAAAGCAAACAGGGCAAAGGTGCCCAGGCTGATGCCCCACAGCACAAAAGCGGCATAGGTAATTTTTTTCACCGTGATTTTCAGCATGGACCAGGTTCCAGCGACTTTGATCCGGGCGGATGCCAGCCTGCCATCACCAGATGGGTGGTGCCCTGAACACAGACCCGCCCCCGGTTCAGGCAGGGGTAAAGCGCCTGGTGGATGGCGGGCGCCAGGTCCCTGGCCGGGATCCTGAACATGGAAAAATAGGCGTGAAAAAAAGAGGTTGCAGCCGCTTCATCCACCTCCAGGGTCACCGGGATGGACAGCCGGGATATCCGGGGGGATTTGCCGGCAGCGGACAGGTATCCGGCGGCACAGACATGGTGAAATCCACTGCTCGGGCAAGGGGCCGGCATGACCTGGTCCCAGATTTGCCGGCGCAGCGGAAAGGTTTCCCGGCCGTCCCCCATGATCAGGACGCAGGCCTCTGTGGCCAGGGTTTCCAGGTGAAGGATGCCGTCAGGGGAGCAGGCCTCAGGAAAAAAAGCGGCAATGGCGACGTCATGGACCGGCATGTCCGGCAGGGCCTGCCAGTCCCCGGTCAGGGCACAAACTGCCGAATCCCCTGGAGGTACCGGCCGGTTTGCCAGTTTCTGTTTCACCATCCTGATCATCTCTCTGGACCGGTCCAGGGCCGTCACCTGGATGTGATGATCTGTCAGGGCCATTGTCAGGGAACCGGGGCCGCATCCGATATCCAGGACCCTGACGCCTTTCATGATCAGTTTGTCCTGTATCAGCCGGCGGACCAAGGCGGTGGCGGTGGCCGTGGTCAACCCGGTCATTTGGCTCCAGATGCCGGCGACCCGGTCATAAAACACCTGCCACTGTTCCGGGGTCTGTGTCTGAGTCTGCCTGAGAAAAGACCGGTTCAGATGCTGTTTCCAGCGGATTTCCCAAAAGGCCATGCGCCGGTTGTCTTTTTGACGGGGCGGGGTCATTTCACGATCCTGGCCCGGGTCAGGCCGGGCCTGAAGTTGTGGTCCAGGAAAAAATTGTCAATCCTGGAGGTATGAGCATAATAACTGATATCATGATACAGGGGCAGCAGGGGAAGATCCCTGGTAAAGATCTCTGACAGCTGGCGGTAAAGTGTTTTGCGTTGACTCAAATCCGGTTCATGGCGGGCCCGGCGGACCAGATCATTTGTATCCGGGGGCCCGCAGCCATAACAGCGTGGACTGTCCGTGGCCATGTAATAGGCAAAGAAAAAATCAGGGTCCCCGGTCATCAGGGTGTTGGGCTGCAGTGCCACATGAAAATTCCCCTGCCGCATATCCTGATAATAGGCACCGGGTTCCCGCAGCACGATCCGGGATCGGAAACCATGAGCTTCCAGTTTGGCCTGGATGAACTGGGCCATGTCCAGGTAGGGCCACCGCTGGACCGTGCCGGCATGGATCAGGATCGTCAGCGGGTCCGGCACCGGACCCGGAGCCGAAGCCCGGGACGGGCGGGGGGGCAGCAGGTGGAAAGCCCAGTCAACGGCCAGCGGTGTATAGGGGTCCCTGGCCGGCCGGGCCGCCCCCGGCACCAGGGCCGCAATCATGCCGGGCAGGTCCATCTGTTCCGCCAGCCAGTGGCGGGATCCGGCCTGATGGAAAGGGGGGATGCGGCAGTTGAAAATCAGGTAATGGGTGGTGGCCACTTCCACCTGTTTCAACACGATGTCCTCTTTTCCCCGGAGCAGGTCTGCCTGCTGGGGCAGGATAGCCCCTACATCGGCTACGGCATCAATTTCCCCGGACATCAATGCCATGACACGGGTCTGGGCGTCCAGCAGGGTCCGGAAGATCACCCGGTTCACATGGGGGGGGGCTCCCCAGTACCCGGGAAAGACATTCAATACAATCCGGTCCCCGGCCCGGATCGTTTCCGGGTAAAAAGGGCCGGTGGCGATCAATTCAATGATCCGCCCGTTTTCATCAAATCCTTTCGGATGGAGAACAGGGCTGGAATAGTAGGAAACGGCATTGGGAAAAGCGGGAAAAGGTTTGGAAAAATGAAACCGCAGTTCCAGGGGCCCGGATGCCTCCAGTGTTTCCAGGTTCCGGTACACGCCGGCCGGATCATACCGGGGGTTGCGGGCAATTCGGAGAATGGCGGTTTTCGCATGACCGGCCGTCAGTTTTGTGCCGTCATGAAACATGACATCCTTTCGGAGCCGGAACACCCAGGTGCGGCAGTCATCCAGACTGTGCCAGGATTCCGCCAGCCAGGGCCGGGCCGTGAGATGGGAGTCCAGGTAGGTCAGGCCTTCCCAGGTGTGGGTGGAGCCGTGCAGAAAAGCCCTGCTGTCCGGACCGTCGAAAAAATCCCGCCCCACCCCGATGGTCAGGGCGGGACCGGGATCTGCGGTCGCGGCCAGGCTGATGAATAGGCCTACGGCCATGACCAGGCAGGCCGCTGGCAGAAACCGCAGATTTCTGCGGATTTGCAGGGTCATCCTTGTCACGAATCCGGTCCGTGCCTTCTGTTGTCCGGAAAATGACATATCAGAAAGCATACCGGAAAGCGGTCATGCATTCAAAGTAACGTCCCGGGTTCACATACACGATTTCCGTGGCATATTCCTTGTCCAGCAGGTTGACGCCGGAAAGGGCGGTGTACAGGGTGATTTTCGGGGTCAGTTGCCAGTCCCGCCAGATTTTGGCATCGATGGTTTCATAGGATTCCATGTGAAAATAGGGCAGGTCTTCATTGTTGTCATCATAGTACCGGCTGTCGGAAAACCGGAACAGGATCTCCCCGTTGACCAGATCGGGCCGGATATACCGCAGGCCCAGGCTCCCCCAGTAATCCGGGGAGTTCCTCAGCTGATTGCCTTCGTTGGCCGGATTCACCTGGTCTTCGGTGATCCGGGAGTGGTTCAGGGTCAGGGAACCGGTAAAGGAGAGGTGTTCGGTAAGGGGCTGCTTCAACAACAGTTCAAGTCCATAGATTTCGGCCTCCCCCATGTTCCGGGTTCTGATCAGGGTGGTTTTGGGCAGGGTGGGGTGGGGTCATAGGTATAGGCCATGATGTCCTTGATGATGCCGTAATATCCGGTGATGGTCAGCAGCGTCCGGGTGGCCCCGAAGGTGAGATCGGTTCCGAGGTCCGCCATCCAGGTTTTTTCCGGATCCAGGTTGGGATTGGCTTCCCGGTGGGAAGACCCGGTGTTGAGGTTCTGGAAAAACCATTTCGGGTTGCCGGGCCAGTAAGCCGTGCCGATGGAGCTGCGCAAGGACACGGTGTCATTGACGTTGTATTTGACTCCGCCCCGGTAGGTGATATGATCTTTCTTCACATCGGCCGGCGTGGGGTTGCTGGATCCGGAATCATATATGTCCGAATATTCCCATTCATCATATCGAACCCCCGCCAGCAGGCTCAGCCGGTCATCCATCAGAAAGGTCTGGTTCTGAAGATACAGCCCGGTCATATCAGTGGTCAGTTCATAGCGGTATGTTTGGGTCCCCGTGGCGGAATATCTGTACATGTCCTCTTCTTCCCGGGCCAGGTGAATACCGGCGGTCAGCACATTGTGCCGGCCCAGATAAAAGTCTCCCTGGATTTCCAGGGGGATTCGAACCCGATTCCAGTCCCGGGTGCCGGTGATGGTGCTGTCCACCACCACTTTGCCCCCCACCAGACTGGCCCCGCCATTGTACCGGGAAGGAATGCTCTGATACTGGTACCCGGTGGTGGCGGTCAATTTGCCCCAGTCTCCTAAAGGATGGGTGAAATTGAGACTGGACACCAGGGTGTCGCCATGGTCGTTTTCAATGGCGTTGGGCTGGCCCCCGGAAAGATAGCGGTCCATGTAGTTGAGAGACAGGGTCAAGGTGGAGCCCTGTTTGTTGTCCCACCCCATTTTCCCGGTGAGCCAGTTGTATTTGTAATCATTGTCTTCCACGGACGCGGTCCTGACATACTGGGGTTTTCCCAGGCCGTGCAGAAGGACCATGCCGTTGATGGGTTTCATCTGGTAGCCGTCGGAAAAATCTCCGCTGTAGGAAAACCGGTAGTGAAAATTGCCAGTAGCATTCCCCAGGGACAGGCTGGGCCGGATGGTGTTGTTGGAACCATAGGACACACCGGCCCGGATCCCCTCTCCGGGGGTTGCCTTCCGGGTGAGGATGTTGACGGCCCCGCCCGCGGCACTGGCACCATACAGGGCCGATGAAGGGCCTAACACCACGTCCACTTTTTCAATGTCGTTGGGATGGATGGCCGGGGATAAAAATGCATGGACCGGCATGCCGTCAATCAGATAGACGCTGCGCTGGAGAAAATGGCCTGTTCCCCGCAGGTGCACCCAGGGGGGCCCCCATGGAAAGTACTGGGCCACATGGACCCCGGGGACGTCACGGATGAATCTCCGAAGTTGTTCATGTAATGGGAGGGTTGAAAATCGATATCTTCCCGGTCCACGGTAAACATGGTGGCAGGGGACAGGGCCGCATCCACATCGGTTTTGGTGGCGGTGACCTTTATGTCCGCCATCTTGACCGGTCCGGGACCGGATTCCCCGGCCATGGCTGTTCCATACCCGAAAACAACCAGCATCCCGATCAGGATGACCGAAAGGATTGTTTTCAGCACCACTGCTTTGTTGTATGTCATTCTTATCTCCTTTCAGTAATTGATGGCATTTGTCCCAATAAAAAAAAGGCCATGAAACCCCGGTCCTGAATATCAGGACTTGGGCCTTCATGGCCTTTTTGAGATCGATGCCTTGTGTTGTTTTTTACTTCAGGATGGCTCCGGCCATCCGGTTTCATGCCGGTATATTACAGGAAACCGGCAAAGTCAACCGAATTTTAAGGCAATCAGGGAATGAAGAAATTCCCCATCGTGAAGATAGATGTTGACAAATCAAAGTCCCTTGATAAAATAACTAATGTTATAAAATATAATCTTTTTCATTTCATGGTGGTGACAGTCATGGATAACACGTTTGAAGGCGCAGGGGTCAAAAAAGAAAAACTGTCTGATCAGGTGACCGCGATAATTAAGCAGGCCATCCGCGATGGGAAGTTTAGGCCCGGGGACCGCCTGCCGGCGGAAACCCAGATGGTGGAACAATTAAATGTCAGCAAGGTGACCCTGCGGGAATCCCTTCATGAACTGGCAGCGGAAGGTCTGATAGAAAAACGGCGGGGCATTTATGGCGGCAGTTTTGTGGCCCGGCCCGGCCCGGAAAAAGTGGAACAGGTTTTGAACAATTTTCACCAGTTCAGCGGACTGGGGCCAGAGGAACTGGTGGAATTCCGCAAGATCCTGGAGTCGGAACTCGTGGCCATTGCTGTGGAACGGCGAACCCGGGCCGATCTGGATGCCATGAAAGAAAATATTCTGGCGGTGGAGGCTGCGATTGACAGGGGGAAACCGGATCAGGCCATGGGGATTCATTTTCACTGTCTGATTGCCGAAGCCTGCCACAACCGGTGGATTTCGGTGATCATGGGTGCTCTGGTCAAGGTGTTTCTGGATGTGCTGTCAAAGGTCCCCATGACCCTGGCGGACGTCAGAGGTGATCTGGAATACAACAAGCAGTTTTACCGGTTCATGTGCCAGGGTAAGAAAGAGGAAGCCAGACAGTTAATGAAAACCCATTTTGATACCCTGGCAGAAATTATCGAGCGCGGGAAAATGCAGGACATTCCCAATATTCATGATTCCGTGGATGATTAGTGAAATCGGCGGAGATCTGCCGGTTTTTTATCAATTGTTCAGTAACGCAAGGAGGAAAAAAATGGAAAAGAAAATGATGGCCGGGAACATGGGGATCTCCAAAACAGGGATATGTATGGTCATGGGATTTCTTCTGGCATTGATGCTGGCCGGTTCGGCAGCGGCGGCACAAAATGAGATTAAATTTGCGTATCTGGGAAAACCCGATCCCCATAAAGCCGCCTACACCACCGGGGTGGTGAATTTCGCCCATCTGATGGAAAGGGGCAGCGGCGGACGGATTTCGGTGAAAATTTTTCCTTCGGGCACCCTGGGCAAGGAAGGGGACATTCTCCAGGCACTCAGAAGCAATGCGATTCAGATGACATCTGCTTCCATGGTGACCCTGTCCAGAATTTTCCCCCCTTCCCAGGTGATGATGGCCCCCTATGTTTTCAAGAATGATGCCATTGCATGGAATGTGGTGGATGGTCCCTTTGGTCAAAAAATGCTGGACGCATTCACGGAAAGCACCGGGATCAAAGCGCTGGCCATCGTGGATTCCGGCTTTCTATCCATTACCAACAGCAAACGCCCCATCCGGACACCGGAGGATTTCAAAATATCAAGTTCCGGGCCATGGGGTCGCTGCAGGCAAACATGTTCAAGGCCTTAGGGGCCAGCGCGGTTCCAATCCCCTGGCCGGAAACTTATACCTCCCTGCAGACCGGGGTGGTGGACGGCCAGACCAATGCGGCATTTGTGGTATCGGTATTTAAGTTGTACGAGGTTCAAAAATATATCTCCATGGCCAACTCCCAGTTCGGTTATCAGCTGTGGCTGTGCAATAAAGCCTGGTATGACGGGTTGTCAAAGGCGGACAAGGCGGTTCTTAGAGATGCGGTGACTGCCGGAAAACTCTCCACCCGGAGCATGGCGCTGCTGCGAGAACAGGAATCATTGACCCAGCTCAAGGAAAGTGGCATGGAAATCACGGCATTGACCGGGGATCAGATTTCAGCCCTTCAGAAGCTGGCCGGACCTACCTGCCTGGACTGGCTCAGAACCCAGATGACACCCGAGTGGGTGGATGACATGGTCCAGGCGGTGGCAGACGCGGAGAAAACATTGGGATACTGATGGTTTCCTCTGTCAGCCCATGAGAGGGCATGTTGAGTATGAAAGAATCGATCCATATGCCATGGTTGTCAGGATGCTGCATGAAAGGGAAATCAGATGATGCCGACAGGTGACAGTGCCAGACGGGTTGCGGATACCGCAGACATTCTCGGCCGTATGGTTGAGGAGGTTTGCGGGGGGATCTGTGTTTTTTGCTATGCGGTCATGACCCTGATCGCCATTCTGGGGGTTTTTTCCGATATGTGATGCAGAGCCCGTTCATGTGGACGGAAGAAGCGGCCCGGTATCTGCTGGTGTGGCTGGGATTTACCGCCATCAGCATGGCATTGCGGCAGAACCGGCATATCAAGGTGGATATCATGGCCGCCATTGCGCCGCCGTCCGTCCAGCTGATTATCGGTTATGTGGTGGATGTGCTGGTGGCCCTCTTCTTTATGGTGCTGCTCTGGCAGGGCTGGCTGATGACAAAGAACAATATCATGGCAGCCTCCACCCTGCCGGTTTCCATGACCTGGATATATGCGGCCCTGCCGGTGGCCGCATTGCTTGCCCTGTTCCAGCACGGCATGAATGTGATCAAAAAACGGCGTCCCGGTTTGTTCCTGACCCTGACCAGCAACAGGACGGGACAGGGGAGGGGCGCTTATGACCGGCATCCTTCTGGCGTTGTTTTTCATCCTGGCGGTTATCGGGGTGCCCGTGGGAATCGTGGTGGCCCTCACCACCCTGTTTGGTTTTCTTTATTCCGACAATCTCGTGTTCCTGTCCATGGTGTCCCAGAGAATGTTTTCCGCCATGGACAGTTTTACATTTTTGGCGTTGCCGTTTTTCTTGCTGGCCGGGGATATCATGAACCAGGTGGGGCTGACCGGTCGGCTGGTGGATTTTTCCAACCTGTTTTTCGGCCGGATGAAAGGCGGCCTGGCCCAGGTCAATATTGTCACCAGTATCATTTTTGGAGGCATTTCCGGGGCTGCCGTGGCAGATACGGCCGCGCTGGGCCGGATATTCATTCCGTCCATGAGCCGGCTGGGGTATGAACGGGATTTTTCAACGGCGGTCACCGTGGCCTCATCCATCATCGCCCCCATCATCCCCCCCAGCATTATCATGGTGCTGTATGGCTCTATCATGGAGGTTTCCATTGCCGGTCTGTTTGCCGCCGGCATTGTGCCGGGCCTGATGATCGGCGTGGCCCTGATGATCCTGACACGGATCATTGCCGGGAAACGCGGATACCCGACCCACCCTGAGACAATTTCCGTTCCGGTCCTGATCCGGCGGACCCGGGGGGCCATGTGGGCATTGATGATGCCGGTTATCATTCTGGGAGGGATCCTGGGCGGGTTTTTCACGCCCACGGAGGCGGCGGCCGTGGCTGTCGGATTCTCCCTGTTCGTAGGGCTGGTGATCTACCGGAACCTGACATGGAAGGACCTGTACCGGATTTTTTACAAAAGCGCCGTGACCATCGGTGTCATTACTTTGCTGCTGTCATCAGCCACCGTACTGGCCTGGTTCCTGGCCATGGAACAGATTCCGGAAAAAGTGGCCGCCATCTTTATGTCCGTCAGCGACAATAAATATGTGATCCTGCTGCTGTGCAACCTGTTTTTGATTGTGGTGGGCATGTTTCTGGATATCGGCCCGGCCCTTCTGATCCTGGCCCCGATCCTGGCCCCCCTGGCCATCCATCTGGGGGTTCATCCGCTGCATTTCGGTATCATGATGTGCGTGAATCTGAACATTGCCCTGATGACGCCTCCCATGGGGGGCTGCCTGTTCATGGGCATGATTGTCGGCGAACTGAAACTGGGTGAACTGGTCAGGGCCCTTTGGCCGTTTATCCTGGCGGAGTTGTTTGTTCTGGTGCTGGTGATTTACATTCCGGCCATTACTATGTGGATTCCCGGCCTGCTAGGCTTTGTTAAATAACGTCCGCTTCTGAAGCGCATATCGTTACAGCATGGAATACCGCAGGAAGCCCGGTTCTTTCATTAAAAACAGTCACAGAAAAAAAGGTCCTTGATGAACATTGTCGATGTAGAAGCCATCCCTTTTCGGATTCCTCTGAAGCACCCGTTTAAAATTGCGTTGGGAACATTGACCCACAGCAACCATGTGCTGGTCCGGATGACCAGTGACAGCGGCCATGTGGGCTGGGGGGAATGCACCACCTTTCATTCGGTGTACGGGTATGATCAGAAATCGCTGTACGACGTACTGACTCGGTACCTGATTCCAGCGGTCATGGGGTGTGATTCCCGGGACCCTGGGGAACTACACCGGAAAATGGATCTGGCCATTCCGTTCAACCTCATGGCCAAGTGCGGCATAGACCTGGCCGCCTGGGATCTGATCGGAAAAGCGCAGAACCTGCCGGTTCACCGCCTGTTCAGGGAAACGGGAGAAGCGGACACCATGGGGCTCGAAAAACCCGCTGATAGGAAATGGGATGGAGATATCCCGGTGACGGCGGCCGTGGGAATCGATTCACCGGCCCATACGGCACAGATGGCCCGGCAGCTTGTCGAGGCGGGATTTCAGACGCTAAAGGTGAAAATCGGCCTGGATCCTGAAGCGGATCTCGCGCGTGTGCGAAAAGTGCGGGAAGTGATCGGGGATCAGATCCGCCTACGGGTGGATGCCAACCAGGGGTATGACCGCACTTCCGCCCTGGCAGTGCTGGAAAAATGGAACCCCTGGGACTGGAGTGGATTGAACAGCCGCTCCAGGACTGGGATATTGACGGTCACGCCATGCTGGCGGCCCGGCTTAAAACGCCCGTTGCCCTGGATGAAAGCGTGTATACCATTCATGATGCCATGGCCGCCATTGAAAGAAAGGCGGCCGATGTGGTCAACCTGAAGCTGCCCAGATGCGGCGGCATTTACAGAACCCGAAAAATCGCCAAATACTGCCGGGAACAAGCGGTTCCCTGTTTTCTGGGCGGGTGTATCGAAACCACGCCCGGTACGGCGGCCCAGGCACATTTTTACCGGTCCACACCCAATGTCGTCTCCGCAGCTGAAATGGAGGGGCCGGCCTGTTATGTCGATGATGTCGCCTGTCCGCCCATACGAATTGTCAATGGCCGCATGAAAATACCGGAAGGACCGGGATTCGGTGTTGAACTGGATCTGGAAAAAATCGAGCACTACCGGGTCAGGTACTGATAGAAGCGATGAGAACCTGTTTTCCGGGATCAAATTCGGTCAGGCGCCTTCCCGTTATGTTCCGCTTCAAGCACCTTCCAGCCAATAATGATATTGAGCACCAGATAACCGGTGAGTACGTTTTCATCCTAGCAAAGCATGGATCGGGGAGTGGGATGGATGAATATGTTCAGGGCCCGCATGGGTTTGCCCAGACAGCAGATAATTTTTTTGGAGGGCCTGGATCCCGGGGCTCAGTGGGCAGTCCAGTTCCGCCATCCGCTGCAGGCAGGCCTTAAGGGCTCTGCGGGCCCGGCCGGTTTGTCCGGTTTCCAGAAGAAAATGGATCAGGCTTTGATACATAGGTTCATCGTAAGGGTCGGCCCTCAGATATTTTTCAGCAAATAGGATCCCGGAAGACAGGTCGCCGTTATCGCGGCTCAGATTGACCAGTCTGCGGCAGAGGCGGCAGAGGCGGGAGGTTTCTTCTTCTTTCAGGCGGATACACCACTCCTGGTAAAGTACCTCTTCCAGCAGGGGGGCGGTAAAAATCGCCACTGCCTTTCGACCAAGATGAATGGCAGCCCGGGGGTCTTTTTTTTCCATTTTTATGGCCTGGCCGGCCAGATCCCGGAATGTTTCGAGATCCAGTCGTCCCCCGGGGCCCAGGCAGAGGCGGTAGTGGTCTTTCCTTCGCTGGATATAGGCGGAAGGTGCCTTGGACGGAAGGTTTGGTTCCAAAATCTTGCGCAGTTGACTCGTGGCGGTGTTGAAACGTCTGCCGGCCTTGTCCGGATTCTGGTCCGGCCATAGCATTTCTACCAGCACATCTTTAGGGATGAATCCTTTGGACCGGTGGAGCGCCAGGTATTGAAACAGAACCAGAGATTTGGAACTGGTCCAGTCGGACGCTGCTATTTCATGGGAGCCGGCAGATACCCGGAACCGTCCCAGCACCTTTATCCACAGCCCTTGCCTTGCCGGCCCGGGCCGTGCAGTGATTCGGGCAAGATAGGGTGAAAAACCGTTTGCGGCTTGAACGCGGCCATGTCCCGGATCAGGTCCCCGGCTTCAGACAGAACAACCCGGTCCAGGTGCTGTTTTCTGGCCGTGGCCAGGCCTTTTTGAAACTGTTTCCAGGCACTTTTTTTCTGCCCCAGGGCATGGCTGCATCGGGCGCCCAGCAGCCAGGACACACATAGATAATATGCAAATGCGTTCAAGTGGGGCCGGGTGTCAGCCAGACAGGTCAGGGCCTGGCTGAATGACCCGGCCGCTATCAGTGTCCGGGCCCGGGTTATGGAGATGATAGCACATGTCTTGGGCAGGCCGTAACCGGCAATGATGTCCAGGGCCCGGGAGACCCGGGAGTGGGCCGATTGTAGGTTGCCTGCGGCCAGCGAGATCCGGGCCAGTAGGTCCAGGGCATTGGCCATTCCCCAGCGGTTGCCCGGCTGCCTGAAGATTTTCAGCGCGGTTTGGGCATGGGAGTCGGCTCTTTCCAAATGCCCGAGTCCCAGGTGATTTTCGGACCTGGCCAAGTAGATCCAGCCGGTCTGGCTGTCCCTGAGGTGGATTTTTTCGGCTACCTGGATGCCTTTTTCTGCATATGACAGGCCCTGCTGATAATGACCCAGGGCATATTCAGTGGCCGCGGCTTGGTAATAAGATAGGGGCAGGAATGCTTCTAGGCCGGCTGCCTTGCATCGGTCCACCAGATCCAGATTCAGGGCCATGGATGTGTCAAAATCGCCTCTGATGTAATGGACATAAGCGGCGGAGGTATCGATGGCTGCCTGGGCTGCGGTCTGTTTAAATTCCGGGAATCCGGCGATAACGGCCCTGGCGTCAGATTCATATGCCTTAGCTTTGGGCAAATCTCCCAGCACGGCACACAAGAACGTCAGATAGGTGACAGCCAGAATGTAAGTGCCGGGATCGGCCTGGGCTGTTTCCAAAACCTCGGCCATCAGGTCCCTGGCTTCAGGAATATGGCCTGTGTAATAGTACTGGGCTCCCAGGTCCACCAGACATTTGGCAATATGGGTGTCGGAATGGGCTTTTCGAAAAATTCGACAGGCCGCTTTAAGGCAGGCAATGGATTTGTCCGGGTGGCCGAAATAGGAGTATTGCTTGGCCTCCATGAACAGAAGCCGGGGATTGCTGGCTATGACCTGTCTAGGTATTTTTTCAAGACAGGTGCGGACAAAATAGATTTTGCCCTGAATCAAAAACTCCAGCTCAAATTTTTCCAGAAATTGCACGGCATCATCATAAGCGGTTGCCTCAATAAAATGGACCAGTGCCAGGGAATTGCCCCTGGCGGCCAACACCTTTGCGATCTTCAGATGAAGATCGAGAATCCGGGATGATGACAGGGTCAGGTGCCGCTTTTCCAGCAGAAAATCCCGGAACAGGTGGTGGTACTGAAAAGCGGTTTCTTTGCTGCCCATGGGAACCACCATGAGATGCGCCCCCATCATCTGCCGGAAGCACTCCCTGGAATCGTCAATTTCCAGGACAGTGTCACATACCTGTGTTTCCATTGGATCCATGAGGGCGGTTTTGACCATGAACGCTTTTAGGTGGTCAGGCTGGCTGTCAAACAGGTTTTCTTCTATAAAGGTGAAAATATGGTGCCGGGTGGCACTGGTTTCCAGAATGCGTGGAACCGGCAGCTGATCCTGATCTGCCGCACCCCTGAGGGCTGCGGCAAACAGGACCAGTCCGGCAGCCCAGCCCCCTGTCTGGCGGTGCAGGGCTGCCAGGTCTGTTGCTGTCAGGTTCCGGCCATGGACCCGGGAGAAGAGGGCGGCAATCTCTTCCGGGGTAAATGTCAGATCGGGTTCATGTATTTCCAGGATCTGCTGCCTCACCCGCAGGGTGGACAGTTTCAGGGGTGGTTCCGTTCGGGAAATAAGCACCAGACGGACATGATCGGGCAGCCGTTTCAAAAGAAAATCCAGGCAGGTGTGTACATCGGACAGGGCGGGGAGGCTGTTCGAATGAGCTGTCTTCCGGCCCAAAAGGTGACAGTCATCCAGAGCGATGAAAATTGCCCGGTCCGGCAGCGATTCCAGGGCCTTAATAAATGACATGAAAGCGGCTCCGGTTTCCACGGCAGTACCGGAATTAAAACCATTCCCCCGCAGTTTTTCCGTGAAGCCCGGGAACGCCTTCTCCAGTCCGGCAGTCAGATATCTCATAAACGTGACAATATCCCGGTCAAATTGATCCAGGCGGTACCAGACCAGAGTACTGTCTTCTAATTCAGCGGCATTCCGGGTCAGGGCCTGGGCCACGAGGGTGGTTTTACCATACCCGGCCCCGGCCGTCACCAGGATCAGGCGCTTTCCTGAGACCTGTGACATTTTTTCCGTCAGGCGAGGCCGGTGCAGCAGGTTGCCCAGACGGGGCGGAACCAGTTTGAATGCAAGGGTATCCATACAAGGGTTATAAGACATTAACGGTTTTGGTTCAACCGTTTGGGTGAAATGTAATGTCCACAACTTTGGTTGCCTTCATCCACATACAGAAAATAAAGGCTGTGTGCGGATTCTAACGGTCCTTGACTCTGAAAAATGTTTGATGATATCTTTGATTGGTTTTGGTAAGCCTTTCCATCAGCGATTTTTTTTTCACGTGAGTCGATATGAATGAAAAAAATACATTGACAATCGAACACCTGTTAAACGGATTAGGTCCGATTATTCTTGAAAGCATTAAAATTCCTTTTGGGATATTTGACAGGCAGCACACCGTGTTGTGGGCCAATGAGGCATTGGCTGCCATACATCAATCAACACCGGAGGCGCTTATCGGAAACATTTGTCATCAAATCCTCCATAACAATCCGACACCTTGTAAGAATTGTGAAATTCAATCTGTTTTAGAAACAGGCAGCGTGTGCATCTCAGAAAAAAAATATGAACTGCCTGATGGCAACAGCATATGGGGCGAAGTACATTGCTATCCGGTTCGAGTTGATAATGGAGCCATCTCAGCGGTTATTGTTTTTGGTTTTGATGTCACCACAAGTAAACACAGGATCGAAGTGCTGCAAAACTATTCAAAATATCTTTCAGAAAAAATCATAAATAACAGACATCCCAGCACGACCATTCAACCCCATGGAACAGATTTGTCAATTGCGGTCAAATTGAGCGACAGAGAGAGGGAAGTTTTGCGATTGGTAACGGAAGGATATACCAATCGGCAGATTTCATCAATTTTGTTTATCAGTGTCAATACCGTTAAGACACATGTCAACAGTATTTTCAACAAAATGGGCATAAATGACCGCACTCAGGCAGCAGTGTTGGCAATCCGCCATAAAATTGTGTGACTTGTTTCAATGGTGGACAAATTCGCTCTTATCTAAAAAAAGCCAATGCATCGCCTGGGACCAGCGATTTAATTCCCAGCCATTTTCAGGGTTTTTTTCCGGCCAATTTCAAGGATTGTCTCCCAGCCACTGATTTTTTAATTCCGTTAACTGATTTTATAATCAAATATAATTCCCTCCATTTAATTCGCCTTGTAACGGTTTTTGGGAGGGATCATGGAACCTATCCCTTGCCTGGGGTGCAGCACCTTTTTTGTTCCGAGAAATAAATGCCAGACTCACTGCTCCACACCAGCCTGCCAGCGTGCCAGGAAGGCCTTATGGCAAAGACAGAAGCTGGCAACCGACCCCGATATGCACAAAGCCGGAAATTGTCCAACAATAAATGGCTGGCCAACAATCCTGATTACTGGAAAGACTATCGTTTTCGAAATCCAAAAACAACCGCCAGAAATCGTGTTCTTCAGAGAATCAGGAATAAACAGAAAGCTCGAACTGACAAGGGTCTAGATACATCGCGTCATGTCGGTATTGCAAAGATGGACGCGGTAAAAATTTTTATCGCAGCCATACCGGACGATCCCGCATAATTGCAAAGATGGACTCGGGGACAGGGGATATTTTTATGTGATACATCCGGATCATAACCCTTTTTTGAAGGAGGTTTCATGATACGGGAAAAAATATTGTCTCTAAGCCGGGTCCGCAGCATAGACAAGAGCTTTTGTTTTATTCCCCATCGTTTTCTGACAGCTGGATTTATACATTCGCTGACCCACCACGAACTGGCACTTTATGTTTTTCTGGTACTGGCTTCAGACAAGCACGGGTTGTCGTTTTACAGTGATCGGAGCATCTGTGCCATTCTGGGCCTTGAGGAGGAAGCATATCTTTTTGCCAGGAACTGCCTGATCCACAAGGATCTGATCACATATGACGTGACCTTATTCCAGGTTCTTTCTCTGCCTGAAACTGTTCACATGACATCAGGTAGGGCTGCCGGATGATAGACAAGCGAACTGTGTTTGAAATCCATCGGTTGAACAACATGCAGTTTTCCATCAGGCAGATTTCCAAACAGCTGGGTCTGGACCGTGGAACAGTCAAAAAATATCTTGAACAACCGGATACCACCTGTCAAAAAAGGCCGGCCCGGGAATCAAAGCTGGATTAATACAGGGGCCTGATCCTGCAGATGGTCAATGACTATTCACAGATAAAGGCACCTGTGGTCTTGCAGCATATCCGGATCAAAGGGTTTACCGGTGAAATCACCATCGTCCGGGATTATCTCAGACAGATCAGGCAGGACAAAAAACAGGCATTTATCCGGTTTGAATCCCGGCCCGGTGAACAGTTCCAGATTGACTGGGTCATTTTGGCAGCCTTATATACGGCAACAGTTCAAGAAAGCTCTATGCCCTGGTAGTGCTCGAGTCTCACAGTCGGGTGCTTTTTGTGGTGTTTACCCACAGCCAGAACCAGGCAACGCTTCATCAGTGCCTGACTTCAGCGTTTTTGTGTTTTGGGGGCACGCCAAAAGAACTGGTTGTGGACAATATGGTCACGGCCGTGACTGAACGGGTGGGCAGCATGATCCGCTTCAACGAGGCCTTTCTGGACTTTTTGCGGCATTTTGGGATTACACCGAAGGCCTGAAATATCCGGGCACCCCATGAAAAAGGGAAGGTGGAAAACAGTATCCGATATCTACGCAACAATTTCTGGCCGTTAAGAAAATTCGCAGATCTGGATGATGTGAACCACCAGGTCCTGGCATGGCTATATACCGCGGCTAACCTGAGGGTGCATCAGACTACCAGGGAAAAACCGGCGGAGCGGTTTGTGAAAGATGTGCTGAAACCATTGCCGGATTCAATGCCCGATTGCCGCGAAACCGACAATCTCAAGGTATACAAAGACTTCGGTGTTCGTTTTGATGCCAATGTTTATACGGTCCCGCCCCGGCTGGTGGGGAAATCCGTCATCTTGAAGGCAGACAGCCGGACCATATCCATCTACTACAAGGAAAAACAGGTGGCAACCCATACACGAAGATGGGAAAAGGGTCTGCGTATCGATCTGCCGGCACACATGGAACAGGTCCGGAAACTCAGAAAACGCATACTGATGGACAGGCAGATGATGGCCTTCATGTCACTGGGCCAGGAAGCCGTGGATTACCTGGAAAAAACCACCGATGCTTCACAGCCGTTAAAAAAGACAGTGGGACATCTTCTGCAATTACAGGATAAATACGGGGCATCATCGTTGATATATGCTCTCAGAAAAGCGCTGGTCCATAAACTGTATGGATCTGAATATGTGGAAAACATCCTTCACCAGGAAATGAGACCAGCCGTCCGCCACCGTCCAGTGGCCCTGAAGAACGAAGATCTGAATCAGATCAGGCTGCCACAGCCCAATCTGGCTGAATACGATGCACTGGCCCTTTCACGGAGGAAAAAATAATGGAATCTGTCATCGATAAATTCAAATCACTTCGTTTGAAACATTGTGCACTGAACCTGCCCAATGTCCTGGAGCAAAGTGCCCAGAAAAATCTGACTCCCCTCCAGGTCAGTGACCGGCTGCTGGAGATTGAGATCGAAAACAGCAAAAAAGCCAGGATTGATCTGCGGTTCAAACAATCAAAACTGGAAGAAAAACCCACCATCGACCAATTTGATTTTGCCCATCATGAATCGCGTCAAAAGCAGAAAAGCCGGATATTGAACCTGCTGGATCTTGGATTTATCCAGGCGAAAAAAGACATCATACTGATCGGAAACCCCGGGACAGGCAAAACTTTTTATCCAAGTGTTTTGCGTATGCCGCCACCCAGACCGGGATAAAAACGCTTTTTACAACCGCCATGGACATGATCAATCAGCTGGTGGCAGCTGAAAATGATCATACCATGCTCAAAAAGCTTCAGTTCTATCAATCACAGGATCTTCTGGTCTGTGACAAAATTGGTTACCTTCCGCTGGGCAGACAAGGATCAAATCTGTCTTTCCAGGTCATCAGTGGCCGGCATGGAAAAGAGTCCACCATCATAACGATCAACCTGCCGCTTGCCTGCTGGGGAGACATTTTTGACGGAACGAGCGTTGCTACAGCGATTGCCGACCGCCTCGTTTACAACTCTGAGATCCTTATCATGGAAGGGGACAGTTATCGAAAAAGGTGATCATCGGCACAAACAAAAATTTAGCCGGGCCTTGGCTCAGGCCTGAGCACCCGGCCTTTTGAATCTGATTTTTACCGGACACGGACTGGTGTGCCCGTGATAAGGGATGGCTGGTTTTTATCCCGCTGTTCCCAGTTTTATTTTACTTGACAATTTTGTGTGACTCTTATAGTTAACTTTTTCATATAAAGTTATTTGTGTCTAATGCAATTCATTATGATAAATAAAAATATATTATTTGAACGATTTCAATCCTATGGTCAACAACCTGGCAAAAATGAGCTGGAAACGGTATTGACCATCCCCGGGGACATTGGTGAAGGATATCGCAGGGAAATATCTCTCGGCCCCGGACTGAAATTCTATGTTGAACATTATACAGTCAACGAAAAAATGTGTGCCCGGGTTGTCCCGGAATATTTTACTCTTGGGCTCTCAATCTGTATGTCCGGACACCTTAACTGGACTCCGGCCGGGCCGGGTCAGCTTCCCACCTACCGAACCTGGTCCGGTCAGTTTGACCTGTCGTTGTCAAGATCCAAAATCGATAACGGATACATTGAATGCTTACCCCATGAACCGGTTTTGCTTGTCAGCCTGCTCATAGAACCCGATATGCTGCCATATGAGAGTGTCAGAGAGGGGCTCATGAAAGCCCTGCCTTTCTCCATGGCGGAATCATCTGATATTTTCTCACATACAAAGCAGCCTCTTAGCCCCCGGATGGGGGTGGCTGTCAGGCAATTGATGGCCTGCAATTTCAACGGCACAGCAAAGACTATTTACCTTACCTCTAAAGCATTTGAACTGATTGCGCTGGCCATGGATCATTTTAGCACGGCTCCCATTCCTTTGTCCCTGACGGAAAGCCGCAAGCGTCCCCCCTGCAGCCGGGAAAGGGAACAGCTCTGCCGTGTCCGCAGTATCCTGGACCGCCAATATCCCAACCCACCTTCCCTTGACCGGCTTGCACGGCAAACCGGGCTAAACCAGACTAAACTGAAAAAAGGATTCAAACACCTTTTTCACACCACCATCTCATCCTACCTTTTGAACCGTCGAATGGAAAAAGGTCGTGAACTGCTGCAAAAGGGTGATACAAACGTATCGGAAGTGGCTTTCAAAGTGGGCTACGCAAACCGGGCTCATTTCACCCGGGCGTTTACCCGTCAGTTTGGATATCCGCCCGTTACATTGCTCAAATAGGCCGATGACCGGCCGATTCATGGTCATGCATTGGATTTTTGAACCACACAGGCCCTGAATAGAAGCCGGTCTGATGGTTTGGAAGAGGGATACAGGTAAAACAAAAGGGTTTTTTTCAAAGTAAACCCCGTGTCTGCGGCCAGCTCCCCAATAAATGACGGTTTGTGGGCAAATACGGGAACCGATTCCATCACCCGTTCTTGAACATCCGATTCCGCGCGGGTCGCCAGCTGGTGAGTGAAGCATAAAATACCCTGGGGACGGATCAGTCTGTAGACCTCTTCAAAGATAAATCCAGGATGGCTGAAAAAATGAAACACCCCGCAGGCCAATGCATGGTCAAACCAGCCATCTTCCCAGGGAAATGGGCGGCTGGTAATATCCCGGGTCACAAGGGATTCTGTCATTTTTTTTATGGCATTGCTCGATCATGGCCGCACACCCGTCAATACCGGATATCTGAAGACCGGCCCTGTGGAAGGGTGCGGAAGACATTCCGGTTCCAATGCCGATGTCTATGAGACGTTCCCCGGCCTTAATATATTCAAACCCCAAACCAAACAGGACATCATGGTCATGGCAATCCAGGGCGAGTACCCCCTTGTCATATTGTCCGGCATGTTTTTCATGAACTTGGATACTGTCTGTTTTTTTATTATTCATCTGACTGCTGCTCCTTCTTTAAGGTTTTGTGCCGCAAAAAACGGTATAGGTGAAGAATCCGTAGTAACCGGGGTCCGTCAGAATAAACCGATCTGACCCAGGATCGGTCAGATGAGTATAAAGGGCCTGATCATCCTCATTCAGACCGGACGGTTGTTGTCCCCAGCGCATGTTGAACAGGTCTCCCAGCGACCGTTTTTCTTCCGGAGTCATGGATGGCGTGATGTCACGCAGGAAGGTTTTGCACTGGATATTTTCAAATCCCATACGTTGGAAAACCCGGGCACTTGCCGAGAAATGCCGGATCGGGTCCATTCCGGTTTCAAAGGGGGCCAGACCTTCTTGTGTAGTACTCAGGCGGGCTTCCAACAGCGGATATCCCGGCAGCAGCATCTGGGAGGACCATGCCGCCAGGATCAGCCGTCCTCCGGGTTTCAGCACCCGTTTCATTTCCGACAGGGGTTGTTCGTTCAACCCTTTGGCATAGTTGACACAGTCCATGCTCCAGGCCCAGTCAAAGTAAGCATCTTCAAATTCAAGATCAAAGGCGTCCCCTTGTACGAATGTCATAAATTCCTTGAGCAGGAGTTTGTCCGCGATGGAACGTGCGGTTTCAAGAAACGCAGTTTCCATATCCACCCCGGTTACTTCCAGCCCTTTGCCGGCAGCCGTCACAGCCGGAAGACCGATACCGCAGCCCATATCCAGCCCTTTTCCTTCCAGGTCAAGCCAATTCAGTATATTCTCAAGGACGGGGAGTCTCAAGGGATGAGCACAGGCCAGGCTGCGGATATAGGTGTTGTCGTGACCTGCCAGCATGTCAATAATATCTGCCAGCCTGACAAGAGTAATGTTTTTATTTCCTTCGTTACTTTCTTGCAATGTCCACCTCCATTTCACTATATACCATGAATACATTTTTAGTGTGTACCTGCCTGAAGCCGTTCCTGAATAAGGCAGGGGGAAGGAATCCTTCATCGGGCAGTTCTCCCCGGGCCATGAGAGCATCGGGCAGCATACCCAGGGCCATGTGATCCGGCCCGGTTCTGTCTTTTGTCAACACGCCGTGAATTCCTATCATAACGCCACCGGGATTGAGTGCATCAGATATACTGCTGACAATCCTGTCCAGTGTCTCCCCTTCGTAGCACAGGGTATCAGACACCAGGACCAGATCTGTATTTTCATACTTTCCGTTTTTATATATGACCAGACCGCATGCCACAAGTGTGTTGAGCAGCAGCCGCGTATTGCCCGGACGGGTATTTAGCTGTGCCGACACCCGGTCATCTTCAACAGGGGCATCCAGCAGGTTAAAAATTTTCAGATCAATGGCACAGAGCAGCAATCGATTTTTAACATGGTCGAATATCATCTTTTTGATTTCCTGATGATCAAGACCAGTTTCCACAATGCTTACCATAACTTTCCTTGTTTTAGTTTTTAATTTTTTTGAATCAGATAACCGGCAATGTCATTGTTCATCAATGACAGTTCCCGGTCGGTTTTCACGCTTCCCTGATCCAGGAGTACTGTCCGGGAGCAGACCCTTGAAATGAATTCAGCATCATGGCTCACGATAATGATTCCATGGCCTTTGTCAGCAAAAGCTTTAAGTATGCGGGTCAGCTGGACCATGTTTCCTGCATCCATGCCGGACGTGGGTTCATCCAGGATCAGGAATTCCGGTGCCCTGACCAGAGCGCAGGCAATTGCCAGCCGCTGCTTCTGGCCACCGGACAGAGCCTGGGGGTGACAGTCCATCAAGTGGGTAAGCCCCATTGTTTCAATGACCTGTTCCATATCCGGAACATTTGTTTCTCTTTTTTGGGCATGGTCTCAAGTTCCTGGCGGACACTGGCCCTGAACAATTGATGATCCGCCTGCTGAAGCACCAGATGACAGATTGCGAGCCGTTCTTTTGATGACAATACTGTTTTTTCAAGGCAAATGGTTCCAGCTGTCTCTTTGATCAGACCGGATACCAGGCGGGACAATGTGGTTTTTCCGGAACCGTTGGGGCCGCATAGCCCAAGGATTTCTCCCCCGGCTATTTCAAGATTGACATTCTTAATCACGGGGGGTGATATTTTCCCATACCGGAATGATACATTCTCCAGTACCAGGCAGGGTCCGGATGCGGTTGAGCGCTTTGATGATGCAAACCGGTGACGTGTCAGGTCCATCTGCCGCAGCCCGGAACGCTCGAGTTCCAAGGAAGAGAACTTCTGGATATCCCTTCGACCATGACAGGATTTTATCCGGCCGCCATCCATGATGATCATTTTGTCAACAAGGTCCGACAGGTAATATAGCCTGTGCTCTGCAATCACGATAGTGTGTCCCTGTGATTTCAACGCTTTGATCATCCGGGCCAGATGCTGAACAGCACCCGGGTCCAGGTTGGACGATGGTTCATCCAGGATATAGATCCGGGGGGCCATCGCCCATACCGAACCGAATACAGCCCGTTGTTTTTCCCCGTTGGACAGTTCAAATACATTCCTGTCCTGCTGGGCGTCAAGATTAAAAAGAGACAGAGCCTTTACCAGGCGTGCTTTCATCTGTTCTTTTGGAACCCCTATATTCTCACACCCCCAGACAATCTCGTCCGCCACCCGGGTAGTGAAAAACTGGGATCTGGGATCCTGAAACACAGAACCGATGATTCGAGCCAGTTCATAGGGTTTTATATCTTTCATATCCCTGGCAGCACTTCCAGTATTCAACAGAACCCGGCCGGCCCGCCACCCCCTTTCAAAGTGCGGAATTAATCCGTTCAAAGCCTTGGTCAGGGTGGTTTTCCCGCATCCGCTGGCCCCACAGATCACAATACACTCACCCTGTGCCACATCCAGGCAGACATCCTGAAGCCCCCAGCTGCTGTTATTGCCAACGTATGAAAAACTCAAATTCTCTGTACGGATCATATTCCCCCTTTGCTACGGTCCAGGTACAGGATCAGACATATGCCTGCTGCCCATAGACCTGACCATAGGGTATCCTTCCGGCGAAAACGGATATCGTGGATGCTACTGGGCCTGTTCGGTGCATCGATTCCTCTGGCCAGTGCGGCCCTCGACAACTCTTCACCGATGAGAATGCTGCGCATAAGCAGGGGGATTAAAACCGATTCCATCACTTTAAATGGTTGTTTCAATACTGTTTTGGACGTCAGAACCATACCCCGGAAGGCCAGGGCATCCCGGATATGAGAAAACTCACGGATAAAAGAGGGCATAAACCGGAAGGTTACCCCTAAGGGGACCAGGATCATGGCAGGTACTTTCATCCGGGCCATGGCCTTTAAAAAAAGCGCTGTATTAACGGTTTTGTACAAAAAGACCATCATGGCACAAAACGGCCCAAATTTGAGAATCATGAACATGATACCCATGCCTGAAAGGGTGTCATTGCCGGTAATCCACTGGTATAAGAAGATAGCTCCCGTCAGAACGCCCAACACAGCAACAAAAATCAGAACCCCGATAGTGGTGTGGCATGAGACACACAGCAGAAGGGAAATACCCAGAAGGACCACTTCCGATTCCCACTGGATGCAGGCAAATGCGGCAATGCCGATAAAAAAGGCCGCTGCAATCTTAGCCCGCTCGTCCAGTGAAGTAATCCAGTCATTGATCTTCAGATTAATTTTCATCACATCAATCCTGCCGGTTTAAAGTGTTTGTTAAGCAGTTTCAGCGCAATCGTACTGCCAATAACCGCAGTTATCATGGATATTGCCACCTGGATGAAAAACAGGGGTACAGTGACGGTGCTGACCAATCCGGAAAAAAACGGATCCACCTGTGCCGTCTGAGAAACGACCTGACTGTTTTTCAAGAGCAGCAGAGGCCACCCGTTGGCCACCGAAAGAGCGGTGGCATAGAACGTATAGCCGATCAGGATACTCCACGGTTTTCCGGGACCTCTGGTTCGGATGAACAAGTCCGCTGCGATCCCGGCCGGGAAGGCCACCAATATGACCGGCCAGAATCCCATGGCAAGCCCCATAAATCCCCATACCCCGGCATTGATGGTTAGCGGTCGGTTTGGCACTTTGAACACCATGAGAATATATACCGTAGCCAAGAACAGGTTTTCAAATGCCTGGTGAAAATAGGACAGGATGAACAACCCGGCCACGGAATGGACGGCATAGAGGATGTGGCTGAGCACAACAATCAGACAGTTGAAAACTCCGGCAAGGATCAGATGAGACATTCCCCTGCTGGTTCCGCTTTCAATAATTTCAGCACTTTTGGGAACAAACGCTTTATGGTTATGTGTTTTCATCGATTTCTAAAACCGCCATGTAACGGATAAACCGACGCTTAAGGGCTCACCGTCCTGGACAAGTTCCATACCGTCCCAATCGTACTTGATGGTGTGGTAATGCTTGTTAAACACATTCTTGCTCCAAACATAAACATCGAATTTTTCAGATTCATAGCCCAGCTTGAGATTTGCCAGGGCGTACTCCTTTTCCTTGACCGTATTGGCGTGGTCCCCGTAGAAAGAACCAACTCCATTGACATCAGCTCTTATGAAAAACCCGTTTATAAACCGGTACTGGGCTCCCAGGTTGAACGTGTATTCAGGTACGTTGGGCAGCTCTTTTCCGGAATAATCGGTTTTAGTGTGGCCGGTGAAGGTATCGTTCCACTCGGTAGCGATCCAGTCGTCATATTTTCCTTTGATGATACCCAGCCCGGCAAACAGGTCCAGCCCGCGGACAGGTCGGGCACTGATTTCCAACTCCAGTCCCTGGGTATGGGCTTTGGCGGCATTGTCGATTTTTGTACCCGGATTGCTGCCTGTGATCTGTTCAAATACCTGCTTGTCCAAAATTTTCAGGTAAAAAAGGGAAAGACTGGTCAACAGACGTCCGTCCAGCCACGAGGCCTTGATGCCGGCCTCATGGTTCCATACATACTCGGGATCATAGGTAAAGGTGTAGGGATCTGTTGCCATGGAATAGTTGTACCCGCCTGCCAGGAATCCTTTTGAAACCAGGCCGTAGGCATAGATGTTATCAGCCAAGTCATATCCCATGGAAACTCTTGGCAGAAGCTCTTTGAAATTCTGGTTTTTTTCCAGTGACAGGCCGCCCGGACTGTCACTGGAACCATCATAGAATTGCCGACGGCTGGCCCCTTCCTGAAACTGGACGTCATACCGGAGCCCGGCACTGAAATGAAGACGGTCAAAAAAGGTATATGTCCCGTTTCCGTATATGGCATACCCTTTGTTGTCAATACGGGTTAAATCGTCAGTCATGGCAACGGCATTGGCCCGTTGAATTTTTGTATCCTCATTAAAAGCATAGATACCGCACAGCCATTTAAACGCCGCAGCATTGTCAGACGACAGCCTGAACTCCTGTGTCAGGATACGGTCGTCATAGTCGGCAACCACTTCCCCCCAGTTGTTCATGGGGTCAGATGTACAATCATAATCCTGCTGGTTGTTATTGACATAGTCCCTGCGTCCGGTGACAGAAAGAAATTCAAAACCGCTGCCCTGGTATTTAATTTTAAGGGCCTGCCCGTTTCCATTTTCATCGGACCAGTCCGTCTGTTCGTGCCTGACAGTATAGGGGTCGGTGATATAGGGGCCGGTTTCAAACCGGTATACTCCGATCTTGTCTTCGTTTTTCATGGCATCGGCGACAAGAGAAACAGAAAATGCATCTGAGGGGGTGTGACGGAGTGTAAACCTGCCGTTATATCGCTTCATTTCCCCGGCATCATCTTCATCTGTTTCTGCATTGATCATATATCCCTCATTATTCTCCCACATCCCAGACACCCCGAAATAGAGTTGGTCTGGTCGCAGCGGTCCGGACACGCCGGCCCGGATTTTGCTGAAAAAGGGGTCTTCATCGGCTGAGGGATATGCGCCGACATCACAGGAAATGCTTCCAGAGAAAGTGTCAGTGGGCTGCCGCGTGATCACATTGATGACCCCGGACTCTGAATTGCCTCCGTAAAATGTACCCTGGGGGCCCTTGAGCACTTCCACCCGTTCTATGTCTAAGAAATCAAGGTTATGCATATAGTGCAAAGGGAAGAGGACATCATCCACGTATAATGCTGTGGAAGAATATATAGATGAATCAAACGGGGTGATCCCCCTGATGGAAATCATGTTTTCCGATGTGGACTTTTTCATGTACACATTTGGCGTAAACCGTGTCATCTCCATTATGTTGCTGATTTTGGCATCTTCTAAGAGCGTATCGGAAAATACGGAAACAGATACCGGAATTTTAAGGGCATCCTCTTCCACTTTATGGGCGGTCACAGTGAGGGTTTGAAGAGACGTTTCATCATGTTGATCTGACCCAAAACTTACTGAACAAAACAGTAGCAGGCCGATAATTACACCAGCCAGGCATTTTAGGATCGGCTTCAAAATTACTTGAACTTTTGTTTTCAAAATCGCCAGCATTTTAAGGGGTTTTGGAAACAATTTAGAGCAAGTTATTTTGTAACTATTCCTTATTGAGTTTAACATTGATCACCTCTGTCTAATCATGTTATATTCAACTTACGAAGCCTTCTATACATCAACACAGGGAAATATGCGAACCATTACAGGTTTTTGCGTATCATTACAGGTTTTTATCTGATCGTTCAGAAGTTCTGCATGAGTGGGTCCTGTTGATACAAAAATAATTGACACTATGTTTTGTTTGGTATAGAGAATTTTTAAAGTCGAAACATTGAAAGAACGGAAAAGCTAACGAAAGGTATTTATAACAGGCACAAAAATGATGCCAACGCAAAACTGATTTTGCTGGAAGAAAACATAAAGGATCTATCCTTCAAATCCTGGCATGCGAAAATATTGGACAATCCCCTGGTTCATGCTTTTCTCAGAAAAGCAGTCGTACATGCCGACCTTGGCGAAACCCCTATTATCGAGCAGGCCGTTCCCTCGTCCGGCAGAAACTGGGCCGGCTTTCCATGGAAAGTGAGATTCTTCCGGTTTTGGAGTTGCTGAAAAGCAAAGGCCAGGCGGCAATTATCATTGATCTGATTTGAAAATTGGCTTGCCATTATGTTAGAAAGCAAAATTCACACCATCAAAAAATGAATTTAAAAACCTTTGACCACCTTATTTACCCGGTGGTTGTATAAAAAAGAGTAAAATAGTAGTAAAAAAACTTGAAGTCGCCTATGAATAAAGCCTATAATTCAACTTTCGGGTTTAAAAATTACTGCCTAACTTTCGTTTTTTAACAAACAGGAACATTGCAGTGCTGTAGTCATGGCCGCATCAAAAAAGGCTGTCGCTGTTTTCTCGCAATAGCTGCCAAGCTTTTTCAATTGGTTGCCGGCAAGCGTCATTATCCTGTAAAGCGATTTAACAAAAGAAATATCGGAGACCTTGTCACAGCAGGCATAGAACAATTCCCCAAACGTCCTGTCATCAGTCTCTATCCGGTGCTGGTACGTCAAAAACATATACCGCAGGAAAACAATAGTGGTGTGAGCCACCAAGGTATCATA
>LQAE01000050.1_pt1 | contig 62010 bp, 57 predicted proteins | sample 1535771 | NCBI WGS metagenome assembly LQAE01 (sample SAMN04331582, study PRJNA305678) | bioreactor metagenome | isolation source: bioreactor_1 inoculated with Wadden Sea sediment 1st replicate of a... | place: Germany:Bremen
ACTATAGGGCAACCATGTGGCGATTAACCATAAAGGTACAATTGTTTACCTTGTTCATATGATGAAAGACAGTCTTATGGTAAAGCAAGGAGACCTTGTTAAAGTAGTGAACCACATCTTCATATGCATGCTGAAAACGAATTTCAAGGCGTACCCATGACATTTAATGGAAGGTTTTTGGTTCGAAATACTATTTTTTAAAAGAAATTTTTCATCTAACCACGCTAATTCAGCCGACGTCAAAAGCCGCGCAGCTGATTAGCAACGTTGACAAATCAGTATCAACGGCTACTTTGCAGCCCTGCCCTATGAATTGTTTTACCTGCCGGACACCATTATGGGCCGATCTTCCCGGTCTGAAGCCGCAACTTGATTCCGAAAACAACGGATCAAATATTAACCCCAAAACCTGGGCTATTGCCTGCTGGATAGTTCTATCCAGTACGGTTGGGATACCAAGTGGACGTATACTGCCGTCCGCTTTTGGTATTTCCACCCTGAGAACAGGAGAAGGAACATATGTCCCTTCGAATAAATCTGAACGTATCTTCGGCCATAACTGACGGAAGGTATCCGGGAATAGTTCAACGGTTACACCGTCGATTCCAGGGGCACCTTTGTTGGCCCGCACCTGTTTCCAGGCCTGACGGATGTTTTCTGTCGAAAGAATACGTTCCAGTAATTGATCGTTTGAAAATGGTTTTTCATGACGCGCCTGTACACGACTCCTCCATTCGGATTCACTGTATTTACAAAGCTCATGAACACCTCCTTTTCCCTTAATGTTCAGTCCTTCACCATGTCCGGGGCATTACTCCCGGCATTTGGCTACTATGACTTCTGCTCTATCACCAGACAAGTTACCTTGAAAGGCGCAATGAAACTTCTTTTGCAGTTGATGCCTATTGTTTGTGTCTCATCACCGTCGGCAACAGCCGGTGATGCCTGGACCTTGGTTTCCCGGTATGGCCCGAGCCGGGAGTTGTTGCAAAAGAAATTCAATGCATGCAGAGCAGATCTCCCCGGATAAGAACGTGAACTGTCACTACACAACCGCAGCATTTACCCTGTCTCCTGAATCCTGGGCTTCGACATGTTGTGCTGGCTTACCCGGAGACCAGGCCTTATATGCTGTTTCTGTTCGTCGGCTCATAGTTTTGCACTCCAACTTCCTTTGGACGGTCCCTTGCGGTTCCGCCCTTGTTTTCGGCTAATACTTCTGCTAATGCTGTATGCATTAACAGGATTCACGTATAGGTGACTTGCACCCCATAAGTTCACGCCCATGCCGGGCGTACACAAGGCGCTTGCAGCCGACGCAAAGGGACGCGCGGCTGAAGCGCAACGTTGATCTGTATTTAACGGGATTCAACTATTCCGGGTATTATTTTTTCAGGAGATTGTAATGAATAAAGAAAACATTAAAAAGGAATTGGGGCCATGTGGGTTGAGCTGTAAAAAGTGTTTTGCTCATGTCGACGGAGATATACGGAAATATGCGTCGAAGTTGCGAGATAAGCTGGGGAATTTTGAGATTTATGCCAAGCGGTTTGAGACTTTGGTAGGAGATCCTGTTTTTAAAAAATATCCTGATTTCAAAGAGATGCTGGACTATTTTGCAGGGGAGAGCTGTACAGGGTGCCGCAGCGAGCAGTGTAAATTATTTAAGGGCTGCGGGGTTCGGCCCTGTCATCAGGAAAAGGGCGTGGATTTTTGTTATGAATGTTCGGATTTTCCCTGTGATCACACAGGATTTGATCCCCATCTTTATGACCGGTGGATAGCCATGAATGAGACCATCAGGGGAATCGGCATTGAGGCCTTCTATGAGAAGACAAAGGATAAATCCCGGTATCTGTGATCAGCGAGAACGGCTTGAGCAGTTTGAACCGTGCTTAAAATTGGTAAAACAAAAAACATGCTACGGACAAGCCACAGATGTTCAAGTTGGAGGCCGGGACCTGTTTGAACAAATCTGTGTTGAGGTATCACAGGGCTTTGGCTGGGAATCACCAACCGTCGGAAAGATACCCAGGATATCGTCGTTCTTGCCTTTGAAGATGCTGGCCTGAAGTTTTGAGATGTGTTACAAGCACAGGTGATAAAGATTTTGGGCTGATAATTCAGGAATATGAAGAGATTAAAAAGTTTTAAACTGTCAGGAAACAAATGAATCACGCTGTACACAATAAAATGGTATCCTTTATCTGGTCCATTGCCGACGACTGCTTGAGGGACATTTTTGTCAGGGGAAAATACCGGGATGTTATTCTGCCCATGGTCGTCCTCAGACGTCTGGACAGCCTGCTGGAGCAGTCCAAGGAAAAAGTGATGCAGGAAGTGGCTTTCCAGAAAAACGACCTGGGACTGGTTGAACCCGATGATAAGGGGCTGCAGGATGCTGCGGGATTTGTATTTTATAATACCAGCAAATGGACCTTAAAAACCCTTTTCAACACGGCCACCAACAATCAGCAGGTTTTGAAGGCCAATGTGGAGGAATATCTGTCGGGATTTTCTGCAAACGTCAAAGAGATTGTTGAAAAATTCAATCTCAAAGCCCAGATCCGCCACATGGCGGCCAAAGATGTGCTGCTGGATGTCCTGGAAAAATTCACCTCTCCGTATCTGAATTTAACCCCGCATGAAACAAAAGACCCGGACGGAAATCCCATGCCCGCTTTAAGCAATCTTGGCATGGGGTATATATTTGAAGAGCTGATCCGCAAATTCAACGAAGATAACAATGAAGAGGCAGGAGAGCATTTCACCCCCAGGGAAGTGATTGAACTGATGACCCGCCTTGTCTTTGAACCGGTAAAAGAACGGATGCCGCCGGTCATCACCATCTATGACCCGGCCTGCGGATCCGGCGGCATGCTCACCGAATCCCAGGCGTTTATCCAGAAGGAAACAAGGCGGGCAGCCGATGACGGATATATTTATCTGTACGGCAAAGAGATCAATGACGAGACCTATGCCATCTGTAAGTCAGACATGATGATCAAGGGAAATGATCCCGGTTTTATCCGCTCCGGCTCCACCCTTTCCACGGATGAGTTTGCCGGCACCACCTTTGATTTCATTCTCTCTAACCCGCCCTATGGGAAAAGCTGGGCCAGTGAAGCCAAATTTATCAAGGATGGGGCCAATGTCATTGATCCGCGGTTTAAGGTCACGCTGAATGATTATTGGGGTCAGTCCCGGAACGTGGATGCCGCACCCAGGTCCAGCGACGGCCAGCTTTTGTTTTTAATGGAAATGGTCAGCAAGATGAAGCGGCCGGATAAAAGCCGGTTCGGATCGCGCATTGCCTCGGTTCATAACGGGTCTTCCCTGTTTACCGGGGATGCGGGAAGCGGCGAGAGCAATATCCGCAGGTTTATCATTGAAAACGATCTGCTGGAAGCCATTATCCAGTTGCCCAACAATTTGTTTTACAACACCGGCATCACCACCTATATCTGGCTGTTATCCAACCATAAGGAAGACACCCAAAAAGGAAAAGTACTACTGTTAGATGCCTCCAGGTGTTACCGGAAACTTAGAAAAAACTTAGGGAATAAAAACTGCGAATTTTCCCGAACCCATATCCGGGATATTGCCGGGGCCTGCACCAGGATGCAGACGATTGAACCGGAACAGGATGAAAACGGGGATGATATCGGCATTGGTGCGAAAGTCTTTGATAACAGCGATTTCGGGTATTATAAGGTGGCCATTGAACGGCCGGACCGCAGATCCGCCCGGTTTACCCCGGAGCGTATCGCACCCCTGCGCTTTGACAAGGCATTGGCAGATCCCATGCAATGGATTTACGACCAATGGGGCGAGGCGGTTTACACACCCGGAACCCTTGTGGAGCATGAACAAAAGATCCTGGCCTTTTGTGAAGAAAAGGGCATCACCTTGAATACAAAAACCCGTAAAAAACTGTTCAGCCCCGACACCTGGAAAAAACATAAAACCCTGGTTGAGGCCGCCCAGCAATTGATGGGCGCTATCGGCAGGGATGAACACAACGATTTTAACAGGTTTTTGACCCTGGTGAATAAAACCTTGAAAACGCTTGGTTTAAAATTGTCTGCCACAGAAAAAAAAGCCATTTTAAACGCCGTGTCCTGGTATGATGAAACCGCACACCGGGTCATCAAAGCAAAGGTCAAGCTGACAGGAGACAAGCTTGGCAAACTGCTGAATCACCTGGGGTGTGATCAAAAAGATCTGCCCCATTTCGGATTTTATCCCATACCGGCTAAAAAAGGGGAATACCTGACTTTTGAACCCTGCACCGATCTTCGGGACCATGAGTCCGTGCCCCTGAAAGGCGATATCCACGACTATTTCAAAACTGAAGTTATCCCCCATGTCCCGGAAGCCTGGATCAACCTGGATTCGGTAAAGATCGGCTATGAGATCAGTTTCAACAAATACTTCTACCGCCACAAGCCCCTGCGGTCCATGGAAGAAGTGGCCAAGGATATCCTGGACCTGGAGCACCAGGCCGAAGGCTTGATTGCCGATATTTTAGGGGTTGATGTGACAGTGGTGTCAGGGGTGGATCATGAGTGATCTTTTGCCCATGATGCCGAGATATGAGGCGTATAAGGATTCCGGGGTGGCGTGGATTGGGGAGATTCCAGTGGGTTGGGAGGTTCATAATCTCGGCGTTTTACTAAAGCCAATCTCAATTAAAAATAAGCCTCATTTACCCTTGCTTTCAATAACTCGTGAAAGAGGTGTTATTCGACGTGATATTGATAATCAAGAAGAGAATCACAATTTTATCCCAGATGATTTGCGCAATTATAAATGCCTTCTAAAAGGTCAATTTGGCATGAACAAAATGAAGGCCTGGCAGGGATCGTATGGTGTTTCTAAATATACTGGTATCGTCAGCCCGGCGTATTATATTTTTTCTTTCATTAAAAAAATAATTCCCAATTATTTTAATATTGCAATACGCAGCGGACTTTATATTTCGTTCTTTGGGAGTGCATCTGATGGTGTTCGCATTGGGCAATGGGATTTGTCCAAAACAAGAATGAAGTCTATTCCATTTTTAGTACCATTTCCTGAAGAACAAACCGCCATAGCCAACTTCCTCAACTGCAAAACCGAAAAAATCGACCAGGCCGTTGCCATCAAGGAAAAGCAGATCCAGCTCCTTAAAGAGCGCAGACAGATCCTGATTCAGACGGCTGTGACAAAAGGCCTTGATCCGGATGTTCCCATGCGCGATTCAGGTGTGGAATGGCTTGGGGAGATACCAGGGCATTGGGAATTAAAAAGGTTGCGGTTAATTGGCAATACGCAAAATGGAATCAGTGCCGGAGGGGATTATTTTGGCTCTGGTTATCCTTTTGTCAGTTACAGTGATGTTTATAATAATCGAGAGCTTCCTCATTCAGTAAAGGGACTTGCCGAATCTTCAACTCAGGATAGAATGAATTATTCAGTTAAAAAAGGTGACGTGTTGTTTACTCGAACATCAGAGACTGTTGAAGAGATCGGGTTTGCCTCTGTTTGTATGAAAACTATTGAGGATTCAACTTTTGCTGGCTTTTTAATTAGATTCCGTCCTAAAAAAGGCGTTCTGGAGCCGGGATTTTCAAAAAATTATTTTAGTTCCAACATGCATCGATCATATTTTGTCAGAGAAATGAATTTAGTTACTCGTGCTTCATTAAGCCAGGAATTGTTAAAAAATTTACCAGTTGTGTTACCTCCTCAAAAAGAGCAGAAAGCTATTTATAATTACATCCAGACCCAATCCGAAAAAATCGACAAGGCCATTGCCATTCAGGAACAGATGATCGACAGACTCAAAGAATACAAAGCCACGCTGATCAACGCTGCTGTGACAGGGAAAATAAAGGTGCCCCAGACCGCCCAGGCAAAGGCTGTGGCATGACCAGGGAATAATAGATATGACAGATGACAGCCGCATTCAGATCTACCGGACAAAGGACGGGGAAACCTGTGTGGATGTGCGGTTTGAACAGGAGACGGTCTGGCTGACCCAGCGCCAGATGGGGGAGGTGTTTGACACCACCATTGCCAACGTGCAGATGCATCTGACAAATATCTATAAAACCGGTGAGCTGGATCAGGATTCAACTGTTAAGGATTTCTTAATAGTTCAAACGGAAGGCAATCGGCAGGTCAAACGAAAGCTCAAGCACTACAACCTGGATGCCGTGATATCAGTAGGGTATCGTGTGAACTCCAAACGGGGGGTGCAGTTCCGTATCTGGGCCACCCAGCGGCTGCGCGAATATCTGGTCCAGGGTTATACCCTCAATCAGCAGCGGTTCAAAGAAAATGCCGCAGAATTAAAACAGGCCCTGGCCCTGATACAAAAAGCGGCCCAGTCTCCAACGCTTGCCACAGACATGGGCCGGGGGCTTGTGGATATCATGGGCCGGTATACCTCAACCTTTCTATGGCTCCAGCAGTATGACGAGGGATTGCTCAAAGAACCGGGAGGAGTTCCCGGCGGCAGTCTTCCCTCCCCAAAAGCTGCAGAAGCATCCATCCTGGCGCTGAAACAGCAATTGATGGCAAAGGGTGAGGCCTCAGATCTTTTTGCCAGAATGTCCCGGCCCGACAGCATTGCAGCCATTTTCGGGAATCTTGACCAGACCGTGTTTGGAAAGCCGGCCTATCCCACTGTTGAGAGCAAGGCAGCCCATCTGTTGTATTTTGTGGTGAAAAATCATCCCTTTGTTGACGGCAACAAGCGCTCCGGTGCATTTTTATTTGTGGATTTTCTTCACCGAAACGGCTGCCTGATAAAACAGAACGGGGCGCCGGTGATCAATGATACCGGGCTTGCCGCGTTAACCCTGCTGGTGGCCGAGTCTGATCCAAAGCAAAAAGAGACCTTGATTAAACTGATAATGAACCTGTTGTGCGATCACAAACATTAAACGATCCAAAGGAGTCCCATGGTCAGCCAAACCAATGAACAGGCCCTGGAAGCCGCCATTGAAAGAAAATTGACTGGCACCTGCCTTGAAGATTTAAGAAAAGGCGAATTGAAGGTTGCAGCAGGCAATGGGAATCGGTTGGAAGAAGCGCAAATGCCCTTTGATACCCACCATGGATATGAGCTGGGATTTCATCAGGATTTTAATCCGAGATTTGCCGTTGATGAGAAAAAATTCTGGGCCTTTCTTGAGACCACCCAGGAAAAAGAGGTAGAAAAGCTGCAACGAAAAAGCCAGGGAACCGATGAATGGCAGCGGAAAATCCTGGAGCGCCTGGACCGGATGGTACAACAGAGGGGACTTTTGCATCTGCTTAAAAAAGGGCTGGGTGTGGATGACGCCCATTTCACCCTGATGTATCCGGTGCCCCTTGCAAGCAGTGCGAACCGTGTGAAACAGCAGTTTAAGACCAATGTGTTCAGTTCCACCCGGCAGGTGCATTATTCCCTGGACAATCCCAATGAATCCATTGATCTTGTGCTGTTTATCAACGGGCTTGCCTTTGCCACCCTGGAATTGAAAAATCCCTGGACCGGCCAGACTGCCAGGTTTCATGGTCAGAAACAATACAGGACCAAAAGGGACGTTCGTCAGCCCCTGCTCCGGTTCGGCCGGTGCCTGGTTCACATGGCTGTGGATACGGATGAGGTCTATATGACCACGAAGCTTGCCGGTAAATCCACATTTTTCCTGCCGTTTAATAAAGGACATAACGCAGGGGCAGGCAATCCCCCGAGTGACGGCCACAAATCCGCCTATCTGTGGGAGGATGTTTTCAGCAAGGAAAGCATCGCCAACATTATCGAACATTTTGTTCGGCTTTCCGGAAAGGCAAAAGACCCGTTAAACAGGCGGACCCTTTTCTTTCCGCGGTATCATCAGATGGATGTGGTCCGAAAGCTGATCCTGCATGCCTCTCAAAACGGGGTGGGTCATACCTATCTTGTCCAGCACTCGGCAGGGTCCGGCAAATCCAATTCCATCACCTGGGCGGCCTATCAGCTCATTGAGACCTATCCTGAAACCCTGACGGCTCCGGGTGCAAAGGGACTTGAGCAGCCATTGTTTGATTCGGTGATTGTGGTGACGGACCGGCGTCTTTTAGACAAGCAGCTGCGGGAAACCATCAGAGAATTTTCCCAGGTTAAAAATATCATTGTCCCGGCATACCGGGCTTCTGATTTAAAAGCCGCCCTGGAACAGGGCAAAAAGATCATCATCACCACCATTCAGAAATTTCCCTTTATCCTGGACGGTATCAGCGATCTTTCCCAAAAAAACTTTGCCGTGATTATTGACGAGGCCCACAGTTCCCAGAGCGGTTCTGCCCATGACAACATGAACCGGGCCATGGGAGCGGCAGACAATGAAGAAGAAAGTATGGATGCCCAGGATAAAATCATCAAAGCCATGGCAGAAAGAAAGGTCCGGGGAAATGCCTCTTATTTTGCCTTTACAGCCACACCCAAAAACACCACCCTTGAAAAATTCGGACAAAAACAGGCGGACGGCAGTTTTGCGCCCTTTCATCTGTATTCCATGAAACAGGCCATAGAAGAGGGATTCATCCTGGATGTCCTGGCCAATTACACAACCTATAAAAGCTATTACGAAATCCAAAAATCCATACAGGACAACCCCCTGTTTGACAGTAAAAAAGCCCAGAAAAAGCTGCGGGCCTATGTTGAACGCCACCAGCAGACCATCAATATCAAAGCGGAGATTGTCCTGGAGCACTTTATCCCCCAGGTAGTGAACCAGAAAAAACTCAAAGGCAAAGCCAAGGGCATGGTCATCACACAGAATATTGAAACGGCCGTCCGGTATTATAAAACCATGACCCGTCTGGTGGATAAAAAAGGGAACCCGTTCAAGGTGTTGATTGCATTTTCCGGCCATAAAGAGGTGGATGGCATTGAATATACGGAAAGCCTGATGAACGGGTTCAGTGAAAATGAAACCCGGGAGCGGTTCGATTCGGACGAATACCGGCTGCTGGTGGTGGCCAACAAATATCTGACCGGGTTCGACCAGCCAAAGCTTGCGGCCATGTATGTGGATAAAAAACTGCAAAACGTGCTGGCGGTCCAGGCCTTGTCCCGTTTAAACCGGTCCGCACCAGACCTGGGCAAAAAACCGAAGATCTGTTCATTCTTGATTTTTTTAACAGTGTGGACGACATCAAAACGGCATTTGACGTTTTTTATACGGCCACCAGCCTGTCCCGGGCCACGGATGTGAATGTCCTGCATGAACTCAAAGAGTCCCTGGATACAGAAGGGGTGTATGAATGGCAGGAGGTTGAGGATTTTGTAGAACGCTATTTTAACAATGCAGATGCCCAGGAACTAAGCCCCATTATTGATACGGCGGCCACCCGATTCAATACCGTACTTGAACTTGAGGATGACGACAAGGCAGACTTTAAGATCAAGGCCAAGCAGTTTGTTAAAATATACGGGCAGATGGCATCGATCATGCCTTACGAAATTGTGATATGGGAAAAGCTGTTCTGGTTTTTGAAATTTCTGATCCCCAAATTGATCGTTAAAGACCCCCGGGCCGATGAGATTGATGAATTGCTGAATTCGGTGGACCTGTCTTCTTATGGATTACAGCGGGTGAAACTGAACCACAGCATACGGCTGGATGAAGAACAAACACAAGTGGAACCGCAAAACCCGAATCCACGCGGTGCCCATGGCGGCGATGAGGCGCACGACCCCCTGGATGAAATTATCCGCAATTTCAATGAACGCTGGTTTCAGGGCTGGAGTGCAACTCCCCAGGAGCAGCGGGTTAAATTTTTAAATATTGCAGACAGTATTAAGGCACACCCTGATTTTGATGCAAAATATAAAAACAATCAGGATACTCAAACCCGAATTCTGGCTTTCCGGAAAATATTTGAAGATGTCATGCTTGAAAAGCGGCGCAATGAACTGGAATTATATAAACTTTTAGCAAGCGATGCTGCGTTCAAGTCAGCCATGCAGCAGAGCTTAAGACAAATTGTCGATAGACAAACGATCTAAAAATCTAACGAACAAAACGCTGCGGGTGATACCGCAGATTTCAATAGTCATGTTATATTTCCAAAGAGATTAATCTTGATTGGAACCTAAATGAGCGAAGTAGATAAAAACAGAATCAATCGAGTTGTTGACTATATTCAAGCCAATCTTGACACCTCTCTTTCTATTCGTCGACTTTCTGAAATAGCATGTTACTCAGAATTTCATTTCAATCGCGTCTTCAAAAAAGACATGGGCGAGCCGGTACATAAGTTTGTCCGTAGATTGAGAATAGAAAAATCGGCTGATTTTTTGCTGACAAAACCGCAAACATCCATTACTGAAATTGCTTTAATGTGTGGTTTTGCAACACCTTCATCTTTTGCCAAAAGTTTTAAGAATTATTTTAAAATGAGCGCAACCGAATGGAGGAAAAATTCCGACAATATTTTTGACACATCTTCAGAGCCAGTGCAGGTTGAGCAAGGCAAAATTTCCATTACCAACGGATCTCCTGTATGGACCTTCGATAAAAAAGGTTCGATTCGTCAGGTTGTAATTGAAAATATTCCACAATTTAAGGTGGCCTATGTTCGTAATGTCGGCCCTTATCAACAAGATGATACTCTGTTTGATAAGCTGTATGCACAACTCTTTCGATGGGCCGTACCACGCGGGTATATGAACGATGGCACAATCACCTTAAACATTTACCATGACAATCCTGAAATAACAGAGAATCATAAGTTGAGGGTCATGGCTGCAATTCCAGTGGAAGAGCATGCCACCCCATCCGGCGCAGTAGGTGTTACTAGTCTATCCGGTGGAAAATACGGCGCATGCCGTTTCTTGTTGAATAAAGACAACTTTGCAGAAGCCTGGGGCTGGATGATGTCCAACTGGTTAAATAATAGCGGTTACGAGAAGGACGACCGCGAAGCTTTTGAAAGATGTTACGGAACTAAAATCGTAAATGGCACGCGTTTATTTGATGTGGGTATCTGCGTACCCATAAAAGCAAAATAGCACGTTTGGACAAATGAAAAGCAAGAACTGAGCAGTTTTTTTGATTATTGGCTTCTATATTGTGGTTTGAAATTAACACTTAAACCATATTAAAGGAGCGTGAAATGACATCAGAAATTAAAATCAATCCCATTGGAAGCATCAAAATTGAAGGCGAACGTTTTTATTTGTCGATTCAGGATCAATATAGGGAGGCATTGAAAGGAATAGAGGGATTCAGCCATATGAATGTGGTTTGGTGGGGAAACCATTCTGATTCATCAAAGCAAAGAAGTAAATTATGTGTAAACAAACCTTATAAAAAAGGCCCTGATACAATAGGCATATTTGCCACCAGATCAAATGAACGACCGAATCCGGTTTTAATAACAACAGTGACTGTTACTGGGGTTGATTGCCATAAGGGAATAATCGAGTTTCCATGGATAGATGCGGAGGCAGAATCCCCGGTTATTGATATAAAACCGTATCAGCCTTGCTCGGACAGGGTCAAAAATGTAAAAGAACCAGAATGGTGTTCCGACTGGCCTAATTGGCTTGAAGAATCTGCCGAATTCGACTGGGAATCAATTTTCAACTTTTAACACATTGAAATTAAATTAGAAAAATTAATTTAACGGCGCTAATGCAGCGACGTAAAAAAGCCGCGCGGCTGATTAGTGCCTTACATTAAGCATAGCGGCGGTCATCGCAGTTTTAAGCGATGAGCAAAACTCGAAACGCCCTTTAAATTGAGGTTTTCAAAAACCGATGAGGATAACTTTACCGGAGAACGGGGAAGCCGGCGCCTGGCGAAATTCTTGCAGCTTGGCTCCCCCCTTATCTCCTCTGGCCTGGCTCCGATGAACGATGACAACACACGACTGCCATATACCACTCCCTAAACGGATAGGAACTTTCTTTTTGACAAGCAAAGTATAACAAATAATGAAAAGATCCCCAGAGCTTGAAAAAAATTAAAATGATTCGCAAAATTGAAACTTTATGATTGCATTCATGCACTTCTTTTAATTTCTAATAATTTCCACAACTTCAATTTTTATAAACGACAGGAGCAATTTCGAGGTTTTCTATAATGGTATTTTTCTTGACTGACCGTTATTTTAAAGCAGACAGGACTGGAAGAAGCTTTTTGTCAATAAAAGTATAAAAAATTATTAAAATTTAAAATATGACATCAGCCGGACTGTACATCTATACCGACTGAGAATATGGGTGACCAGTCTGGCCAGCCAGTTCACTCCGTAACGGGTGGACGGAATGGACAGGAATATGCAATAGGCACTTAATAAAAACATACGCTTAAAGATAGCAGCGCATTTTAAGAAAAATCCTGTCCAAAGGGATCTTAAAATAATCTTTTTTGGTGAGGAGTATGGAATGTTTCAGCAGCGACTGCATGGCTTTTACTAAAATTGGTGTTCCCAGTATAAACATTGAAGGTTGAAAACCTTTATACCATCAGAAGACCCGGGATGGATGAAGTAACGCGAGGAGCAGTCAAACAAAGACTGAATATTTTAATTGACATATTGAATCTTTTAATATACATGATCCAGCCATGGAACATAAATTTGATTTTTCCATCATTCGGAACCTTCGCATGAAGCAAGGTCTGACTGCTGAAGCACTGGCCCAAAAGGCTGATGTTACTCGGGCAACCGTTGTCAAGCTAGAATCGGGCAAGGGTAATCCAACCATTGAAACTCTGAGGGCGTTGGGACAGGTATTCAAGCTTGGGGCAAGCCAGCTGGTTCAGATGGCTGAGACCGGAACAGCGGAATCCGGCCAGAAAACCGTCTATGACCAGGATGGGTTTACCGGTATTCAGGTTCGATTTCCCGGTTTTGAACTCTACCTTCTCAAGGCAGACAAAGGTGCAAGAACCGTGTCAATTCCAAACCTGCATGACAACACTGCAGAGGTCTGCCTTGTGATTTCGGGCCGGGTGAGACTGACGGTTCTGGGTGAACCAAGAGAACTTGGACCGGGGAATGCCCTGCGTTTCAAGGCGCTTCAGGAACATGAACTGGAAACCCTGGCGGACACGGAGCTGCTGCTGATCCACCATCATTTGTCCTGATTCCTAACAAGACAGGGCAATTTAAAAAACTTAAAGCCACGAAGGCTATTTCCCATTGAAAAGGGGGAGTGCCTTGGTGGCTTTTTTTTTGCCTTTTATGATTGTCGCGTCGTTAACGTTGAATTGAGGAGATTTAGTATGACATTTTTAAGAAAAATATCAGTCCCGCTGATCTGCCTGGTGCTGGTTTGGACCGGCACCGGAATGACAGGGGATCTGCCTGACAGCAAAAATATCACAGAACTTGAACCCATGGTGGTCTCCGGCAAAAAAAGCAAGGATAACCCGGAAGTAATCGTTTTGGACCGTCACCGGATCCAGACCCCCTTGCAGAGCGGGAATATTCTGGAGCTGCTGGAAGGGGAGGCCGGCATCCAGGTCCGGCGTCAGAGCCAGTCGGGCACCGGGTCCAACTCCCTGAGGATCAGGGGATTTGATGAGACCCGGATCAGCGTGCGCCAGGACGGCATCCCGTTGAACCGGGACGGTTCCTATGGCAACGGTCCCATCGACTGGGGATCATTTTCCAGTCAGTCCCTGGAATCCATTGAAATTTTCAAAGGCGCCTGCCCGGCCAAATACGGCAATACTCTGGGCGGGGTGGTCAACCTGACCACTAAAACGCCTGCCGACACGCCATCCACCCAGGTCAACCTGTCAGCCGGCAGTCTGGACACCCTGGATGCCGGCATTTCCCATGCCTGGAAAAAGGGTGTCCTGGGATGGAGCCTGTCTGCCGGCCATTTTGAAACCGACGGCTATCTGAGAAACAATTATATGGACCGGGACAGGGGCTCTGCACGGTTTTTTCTGGATCTGCCGGGAAACTGGACGGCAGGGGCCGGCATGGATTTTTCTTCCACGGAAAACGGGAATCCCGTGTACAATGGCACGAACAGCCCCTATTATGATCCCGGTTCCCCCCTGGCAGAGGCAAAGGAACTGAAGGGCCCCGGCATCTCAGCCCGGCTGATCAACGGGGCCACGGCCTGGGGTAACGGATCTGCCACCGAAGACAAGAACAGGGATCTGACCGCTTATATTTCACACAAACCCGGGAGAGCAGCTTCCGGGTTGAGGGCCGCCTGTGGAACCAGGAGAGTATTGAAACCTACTATGATGCGGCGAATCCGGATAAAAAGATCTACCAGCGGGAAACCGATGCCGAAGACAATAACTGGTTGATGAACATGTCCTATTCCAGGAACATGGGCGCCCATCTATTGGAAATCGGAGGGGAGACCCGCCACTATGGCTGGGGGGAACAGCGGGTTACCTATATTGACGAGTCCTATTTCAACGGTTCCATCAATTTTTTGACCTTTATCAAAAACGGGTTCAAGGGGCAGGAAGGCCTCCTGGGCTATCATGCCCTCTATGCCCAGGATACCTGGGAGATCCGGTCGAACCTGAGCCTTGAGCTCGGGATTCGTCACGAATGGTTCAGGGCCGATGCCATTGATCCCGAGGCCTTTGGCTACTCCTGGGCCACCGGGGTGTCGAGTTTAAGCGAATCTCACACAGACCCCCGCCTGGCTCTGGTCTATTCGCCCCTGGACAATACCAGGATCACGGCCAGATGGGGAATTGCCCACCGGTATCCCACCTCTCCCGAGTATTTTTGGTGGTATTTGAACAACGCCACCTCCTATTTTAACACCGACTTCAACTCCGAGCGGGCCCTCCAGTACGAACTGAGCCTGGATCAGACCATTGGAAAAAATTTCCAGCTTTTTGTCCTGGGGTATTACTATGACATAGATGATTATATTTCCTCGACCACGGTCTTGGGGGTGGGATCGGTCTACTACAACATCGGCGAGGTTACCCTGCGGGGGGTGGAAGCCGGTTTCAGCGTCCCCTTACCCCTGAACCTTACCCTCTGGGCCAATGCCACCTGGCAGAAAGGAGAAAAATCAGACGATCCCTGGGACAAGGACAATGCCATGTCCAGAGAGCTTCCTGACCTGCCCGACTTCATGGCCAACGCCGGTCTGGATCTCAAGAACGCAGGCCCTTTTTCCGCAAGGCTCTGGGTCTCCTGGATGGATGAAAGGGATCATTTTGACAATCAGACCCTCAGGGTACTGGATGCCTATACCCTGGTCAATTTATCGGGCCGGTACAGGTTGTTTGAGAGCAAGGCCATGACGGCCGATCTGGAAGCCGTGGCTGAAAATATTCTGGATGAGGACTACCAGGAAAAAGAGGGCTATCCCATGGCCGGCACCACCGCCATGGTAGGTGTGAGCGTTTCTTTCTAGCCCCCCTCCCATGCTGACAAAAATATTAAAGGAAAATCCCATGAAACAACACGCTCTTTTGATCCTTTTGCTGACGGTTTTTATCCTGCCCGTGACAACCCGGGCCGGGACCCTAAATATTGACACCCTTGGCCAGCAAACCGTGGAAGCCGCCCAAAAGGCCCTGGCCCCGAATTCGGTGGCGGCCTGCCTGACCAATGTCGGCTGGGCAAGCATTGAAACCCAACCCTGTAACCGGCTTTTTGATATTTTTTCCGGACAGGCCGGAATCAGCCTCGGCCGGGGCAGTCTGATTCCGGTCCACGCCGCCTGGACAGACGCCCCCTGGGCAGCTTTTGTTGCAAGACCGGGCCCGAAGGAGCTGGTCATGGTCATGGTCCGGATTACAGCCCGGGGACCCGTCACCGCTGGCCCCCTCAATATCCGGGTTGAAAAGGGCACCGATTTCTCGCCTTTTAATAAAGTTTTTGGCAAAGAGGCCTTTGCCCTGGTCAGTCTGGCCAATGGATGGGCAGACAAGGTGCCGTTCCGGCTGCTGGCGGCCAGCCGCTTTCATGGCCATCTATGCTGCGGGGTTTTACAGGTTTTTTTATAACCCGTTATATCCTGGCGCATTTTCCCCTCACAGGGTCCCAGGACTATATTTACCTGGGGATTCCGGCCTGGTGTCAGGACGATTTGATCATTGCAGGCCTCAACCTTACCCCGGGCAAGCATGGGTATTATACCATGTCCTATCCATGGAACCGCCCCTGGCAGACCGGACAAAAAACCTATGACAACCTGGGGGGCATTGTTATTCGCCGGGACAGCAAATCTTCCGGCGGCAAGGCCTGGGTACTGGCCTTTGACTGGCAGACCAAAGCGTTCAGGAAATTTGCAGGAATTGGAAAGACGTCCCTGGACTGGAAAAACCAGCCCTGGCTCCACGTGATGTACAACCGGTTTTTTGCCACCCGCCTGGACCGCCCGGACGATTTTGTCTCCGTGGTCGCCGCCCGGACCCTGGACACCTCCGAAGAAATCCAGACCCTCATCAGGCTGGGTGCCAATCCCCTTGAAATTCTCCTGGGCCCTGATCCGAACTGGTCAGAATCAAACCCGAAACCATCCAACAAAAAAGGATAATATGATGATATTCAAACCCTTCATGCGGGAGGGGTTCATGCCCCTGCCCATCGCCTTTATTTCCACCCGGAGCGCGGACAAGGTGCGCAACATTGCCCCCTATTCCTGCATCATGCCGGTGCTACGCCCCCTGGATCTGATCTGCCTTGCTTCGGCTAAAAAAAGGGACACCCTGAACAATATCCGGGAAACCAACGAGTTTGTGGTGAACCTGGTGGGACACAAGTTTAGTGACAAGGTTATTCCCACAGCCCGGTTTTCAAAGCCGGAAGCGGATGAATTTGAGCTGGCAGAACTTTCACCCAAACCCTCGTCCATGATCGGGGCCCCGGGCATTGCCGGGGCCTATGCCTGGATGGAATGCCGCCTGGCCGGATTTCATCAGGGCCCTGGCTACACACTGGTCATGGGCAAGGTGCTGCGGCTGGAGGTGAATGATGCCTGCCTCACCCCGGAGGGGACCCTTGATCTTGACCGGACCAAACCCCTTATGATGTTCGGCAGCAAAAAAGGCATGCACTATTGCACGACCGCGGACCTCAACCAATTTGATCCCTTTGGGGCCATGTTTCCTGACAACAGGGACCCCCTGGCCCCGGTTTATGAGGAGGGGACAGAATAAATAACCCTTTGGATCCGCAAATGGAACAGAACCATCCTAAATAAAAAGGAATATAAGCATATGGAATTGCAGGATTGGCTGAAGGACGATGACTTGAAGCGTTGTATGGATCTTCACGGGCACCTTTGCCCGGGGCTTGCCATTGGCTTTGTGACTGCAAAGGAAGGGTTAAGATGCCTTGATGAAACCCGGGCCGATGATGAACAAATTGTTTCGAGGGTATACACCGATGCCTGCTGCACCGATGCGGTGAGCCTGTGATGGCAACCCGGGTTGCGGTGTCAGGAGAGGAAAGTGTTTGCAGGGAATGCCTGGAAACAGCGTAACTCAACATCAAAAGGGGGCAACTATTTGCCCCTGTTTCACGGTTAAAAAAAATAAAAAACCGTAAGGCAGTGCTGCCATTCGGGTGTCCGGCAAAGGCAATCAAGTTTCAAGGCCGAACCCTTTTGTTTTTTTCTTTGCGCATTCTTTTGCTCATGGCTGGCTGTGAAATACCCAGAAGGCGAGCTGCTGCGGACTGGTTTCCATCGGTTTTGGAAAGGGCTGCCGTGGCCATGATTTTTTTCATGTCTGAAAAGGATGGTATGTTTTCCATCTCCCTTGACATTGGGGTCCACCATATGGTCTCACTTTTTACCGGATGGCGGTGCTAAAATGAAACCTTCAACCAGGGAAAGACTGAATTAAATAATAAACGGATCGATTACCGTAACAGGCGAGAATGAAGAGCATGTATTGAATCCCGGTGATTCCATTTACATCCCTCCTAACGAGAATAGAGCTATTTCTGTAAATAACAATGAACCGGCCACAATGCTGGTCGTTATCGTAAGGGTTGAATGATATGGAGTCCGGTTTGGCTGCCGATCACCTGTTCACATAAAGTTAGTATGAACGTATTGATTTAGCAGTCAACAGACAAGAGCAAACGAACCAATCCCCGATTCCCTTGCCAACAAATTGAAAAACTCTTATAGAATCTCCGAAAATTGGGTTTCGTCGAATTCAGCTCCTTCCTTTTTCTTCCTGATGGCATCGCATAGTGCGTGATGATTCATGCGCGTCAACGGCATCAGATAACAAAATACAATACTGAAGAGCAAAAATATTGGAAGGCAGGTTCCGGTAATGGTTTTAATTCCCCACAAAGCCAAATCAGATTGGGTTGTATCCGGGACATAATCGACCCAGGTCAGAACAACCCCCAGGAACCAGAGAGCAAATGCGCAACCTGCTTTTTGCACGAATGAAATCAGACTAAAATATGGCCCCTCTCTGCGTACACCGGTTTTGAATTCATCGATCTCGACGGCGTCCGGGATCATGGCAAAACCCACCATTAATATCATCGCTAATCCTGCAGACCCGATAAAAAAGATGAAATAAAACAGATATTGACTATGCGGCGAGATCAGGAATTGAACACCAATAACCTGTGCGATCGCCCATAAGCTGATAAAAATAAACCAGGCTTCCCGCTTTCCCCATTTGGATGACACATGCATCCCAAAGCGTACCGATTCCAAGAACAAACCCTGCAAATGCAGGGCTTAAGTTAACAACATCGGTAAAGAAGAACATCCCGAATGCAGTAAAGAGCGTAAAAATTAAGGAATTTGAACCCTCTGCCACGCCATAACCGATTTTCACTTTCAATGGAATCTTCTTTCCGCTTGTTATTTTTGTCATTTCAATCCTTTACTTTAATCCATCCAGGAGACTCTGCCCGTGGGATAGTAGGTATGGGTGATACCGACTCGCTATGGCACGTAATCAAGCCAAAGCTAAAAATCACCATACTGAAGGATGGTTTTTTTGTAATGACCATTCAGACATTGTAAAAACCACCTTTTTTGATTAGGATAATGCTGTCATCTTTATCAAAAAAATATTATGCAATGACAATAATAAATACAAAGTTAACTCCTCCCAGCGGCGGATCAAGGATTATCGCACGATCGGAACTGGTCGAGAAGCTAAGAGAATATGCCAACGGATTACTGACGCTGATCTCGGCTCCTTCCGGTTATGGCAAAACATCCGCGGTTTGCCAGTGGACCCTGCAAACCGGAATCAGTCCGGCCTGGTTATCGTTAGATTCAGATGATAACGATCCTGATCGGTTTTTTCGCTATCTTTTGTCTGCCATAAAAACAACGGACCCAAGCCTGGCTTCAGCCTTCGATCCTCTGATAAACGCACAAAAGCTGCCATCCGGCACAAATGTAATCGCACACATTATCAACCGCCTGTCAAACCATACTCGGAAGCTGTACTTAATTCTTGATGATTTTCATAAAGTGACCGATCCTTTGATTCATCAAGCTGTTTGCTTTTTATTAGAACATAGTCCACCGGGATTGCATCTCACCATTATCTCACGCCATGATCTGCCGTTCTCGATTTCCAGATACCGAGCAGACAAAAGCATACAGGTTATTACTGCTGAAGAACTGAAATTTAGCAGAGCCGAAACCCTGCAATATCTCAGGCGAACAGCAACGACTGATGTCTCACAGAATTTTGCCGATGAATTGCATCGTTTTACAGAAGGCTGGATTATCGGCATTCAGATTGTTTGTCTTTCTTATGATGGAAAAGAAGACTGGCTCAATTCAAAGCCGAAACGCCCGACAGCAGACGCTCTGTTATTTGATTATTTGGCGGATGAAGTACTTCAATCCCTGCCGGATGAAGTACGCGAGTTTTGTCTAAAAACATCTTTTTTGCTAAAGATTCAGGCCGAACTCTGTGAGGAAATCACCGGTTATGAGAATGCGGCGGAAATACTTGTTTACCTGGAAAAATCAAATCTTTTCCTCATTCCACTGGATGCAGAGAAAAGCTGGTTTCGCTATCATCAACTGTTTTCAGTATTCTTACAGAGCCGGCTAAAAGCGAAGCAGGATGATTTCATTACCAACAACAATCGAAAGGCGGCATATTGGCTGGCTGACCGAGGTTACACCGAAGACGCCTTTAACCAGGCTGCTTACTGGAACGACTGGCACACAGCAGCAGATATCCTGGAAGATGCACTGCCGTTTCTGATCACCAATCATGAATGGGTGATCAGCAGAAAATGGATCGAAAAAATACCCGGAGAGCTGCGTCAACAGTATCTATTGCTAAAAATATATTATGTACTGATTGTCTTTTTAATGGGGGATCTGGAAAACGCCGAATCTCTGATTAAGGATGTTGAACGGGATTTTTCAAAACAAATGGAGTTGTATGCAGCCGAAAAACGTGATCGAGTTCGGGATTTCTGGAACTTGGCTAAAGTTTATAAATTGAGCAGTACCGGCCAGCATGAAAAAGCGATTGAAACCGTAAAAAGCCTGATCGACCCAACACTGCCCAAAGACAAGTTTATACACGGAATGTTGGAATTTTTAATGGCAATCGCCCTTATCGAAAAAGGTGATATCCGGCCCGCTAAAACAGCTCTGGGCTCTGCGTTGGTCAATCATACGATTACCAGTAAACACTGTATCACTCACAACATCTGGTACTATATGGTGGCAATCGAAAAAGTCCATGGGCGGCTACAACAGGCTGAAGCCAGTTTGAATGACGTATTAGATTTCTCAAAACAAAATGAACTACTTTACCTCCCATCGATTGCTGTTATCCACCTGCAATCGGCTCATCTGCATTTTCTCCGTGATAAGCTGGATGAAGCGCTGGCCGAAATTAATACCGGCCTGGAATATACCAAACTATTGTATGAAAAAGATTTACTTTTCGAATTCTACCAACTCGAGGCGTTTATCTGGCAAGCCAAAGGAAATCGGGAATTAGCCGAAAAACTGATCTCAGAAGCACTATTCACAGCAAATCGCAGTAAGTCAGCCATTTGCATCTACCTGGCGAAAATAGCAGAACTTGAACTGTTGATTCACCAAAAACAATATAAGAAAGCGTTTCAATGGGCTGAAAAAAGAGTACTAAATGTTAACGAGCCATTTTCCCACCAGTTTGAAAAAGAGAACATTTTATATGCTTGGATTCAATTGCTGCAAAAAAAATATAAACAAGCAATCAACTTTTTGGAATTGTTGAGACCCAGATCGGAAAAACGCGAACGATTTGGTTCGATATTAACAATCGATGTTCTGCTGTCGTCGGCCTATTATTCTTTAGGCAAAACTGATTTGTCTTTGAGCAAAATGGAACAGGCGATTGAATTTGCCATAATGGAAGAGTTCATCCATCCATTCACCGCCAATATTAATCATATACCCAAAATACTATCGAAGCTAAAGGAAAAGACCTTAGAGCGATCACTGAAATCCTTCATAAACCGTTTAATTGAAGCCATTGAACTCAGGCATAAACCAAAACCCGACAAAAACATGATTGTGCTGAACGCAGCCGAATATTTGACCCCGCGCGAAGTTCATATCCTGAAACTGATCAACCTCGGATTAACCAATAAAGAAATCTCCGAAAGCACCTACACCTCGATAAACACAGTCAAATGGCATGTTCGCCATATCTATGACAAGTTGGGAGTTAGCGACCGCGCAAAGGCCATCGTCAAATCCAAGGAATTGGGACTATTTGATTAAAGGCCCAAATCCATCAAACTATCGATCAGCTGATAATAACTTTTATACAGGTTGGCTCCCAGATAGGTTAACGTTGCGGATGGAATCCCGAATATCGACCGATTAACAAACCAATCATATGCTGGATCGATCGTGATATTCGCCATCATATCTGCAATCATTTTACCGGCGAAATGGGAAAAAGCCACGCCATGGCCATTGTATCCCATCGCATAGTATATGTTGTTGCACTCACCAGTCATGCCGACCACCGGTAAAAAATCAAAAGTAACACCAACTCGCCCGCCCCACTGATATTGCACATCCACACCTTTCATGAATGGGAATTTCTCCAACATATGCCTGTAAAGTCGATTACACGCTTTTGGATTTTGAGAGTAGTCCTGATTGGGATTTCTAAAATAGAACGCATTGGCATTGGAAAACAGTAGCCGGTTATCAGCTGTCAAACGAATATCCCAGAATATGTTTTTCGCCCCCAACACACTTTCACGACCAGGCCATCCAAACTTATCCAGTATCTGTGTATCCAGCGGCGCTGTGGCCAATTGATAGACATAAAACGGAGGAATCTCAAAACTTAAAAAATCGAGGGGATTGGGATAGGCATTCGTTGCCAATACCAGCCTTGGTGCTGTAACGCTTCCCATGAGTGTATGGGCCACAATCTCATCATTGGGCTGAATTTCAATACAAGGTGAATACTCAAAAACTTCTACGCCGATAGATTCTGTGGCTTGTTTCAAACCTTTTAAAAGCTTTCCGGGATTGAGAATCCGGTCTTCAGGATAAAAGAGGCCGGCTTTGATACCTGTACCTGCAAAACGAGCTTCAGCATCGCTTTGATCCAGCCATGATGCATCTACACCAATTTTTTCATATGCTTTAATCTTTTTTAACAGGTGTCTTGTCTCACCCCTGCTTTCAGATACCAGCAAATGCCCCCTTTTTTCCAGATCGCATTCAATGGAATGATCCCGAATCGTTTGTTCCAGCAACTCTATGGATAACAACCCCAGATGATGCATGAGACGGGTTCGCTCTACTCCTAGCGACTTCATCAGGATTAGGATGTTATGACCCAAAATGGTTGTCAGCATTCCCGTATTTCGCCCGGAAGCACCATAGCCAACAAACTTGCTTTCCAGAATTACCACGCGCCAATCCGGAAAACGTTTTTTAATAAAATAGGCAGAACCCAGCCCGGTAAATCCGCCACCGATCACGACAACATCCGCTCGACAATCACCTGTGAGCGTTTTCCCGGAATCATGATCAGTATCCAACCAAAGGTTGTCTTTTATTGTTTTCATTTTACTCTAATGATTGATTCAACGTCATTTAATAAAGATTTTCAGACCATACTAACGCCAATTGAGTTGAATCGATTTATTCCGTGTAAAGCCTGCTTTTATGTCATAGAATACCAAGCCGACAGATCTAACTAAATGATATATTCCCAGAAAAAGCGCCATCAACAGCAGAATCCCATCGGCAATTACCTGGGAAAAGCCACCTCTGTCAGACGAATACATCTGATTCCCAATATCATAGTTGATGTCGATCAGGGTCAAAAATAGCAGCATACCGGCAGCCAAAGCTGAAAGATTTAAACCCAAAGGATTGTCCATCAGGAAAAAGATACCACCCCCAAAAAGCAAAACAACCAGCAGCAAATCAGGCAACCAGAAAGATTTGGCCTGAGGCGCCCAGCCGTCCGGCATTTCGTCTTTCTGGTCTATACCCTTGAGATATGGCATCCATGAAAAAATAACCAATGTGCCCATGATAATCTCGGCTATGGCAACATGTGTCTGTGTTATTTCGAATATCACTGTAATATCCTAATCGTTTCTGTGTTTATACTACGATCCCATGATTGAAGCCCTGGCAGCCAGCATTTCCACGATGATGGCGACTGCAGTCACTGCCGTCAGTTTGCTTTGATCAAAATAAGGTACCAATTCCACTACATCGAAAGCCTTCAGTTTTTCGTTTGCCGCCAATTTAGGGATCACAGACCAAAACTCACGTGTTGTAAGACCACAGGGAACCGGATCGCATACTCCCGGTGCATAGGCCGGATCCAGGAAATCCAGATCAATGGAAAGATAAAATCCGTCCGTCCCACGAGTCGCAATTTCGATTGCCTGCTCAAAGGCTCGCTCAATACCGGTTTGCAGAACCTGGTTCATGGTTAAGGTTGTAATACCTTTATTTTTGCACCAATCAAAATGGTAATCAAGATTCGTACTTCCTCTCAATCCCAGTAGAACCATATTCTCAGTCGGAAAAGATTCAAGCTCCGATATCCGCGCCACCTGAACACCTTGATTGAATTCACTATCTGTAAAATTTTCATCCGCATCAATGTGCGCATCCAGATGAATATAACCGAATTTTCCGGTTAAAACCTTGTCCATCGCCCAAGTACCGGCGTAAGATACTGTATGTTCCCCCCCAAGGATAACCGGTAAAGCCCCGGCTTTTAAAATTTCAGCAGCTACATCTTTGCCATACCCGAGTGTTTTCTTTGCATCGCCAACGCATATATAAGAGTCACTGCAATCGTGAAGTCGGAGTTTTTCAGCAAAATTTATATTGTAATCCACATGCATAGGACTAAAACATTGCGACGACTCTCGGATCGACCTGGGGCCGTTTGACTGACCGACACGTGACATGGTCCCACCATCAAAGGGTATACCCATAATCGCCGCTTTGACCCCAGCTTCTCGTAGTTTTTCTTCAGTGGGATTCTCCATAATCGGCGTCTTTAAAAAACTGTAAATACCGGCCTGCATATGACCATTATAACGAACACCCCCGATTTCCATCGATGTGAAAGACATGACAAACCTCCAAATTGTTAATATAGCAAATAGGATAAATAACTCTCTGACTCTGATGAAATGATAACCAGGATTCAAAATACTGTCGCCATCCTGAAGGATGGTTTTTTATAAAATTGTGAAAATTAACGGATAGGAACTTTCTTTTTGACAAGCAAGGTATAACAAATAATAAAAAGATCCCCAAGAGCCTGAAATATGGCCCCAGCCGGGCCTAATTCTGCCAGGATTCTTTGGATGACATCTCATTTGGAATAAAAGCAGGAATGTCATCATCCGTCTCCGCCTTTTTCCTCATCCCCCGGGATTTGTTCGAATAATAACCGTAGTACCGGACCGTCTGCTCATATCGGCCAGATATATGCGTCACCAGCCTGGCCAGAGCATTGAACGTTTTCCGGGACTTCCGGTCTTTCGATCTATAGATGACTCTGGCGGTACTGTCATCGGAAGCTTCCGCTGGTATGTAGACCATGCGTTCCTGAGAAAAACAGGCCCGGATAATGTACCGGGCAAGATTACCGAGATCGGCCTGGTCATCGGAAAAGATCCTGTCACCGATATAAACATGAAAACCGGAATGACGCTATGAAAGCATATTTTCGATAACGGCCTCCGTTATTTTGCCCTCTTTTTTGAGCATTTTTAGCATTTCATACTGGAAGATTTCTTCCAGGTCTTCCAAAAAGAACCCAGGTGCCATATGAAAATCATCGTCATCCGGAAAACATCCATCAGACACAATGGCATGCAGATGGGGATTGAAATTTAAAAAATCACCGTAAGTCTGGACAGCAATGCTGGGCAATGTCATCAGGTGTGGCGGATTTCAGATATGCTTTGATAACCTTCCAGGCACAGATGGACAATTTTGCCAGCAATTTTCTGTCAAAGAGGAAATAAATCCGTAGCCGTTTAGGGATGTTGAATACCCATTGTCTGTGGGGTACATCTTGCAGTACATTGGTAAGCATCCATTCTCCGTATTCAATTACTCTCTTCTGATGGCAAGAGGGGCAGAATTGCCTGCGTTTACAAGAGAATGCAAGGAGATACTCGTGACCGCATTCTTCACATCGGACCCGGGCGAATCCCATATGAAGATCATCGCAATCCAGATATTTATAGATTACCGTCATGACATATGTCCGCCAGAATCCATACCGGGATGCGTACATGTCATCCCAGGCTCGTTCCAGATCTTCAAAGTGATTTTCAACACATTTGTAGTATCCACTTGCCTTGGGATTGCGGGGCTGGTAAACATCAAAGATATGTGTTGCCGTTTGGTGGGCCATGGCGGAACCGGTAATGGTAACGGGCTATATAGGAGCACACGGAAGTAGCTCAGAATATTAACGCAGAACAAAAATGATTGTTGAAAATATACAACACATGTACAATATAGGGTGAAATAAATAAACATATCAAATACAAAATCAGAATATTCGCTAACCAAGACATGCTGATGGACGAGCTGCAGATGTTTGCGTTATGTGCCGAAATCATGACGTAACAAGACAAAAAAGAAATACATCATGGATGTTTCACCAATAATTAGCCAGATGCTTCATGTCTTTTGGTATTTAATTCCGCTGATAGTTATAGGCGGAATCATTATTAGATCTCACTATCGAGCAAATTCATTCGGTTATAGTTTTCGTGGGGGACAGCACATTCAAAACTGAAATGCCCGAAAATGTCATTTACGGTGGTGGCTATGCAAGATACATAAAATCAAAAAACAAACTCGTGCTAAAGGAATCTCAAACAACAGAAATCATAGAAAAAATAAAATCTGGAAAATTACAATCCTCTTTCAAAGCAAATCGAGAACATGTTAATCATGTGAAAACAATCATTGAAAAAAAGGAAACTACTCCGAGTTGCCCCAAGTGTGTCAGCTCAATGATATTAAGAGAAAGCAAGAATGGGAAAAACGCTGGTAAAAAATTTTGGGGTTGCTCAAAATTTCCTCAATGCAAAGGAACACGAAATATCACATAACGAACAAGGATAGATCATGTGAGGAACGAACCATGATCTTATCCGGTTGTTGAACAAGCCCGGACATGATGGGATGACGACAATATTATACGAAAATATCTTTTTTGAGGTGCTGTTCAGAAAGAACCTTCGCATGGCCTCCGGATTTCTCAGGGCGTAGAAGACCGGCAGCCTTTTTCAGGCTTTCAACAAAATCAGATTATTTCATGGAGTTACCCCTCTCCTTATTTTGGGTCTTTCTGCCGCGGAGCGGCTTCGTTCAACGAAAACTTTGAGAAGGACCTGGGGGATAACGGCTTTTTGAAAGTGCTTGGCTTATGCCCCCCGGCCAGCTGAGCTCCCCGTTAGCTGATAAGCTCGATAAGAGGAAGATGGAATTGAATCCAAGTCAACCGACCCACACTCTGATGGGTCCCCTTAGGTCTCTCAAAGAAGGAGGAAAGAACAATGAAGAAAGAAATTTACGGATGTGCGTGCTGTACTCCCGAGTTCGGAAAAATTTTCAAGGGCACCAAGAAAGTCTCAGAACTTTCGGCCATGAATCCGTCTGAAATTGCAGTGAATGGAGGACAAAACTCCTGGATAGGCAAACTTGATCAGCGGACCTTTCTCAAAGGGAGTCTTGTTGCTGCTGGCACAGCAGCCCTCGTTCCCGGACTGCCTGGATTCGCGTGGGCAAATAAAGAGGTAACGACTGTATTTACAGGAGGAACGGTCCTCACTGTAGACAGTAAATTCTCGCAGGCTGAGGCGATCGCCATTCGCGGCAATAAAATCCTGACTGTTGGCACGGACGCGCAGGTGCGTGCCGCTGCAGGAGAGAACGCAAAAATCGTTGATCTAAAAGGAAAGACGGTTCTTCCTGGATTCATTGATCCACACACTCATGTCGTCGCTGGTTCGGTGGTCGATAGTATTATGGAGTATGTCGGTATGGCACGCTTCGGCACCGTCGACGAGGTGCTTGGGCATCTGGAAAAACTTGCGAAGGACAAAGCGCCCGGAGAGTGGATTGTGGTCAGAAACTTTGACCCATCAATTCAGGTCGGCCCAGACACGCTGACGTTCAAAGAAATAGACGCGGTTTCAACACAACATCCAATCTTCCTGTTGAATGCATCCGGTCACCTGGCTTATGCCAACTCAAAAGCGTTTGAAGTTGCCGGTGTACCCAGGGATGTTAAGAACCCGCCGGGAGCTGAATTCGTATGAGACAAGGACGGCGAGCTTACTGGGACCATAAAAAACAACGTTGCCTTCTTGCAGATCCTCAGTAAGTATCCGGCGCTGACTCAAGCCAATCCGACCGAAGCCCTCATCGGGTTACTGGACAAATGGAGCCAGTACGGTCTTACGACCGCTAGCGAACTGTCTCTATGTGGTCTTTCACAGTCCCCGGCTGATCATGCTATTATGATGGATGCCGCCCGATCAGGTCGGCTGGCCGCACGCATTCGTGCCTACCCGTTTTACTCCATCGGTGAAAAGGCGTGGGATGATGCGGAGGTCAAGCCAGGTAGTGGCAGTGCATTGGCACGAGTAGCCGGATACAAATTTATCGCCGACGGCTCTAACCAGGGGTATACCGGCTTGCAGCGAGAACCCTACCTGAACTCTGACAACCGTGGCCTCGCCTATATGTCGGCGGAAGAGTTGCGGACCAGGGCGATTGAGCGGGCCAAAAAGGGTTGGCCTCTGGCCATCCACGGCAACGGTGACGCGGCGATCGATAATATATTGGACGTGTGCGAGGCCATGCGTGATGCGGGCGTCGATATGAACAAGGTGTGCACTCGTATTGAACACTGTTCCATACTTCACGACGATCAAATTAATCGTATGAAGGAACTTGGCGTGTCAGCGAGCTTTCTCATTGGTCATGTTCATTATTGGGGAGTGGCGATGCGTGATGAGGTGTTTGGTGAAAAAAAAGCACAGCTACTGGATCGATGCAAGAGCGTTGAAAAGGCGGGTGTCGGGTTTACGCTTCATTCCGATTTTATGGTCACGGATCCTGTTCCACTGCATATGATCGAGATGGCCGTCACACGCAAAACGTGGAAAGAACCGGAGTATGTGCTAGCGCCCGATGAAACAATCAAGGTTGAATCGGCTATCCGTGCACTGACATCAGAGGCCACTTGGCAGCTCTTCTCTGATCACGAGATCGGTAGCCTTGAGGGAGGCAAGCTTGCTGATCTTGTGATCCTCGAAAAGGATCCCCGTAAAGTTGAACCTGATGCGATCAAAGACATAAACGTACTGGAAACTTGGATGGACGGCAAACAGGTTTATCAAGCATAGCCTCATCAGTGAACAACAGAATGTGCCACCGGATATGCAAATCCTGAAATGGATTCCATAGTAGTTTTGAGAAGATGATGGAATGCAAAAAGGACACAAAGCTTGACGGGTTCCATCGAATGACGTACCATTCCATCATACGTCATTCGAGGCCACGCAAGCGCCTGACTTTCAGATGAGGGCCAGAAAGGGCGGCATGAGCCGTGGTGATCGATCGATGGTTCCAGGGAACAGACTCCCACAGACGTGTCGGGGCATCTAAAGGTCTCGTGCGTGCCCCCGAAACGCCTCAGCTAACGCCGTGCATGAACGGCCGACCACAACCGCGCGCCGAAAAATCGGCAAAGGTGCTCCGCACGAGGGCGCGCTTGTGGCGGGTTATGCGAGGCGTTAGCTGGACTATGATTATTAAAGTATAAGAGGCATGTATGAAACTCGATGTGTATCAGGTCGATTCGTTTACATCTACACTTTTCGAAGGAAATCCAGCCGGTGTAGTATTAAATGCAGATGGATTAAGCGATAAGCAAATGCAACAAATTGCTCGCGAAATGAATAAATCAGAAACAGCATTTATTTTTAATAAACCTGAAACAGAATATGATATAGAAGTAAGATTTTTTACACCAACCAATGAAGTGCCAATATGTGGTCATGCTACTATAGCAGCCCACTATGTATATGCAAAAAAGAATGGCATCTTTGATGGTGTAGTAATTCAAAAAACAAAAGCAGGAATATTACCTGTCGAAGTAATAAGTGAACAAGATGATCTACGAATAATCATGACTCAAGCAAAAATTGAATTTGGATCTGTAATTTCAGGGTTAGAAAAGATTAAGCTTCTTGAAGGATTAAAAATAACAAGCAATGAACTGGATATTGAATTGCCAATTCAAATCGTCTCAACAGGACACTCAAAGGTAATGGTTCCAATAAAGAATAAACAAATACTATATTCAATAAATATTGAATCTAGTAAATTATGTGATCTGAGTAATAAAATAAAATGCAATGGCTTTTACGTATTTACATTTGATAGTCAAGAAAAGAATGTGCTCATAAGTGGTAGAATGTTTGCGCCAATAATTGGAATAAATGAGGATCCTGTTACTGGAAATGCAAATGGACCACTTGGGGCATATTTAACTCACTATGGCAAAATAGAAAAAAGAAAGAATGGGTATGAATTTAACATTAAACAGGGTGAGGCTATAAACAGAAAGGGATACATGAAAGTACATGTATTCAGTAATGAGAATGATGCAGAGTTGATAAAAATAAGTGGGCGAGCGTGTATTGCATTTAAAACCATAATTAATGTTTAAGATAATTACGAAAAGCCACCGAACAATCGCTGCAAGCCTATAAAGCTATGTCACATAAAGTGCTGGTCGCTGCGCTCCCCGGGACTTTCTGCGTCATATACGCTTTAAGGCCTAAGCGTATGTTATGCCTTAAAAACATGAATTGAGGAGTCGAATCAATGAGTGTATTTGAAATAGCATTAGTTTTATCTGCGCTTCTGTGTTCGCTGGTAACAGGTTTTCTTTTTGCTTATGCCGCAGTAATCATGCCTGTGTCAATGGTCACGAGGAATTGAGCCATTTATGGTCATCAAAAATGAGCCACACCGATTCATTTTATGACTGACTTTTAGGTTGTAAATCTCCTTTGTTTTTTTCTGTTATGGGATCATGATATTCAAAACCGGCTTCAATCAGAATATATTCCAACAGTATACCAACCTCACCTCTTCTTTTGAGTTCATCAAGCATCCACTTTTGTATTCGGGCATTGACATGAACCCGTTTTAGGTGTGCTGGCAGTTTTGGCTTTGGTTTTCCCCTGTACCCTCCACGTTTTTCTACCATATGGATACCGCCTTTCGACAAGGCGATCGCTGGAAGTGCCTGATAGTAAAGCTCTTTAGATAAATGTACCACGCTTTACAAAAAAACAGGGCCATTTTCGGGGTTATTTTCACTGCATCCGCAATATTGCCCATATTCATGGCTTTTTACCTTTCAGTCTGTAACTGTTACCCCCTTAATATTAATGACAGCGCTATGGTGAAGCAGTCGATAGGGATTTTAACCATGCTTGGAGTCTTTGACCAAATATTCCCATATTTTTCGACCATATGATAGCAATGGAAAATATGGTCAGACTTAATAATAATAATTTCATAATAAATCAATATGTTATGAAATTAATCTTATTGGTACAATATTTGCTTTTATAAACAGCGCAATCCCTGAATAAGTGTCTGAGTATAACTATTACTGACAATCCAATGTCATTGACTTAAGGATGAATTTGAAGTAACTATTTGAAATAATAAGCAAAAATTAATTTTTGGAGATGGACATAATATACCCAACTTTAATAATAACAGCCAATTATAAAAAAAGACAAGCGGTAAAAAGTCAACCCTCAATTGTACAGAGCCAAAATATTAGTGACAGAGCCTCATTTCATATGGTTTTTGATTTTTAAGAATAGAAAAAACAACATGGAGCTTCTTATTAGCAACATGGCTGATGGCCACCAGATGTTTTTCCCCCTTTGCCTTTTGTTTTTCATAGATAGAGCTGAACATGGGATCCTTTGCAACCAGGGCAGCGACCTCCGCAGCCTGGATGGCAGCTGTTCTGAGATACCTGCTGCCTCGTTTAGACATTTTTCCCTTTCCTTAACTGTCACCACTTTCATTAAGGCGGACATCAAGTCCAGCAGCAGCCACGAGCTTTCTGGCGCCGTTTTTCTCTTCGGGATGAAAAAAAGGAAGAACTTCTGCGAGAATAGTAGGCGCCCAAACCGGTCCAATGCCAGGAATGGTTCGGAGCAGACTCTGATTTTCTTTCATATATTTTTTGATTTGCTTTTCAAGCTTTTCAATCTGCTCCAAAAGGACATTCATCCGCTGAACAAAAAATTTGATCTCCATCGCAAAAGACAAATTGCTTCCAGACAGAGAGAAAGAATTCTTAGCGGCATTTTTAAGCCGGTTCGCCTGTTTCCGGCCCATATGGCCTTTACTGGATTCTTTAAGAATTCGCGTAAGCTTCCTGATGTCAATTTTCTTGATATCTTCAGCCGTCGGATACAAGGAGAGCAGTGCCCTGCTTGCAGCACCAAAGATGTCAGAGAATTGTTCGGCGTATTCGTGGTAAAGCGTCATCCAATAATGACCGGTGGCCTCCATGCCGATGAGCAGATTTTCATTGGAGAAACCGACCTGTTTGATCTTGGTCATGAGCAGATTCAAGCCTTCCATGCTGTTAGCAAACGAGAAATTGTTGAATACTCTTTGTCCATGATCATCCAGAAGCGCTGCAACATGTTTGCGTTTCGCAATGTCAATTCCCTGTGCCCACCTTTTCGTCTTACTCCTTTACAGATGAGTAAAGCTGTTCAATTGGGGGAGACGTCTATGTACACAGCCTCGCAACTAAATCAGTGCAGATGCGCGCATCAAGCGATAAGTGTAATAAACCGGCTTCGGCGGTCTTTTGAAGAGGACATCACCTCAAGTGGCAAAAAGCCGAACCCCGGCAGCCTTCCTGCCATTATGGCCAAAATAGCATTGAAAGGCAAATGTCTCGGAAAAACTGCAATCGCCGCGATTGCAGCCCCAGGCGGTGATGCTGCCTGGGGCAATAAGGTATTTTCAAAAGAATCAACGGCAGCATTGGTTTTCCAGACTCAAAGCGAAATTGACCTGAATACAAAAAATTACAAATACCGGTACAAAAAGAATTTTGCCCAAACACTTTCAAAAGTGAAGGATGTCATCTCCTTACTGTTTCTGAGGCCTATTGATTCTCTTTCCAAGCTGATTTCAGACATTCATACAATCGTTGTGAAAACCATTGAACCGATAAGGCCAGGGCGGAGATATCCGAGAAATTTCAACAATCGAAACGGGAGATTCCATTATGGATATCAGCCGACCCGTTAAGTTAATGACATTGACTGATAAGCTCCAGGCTTTGCCGTGGAGACTCCCAGGGTTTGACATTTATGAGAATATTCGGAAGCCTCCATAAGAGTGAACCGTTCAAAGCTCTCAAGGGGGGGGCTTTCGATGGACAATGATAGAAAGTTAGACTATACGACTTCGGATTGCAAGCGCCACCTTTTCTGGATTACTAGAAATAATCTCAAAACAAACCAGACATTAAAACCTGACTATGTAATAAAATCAGGATGGAACTTACAAACGAACAATGGACGCGGATAGAGCCCATAATATTAAAAACAACTCCCGAAAAAGATCCACGGGGTCGAAAGCCAAAACTTCCGAGGGATGTAGAGACTCTCCGGGAAGCGTATGACCAGGCAAAGCGCAACGGTGGAGCCCCAGGCATAGATGGTTTGAGTTTCACCGATATTGAAAAAGCCGGTTTGGAAGATTTCCTGGAAGGCATCTCAAAGGATCTTCTCAACGATACGTATTCTCCCCGGGAAAACCGAAAGGTGGATATCCCGAAAGACAATGGCAACGTCAGAACGCTCCAAATCCCCGGCATTCGTGACCGGGTAGTACAGGGGGCACTAAAGCTGATTCTGGAGGCAATATTTGAGGCTGACTTCTGTCACAACTCGTATGGATTCCGACCTAAACGTTCACCGCACCTGGCTTTGTCAGCGGTAAGGCGTAGTTTGTTACGACGGATGAACAGGGTAATTGACGTCGACTTAACCAAATACTTTGATAACATCCAACATTCAATCCTCCTGGAGCAAATTGCCAGACGGGTTGAAGACCCGAAGGTCATGCACCTCGTCAAAAAGATCATTAAAATGGCCGGCAAGAACGGGGTGCCGCAAGGCGGCCCCTTCAATCCCTTGGCCGCAAACATCTATTTGAACGATGTCGATTGGGCTTTCGACAACATTCGGCAGAAGACAGCATACAAAGGATACGAATACGTGAACTATCATCGGTTTGCCGATGATATTGTGATCACCGTAAGCGGTCATCATACAAAACGAGGCTGGACAGAGAGAGCGCTGCAACGGTTACAAGAATACACAGAACTCCTTGGAGTCTCCCTCAACACCGAGAAAACAAAGATTGTGGACATCCTCAAGCAGGACTCGTTTGGATTTCTTGGATTTGACTTCAGACGGAGAACCCTATGGCGAACCAGGAAAGCCTACATCCTTATGACACCGAAAAAGAAAGCTCGAATCAGAAAATATCAAGGTGAATTTTAGAGAATTTCCGATTTATTCTCATCGCCCAGATGATTAAAAAAATGTTTAGGTTGAAGGCTATAACAACTTTTAAATATGGAGGGGAGATGAAGCAAACAGCAGAGGGTAAAAGAAAAATTGGAATGATTGTTTTTTTAATTCTTATGGGCGCCCTATTTGTTGGGATTTGCCATCAAGCCTATGCATACGAAATTGATACGGGAAATGAAAATATCACGTTTCGCTGGGACAATACACTTAGGTACAACTTGGCATACCGGGTTAATGATCAAAACGAGGCGATCTTAAAAAATCCGAACAATGATGACGGCAACCGAAATTTCGATAAGGGAATCGTGTCAAATCGTTTGGATCTCTTTTCAGAAATAGATTTGGTCTATAAAAGATATTACGGTATTCGTATCAGCGGTGCTGCCTGGTATGATCAAAGATATCACGATGGATTGGACAACGATTCACTTGCTACAGCAAACAATACCGAAAACAAAAGCCCAAGCCTTGATCTGAATAACTACGTTGACAGCTATTACGCCGGACCGGACTGCGAGTTGCTTGATGCATTTGTATTTGGCAAGTTTCATCTATCGTCCATACCGGTTAACGTTAAAATCGGCCGGCACTCGGTCATGTGGGGGGAGAGTCTGTTGTTGGGCGGCTACCTGCATAGTGTCGCCTATGCCCAGGCGCCGCTCGATTTGGCAAAAGGCCAGGCACAGCCAGGCGTTGAGGCAAAAGAACTCTTTCGCCCTCTGAACAATGTGTCGTTTAATGCGCAGTTGACAGAGACCGTCTCTATTGCGGGACAAGGCTTTCTGGAATGGGATAGAAACCTTGTCCCGGAAGGTGGCAGCTATCTGGGTGGAAATGATTTTTTGCTTGGTGGAGGTAATAGCTATATTGCGGGTGTTCATCCTCTTTTAGGAACCATTAGATTTCCCCACGGCAGTGATATAGAACCGGAAAAAGTCAAAGATTGGGGCATATCAGCACGCTGGTGCCCCAATTGGCTTGATGGGACTATCGGCATCTACTACCGTGATTTTTCCGATAAAATTCCACAATTATTCGTAACGCCTACCGGCCCCACGACGGGCACTTGGCAGGCCGCCTACGGGTCTGACATCCGGCTTTACGGTATCAGCCTGAGCAAACAGGTACGGGGAATCAGCATTAGCAGTGAATTTTCCTACCGCGAGAATATGCCCCTGGTAAGTGATCCTGTCATCATTGCAGCTGGCGAACCAATTCCCGCAACAGGAGAGGTCCCCGGGGCAGTCGGAAACACATATCACGGAGTGATCAATTTTATTGGTTCGGTCAGCAGAACCATGCTGTTCGATACAGCGAATTGGAATATGGAATTTGCCTGGAACCGCTGGGATAACGTCACCAAGGGCAGTCAATATTTCAAAGGGCGTGAGGGGTATAATAAACTCGACAGTGTTTCAAAAGATTATATAGGCGTCAGTGCTACCTTTACACCGAAGTGGTATCAGGTTTTCCCGGGGATTGACGTTACCGCCCCCTTGTCGTTCAGCACCGGCTTGAAGGGAAACTCTGCGGTTTCCGGCGGCGGGAATAAAAACGCCGGCAGTTTGTCTGCGGGTATCGGAGCGGATATTTTCAATAAATACAAGATAGATTTGAAATACATTGATTATTTCGGCGAGTTTGACACAGACCCAGCCACAGGAGCCTTAGCAGTAGCCAACGGTGCTGCGGCTCTGCTTAAGGACCGAGGCATGGTAACCTTAACCATAAAAATGACATTCTAAAATGTCCATTACGGAGGTAAGAGATGAAGAGACCTATAACAATTGTACTTGCAGTTAGCATGATGATGATACTAGCTGGAAACATGTATGCCGCTGTCACTCAGGAGGAAGCCAAAAAACTTGGTACAACACTAACCATGTTTGGTGCCGAAATGGCGGGCAATGACGATGGTTCGATCCCTGAGTATACCGGAGGACTTAAGACGATTCCCAAGGATTTCAAACCCGGTTCTGGTGTCCGTCCGGATCCTTTTGCATCTGAAAAGCCACTTTTCAGCATCAATTCAAAAAATATGGACTCATTCTCTGATAAACTCACTGAAACCACAAAGGCACTGATGGTAAAACACACGGACTATCGCATTGATGTGTACAGGACCCACAGAACGGTTGTGTTTCCAAAATATGTCATTGATGCCACCTTGGTCAATGCGGTATCGGCACAGACCACCCATGGCGGCCTCTCCGTTCAAAACGCAACATCTGGAATTCCCTTCCCGATTCCAAAGGATGGCTTTGACGTCATGTGGAATCACTTACTTCGCTACGAGGGCGAGGCCATTGAGACCAAGAATGCCGCCTGGATTGTCAACGCTTCCGGCCGAAGAATCCTTTCAACGGAAATGCTAACCAACTTTGAATATCCTTATTTCTATAAAAAGAACCCGAGTACAGATATTTTTTTCATGGATAAACTCAAATTTACGGGTCCGCCGCGACGTGCGGGCGAAGGACTGCTGATAATCGATCCGATCAATATGATGGAAAAAGGGAGACGGGCATGGGCGTATCTTCCAGGTCAGCGGCGGGTTAAAAGGGCTCCTGATGTTGCCCATGACACCCCAAGCCCGACAACCTCAGGAACGAGTACATATGATGATACATATATTTTCAACGGTTCTATGGAACGCTTTGACTTCAAGCTAATTGGAAAAAAAGAGATGTATATTCCATACAACTGCTACAAATTGGTTTATCAGAGTACGGCAAATGCTCTGTGTCAGCCCAATTTTGCCAACCCGGATTACGGACGCTGGGAACGTCACCGTGTCTGGGTAGTCGAGGCAAGCTTAAAACCGGGTAAACGTCATCTTTATAGCAAACGGATTTTTTATATAGATGAGGACAGCTGGGCTGCTGTCGCCAGCGATCAGTACGACGGCCGGGGGCAGCTGTACCGGGGATCACTTGCCAGTCCGGCTTTCAGCTATGATGCGCCGGCACCATTTCAAGGTACACAAATTTACTACGATTTAATCTCCAACAGCTATGGTGTCATTGGCTTAATTGCAGATAAAGATGGATATCTTAAATATGTTGATCCGTTGCCTCCGAGGGAATGGGCCCCAGCCAGTCTAGCCGGGACGGGTATCCGTTAGGGCCACATTACTGACATTCCCGGTCCGGCCGCAGGGTGCCGGGAATGCCGGTTCGCCGGCTGGTTTTAGTAAACCGAAGATAAAGGAGAGCGCCTAATGAAAAATTTTATGTTAATCATAGCCCTGGCACTTATTAGCTTCGCCGCAATGGTTCAGGCCGCCTGTTCGGATGACGGCTTTAAGGATGTTCTGGACACCCCGGCCTTCAGAAGTCCGCTTGTTTCAAAATGTCTTTATAATGACCTTACCTCTGCAGGAAACCGCCTGGTTGCTGTGGGGCAGCGCGGGCATATCATCTATTCTGATGATCGGGGAATCAACTGGCATCAAGCTTCTGTTCCGGTTAGTTCGAACCTGACCGCGGTCTCTTTTCCGACCTCGAGAATAGGATGGGCCGTCGGTCATGACGGTGTCGTTCTGAAAAGCACAAATGCTGGTGTGAACTGGATAAAACAACTCGATGGAAATTTTGCCGGGCAGATTATGGCATCGCACTATAAACGGCATCCCCCCAAGTGTTTATCGGCAGCTCCTGAAAGAATGGCGGCCCTGCTCAGAGAAATCGAGCTGTGTGCTGAACAGGGCATCGATATGTCCTTTCTTGATGTTTACTTCCAAAGTGATACTACAGGCTATATCGTCGGAGCTTTCAATCTGATTTTCCGTACGAATGACGGGGGCAATAGCTGGATACCCTGGTTCGAAAGAACCGAAAATGATGATTTTTTTCATCTTTACGGTATTCATGATAGCGGAAAGGACCTGTTTCTCTGTGGAGAGCAGGGTCTGATACTAAAGCTGAATCCTAGCACCGGGTATTTTCAGAAACTAACCACTCCCTATAATGGGACATTCTTCGGCATGAACGGCAGGTCGGGTGAGTTGATAGCCTATGGACTGCGTGGCAATGCTTTTAGAAGCGACAACAACGGTTCAAATTGGCACAAAATTGAAACGGGAATACTTGAAAGCATTATCGACAGCGTTGTAATGGAAGACGGATTGATCATATTGGCCAGTCAGGCTGGGACCTTGCTGGTGAGCAGTGATGGAGGAATGAGTTATAAAAGGAGGAGCTGGAGCAGGTTTCCATTTCCTGCCACCGCCATTGTTCAACTCGATAAGGAAACGCTGATGCTTGCCGGTCTGCACGGTATTCATAAACTATCGAGTAAGGCTCTCTCAGTGCGGGAGGGCTCAGGGAGGCACCTGAAAGGAAACCAATGCGATGGAAAAGCTTTCCTTTGAGGCCAATTCTTTGTGAAAAAAAGACCACTGATCTTTTACTACGATTACGGGTTTCTGCATGATTTATAGTTGGGCCCAAGTTCATAAATAAATCTCCCATATAAATTGTGTAAAGTTTTTATTGGCGACCAGCGCCCGGTGAATTTAATTTTTAACTGGGTGATTTTAATTTGATGTCCGGCCTTAGACGATCATTTGAAACTCAACAGATTGGAAGATATGAAATGAATTTGAATATGGAAAAAATAGATGACATGCCGGTCGTTAAGGACCTTCGAGATTTTGATAGGTTCTCCGGCAATATGCTGGAGCGATGGATCTTTAATCATCGGAGAAAATGGCTCGTTTTTGTCATACTTTCAACGTTGATGCTTGCCTATCAAACCACGAAGGTCTCCTTTAATGCAGATTTTTTTAAAATGCTTCCCAAGAACCATACATATATCCAAAATTTTGTTAAATATCATGAAGATCTAAGGGGACTGGGCAATTCCATTAAAATCGTTGTGGAAAACACACGGGGCAGCATTTTTGAACCGGAATACTTAGCATTCCTTCAAAAAGTTAATGATGAACTCGTTTTAACGTCAGGGGTGGATCGAGCCTGGATTAAATCCATTTGGATGCCGGTCGTACGTTGGACAGAGGTGACAGAAGAGGGATTCCAGGGAGGGCCTGTCATGCCCGATACTTATGACGGTTCTCCACAAAGCATTGAGCAGCTTAGAATGAACATTGCCCGTGCCGGTATCCTCGGGACCCTTGTAGCAGCAGATTTTAAGTCATGCATGATTTCTGTACCATTGTTGGAGAATGATGACAGCACGGGAAAGAGGTTCAATTATAAGGTCTTTTCCGAAAGACTGGAGAAAAACATCAGAGCCATGCAGACAGATAGGTTCAAAATTCACATCATCGGCTTCGCCAAACTGATCGGTGATCTGATTGACGGCCTGATGCAAGTGATGATCTACTTTGCGATCTCAGCGATCATTACCGTTATCATCTTATTTTTGTATAGCCGATGCATTCGCAGTACCCTGCTGGTTCTCATCTGCTCACTGGGAGGCGTGGTATGGCAGTTGGGTATTGTTGCCACCCTTGGCTACGGTCTTGATCCTTATTCCATCCTAGTGCCTTTTTTAGTATTTGCAATCGGTATTTCTCACGGTATGCAGCGGATTAACGGCATTATGCAGGATACTGGCCGGGGTACCCATCGTATTGTTGCTTCGCGCTATACCTTCCGCCGGCTCTTTCTTCCCGGGTTTATGGCTCTGTTTACAGATGCTTTGGGATTTGCCGTTCTGATGGTCATCGATATCCCTGTGATCAAAGAATTGGCGCTGACCGCCAGCATCGGAGTTGCGGTGCTAATCGTCACCCATCTCATAACGCTTCCTCTTTTTGTCTCATTTATCGGAGTCAGCCAAAAAGCCGCTCATCGGAGTTTGAGCCTGGAAGGTGTAGAGAACAAGGGCCGTGGACTTGGAGCATGCTGGAAATTCTTCGATCGATTTACCGAACCCAAGTGGGCGACAGGAGCGATTATCGTTTCAGGTATTCTGATGGTCACAGGCTTCATAATCGGGCTCGATATCAAAATAGGAGATTTAGACCAAGGTGCCCCTGAATTGCGCACCAATTCACGGTATAATCGGGATAATGCCTATATTATAAAAAATTATAAGCTTTCAAGTGACGTATTTGCCGTTATTGTAAAAACGCCGCCGAATGGCTGCTACACGTATAAGACATTGATCGAGGCAGACCGCCTGGGCTGGGCACTTCAGCAGGTTCCAGGTGTAAGGACAACTGTTTCACTGGCCGATGCCATAAAACAGGTTACGTTGTGTTCTTATGAAGGAAATCCTAAATGGTTCACAATTTCTCGAAACCAGAATGTGCTGAACTTTGCAGCGCAACGGGCAGGGACGAATTATCCGGAATTGTTTAATGATGATGCGTCTGTCATGCCAGTGATGGCATTTCTAACAGATCACAAAGCCGAAACCTTGACGCAAGTGGTTGAGGTTGCTGATGATTTTGCAAAAAAACACAGCACCCCGGACTGCCAGTTTATACTGGCAGCAGGGAATGCGGGTATTAATGCAGCCATCAACATTGTGGTCAAGCAATCAAGCCGAATCATGACGATACTGGTTTATGCGGCCGTGGTTTTGCTGTGCTTTATTACATTCCGAAGTTGGCGGGCGACTGTGGTGGCCGTCTTACCCCTTATTCTCACGTCAGTTCTTTGCAGAGCCCTGATGGTGATGCTCGGTATCGGTATAAAAGTTGCCACGCTGCCAGTAATTGCATTGGGGGTTGGGATTGGCGTTGATTATGCGCTGTATCTTCTGAGCGTTCAATTGAACAAACAACGGCTGGGAGAATCTCTTTCCCACGCATACCTGCACACCCTAGGGTCCACCGGCAAGGTAGTTGCCATAGTGGGAATCACCTTGGCCGCAGGTGTTTTTACTTGGACGTTTTCACCGATAAAATTCCAGGCAGATATGGGGATTCTTTTGACTTTCATGCTGGTCTGGAATATGTTGGGAGCACTGATTTTAATTCCTTCGCTTTCATATTTCTTGCTAAGGACCGCAGATGAAATAGGTTGAGCAAAAATATAGCGCAGAAAGGTTTAATAAGCAATGCCTGGTTCAAGCCAGGCATTGATCTGTCCTTTTTTTGTACTTCCAAAGTCAATTCCGTAGGCCGGTTACCGACTGTTACTCAAAATTGTATTCGGTCAGGATGGCTTTTCTGTCAGTGGTCTGATCCGTGAAGTACTCGTAAAACGATAACGCCATGAATCCACCTGATATGATGAAAACCCGGGAAAATCCCAGGTGCTGAAGGGCGGTTGCAGCAAAATAGCTTCTCTGGCCCATGCGGCAGTAAAGGTAAATGTTTCTGTCTTTGGGGATCTTCTCCAGTTGATCTCTGATCCTGCTCAGAGGGAGGTTAGAAGCCCCTGCAATGTGTCCTTGCGCATATTCGTCATCTTCCCTGACATCAATTATAACCGCCCCCTGCCTGGTAAGTTCTCTCACCTTTGTCACCGGTGTCTGCCTGAAAGCACCATTCAGCAGGTTGGTCCCGACATAGGCCGCATGGTTTACCACATCCTTGGCTGTCCCAAAGAGCGGTGCATAACACAATTCCAGATCCTTTAATGCATTGATTCCAGCACCAAGCTTTAAGGCTGTGGCAACAACATCCACTCGCTTGTCCACATTTCCCTTTCCGATGGCCTGGGCACCGAGTATTTTTCCTGTGGGCACTTCATACAATAGTTTGAAGTGGACCGGTTCTGCCTCTGGCAGTTGATAAACCCGGTCCCCGGGAATTACGCAAATTGCCTCGCAAACCATGCCCAGCGCCTTTATTTGCGCCTCATTGAGTCCTGTGGCAGCTGCGTTGTAATCAAAGACCCTGACAACGCAAGAACCGATCACCCCCTTGTTGAGGATCGGTTTCCCGTGAATATGGTCTGCAACCGCCCTATCCTGCTTTTGGGCAGGGCCAGCGAGGGGCAGCCGGGTCATGGTTCTGGTCAGGGCATGGTAAACCTCAATGACGTCCCCGACAGCGTATATGTCTTGATCGCTGGTGCGATAATTCTGATCGGTTATAATTCCCCCTGTCTTTCCGATTTCAAGGTTGGTACCCTCTGCCAGATCGGTTTCCGGCACCACTCCGATGGATAGGATCGCGGTTCAGGCCCTGATTTTTTTTCCTGATTCCAACACAACGGTGTTCTCTTTGAAAGCGCTGACCGTATCGCCTGTGATTAGGTTAACGCCTTGGTCTTACAACTCCTTGTGCAGGACCTGCACGATATCATGATCAAAGGGGCTCAGGATCTGGGACACGGCCTCGATCAGGGTGACGTTGTAACCGTCTTTTTTCAAATTTTCAGCCACCTCAACCCCGATGAACCCCCCGCCAATCACAGCCACGTCTCTGACTTGGGAAGACTGAAGATGCGCGTGGACCCGTTTAACATCCACAACATTTTTCAAGGTAAACCAATTGACCTTTTCGATTCCCGGGATTGAGGGGACGACGGCCCTGGCACCGGGCGACAGGATCAGCTTGTCGTATCCTGAAAATAGGTTTCTCCGGTCACAAGGTTTTTTGCCTGAACAGTTTTGTTTGCCCTGTTGATGGAGATCACCGCTGTGTCCACCCTTGCATCAATCCTGTACTGCCTGAAAAACAGGTCTGGATCCATCAGGACCAGATCGTCGGCATCGGCGATCATGCCGCTGAGGTGATATGGCAGGCAGCAGTTGGAAAACGATACATGGAGTCCTCGTTCAAACATGATGATCCGATCCGCTTCGCTCAGTCTTCTAAGCCGGGCTGCTGCTGACCCACCGCCGGCAACACCGCCGATGATAATAATTTTTCTTTCCATACCACTTTTCCATTGCTGCCGGATTGATGTATCAGATGGCAGTTGATGGTTTTTTTAAAAACGGTTTTAAGTCTGATTCCGACTTTCAACAAAGCGATTCTGTGCCCAGAAAAAATATGTATTCCCATTCCTTTCAGTGAAAGAAATCAACCGTTTGTTAATGAGGTCCTGAAAATGAAATTCTACAAAATCCGGTTCCGTTCCTGTCGCATTGGCGATCTCTTCAGAAAGTCGGGTAATTGCGTTATCGAAATTCCCGGGTTGCTCTGAATATCTTTCCAGAGAATTTTCAGATAGAACCTTATATATCAGTGTCATCCTGTAGTGGCCTTCAATTTTTAGATATTCCTCGCCAGCCAGCTCACTTTTGCAGTATTTTGTGTTGAGGTCTTCCCACTCTTTCAGGCGCGATAAAAAGGCGTTTTCTACAAATTTTTCAATGTCATGGGGTTCAAGATGCGATGTCCGAACAATCACATGATTGGCATCGTATAGGTCCCAGTCATTGGATAGGATGTCAAGGTCATATGCTTTAATATCTTCCCGGACGGTCGTTCCAGGGAAAGGGGATAAAAAATGATACCCGTATTCGATATCAAGTTCACTACTTAGTTTTTCCGAATCATTCAACGTTTGATAAGATTCGCCCGGAAGACCTGCCATGAATGAGGCATGTGCCAAAATACCCGCTTTTTTGCATGCGTTGACAGCCTTTCTCGCCTGCTCCGGGGTAATTCCTTTTCTGACCCTTTTGAGCATTTCCGTGTTACCTGACTCTATTCCGAAACTGATGGAATGGCATCCGGTGCTTTTCATCATCTTCAGCATTTCATAGGTCACCGTATTAACCCTGGCAAAAACGCTCCAGTTAAATTTTAATCCGCGGTTTTTAATTTCACGGCAGAACGCCATGACCCATTTTTGATTCGCGGTAAAAAGATCGTCTGCAATGTTAATGATTTCAAACCCGTAGGACAGTATCTCCTCGATTTCATCCACAACAGAACCGATGGAACGGCGGCGGACCTTAAAACCGACCATCTTGCGTCCCAGGCAGAAGATACATTTATTCGGACACCCTCTACCCGTGATGATACTTACCGGAAATCCAAGCGCCTGGTATCGGGATAGCGGCAACAGGTGGCGTGACGGCAGTGGAAGGGTATCAAGATCCCTGATCAGTTCTCGGTCCGGGGTGAGGTGTATCTTTCCGTTTATTTTATACGCAAGACCGTCTATCTGTTCCCAACGCTTCGGAGATGACAAAAGAGGCACCAGTTCCAGAAGTGTTGCTTCAGCTTCACCCCTCACAATCAGGTCTACACAGGAATGTTGTGAAAGAATATTTTCAAAATCAAACGTTACATGGGGGCCCCCAAAAAGGGTGATGATATCGGGTTTGATTTTTTTTGCATCCTTCAAAATTTGTATTGCTTTTTTGCAGTTCATTGTCACGGCTGTAATGCCGATGACATCAGGGTTAAATCGATCCATTTCTGTTTTTAGAATGTCTGCACGGTATTTTTTGACAATAAAATCAAATATCTGAACATCAGCCCCGGTTTTTTCACATGCCGCGGCAACATAGCATATGCCTAACGGAGGGGAGGGCGCTTCTTCCAAAGGATACGGGGGCGCGATGAGTGCGATTTTCATCATAACCTGCGATCTTTCAATTTTTTAAGCAGTTCATTATAAACGCTTTGTTCACCCTTGAATGGTGGTTCTTCTCTGGTGAGGGTATCAGGTCAAATGCATGGGGCGCCCCGAGGTAAATGATCAAATTTGTCTTGTTCCCCGCAGCAAGCCATCTGTTGGCCATGAGCAGGGAGTCGTCCAGAAAAGGATCTGAATTTCCCACTGTAAATAATGCCGGGGGCATGTCGTCCAGGTCAGCATAGAGCGGTGATACATCCGGGTTCTTTCTCTTCTTTGGGTTGGGAATAAAAAGATTTGCATATAATTCACAGGATTTTGAATCCTGCATCATATTTTTTCCATCCACAATCTCACGGCTGGGCAGCCAGTTCGTAAAATCGTACAGGCCATAGGTGAGTTTGGAACCGGCAAATTTATAGCCATGCCTTTGACGCAGGCGAATGGTGGTGACTGCTGCCAGATGGGCACCGGCAGATTCTCCACCCACAATGATTTTATCAATCCCATAGTTTTTTTTGCATATTCGATCCACCAGAGGGCGACGGCCTCACAGTCGTCAGGCGCTGCCGGGTATGGGTTTTCCGGGGCAAGCCTGTAATCTACACTGCTGATGGCAAGTCCGATGTCATTTGCCCAGGAGAGTAACTGAGGGGCATTCATTTCAGGGGTCCCACAAAACCAGCCACCACCATGGATATGCAGCATTCCACCTCTGATTTCGTTTTCAGGCACAATGATCCGGAGGGGAATCTTGCCAGCAGGTCCGTCAATTTCAATCTTCTGGCATTTTGATTCAAATCTTTCCAAATCCTTGGGCGGAACCATTCCCATTCCCATTGAGTCGATGATCTTGCGCAAAGCCAGTATCTCAGTTAACGTTGAGCCAGGCAGATTTGTCATACCCCCTTCTTGGAAGACTTCATCCAGATTATTTAATATAATCGACATTTCTTCACTTTGCTTAACAAGGGTTGTAAATCCCTTTAATAAATTTTCCATCTCACTCCTCAGACCGTGCCATATTCTTTTAAATTCAATACTGGACAGGCAGTGTCATCTTCACTAACTGGGAGATTTTTTTGTAGAAGCCGGTGGTATTAAATCCCTGCTCGATGCGGATAGCATTTTCCGTACAGGTGACCACACAGCATCCGCAGGCGATACAGGCCGTCACCCCCGGTGCAAGCTCATCTAAGGCAGGCATTTTTTTGCCCCTGCCCAGGGGAACCTCGTTCATCTTTATGGATCGCGCCGGACAGACACGCGTACAGATACGGCATTGTATGCATTTGTCCGCATCAAAACCGAGCCGCCCGGATAGAATCTGTTGTGGCATATCATAGTCTGGAACCTGTATATACTCACTCAGCTTCAGATACTTCATTCGGTTTGCCTCCCTGAGCCTCGACTCTGAAATTATTATAATTCTTTTTGTCGTCAAACCACTGCACATGCTGCATTTCCCGATGGACCTGGCCATCCGCCGGAAATTTTGACCATCCAACAGCAATACAGTCCGTCAACTTGTATGGGTAGTGAATTCCGAACAAGGAACGCCATTTCGGGTAAAACATGAGAAGCTTGATCATGCCGATCCAGCATGCGCCAGCGCCCATGCTGTGGGCGGCCAATACCATGTTTTGCCCGCAGATTCCCACATCCATAGGAGGGGAAGAAACGCCACGCCGGTCCATTAAAAGCAGTATTAACGTGGGGGCCCGGTGGTAAACCGGCGCCTCATTACTGGCGATACGAACCAAAAGAGAAAAAGGCACCGGGTGAAATTCATTGATCAAAAAACGAATGATCAATTTGGCAACAGGTCGTAAAAATATTCTTCGAAAAGGCGTTTTTGTATAGTCCATACACCACATGATTTTTTTAACCATTTTAACGGTGTCGGTTTCCATACGTTTCAGCAACTCGGCGTTGTTCACAACGACAAATTTCCACGGCTGAGCATTCCCCGCCGAAGGTGCAAACCGTCCTGCTTCCAAAATGCGGCGGATCATACTGTCTGGCAGGGGGTTGCTCTTGAACGCCCGAATGCTACGCCTCTCAAAGATTATTTTTTCTACCGAATTCCACGGCATCCCCTGGTGGTATACGCCAAGAGGAGAGAGGTCTTTGCATGGTGGTTTATTTTTTTGCTGATCATGGCGCATCCGTTTTGGAGTAGTCTTTTTCAGAATCAAACGTATCTTTGGTGACACCGGCTTTCTTAAGATCCGTTTTCTTGATCCTGTAACTGGGGGTTCGGGGAAAGTCGTCGACCACCCTTAGATAGCGGGGAATGGCAAATTTTGCCAGCTTACCTTTTAAAAAATCCCATATCTCTTTGACATCGAAATTACCGGAGTTTACAGGGCGGATAGTCGCCATGATGTCATCTTCAGTCATTTCCGAAGGCACCCCGTACACAGCGCATTCCATTACATTTTCATGCTTTAGTATTTCTTTTTCCACATCAAAGGCCGATACATTCTCACCCCTGCGGCGCATTGAGTCGGTATTTCTTCCCACAAAGTAGATGTTTCCTTCCGAATCCTGAAACATCAAATCTCCTGAGTAAGCCCACTCCCCGATAACCTTTTCCTGGGCGGCTGCCGTATTATTGTAGTATTCGATCGTGTTTTTCTTGTCCGGAATTACCTTGAAAAGCAGTTCGCCAATCTCTCCGGGCTCTACGTCCTTTCGGTTTTTATTAACAATACGGATTGTGCTTTCATGGGGTTTGCCCAATGATCCTTTGGGCGCATTGCCAAAATTTATGATCAACCCGGAACCTTCCACTGACCCGTAAGCCTCGAAAATTTCAACATTGAATCTCTTTTCGAACGGTTCCCACAGTTCTGCAGGACACCCTGCAGATATAACCCGGATCAGGGGATGGTCGCTTTCATTTGCCCTGGGGGGTTGTTTCATGAGAATGGGGATAATAGCACCGATGGTATTAAAAATGGTGGCTCCCGACTGCTTGATGTCATCCCAGAATCGGCTGGCGGAAAATTTTTTGGCCAGCGCAACCGTTGACCCTGCACATAAAGACAGGGTGGTCGTCACATATAAGGCATTGCCGTGGATCAATGGTAATGGCGTATAGTAGACCGAATCAGGTGTCAAAAGGATTTCTGTCAGAGACGAAATGCGCTGGAGCATGTTCCGGTTGTATCGGGAGACAACCCCCTTGGGGAGCCCGGTGGTGCCAGATGTGTACAAAATCATCAACTTCAAGTCATTGCTAAACTCTATGTTTGGATTTCCTGAATCAACATCGTCTGCGTATGCATTCCCCAAATCCAGCCTGTCATGCATCTCTACCCGGCCAGACACTTCAAGGGCGTTGACAAACACTTTTTTTATCTTGGGCAAGTGATCTTTGATCGCCGTATACAAATCAAATAAGTGGGAATCGATAACCAGAAACTCAGCGTCACTATTGTCAATAATGTAAATGAGCCCCTCGCCCCGGAGTTCTGTGTTGACCGGATTGATGTACATGCCAATTTTTTGAATTCCGAAGAAAATATCTAAAAATTGACTGGAATTTTCCATCAGAGTTGCGATACCCTTTCCAGGCCCGCCGCCATTGGCCAACAGGTAATTTCCAATACGGTTAGCATTTTTGTCCATTTCATTGTAACTAATATACTGATCCTGGTCGATCAAATAAAGAAACGGATGGTCCCCTCGATTTGCCGCCTGTTCTTCGAGCATTGCGGCCCAGTTTCTTGTTTCGGGCATCGTTCTCCTCCTTTTGCTTTCTTAAACTTTTTCCAGAATGTGTATGGCCATGGCAGCCTCTGCTTTTCCCAAGAATCCCCCGCCGTTTTCAGCAAGTGCAATCCGTGCACCGTCTACCTGGCGCTTTCCAGCCTCCCCTCTCAACTGAAGGGATAACTCATGAATCTGGGCCAGACCGGAAGCGCCAATGGGATGTCCACGGGATATCAGTCCTCCACTGGGGTTGACTGGAATTTTTCCACCGATTGCCGTGGCGCCACTTTGTGCAAACGGTCCGCCATCCCCAGTTTTGCAGAATCCCATATTCTCTGTTTGTACCAACTCTCCAAACGCTGTAGCGTCATGTACTTCCGCCACATCTATGTCTTTCGGCCCTATGGATGATGCTTCATAGGCCAGTTGCGATGTTCTTCTGGCAATATCTGTATGGTCTGACGCCGGTAAACTCGGCGGTTCGTTTTCTGTTGGCGCTTTTACAATATAATCGACGAATTCGTTTTCGCCAGCCCTTAATCCGGACTGTAGAACAGATGCCCTAATCCGCAACGCCCTGGCAGGATTATGCTTTTTCATAAAATTTTCGCTGCACAGAATGGCTGCCGCAGCACCATCCCCTACCGGTGAACACATGGCGCGTGTCAGAGGAAAGGTCACCTGGCGATCATTCAAAACAGCCTCTACGCTCATTGGGAAAGTGTATTGGGCCAAAGGGTTCAAGGTTGAATTATTGTGTGCCTTTGATGCAATAACAGCCAATTGTTTCTGCGTGGTACCGTATAAGTTCATGTGATTTCTGGCACCAATAGCATAGAAATCCATAAATGCTGAGTGCCCGCCAATTTTATTTTCCGGGCCCTGGAACTTCCCTATAATTTCCATGACCACATCCACATCTGCACCGCTAATAAAACCCGCCATCACTTTGCCGCGATCAGTATCATGCAGCTTCTCCGCACCGATAGCCAAAACACAGTCATACAAACCCGATTTGATGGCCATCCAGGCCATGTGGAAAGCAGTTGAACCACTTGCGCATGCATTCTCCACATTCACAATTGGAATCCCGTCAAGTCCATTGGCAGATAGCGCAACCTGTCCGCGAATGGAGTTTTGGAATGACATATAGCCCCAGGTCGAATTTGAAAACCAAGCCGCTTGGATATCCTTGCGCGCGAGGCCACAATCCTTTAGAACAAGGTCCAAGGCTTTGCCGCTTAACTGCTTGACACTTTTATCCAGGAACTTGCCAAATTTGGTCAGCCCTGTACCGATGACATAGACGTTCTCACTCATCAACTGACTCCTTTTTTTCCATATAGCTGATTAAATTGAATTTTCTTAATGGGCAGGCTTCCAAACAATGATTTTAGATGAATCGCATCACGGTAACGCTTCTCCTGGCCGTAGTCCTTCATGTACCCATTCCCACCCAATATCTGGACACCGTCTGACACTAGTTCGCAAGTGGCCTCCTGTATTTTGATCAGGGCCGCCTTTGTGGCTGCTCCCCAGCTGATCTCCTCCTGCTCAGCCTGCCTGCCTGCCTCCCTCAGCAACATTTCAGAGGCCTTTACGGTCAGCGCCATTTCGGTCAGCATCATCTTTAGTTCTGACCACTCCTGTATTCTTTTCCCCCCTTGTTGGCGGGTTTTGCTATAATTTAGCGCTTCCTTGTAGCACCCTTTCATAATACCAAGGTGCATGGCAGCGGCGGCCAGATTCATTTTGTCCGTCATTTTTTCGTAATATAATAGTCCATCATTTTTTTTGCCTATTCGCACAGCTTTGGTATTTGTTAATTCAACCCGTGAAGCAGGGCAGGTATGGATACCGAGGCTGATGATGGGGTCGCTTCGAAAAATGTCTGCATCTTGCAGGGAAATCATATAATAGGAAAAAGAACCTGAACTAACTTCTCCGGCCGGCACAATGGCATAGGTTGCGATGCCTCCCGGCACCAGATATTCCACCGCACCGTTCAGCCTGTATGTATTGTCTTTCTTTTCTACCCGTAAGATAGCCTCAGTCTCCAATGGGTGATCAAAAACAGGAAATGCCAATACCTTTCCCTGGACTTCTTCAAACACCTCAGATGGACCTGAACATTCTATCAATTTTTGTGAGGCAGCCGTGGTGAAAAGAATCGTCCCTAATCCACTGTCTTCCCTGCAAATTTCCTCTAATACCGTGCAAAGAGGACCCATCGCCTCCCCAAATCCTCCCAGGGATTCCGGTAGGCAAATATCCATAAAGCCCAGCTCCATTGCCTGATTGAGTACCTCGTTGAAGAAAGGGGCAAAAGGATACTTGTCGCTTGCCTCCCTTATCGGAGCGAGCTGTTTTTTCGCATAATCCCTGGCAGCGTTTTTCAGCAGTTTAATTTCATTTTGTTGTTTCATTCAGATTTCCTGTTAGTCCTTAAATAACTTTACATTCGGACCTGCAATAAGACATTTGAAAAGATTCAGCCGATTGAGCTGATTGGTCCCCTCATAAATCTGCAGCAACTTGGCATCCCGCATCATTTTTTCTACGCGGTTTTTCTGCAATAAACCGTGTCGTCCCATTAACTCTAAGGCCATCTCACAATTCTTCATTCCGACATCCGTCCCTGCAAACTTGGCCATGGAAGCCCAGCCAGATGTCCTTTTTATCTCTTCATCGGTCTGATTTTCCAAATGCAATTTTTTCAACAACCAAGTGCCTGCCCGGTGATTTAAAAGAGGAGAAATCAAGCTGTCTATGAATATTTGAGGCGTGTATTTCATCAGATAGTATACAGGCTTGCGTTGTAGATATCTAAAGTAGCCATACAAGCCATTGGCATAGTTGGTTTCCATGTATGTAAGTCTGCCTATAGAGACGTTTTTGTACATCTCGGCCAGCATGGCTTGAACCCATTCATATTGCACAAGCAGCTTGCCTTCATACTCATGTGTTTGTGCAAATTCACAGGCCGCTTCAAACGCCCCTCGCCCGACACCGACACCAAACGCCCCAACTGCTGCTCTTGACGTGGAAACAATGTAATCTATCACCTGCATGTTGGTATCCCTAACACTTCGCGTAAGTTGTCTGTTCTGTCCTTCATCCAGGCAAACAAGGTCGTTTGGAATAAAACAATCCTTAAAAATCAATTCACTTGCGGGGCATGCTTTCTGCCCCATTTTCCGTTCAATTCTGCCAAATGAAAATCCTTTGGTGCCATTTTTGACCGCAATGAACACCATGGTTTCCGAAGGCTTTTTGAGATTTGAAAAGGTGATCAAGATGTGCCAGGTTGAAAGGTGACCATTTGATATAAATATCTTGTTTCCGTTTACGATATATCCGTTTTTAACTTTTTGCGCGTGACAGGCCAAGTTGGCCCTGTCCATCAGATCGACCTCCTCTAAATCTGTTCCAGCGCCCGGTTCCGTGAGTGCTAAAGACAGAATACACGGTCTATTATTCTTTTCACCGGCTTTTACCTCTTTTAAAATTTTATTCGCTATCCGGGTGTTCCAGCAGGCAACCAGAGAGGCAACACCCAGATAGTGAACACCGATGATATTGGCAATACCAAGGCATTCGGAAGCGATCTCTTCAACAAAATTTGACAGTGACGGGAAATTGAACCCTTGGCCCCCAAATATCTTGGGAATCCACATAGTGTAAAACCCCCACTGATTAGCCTTTTGAACAATTTCCCAAGCCAGATAATCGGGGTCCTCATGTAATTTGACGTCAAGATTCAGGTTGATCGGACGGACAACTTCCTCATTGAATCTTCTTGCAATTGCCACCACCTGTTGCGTCTCACTCAGTAAGTGCGCTGGTTGTTTCCCAATGGTGTTCAAACTGCATATCATATCATCTAATGAAGGTGATCCAACCCGCTGAATCGGCCCTGGAGTCTTTTGCCTTTTCATTGAACAGCGCATTGAATTTTATTATCCCTCCCCTTTTTCTTTCATAATCAGTTTCATAGTCATTTCCGCAACACTGCCAACCAGTTTTGAACAATGGGTCAGCATATCAGCCTCGATAGCTTTTTCGAACTCGCCATCATCCCAGAGATTAAAGTGTCTGCCCATGAGCGACTCCTGAATATCGTTGCACCTACATGTTTTATATTTTTCCATGAATTCGTCATGGAGCACTTTGGACAGTTCATAAGCCTTCATTCCGGCCAATGGGTCTGAAAAATCTTTCCGTTCACGGCCAAATAAGAAACTGATGACCAGGGCACCACCCATCAAGGCACCACATGTGCAGTTCCCGGACAATCCAAGGCCGTCTGCAAGCCCGCTTGCGGACTTAAACACCTCGTCACCAGATATCTCAAGGGCATCCAGAATGCCGGCCACAGTTGACTGAGCGCAGCCTGTATTCGCTTTTTCGTAATTTCTTGCAAGGTTACCTGCCTTTAGAGCAAGCTCCAAATGATCTTTGGTCATGTATTCCTCCTCGTTTATACAAAGCTATCAGGCCCTTAATTGCCAAATTTCAGGGGGTGAGAAAACGGTCCTGTCTCCTTCTTTCTTATGCCTGTATCCGTTTTCAACCAATACTTTTACAACGAGGAGATCAGCCCGGGAGGGAAACGGAAACACTTTTTTCAGCTGAACGGCTTTTGAATCGGATTTAAAAAGCTCTTCGACAATTTCAGGAACGGTCGCCTTACCAAGTTTGGCATGTGCAGCGATGACCTCTTTTTGTAACTCGATGTACAGCGATTCAAAGGTTTCAAAAAATCTTACGCATTCCTCTTTGCCAGTTGCAACATCGACTAACTGGATAGGATCCAGGACCTTTAACCCGAGCACTTGTGTTGCCTCTGAAAATTGAGTGCTGCTTCTATGCCCGTCGGTTGCGAGTTCAATAAATCCCTGCTCAGCCATCTGTTTAAGCTTGCCCGCAACTTCAATGCATTTTGAAAAATTGGAGTCGAAAAAGGCTGGGTTGATTTCAATGGTCACATCACCAGCTATCATCAGCTTATTTTTAGGATCATAAACACAGATATGTCCTGGGCTGTGGGAGGCGTCGTGAATCACAAAGAATCGGCCAATTTGCCAGCCTTTGGTTTTAACCGTTCCGAAATATATAGTTTGTCGTTCGTCTAATTTCAAAATTTCAGCCTGTTCGTAGAGGCTAATGTTGTTTTCCAACAGGAGATTATCTGATAGCAATCTAACGGTTGTTCGGATCTCTTTATTGCTAGACGTCTTGTTTAGGCCAGCGATACTCTCCCAGACAGGTTGATACTGGGGTAATTTGTGTTCATCAAAAAATCGGGCATATTCTTCGAATTGCTTTATCAACTCAATCCATCCTTCATATGGGCTGTCAATGTATTCTTCCAGCTTGCGCATATCGCCAATCCAGTGCTGAGTGCTTTGCAGTGTCTCTGCTTCAGGCTCCGGTAATAGGAAACGAACATCTTCATATCCGGCCTCAAGGATGACGTCGTTGTTCATGGCATGATCCCAATGCCCTTGAGTGACCATTAAAACTAATGTCTTTGCTCCCTTGTCCTTCAATTTTTTCAGAATATTGAGTATCTTGGGTCGATAATAAGGATGCATCCCTGAGTCAACCATTAACACCATATCTCCATCTCTCAGTATGAAAATATTACTAGAGGGTGGGGCAATAAAAAAACCATAGCCCAATACACCCTCGATAAAAAATGAGTCTGGGGCGATTTCTCTGACAGATGTTCTCTGCATCGCATCCTTTAATTCCTTGGCACAAAATGGATGTGAAAATACTTCATTGATCGGCATTGTATTCCTCCTGTTATAATCGGTACAAAGTTATTGATCTTCTTGTCTATTAAGCTTTCTCTATAGCAACGAAATCATACTAAAGCAATTTAAATGCCAACTGTAAAAATTTTTATAAATACTTAATTTTACTATAAAATAGTGAGCTACTAATTTGGCAATATTTTGTTAAGGCAATATATAGCCAAGTTATATGTCTATATTTGGTCTATTCGTATTGACAGGTCTTGCTCCCTCTTGTATGCTCATCAAAAACTAACCAAAAAGGAATGATGCAATGGATAGAACATTACCGAATTTTTCCAAAACGCAATGGGCTTTCCTGGCCGTTTTAGCGATATTTGATTCATCGATTCCTATAGAGACTGCCTGCAGATTAGCGCCTCTTAGCCCTGGTTCCTTATTGGATATATTAAAAAAAGGTAAGGCTGCGGATTTAATTCTTGAATATGATGGAAATCGATTTTCGCTATCTGACAACATTCACCCCGCAGCTATCGAAAAAATACGAGCGATTAACACGGACGATAAGCTTAGTGCAATGGTCAACCATATTGAAAAATTAGGGCTGATAAATCAGATCAAACCCGATGTAATACTTCACCTTGAAAAAAAAACAGACAAGGAAAGCAAGGCAGCACGGGCCTATTTTGATTTAGCAGAAAACGCTTTGCAAAAAGATAAAATGGAAGAAGCCATGGTCCTCGTTGAAAAAACCATCCAGCTGTTAAAGCCAGCGCTGGAAAATGATAAGAACCATGCGCTGTTTGTTTCAGCAGTGCTGCTTTTGTCACAAATTCGATACTGTTTAGGAAAAAAGCTAGGGGAAATTCCTGATTATTTAGGACAGGCCCGCTATATTGCCGAGAAATTGGGAGACAAAAGATCTCTGGCCATCATTGGCCTCCATTTAGGACGGCTTTATTATCTTGGTGCCAAGATATCTGACGCAGCCTCGACCCTATCTCTCTGGCTGGAGGCTGTAGAAGAACTTGGGGATAAAGACATCCAATTGCGGGCAGCCGAATTTCACGGGATTTTTTATTATATTCAAGGGATGCATATTGAGGCTGCGGAGTATTTTGATATGGCAATTCAAAACGAAAAAAAATGGGCAAACAACCTGATCAGCCCGCTTACCCCGGCATTCTTCAGTTTTTCAGCAACATGCATAGGTCAACTCAATCGCGCCATTGGGGTGTTGGAATCCAATTGGCGATGGGCCAGACAGGAGAAGCACTATAAGAGTATGGCATCACATTACCAAGCCACTTTAGGTTATGTGTTGCTGATCATGGGGGAAAAAGAGAAAGCCGGTACACACCTGACAGAAGCATTAAAAGAGGCTCACTTGCATCAGAACATATTGGCAATACTCCTCTGTCAGCTCGCATTAGCCTATTCCAAATATCTGGAAAATAACATTAAAACAGCATATCAATTGACCGTCGAAGCCATCACGTATGCAAATGAATCAGGAATTAAAATTCGCCATTATCCCCTTCCGATTTTTTTAGAACTTTTATACGAATTTGACCGACTTCATTACGACCCGGTTCCACAATTTGAATTTAAAAGTGAAATGCATAAGCTATTGAACGGTCCAAACATTCATCTCAAAGGTGTTGCACTACGCTTCCAGGGTAAAGCAATGGTGGCAAAGGGAGAGGATGACGATCAAGTATACGCAACCCTGATGATGAGCAAAGACTACCTTACACGCTCTGGTGACACTCTGGAACTGGCGAGGACAAGATTGGAAATGGTCAAGGTCATGATAAGGCGGCAGGACTTTGACAGCGCCAAAAAGTTATCCCTGAAAGCTTGGAAGGGGTTATCCGGCTTTGGTTCATTTTTTTTCCCGGACACACTATTATTTCTAATTAAACCGAATTTCAAATCAGAGACACAACACCCCCCCCCCGTCGCGAAAGCGAATATATTGCTGCAAGATTTGAGAAAACTAACTTCTTATTTGGATACGGATACACTTCTGAAAAAATTTATTGAAGCAACCAATCACTTTTTTAGGGCAGAGCGGGGAGGCTTATTTTTCAAAGATAGCGACAAAAAAAGGGGATGGTTTTAAAAGCATCCAAGAATTTGTCCCAAGAAGAAGTATACGCCTCTGGTTTCCGGGATCAGCTAACACTGATCTATCAAGCTGCAAAAAACAATAAACCCTGTATCAAACAAATTACAGATGCGTCTTCGGGAAAAAAAATGTCACTCTTGTGTATCCCATTTGAATTGAACGGCCACCAATGTGGCGGAATGATTTATCATGATACTTTGTATTTGGATCACGGTTTTGATTTTTTAGGCTATGAAACCTTGGACAAGGTGTCTGAGAAAATAGGTTTGTACATTAAGAAAATAGTGGGTTTTAAGCAGAATGATGAGGAGAGGAAACGGTTTGCTTCGGTAAAAATTTTTCAGCTGGAAGAGCTGGAAAGAGAAGAAATATTGGCCAAAAGTATGGTGATGGAAAAAATGCTCTCCATGGCGGACCATGTTGCCAAATCCGATTCCACAGTATTGATTACAGGGGAAACCGGGGTCGGCAAAGAGCTGCTTGCAAAACGAATTCATAAAAACAGCCTGAGAAGACTGAATGCATTAACGATTGTCGATTTAACCAGTATCCCTGATCGTTTGATGGAAAGTGAACTCTTTGGTTATGAAAAAGGGGCCTTTACAGGTGCCGATTTTCAAAAAAAAGGGCGCATCGAGCTGGCGCATAAAGGAACCCTGTTTTTTGACGAGATTGGAGAGATCCCCCTTTCAATCCAGGTAAAATTATTAAGAACAATTCAAGAAAAAACATTTATACGCGTGGGCGGGACCCAGATGATTGCGTCTGATTTCCGGCTTATTGCTGCGACTAATCGAAATTTAGAAAAGGAGGTGGCACAGGGCAGATTCCGTCAAGATTTGTTCTTTCGCCTTAACGTAGTCCCCCTGGAACTGCCGCCACTAAGAGCGAGAGGAGATGATGCCGTTTATATCGCCCGAAATTTTGTAAAATATTTCACCAAACAGATGAACCGGCCGGATGTAGTACTGACAGCAAAGGATGAATCCTGGTTGAGGCAGTATAAATGGCCGGGGAATATCAGGGAGCTGAAAAATGTAATCGAAAGGGCTGTTTTATTATCCGAGGATAATCGATTAGCCTTATCACTTCCTAACCAAAAAGAAGAGATCGATTTAGAGCATCCGTTTATAGACACCCCCTCCTTAGATGAAATTCAGCGCCGATATATTCGTCATGTTCTCATTATAACAAATGGGAAAATAGGTGGTTCAAACGGAGCTGCTGCACTCTTAAAAATGAAGCGGACCACCCTTAATGCGAGGATTAAAAAACTCGGAATACAATAAATACAATAGGTAAGGAGCTATCAACTTCAGATGACATCTATTATGGTGAAAATATTCTGAGGTATATTGGATGATCTGGCAACATATGAAAGAAGTTTTTTCCAATCGCAATGGGGCCATCTCCGAAACCTCCGGAATTTTGTGCTTTTCAAACGAGAACATAGAAGGAGTGCAGAACCTTTTGAGGTATGTAAATATGTTTCGACAGTTTCGCCCTGATGAGCTTCTCGTTGAACCGCCTATTTTTTGTTTTTTTATGGTTCTTAACAATTCTCAGCATTTATTTTATAATTTTTTTCGATATCAAATAGTTATCGATAATAAAGGTGATTTACTATGAAAATGCCTAAAATATCTTGGCTTACTTGACAAAAGAGATATGGAACTGAGCGGGCGTGTGCAAAGGCGCTGTTTCATGTTCGATGGCCAGAAGGTTTTTATTGTCCACGTTGTGGATGTAAAGAATCCAGCTACATTACAACAAGAAAAATGCACCAATGCTCTCAATGCAAATATCATGTTTCCCTGACTACAGGCACTTTGTTCCACTCTACGAATTTACCGTTGGTAAAGTGGTTTTGGGCTATCTACCTGGTTGCTGCTGAAAAAGGCGGTATTTCGGCTTTGCGCTTGTCTAAACAAATCGGTGTGTCCTGGCCAACTGCACGCAATATGCTCAAAATGATTCGGACAGCAATGGCGCACCGGGATAGTATTTATCGGTTGGGAAACATTATTGAGATGGACGATGCTGTTGTGGATGGTAAACGCCCGGGGAAAAGTGGTCGAAGTGACCAAGGAAAAAAAAGATTTGCCTTGCCTTGAGCAAAGAGGAAGTAAGAAAGCTGATATTTTCCTGCACCAACCTCAAGCACCGGGCACTATTATTAACCCCCAAAAAAAGCGTGATTTAAGTAGAAGAAATTAGCAAAAAAGAGTCGAAACGCCTGCCAATAAAGTGTATTAATGATTTCATCAAAAACACAAAATTGGAAAGGCGTTTCGAGCGAGTATGAATATCGACAAAAACAAAAAAAGGAACTGGGCCCAGCAGCCTCGTCCCATGCTCAAAGCCTCCAACATTCATTATGAATTTGATGGCCGACATCAGGGCATTTCTTATGGTGGGATTGGGTTGATCTATCTTCTTGCACGGGATATCGGCTTGTTGGAAGAAATTGACAAGAACCTTGAACTTCTCAAGCGCCATTTGCCCTATCATGAATCGGATCATGCCGCCAACATGGAATATAACATCCTTGCCGGCGGGGCCTGTCTGGTAAATTGTGAACTTTTCAAAACACATCAGATAATTCCTGCTCATTCTGGAGTGGCCATAGATCTTGGAGCGGGAAGTGAATTTGAACACCGCACAGGGCAGGCCTGTGCGGTGAATCAATTTTTATGATTTGGGTTTAAACCTAAAAAACAATTAATCTGTTTTCACAGTGTGTTTGTAAATAACACCCCGTTTTTTTAGCTCATCCAGGATGAATTTAACGCACGGCTCTCTTTGCCCAAGATATTCCGGTGGAATAACGCCTTTTTGACTGAATAACTCTTTTTTAAGCATCCTTGAAACAATAGATGCTGTATAACCGGTTGTTCTTGCCATGGAATGGACTTTTGTTTCAGGATCATACCGGTCAACAAGATCCCAGGTTAATGTTGTTTTTTTATTGTCTTTTATTCCACCAACGGTAACCCGCATAATGGTAATATCAGATTCTCCCTCCTGAAATCTCCATTGGGGAATAAGCAGTTGCGTTGTTACATCCAGAGGGCGGACCATTTTGCCCTGAACCGATACCGGCTCTTCATCGAAGAAACCATTTTCACGGAGAAACAAAATTTTGTCAATGTGGCCTGGATACCGCATGGTTTTTTCTTTCATGTCAGGAATATCCAATGTTTTAATTAATGAGCGTAACCCGTCTGTATTAAAGGCTTCAAGAGTTCCCACTTCAGGAAATTCAATAAACTCTGCCTCGCTTAAGGCCGGCCTTTCAACCACTTTTCCGTCTTTGACATAAAATGCCGGTCGGATATATTCTTCAATTACATCAATCGGTGAAAATACCGCTTTGTATTCCCAGGCTGGACACGGGTTTCGGGCAGGCCTCCCACATAGATAAGGGCCGTTTCCGTTTTATCTAAAAGGGCGTCACCATAGCCTGTGAGCAGGTTACTCATCCCCGGTGCCACGCCACAATCCACTATAGCCGTGACGTTATTTTCCTTGGCCAGGGCATCTAAACTCAAGGCATCTTCCGGGAAGAAAGCAATATCAACAACATTTTTTTTTGCCTCAATAACGGTCTTTAGCGTTTGATATCCCATAAAACCGGGGACAGTGCTGACAACCATATCAAATTTTGAAACAAGCTTGCCCAGACCGGTGACGTCTGACAAATCCTGCCGGACCGCATTGATACCCGGTTGGGAGCCCAGTTTTTCTAAAGTGGTTTCGGAAATATCTGCAACGGTTACATTGATATCTTGATCATCGGCCAGATCTTTTGCGATTGCCCCGCCAATAAGCCCTCCGCCCAGTACAACTATATTCATATTGACTATCCTTTTTGTAAGGTGTACCAGCAACCCTCAGTCCAGTTTGATCAGGGCTGCTTTAATAATTTAATTTACTATTTTTTATGTGTTTGATTTTTGAAAAAGGGGGATTATAAACCGGAAAACCGATTGAGATGCTGAATGTGAAACGTTGGTATGTGTATAATTTGTTTCATTTATCGATGATCTTTTGTTAAATGACATTTCCTTGTGAATCAATGGTTTTACCGATAAACCTGACAAACACGATTAAACCAGCAAGACCGGCTGCAAGACAAAACCACGGGGAAATCCCGAGACCGGCGGGAATAAAACCGAAAATAAGAGCAAAACAGCCGGCAGTCACGGCATATGGCATCTGAGTCTTGACGTGGTCAATGTGATCTGAACCTGATGCCATTGAGGATAAAATTGTTGTGTCGGAAATCGGTGAACAGTGATCTCCGAAAACCGCGCCTGTAAGTACAGCGCCAATGGTGCTGATGATCAGGGGCGTTACCTCGGTACCCGCATTGGAAACAGCGGCGGCAATGGGAATAACAATGGGCATCAGGATGGAATTGGTTCCCCACGAAGTTCCAGTGGCAAAAGCAATGATCACTGCGATTGCAAACGTAATTGCCGGGAGAAGCTGACCGGATAAAGCCCCTTTGGAAACCTCCACAAGCCATTTTGCCAGTCCCATGTCTGTAATTACGGCTTTCAGGGCAAAAGCCAGCGAAAGGATAATAACAGCAGCCATCATTGTTCTGGCCCCTGCAATCCATGCCTCTACAGAAACTTTCAAGGAAAATCTTTTATTTATCAGTCCTTTGGAAATGGCAACAATAGAGCTGATAAATGCAGCCCAGATTAAAACAACAGAGGCATCGGCATCACCAAAACAATCCCGAATGCTTTTGCCCGGCTCATAGCCACTATACCAGAGACCGCATATGTTGATTAAAATAAAAATGGTAATCGGAATGGCAGCATCCCAGACAGATCCTTTAACATCACCGGACGGTAAAAGTTCCTTGTCTTCAGAAATCAGCGGATTTGAATCGCTGGCATAGACCTGACCGGTTTTTCTGGCCCTGATTTCAGCTTTAAGCATTTTACCGTAATCCTTTTTCTGCCAGATCAGAATAAAAACCAGGACCACGGCAAAAAGTGAATAAAACCGGAAAGGAATGGATTGAAAGAAAATTAAAATGGCATTGGCTTCAATATTGATTGATTTCAGCCCGGCTGCTATCAAACCAAGCTCCATTGCGACCCAGGTGGAAAGCGGTGCCATTGAGGAGACCGGTGCGGCCGTGGAGTCAACAATATAGGCCAGTTTTTCTCTGGAAATTTTATGGGCATCGGTCATCGGCCTCATCGTATTTCCAACGATCATTGAGTTGGCGTAATCATCAAAAAATATGGCCACGCCCATCAAAGCTGTGGAAAGCTGGGTGGATCTGACATCGATGGCTTTTTTGACCAGTGCATTGGCAATGGCAGCGGTTCCTCCCATCTTTCCAATCACCCCGATCATGCCTCCGACTGCCAGGCAAAAAACCAGAATACCGATGTTCCATGGGTCAGCCAGTGATTTTTTGACGATAAATGTCGAAAAGGTCTCTAAAAGTCCCTTTATGGGATTATACCCGTTTATAATGGTTGCGCCGATCCATACACCCAATAAAAGCGATACAATGACCTGCCTTTTCCAAATTGCAAGCACAATGGCAACGATGACTGGTGCCAGGGCCAATGCCCCGTATTCAATCGCTTGAGCCTCCATGATTCCTCCTTTAGATTAAATTAATTAATGTTGATCACATTCTTTGCTTCCTTTTTTATAAGGGGCTTTATAGTCATGGCTGACTTTACCCCATAATATTTTTGTTAATAAAACTTGGGTCACAACCATATCGTTCAGCTGTCGGGTGGTGTTTTATTCAGGATATCCATATAGAACTGAT
>LQAE01000051.1_pt1 | contig 60970 bp, 63 predicted proteins | sample 1535771 | NCBI WGS metagenome assembly LQAE01 (sample SAMN04331582, study PRJNA305678) | bioreactor metagenome | isolation source: bioreactor_1 inoculated with Wadden Sea sediment 1st replicate of a... | place: Germany:Bremen
TAATTATAATTCATCTACGAATTATTTCAATACCCATTTATAATTTGAATGCACTGAAGTTAACGTTTTCCTTCGTTGACAGAGTGACTTTAAGACTGATATATTTGACATAGCCTAGACAGGGTCAACAATTGACCCATTCTATGCCACAGAAAGTCATTCACATAAAAAAAATTGCTTATAATACAAAATACAATTTAAAGCCTGCATTTTCTACTAATAATTGTGTTTTCCGAATGTTCAAATTCATTAGTATACAATTATTCGTATGTACAAAAGGAGACATATATGAATCTTACAGGATTAATCACAGAGTATAATCCTTTTCACAATGGGCATCACCACCACCTAATATGTTCAAAAAAAACAACAAATGCAAACGCCATTGTTGTTGTCATGAGTGGTAATTTTGTTCAACGTGGTACCCCTGCCCTCTTAGATAAATGGACTAGAACAGAAATGGCTCTTAAAGGTGGTGCAGATTTAGTACTTGAGTTGCCAACAGTTTTCGCCACTGGAAGTGCCGAAATATTTGCACTTGGTGCAATAAGAGTATTGAATGGTCTTTCCAAAATTAATCATGTGGTTTTCGGATCAGAATCTGGGGATTTAGCCCCTCTTCATAAAGTTGCCCATTATCTTCATGATGAACCAAAGGATTTTCAAGACGCTTTAAAATCGGAACTCTCATCGGGTCATTCTTTTCCTGTGGCTAGAGAACGTGCTTTAAACCTATTGCTCTGCGGAAATGGTATACCAACTCTTCCAAATGACATACTTGGTATTGAATACATTAAAGCTGGGTTAAGAATAAATACATCAATGAAATTCAGCACAATCCAGCGTCTTTCTAGCGACTACCACGATTTAGACACCGACAAAGCCCTCAGTAGCGCCACAGCCATCAGAAACTCTTTCTTCGAAGGTAAACTCTCTGAAATAAGTCATACGCTTCCAGAGACAAGTTATGACATGCTGAAAGCATTTTCAGATCAAACCGTTCATCCGGATAAGTTAAGTGACATAATGCTATATAAGATAAGAACGACCGATGTACACACGCTTGAGAAAATTCAAGATGTGTCAGAAGGACTTGAATACAGAATAAAGGATTCTGCTTTAAAAGCTAAGAGTTACCTAGAACTTGTTGATCTTATTAAAACCAAACGGTATGTAAGAACACGTATCCAACGCACGCTCCTCAATATTCTCTTAAACGTTGAAAACGAATTAGTAAGTAGTGTCTACAACAATGAGAATGCTGCTTACGCAAGAGTTCTTGGATTTAACGACACTGGTCGAAAGGCCATGAATCACCTTAGGAAGGATTCTAACATTCCCTTAATTACAAATGTTAATAAATTTGTGCCTGAACACTCAATAATTGATGAAATGCTTCATTTAGATATGAGAGCAACTGATGTATACACTCTTCTTCGTGGAGATAATACTGGTGCTCTCGATCGCCTAAAACAACCAATATACTTAAAGGAATAACTCATAGTGGGATCGATATGCCTTTCAGGCTAAGTAAGAAACTCACGACTCTCTTCGATCGTCGGAGTAAGGTACGATACTCCAAATCATAGATTTGGATCGTACCATTAAAAAAGCTAGAAATGATTTATCATTTCTAGCTTTCGTGATTAACAGACAATGTTAATACTCTTCATTTTTATAATCGCTCATCTCATTTATATTCTTATCAACAGTATGAAGTGTGTCATGAAGATTCCCTTTTACTTTTATAAGTAGTTCTTCAGTATATGAATAAGCATTCTGCTTCAATTCGAAAGCGTGTCTCTCTGCTTCTGTAACAATTTCCCCTGCTCTTTCACGAGCAAGGCGCACGATTTCATGCTCCTCTACTCTCTGACGCAGGTGTTCTTCAACCTCACCCAGCATTCTAGATTCCTCGCTTTTAGCATTTTCAATGATTTTCATTTCTTCTTGCTGTGCATTGGTAATCAGTGTGTCTGCAGTGTGTTGAGCATCTTCGATAATTTGATTCTTTTGTGACTTAATCCATTTTACATGCTGATACTCCTCAGGTAAAAGAATGTTGATTTCTCTAATAATCTCCTGAATTTCTTCTCGATCTAGCATAACTTTACCCGTTAATGGAATAGCAGACAGATTATCAATTTTGTCTTCGAATTCCTCAAGTAAGTCTAGTACTTTAAGTTCCAAATCAAATTGGCTAATGCTCATTAAATGCCACCTCCGCTTTTCTTTTTATTCATGGCATCCTCTACGATTTGTGGTACCAATTCGTGAATCGGACCGCCCAATTTAAAAATTTCTTTGACAATGCTTGAACTCAGATAAGAATAATCCGTTGAAGTCATAAGGAATACTGTCTCAGCTTTTGGATTTAATTTTCTATTCATCCCAGCCATCTGAAATTCTACTTCAAAATCAGAGATTGCACGTAGCCCCTTAACGATTACGTCAACACTATGTTTTTCAATATAATCAACCAACAACCCATGAAAACAATCAACTTCAACATTATCAAGGTGAGAAACAACACTTTCTAAAATTTCCACTTTCTCATCAACAGCAAACATTGGTGTCTTGCTTGTATTGTTTGATGCAACAACGATTACTCTATCAAACAACTTTGAACTACGTTCAATTATATCTAAATGCCCCTTAGTTACAGGATCAAAGCTGCCTGGATATACAGCTGTTCTCATTATGTCGTCCTCCTATAAATGCTTACTGCAGTACTACCATATTTCTTAATTTTACCCAATTCGAATGTTCCTATAACATTAGGATACTCTGTTTTCGAATTATGCTCTACAACAATCATACCAGAGTCATCAAGAAGTCCCAATGAATCAATAGACTCAATTGTAGGAACCACAAATCCTTTGTCATATGGCGGGTCCATGAACACTACATGAAATGTCTCTTGTCCAGAAAGTTGATTTAGAGCTTGATCAACCGACTTTATCAGCAAACTAGTCTTATCAACAAGACGAGCCTTATCTATATTTCCCTGTGTGATTCTTGCACATTTTGGACTTGCTTCTACAAGAACAACCTCAGATGCTCCCCTACTTGCCGCTTCTAGACCAAGCGCTCCTGATCCAGCAAACAAGTCGAGAACTCTTTCTTCTGGGATTTCAAATTGAATTAGATTAAAAATATTTTCTTTGACTCTATCTGTTGTAGGACGTGTGTCTAACCCATCAATTGTATCTAGTTTTGTTCCACGTGCACTTCCGGCTATAATTCTCACGTCTCCAACCCCTTTCTAGATCATTTTAGCAGATTTATACATCCGTTAAAACCGTTTATTACCAAATGTTTCACCTTAAATCGAAAAATCTTCAAATAACTTTGAAGTAACATTATTTACTATACGATCAACAAAAGGATCATTACCCTTTGCATATTGTTTCATTATGTTAATAGCAGTTGACTGTGCCGCTTCAAGAATATCTCCATTTTTTGAAAGATTCGCAAGTCTAAGTTCAGGAATTCCATGTTGGCGAATCCCTAAAAGCTCACCTGGACCCCTCAACTCAAGATCTTTATCCGCTATTTCAAATCCGTCATTAGTTTGTACTAATGTTGAAATTCTTTCCTGAGCCACTTTACCAGGTTTTTCAGACGTCAAAAAGCAATAAGACTGCCACTGACCTCGACCAACACGACCTCTAAGCTGGTGGAGCTGACTAAGTCCAAATCTTTCCGTATTCTGAATCACCATAATTGAAGCATTTGGTACATTTATTCCAACCTCAATTACCGTTGTCGAAACAAGAATATCTATTTTTCCATCCGCAAATGCCCTCATTGTTTTCTCTTTATCAGGCGCTTTCATTCTTCCGTGAACAAGCCCAACTTTCATTTTTGGGAATACCTGAGTCGAAAGTCTTTCATACAGACTTTCCGCTGACTCTATATCGAGTACATCTGAATCCTCAACAAGCGGACAGACAAAATAAACTTGCCTACCACTTTCTACTTCTTTCTCAATGAAATGATACATATCAGAGTACTTCTTTGGCTGAATAAAATGCGTCTTTATCATCTTTCGTCCAGCAGGAAGTTCATCGATCACTGATACTTCAACATCCCCATAAAGGATGAGGGAAAGAGTCCTTGGAATTGGCGTCGCAGACATTATAAGTACATCTGGCGCTTGACCTTTATCAGATAGGATATTCCGTTGTCTAACACCAAATCTATGCTGCTCATCAGTGATTACAAGCCCAAGATTTTCAAATTCAACGTCCTTTTGAATCAAGGCATGCGTCCCCACAACCACTTGAATTTCACCTTCGGCTAATGCTTTAAGAACTTTCTTCTTTTCTTTACTCTTTCCTTTCAAAAGCCCAACCTGTATTCCCATAGGTTTCATTAGATCAGTTAATGAACTATAATGTTGTTCTGCTAAAATTTCAGTCGGTGCCATCATCGCACTTTGGTATCCATTTAAAGATGATAAATACATCGCAAGTGCTGCTATCATGGTCTTTCCACTACCAACATCACCTTGAACCAATCGGTTCATTGTTCTATTTGATGTCAAATCTGCTTCGACTTGTTTCCAAGTCTTGTTTTGAGCACCAGTTAAGACAAAAGGCAACGATTCTATAAAATCCTCGACTTTGGCATTCGATTTCATCTGTATGCCAACCGTCTGGTTAAATTCCTTTTTTAAGTAAATCAGCCCAATCTGAAGATTAAACAATTCTTCAAAAATGAGACGTTTTCTAGCCATCAATAATTTCCCATCATCATCTGGATAATGAATATTGTTAATTGCTGACTGTATGCTGACCAACCCTTGCTGATCCAAAATAATTTCAGGAAGAGTCTCTTCTATTTCTGGCAAGACAAGAGGCAGGGTCTGTTTTACCAGACCTGTTATATCCTTCTGTGATAACCCCTCAGTCAAAGGATACACTGGCATAATTCTTAAAAACTCTTTAGCGTCTACATTACCTTGTACTCCAACTTCAGGATGGATAAAGGAAACTTTTCCATTTTGTCTCTTAGCACTTCCAAATATCATAAGGCGCATTCCAGTTTGATATTTATCCTTCAGATAAGCAGCATTAAAAAAAACAAATTCAGCTTTCTGAGCCTCATCCTGAACTTGAACTTTTAACATTGCCTTGTTTCTACCATAACTTTTTGTCGAAGTCGTTGATATAACATGGCAAAGAAATGTTCCTGTTAACTCATCTTCTACATCAGCAAAACTATGGATTTTTCTTTTATCTATGTATGACCTAGGATAAAACTCAAGAACATCTCCTAGGGTTCTTATGCCCATTCTTTCAAGGCGCATTGCTTTTTTGGGACCAATCCCCTTTAGCATTTGAACTTGTGTCTTTAGCATAATGCATCTCCATACCCAATGTACAGCCGCCCTAAGCAGCATAACCCAACTTGTAATTGCACAATAAAAACAAGCCCGCAACTATTGCTGCGGGCCATTTGAATTACTCAATTGAACAAATGTAGTAGTATAGTGGCTGACCGCCGCTGTAAACTTCTACTTCTAGATCTTCATATTTTTCTTCAAGCTCCTTGGCAAGTGCCTCTGCTTGTTCTTTTTCAATGTCTTCACCGTAATAGATCGTCATAATTTCCGAGTCTTCAGCAAGCACTTCTTCAAGAGATGTGACTGTAACTTCATGCAGATCTCGTCCTACAGCGCAAATCTCACCTTCAGCAACGCCAAGAATATCATCTTTCTTGATTTCTTTATCGTCAAAAAGTGTATCGCGTACTGAATATGTGATCTGAACTGTTTTCACCTCAGCAATTGACGAAACCATTTCTTCGTGGTTGTCCTCAGCCTCTACAGAAGGATCAAATGCCAGCATAGCTGAAATACCTTGAGGAATCGATTTACAAGGTACTACATATACAGGCCTGTCGACAATTTGCTGTGCTTGTTGCGCAGCAAGAATGATATTGCTGTTATTGGGAAGAATAAAGATTGAATCCCCTTTAACGGAATCAATCGCTTTAACGATATCTTCAGTACTAGGATTCATTGTCTGACCACCTTCTATAACATAGTCAACACCTAGATCCCTAAATATTTCAGCAATACCGCCACCCATAGCTACAGAAATGAATCCGAAAGGTTTCGGTTCCAAATCTTCAACAGATTCTGTCGTTACAGGATGATTTTCATCAATAATAGATGAATGTTGTTCTTTCATATTTTCGATCTTGATATTAAGTAGTTCACCATACTCTAGTGCATTTTGTAATGCTATACCTGGATCATTAGTGTGAATATGAATTTTAATTAAATCATCATCTTCAACAAACACCATACTATCACCAAGTGACTCAATCTTACCTTTTAGAGGCAGATTATTTTCTTTGCCACCTCTAACAATAAATTCAGTACAATAACTAAACTTAATGTCATCAGTATTAAACGTTGCCTGTGCTGACCCTGTTGATTCAGAAGACATATGTGCCTTTAACTCATGGTCAGCCGCTTCTTTACCTATAACAGCATCGTGGAAACCCTGAATAATGCAGTTCAGACCTTTACCGCCAGCATCAACAACGCCTGCCTGCTTCAGAACCTTAAGATACTCTGGTGTCTTATCTAGTGTTTCATTAGCTGTCTTAATTAAAATCTTTAACAGATCATGAACAGGAACTTCTTCTTCTGTATATTCCATCGCTTTATCGGATGTTTTACGAATAACAGTTAGAATTGTACCTTCTACAGGCTTCATTACTGCTTTATAAGCTGTGTCAGAAGCTTGTTTAAAAGCATTTGCTAAATCGATAGAAGAAAGTTTCTCTTTTCCTTCACACGCTTTAGAAAAACCTCTAAATATTTGAGAAAGGATAACGCCTGAGTTGCCTCTGGCACCCATTAACGATCCTTTAGAAATTGCTTTCGCAACTTGTGCTGCCGAGTCATACTCGTTTTTAAGGACCTCTGTAAGAGCTGCGTTCATTGTAAGGGACATATTCGTACCTGTATCACCATCTGGAACTGGAAATACATTTAGCGAATCGACTAGTCCTTTATTGGAATTCAGCTCAAAGGTTCCCTGCTTAAACATTTTAAGCAGCAGGTCACCATCAATATACATGATATCCAACTTAATTTCCTCCTTGCTACGCCTGAACACGGACACCTTCTATATGAAGGTTAACATTCAGAACTTTTAAACCAGTTTGGTTTTCTACATTGTACTTTACTTTTTCGATGATATTTTCTGCAACGACGGATATTTTAGTACCAAACTGAATAATCACATAGAGGTCGATAGCTATGCCTTCTTCTTCCATCTGGATTGAAACGCCTTTGCTTAGATTTTCTCTCTTTAGTAGATTAACAATCCCGTTAGTTGTTGATCTAGATGCCATACCGACAAGCCCATAGCACTCAATTGCAGATCCACCTGCAATAGTTGCTACAACATCTGAGTTAATGTCGATAGTGCCGATTTCATTTTCTACACGAATAGTCATAATGACCCTCCTTCGTTATTTAAAGACACTACTATAATTCTACACTTTTCAGGTAAAAATCTCAACTAAAATCTAGTAAAAACTCGTAACATGCCTGTTTCACCTATAAAATCAGGGTATCAAGGAAAAATACTTGACACTTTCAGCACTTTTTTTGAAATAAACCTTGTATCTTTTGCTATTACCTATTATACTATCATTTGTGGGTAAACACACCCGATCAAAATTGACTTGAACAACAGGGGCTACTCTGGTATTATATATATGCTTATGTTGTTTAAACGCTCGAAGGAGGTGCAAGATAAATGGCTAAAAGATGTGAAGTTTGCGGTAAAGGCAAAATGTCTGGTAATAACGTATCGCACGCAATGAATCATACAAGAAGAACATGGACGCCAAACCTCAGAAGAGTTAAGGCTGTCGTTAACGGTTCTCCTAAGAGAATCCGAGTATGCTCTCGTTGCCTACGTTCAGGCAAAGTAGAAAGAGCTATCTAGTTCGGATGAGTCTACGGAGTCCAGTAGGCTTTAAATTTTTTGGCATGATCATGCTAAAAACCCGCTTACACTTGTGTGAGCGGGTTTTCGCGTTATCCGCGAAAAACAAAGCACAGCAAAATAGAGCTAGTGCATAAAAAAATGAAGCGGCTCTGTTCATTTTTTATGTATTAGCTCTATTTTATTAGGCGCGTTCCGCGACTAGAGCAACCGACAGGTTGCTCGGGCTGTGCGTGGAACATATATATACCTCGCCTATTGCAGAAAATAAATCGGTTTTTGATTTGTTATGTTGTGTATTGGCTTTTCTATATTGGGTGCGTAACACGACCTGAGCAGCCAATAAGTTATTTGGTTCTATGTACACTTAACCAACTTCACAATTATTCTGCGAAATAGAAAAGACACATAGCTCAAGCCATGTGCCTTTAATAAGTTTTCTAATCTCTAGACTTAAACACCAAGAGCAAACCCTCTCTCAGCTCAATCCTAGCCTTCTCAGAGGCGAATACATTACTTATACCAGTAGAACTACCTAGCTTCAGCGTTGCATCTACAAGAGGATATTCAAAGCCATGTAGGTAAATCCCATTCACTTCACCAGAAACAGGCACCAAAGACATCACTTCGCCCACTTCTCCACTAATAGCATAGTCAGAATTAATAAGCCGTATTTCATTCTTCTCGTTTAACATACGGGCATCTACACCTGCATCAAGAAATCTCTTTAATAGCATTACAGTTGCTATAGTATGATCCATCCTCGTTCCAAAACAACCAACCACTGTTACCCTTTCAGGTTTTTGCTCAATTGCATATTCTATAGCGAGTTCGGAATCCGTAAAATTCTTACGTGAGGGAAACTTTAAAACTTCCATCCCTGGATTCTTTTCCACGAATACATCATAACTTGGAATAGAATCGAAATCTCCTAATAAAACGTCTGGTTTTAAGCGAAGCGGTTCAATATGCCTACTTCCGCCGTCAACAACTACAACGCAATCAACATCGTCTAGTTTACCTCTATAATAATCGTAATTATGAATATCTCCATTTATTACAACAAGAAGGTGTTCCATACTACTCACCAATTTCTTTACGGAAATCCGCGACTGCTTTCATAACATCTGGTTGAGCAAAAATTGCAGAACCAGCAACAATTACATTAGCGCCTGCTTCAACAACCTTCTTAACATTTGTAACTTTTACGCCACCGTCAACTTGGATGTCTATACTCAGTCCGCGATCGTCAATCATTTTTTTAAGTCTTTTAATTTTATCTAAACTTGATTCAATAAAGCTTTGACCACCAAATCCAGGATTAACTGACATGATTAGAACCATATCTAGTTCTGGCAAAACTTCCTCAATAGTAGATAGTGAAGTAGCTGGATTAAGAGAAACCCCCGCTTTAACACCATGACTCTTTATATTTTGAATCGTTCTATGTAGATGCGGACAGGCTTCTTGGTGAACTACAATTATATCTGCACCAGCATCAACAAATCCTGGAATGAACTGATCAGGATTTTCAATCATCAGATGAACATCTTTAACAAGATCAGTTTTACCCTTAAGTGACTTCATAACCATTGGTCCAAACGAAATATTCGGAACAAAATGACCATCCATAATGTCAATATGCAGATACTCAACACCTGCTTCTTCAACCTTTTTAACATCTTCATACAGCTTTGAAAAATCTGCCGATAGAATAGATGGAGCTAACTTTACCATGAATTATGCCTCCTGTTGTCCGCTAAATTATTATAAAAGTATAAATATGAATCATAACGATTCTGATGGATATGACCCGTCTCAATTGCAGCTTTTACAGCGCAATCCGGTTCATTAATATGCATACAGTCATTGAATCTACAGTGACCTTCAAATTCTCTAAACTCCTGGAATAGGTCTGACAGTTCTGCCATATCAATAAAATCTAAGTCAAGTGATGTAAATCCTGGTGTATCAACAACCCAGCCACCAAACTCAAGTTCAATTAGTTCTGTGTGACGCGTTGTATGTTTACCACGTTTTATTTTTGCACTAACTTCACCTGTTTTAAGCTGTAAACCTGGTTGAATGACATTTAGCATTGATGACTTACCAACGCCAGACGGCCCAGCAAATACAGATATTTTATTTTTAAGAAGATCTCTTATTTCGTCGATACCTTCACCAGTTTTTGTGCTTGTCATGACAACATTGTAGCCTGCAAGCTCATAGATGGCTTTGTATCTTTCAAATGCGTCATCGCCCTTCATTAGATCTGCTTTATTAAAGCAAATTGTTAACTCAAGGCCTGCATATTCCCCTAACAAAAGAATCTTATCTAATAGATTCAAGTGTGGATCTGGACTTTTTAAGGCAAACACAATAACAGCTTGATCAACATTAGCCACTGCCGGTCTGAACAGCTCCACATTTCTTTCACCAATTTCTTCGATCCATCCTTCTTTAGGATTTTCAGAAAGTATATTTATTTTAACCTTATCTCCTACAAGAGGTGTCACTTTGTTCTTCTTGAAGATACCTCTGGCCTTGCATTCGTAAATCCCATCGGTTGTTCTGACATAGTAAAAGCCTGCAATACCTTTTACAATAATCCCTTCGACCATCGGATCCCCCTTTCATAATGTCCTTAGCGTTTTCCATTCAAATGCACATCAGATGGCTAAGGGGTTCATGTGTATATTCAAGCGCTATACGCTTTTCACATGCTACCTCATAATGATAATACCACTTTTGTGGTTACATAAGCCATATGATGTGCATCATAATTTTGATTTATAATAGTTGCTTTTTCTTAATTGAATGTAACTTGCATAGATTTCACTTTTAAAGCGCCAAAGTAGAAATTAACAGTTGCTTCACCAGTACCACTTACAACGACACGAACATTTTCTTCTGTTTTGTCATGCTCCTTCTCATAAATAGTCGTTGTCACGCCACTTTGTATCATTTCAACGCGCACCGTCTCCTTCTGAGTCGCAAAACTAAGTGGAATAATATATGTTTTATCAACAAGCTGAGAATCTGTTCCAGTTTCTCCACCTTCAACTGCGCTGTCTGTACCATCAGCAGTTTCAGTTCCTTCTGCTGGTGTATCGCCATTCTCACTGCCTTTACTTATAACAACACTTACACTTGTTTTTTCCTCAACTTCTGTACCTGCACTTATGCTTTGAATCATAACTGCATCTTTTCCGTATGTCTCAGAGAAATTGTAAGTTACATTTCCGAGGCTAAGACTAACGTTTGAAAGATTAGACTTCACCTGAGGAAGTGATTTTCCTAATAAATTTGGAACCATAACAGTTTCAATAGGTTTCCCTTGACTTACCACCAAGGCTACATTGTTTCCTTTAATGGAGTTCGATCCAGCTACAGGATCTTGCTTCACAACTAGGCCACTTGGCAGATCACTGTACTCGTAAGTAATATCTCCAATTTTGAGCGATTTATTATCAAGAACCAGTCTTGCCTCAGCAACATCTTTTTGAAGTAGATTAGGAACTTTAACAAGCTCTGGACCATTCGAGACTACAACATCAACAGTAAAGCCTTCTTTTAACTCATCACCGGCTGCTTGAGACTGTTTGATAATATGATTTTTTTCTATTTCACTGTCGAACACATAATCTTTAACATTAATATTCAAATTAAGTGAATGTATTGTATCTACTGCATCGTTATAAACAACACCTTCTAGGTCAGGCATTACAACAATCTTAGGCTTCATTCTATCAAGGACAGAAGACAGTGTAAACGCTCCTATTACGAGGACTGCCGCCAGAAGGCCTGCCAGCACACCTAGGATTATCCCAACCCTGCTCTTCTTCTCTTTAGGTTTAGCATCGAATTCTCTATCATCTACATTTGGAATAATCATAGTTGGTGAATCGTCTGCTTGAACATAAAAAGGTACATTCAGCTCTGGATTCTTAGATAACTTTTCCAGATCATCAATGAGCTCTCTTGCTGACTTATATCTATTGTTAGGCTCTTTTTGAATCGCTTTCAAAATGACACTTTCAAGCCCTTTTCCAATCTCAGGATTTAGCTGACTTGGTTCAACAACTTTTTCCTTTAGATGTTTCATTGCCACTGAAACGGGCACATCTCCATCAAAGGGAAGTTTTTTCGTAGCCAGCTCATAAATCAAAATGCCAAGAGAGTAGATATCCGATTTTTCATCTACAAACCCACCCCTAGCTTGTTCGGGTGAAGAGTAATGAACAGATCCAATAGCTTCTTTTGTTGTGACAATTGTAGATGATGTTACTGCTCGAGCAATACCAAAATCAGCAACCTTTACAATTCCATCTTCATTTATCAGTATATTATGTGGCTTAATGTCCCTATGAATAATTCTGTTAGCATGGGCATGTTCAAGTCCAAGTGCAACCTGCTTAGCAATTTCAATAATCTCATCATTAGGAATGAAACCATCGTGACCTTTAATATACTTTTTGAGTGTAACACCACGTACAAGTTCCATAACAATGTATCTTACATCGCCATCCTTACCCACATCATAAATATTTACAATGTTTGGGTTGGATAGACTCGCCGCCGCTTGTGATTCTTTTTCAAACTTCGCTACAAAATCCTCATCAGATACAAGCTCTGGACGAAGTACTTTAACAGCTACAAATCTATTTAAGAGAAGACATTTCGCCTTAAAGACGTTTGCCATGCCGCCTTCTCCGATCTTCTCGATGATCTGATAGCGATTCCCAAGAATCTTTCCTATCATTTGACTCATCAGCAATTCACTCCTTCAATCTTTAACTACATTTTACTGCTACAACCGTTATATTATCTTGTCCACCTTCATCGTTCGCTTTGTCTATTAAAGCGTTGCAGATAGACTCTAAAGAATCTTCTTTTGTCATGATTTCAACAATTTGATTTTCTGTTACATGTGTTGTTAAACCATCAGTACATAGAAGTATTACTCCATTTTCAATAATTCTGTGTAGCACATCTATTTTCACAGTTAAACCTGTTCCAACTGCGTTGGTTAATATATTCTTCTGTGGATGTACACGTGCTTGTTCCTCAGTGATTGTTCCTGCACGAACAAGTTCACCTACAAGGGAATGGTCATCTGTAACTTGCTCAAGATTACCATTTTTTAAAAGATATGCTCGACTATCACCAACATGAGCAAAATACATCATGTCCTCATCAAAAAGCAGAAGTGTAAGAGTCGTGCCCATACCTTCCATGGTTTCATTTGATTTCGCTAGCTCGTACACTTCTGCATTAGCATGACGAATAGATCCAAGAAGTACTTCTTCAATATGTTCCTTGGAATCATCAATTTTCAATTCATTGTAAATAAAATTCTTAACTGCATCAACAGCCACACGACTTGCAACCTCACCTGCGTTATGACCACCCATGCCGTCTGCTACTACATAAAGCTTTGGCCCCTGCTCTGAAACAAAATAACAGTCCTCATTATTTGTCCGTACTCTGCCGGTATGCGTCTTTGCGTACGCCTCCATACAATCACTCCAAGCTGTCAGTATTAGTCTTTCTTCACAAATTTACTTATAAAGAATCCATCCGTACCATGAATATGCGGGTACAGTGTTATATATCCATCCGATCCTTCAGTCCATGATTCAGGTAGTACCTCTAAGTCAAGCTTTGCTAGTTCGAAGTTCGGATGTTTCTCTAAGAACAATTTCACCTGTTCTTCATTTTCCTCTGGTTCAATTGTACAGGTGCTATAGATCAGGTGTCCACCTGTTTTTAGATACATTGCAGCAACATTTAACATTTCTGCTTGAATTTCAGCTAAATCTTGAATGTCTTCTGCAGTCTTATTGAACTTAATCTCTGGTTTTCTTCTGATAATTCCCAGTCCTGAACAAGGTGCATCTATCAGAACCACATCTGCTTTACCTAACAACTGCTCATCAATCTCAAGTGCATCCTTCAGTTTAGCTTCAATACAACTTAGTTCAAGTCTGTCAGCATTTTCATTTATCTTTGCAATCTTATGATCATAAATATCCCAACTAAGAACACGTCCTTCATTGTTCATAATAGCAGCAAGGTGCGTGGACTTCCCTCCTGGAGCAGCACACATGTCAATTGTCAACTGTCCAGGTTCAGGTGCAGCAACATACCCAACAGCCTGAGCCGCAATGTCCTGAATTGTTACTTCGCCCGACTTAAACGTCTTAGAATCTGCTAAAGATCCAGCGTTTTCTGTCTTTACCTTAAAAGAATCTGGTAGAGCGCCAGCTTCGACAAGGAATCCTTCAAATTCAAGCTTTTGAATAACCACTTCTCTGTTTGTTTTCATCGTATTTACACGACCATACAATTCAGGGATTTCATTATTGCTTTTTAGTAGTGCTTCAGTAAACTCTGCACCATATCTTTTCAACCATCTTTCCACAATCCAGTTTGGGTGAGAATAAACCACGGATAAATGATTTAGCAGATCCTTTTCTTTATTTGGCAACTTGTATGCCTTATCTTTTCTAACAAAGTTTCTTAGTACACCATTCACGAAACCACTATATCTGTTTTGATAATTTTTAGCGAGCTTAACAGCTTCGTTTACAGATGCGGAGTCTGGTATACTTTCCATGAAAACAATCTGGTAAATCCCCATTCTTAATATGTTTCGAATGGCTGGATCAAGCTTATTGATACGGAAATTGATATACTGTCGAATTATATGGTCCAGCAGATTCTTATTTTCAAGAACACCGTATAGAAGTCTTGTTGTCAGTCTTCTATCAGCTGCTTCTAGACCTGCCTCGCTCAACATTCGATTAAGAACTTTGTTCGAGTATCCATCCATTTTTTCTACTTCAAGAAGTGCATCTAGAGCAACTTTTCTTGCTGTTACCTTTGGCATGTCATTCCTCTTTCCAATATCCTAAACTAGGCTTTACACTTGTCGTATTAGCATAAGCCGAGTTGTACTTGTATAACAAAATTTTCGAGTGGGCGATTGAAAATCACCCACTCGAAGATATTAATTTTAGTCTCGCGAATTTCTAAGAATAATAAACCTAAGGAGTTGAACTGCTGCCATTGCTGCAGAAGCAACATATGTCATTGCAGCTGCATTAAGCACCTTCTTTGCACCGCCAACTTCATCCTTTGCAAGAAAACCGTTCTCTTCAATTAGAACCATAGCTCTTGAACTTGCATTAAACTCAACAGGAAGTGTAATCAGATGGAAGACTACAACTGCTGCGAATAATATAATCCCAACATTCATAAGACCTGTGCTTCTAATGAAAAAACCAAGGAACAGAAGTGGCATTGCAGCTTTACTACTGATATTTACAACTGGGAAAAATGCACTTCTAAAGCTAAGTGGTGCATACCCCAGATGATGTTGCAGTGCGTGACCGCACTCATGAGCAGCAACTGCAATTGATGCAATACTGTTGCCTTGATATATGCCTGGCGACAGTCTTACCGTCCTTGTTCTTGGGTCATAGTGATCTGATAAAGTACCATGTGTTGCTTCTACAGCAACGTCATTCAGACCATTTCTTCTCAGAATATGCATGGCAGCTTCTGCGCCTGTCATGCCTCTCATATTTCCTATTTTTGAATACTTTTGATACGCTGATTTAACTCTATTTTGAGCAATCATTGTCAAAATCAGTGCAGGAATGATTAGAATCATTGTTGGATCCCAAAACATATACGGCATCATGACTTTTCCTCCTTTTAATCCATAGTGGATAGATGATTACCCAGGCCTTATCCTAAAATAATCCCGCATGGAACTTCATGTCCCAAAATATATTGAGAAATATGCATACGCTTACTATTTGGAAACTGTAAGAGTTGCACATTAACAATACCATCTTTAGCTTGAACGTATAATCCTGTTTTATCAACTTTTAATATTTCACCAGGTTGACCCTTTACTTCATTCTCGTCTGCAACAGCTGAGAATATTTTCATTGTATTGCCTTCGAACTTTGTATAAGAAGACGGCCACGGATTAAGCCCACGAATCATATTAACTATATTTTTAGTGCTTGTATTCCAGTCGATCAACCCCATAGACTTGTTTAAGAGCGGTGCATAGTTGCTATCACTGTCTACTTGAGGCGTTCTTGGAGCTTTATCTAAATCAATAAGATTCAATGTTGATTCAAGAACTTCTCCACCCTTAGCCATGAGTACATCGTGAAGCTCACCATAATTCATTTCTTCTGAAATACCAACTTCTACCTTTTCAATCATGTCACCAGTATCTAAACCAACATCCATATACATAGTTGTCACACCAGTAACGGTTTCCCCTTGAACGATAGCCCAGTTAATTGGAGATGCGCCTCTAAACTTAGGGAGAAGTGAAGCATGAACATTGATACACCCTTTTTCAGGAATATCTAAAATTTCCTTCGAGAGAATTTGTCCATATGCTACAACGACAATCAGGTCTGGGGCCAGTTCCTTAAGCAGCTCAACATTTTCCTGCGTTTTCAGCTTAAGAGGCTGATATACAGGAATGTTGTGTTCCTCTGCTTTAACCTTCACTGGCGGTGGAGCAAGCTTTTTGCCACGGCCTTTCGGTCTATCAGGCTGTGTGAAAACTGCAGTAACCTCATGGTCTTTCAGACATGCTTCAAGACTAGAAACTGCAAAATCAGGTGTTCCCATGAATACAATTTTCAATTTACTCTGCCTCCACATATTCGATTACTTTGTCTGTGAACAGCACACCATTTAGATGGTCTATTTCATGACATAGTGCTCTCGCTAAAAATTCAGTACCTTCAATAGTGAATTCCTCGCCATTTTCATTTAGCGCTTTAACCACAACTCGAGCTGGTCTAATGACTACACCCGCTTTACCAGGTAAGCTCAGACACCCTTCAATTTCCTCTTGCTCACCTTCAGCAGATATGATTTCAGGGTTAATTAGAACTTTTAAACCTGTTTCGTCATAAACATCTACAACAATGACACGTTTCAAAATTCCAACTTGTGGAGCAGCTAGACCTACCCCGTCCGCATCATACATTGTTTCAATCATATCCTCGATCAAGCTTTTAAGCTTAGCATCAACTGTATCAATAACTCTAGATTGCTTTCTTAGCACAGGATCTTCATCCGTGCGAATTGTACGTATTGCCATTTTGTGTCCTCCCTACTACAATATGTTTACTGCATCAATGTCTACGCTCACTGCTGTTTCACCAACAACGTATTCCTGTTTTTGATCCAGACATACACTTCGAAGTATCTTCCCGATGACATCTGCGTCAGCATAATCTGACTTGACGAGAATTTGCCATCTATACCTTCCTTTTATTTTACTATAGATTGCAGGATTAGGGCCCAATAATTGAGCCTTTTTTAATTTATTTTTAATAAACTCAGCCTGCAGTGGTTCAAACAACCGCTGAGCGGTCTTTGTAACATTATGCTCATCCACTCCACTTATGAGAATATTGGATAGTCTCTGGAATGGCGGATAGTTATATATTTTTCTTAACTCTGCCTCTGATTCAATAAACCCTGCATGATCATGATCACAAGCTGCTTGTACGGCATAATGCTCTGGTGTATAGGTTTGGATAATAACTTCTCCAGGATTACTACCACGCCCGGCTCTGCCTGCAACTTGAGTTAAAATTTGAAAAGCCCTTTCACCAGACTGAAAGTCTGGTAAATTTAGCAAAACATCTGCTGAAAGAACTCCAACAAGTGTCACGTTTTCAAAGTCCAGTCCCTTAGTAACCATCTGTGTTCCTATTAAAATATCTGTTTCATGTTTGTCAAAGCGATCCAGTATTTCTTCCATACTCCCTTTTCGACTAACCGACTGTCGATCTAACCTATCCACATTTGCATTTGGAAAAGCAAGTTTTGTAAGCTCTTCAACCTTTTCAGTACCTGTGCCAAAGAATTTAAAATAACCACTGTTGCACGATGGACACTTTGCAGGAACATGAATTGAATAACCGCAGTAGTGACAACTTGCCCTGCCTTGGTTCTTATGGAACGTTAGGGAAATCTCACAGTTTGGACACTTAAGACTAAATCCACATGATCTACAAGAGACAAAAGTTGAGTGACCCTTCCTGTTTAGAAAGAGGATTATTTGTTCTCCTCTGTTTAGTTTTTCCTCTATAGCAAGGTGTAAACATTCACTGAATATAGTTTTATTACCCATAGCCAGTTCATTTCTCATGTCTATAATGTCAACGCTTGGCATAACTTGATCATTAAATCTATTTTTAAGCTCTATAAGCTTGTAGTTTCCTTCTTTAACATTGAACGTGGTTTCTAGGCTCGGTGTTGCTGACCCAAGAACAATTGGTGCATTATGATATACCCCAAGCATCTTTGCCACTTCTATGGATCTGTATTTCGGATTTTGATCAGACTTATAGGCATTATCATGCTCTTCATCTAAAATGATAAGTCCAAGTTTTGGGCAAGGTGCAAACAGCGCTGACCTTGCTCCGATCACAATATTTAACTCTCCACGTTGCACAGCTTTCCACTGATCAAACCGTTCCCCAAGAGACAATTTACTATGAAAGACGGCAACTTGGTCACCAAATCTATTTACAAATTTGCTGACAATCTGTGGTGTCAACGATATTTCTGGAACAAGCACAAGACACTGCTGATCTTTTTCGAGGACATCTTGTGCCAAACTCATATAAACTTCTGTCTTACCACTGCCAGTTACACCATGAAGTAAGTACGTTGTAGGATTTTCAAGCATTACATCGCTTTTAATTTCTTCATATGCTGCCAGTTGCGCATCATTTAACATAACAGATTCTTTTTCATCTCTTAAATAATGCGTTGGTGATCTAAAGATAGTTACATCATCCGATGAAACAAATCCAATCTTCTCAAGTTTTCTTATAACACTTGGTGCCACCCTACAGGATTTGGTTACCTCCGCCTGAAGAACTGGACCATTTTTGCGAGACAAATAGTTTATAACTCTTATCTGCGCTGAGTTATTCGGCGGTATAGCAGCGAGTGCGTCTTCTCGATCAACCTTTAATAGAATTCTTCTTTTGACTTGATCACTTACCTGTGTTTCAAATTGCTCATTTTTTTGCAGAATTCCCTTTTTCACATAAGTTCTCAATTTATGGTCTGAAATTTCATCAAAATCTTCTCGCTTTAAAGCTTCACCTGAATCGAAAATATGAAGAGAATCATCTTTATCAATGAAATTACGACCTTCATATGTGATTTGATACGTTACTTTTCTTTTTAAACTAGTGCCCGCGGGCATAATAGTTTGCAACGCATCTGAATAAGTACAAAGGTATCTCTCACGGATCCACGAAACAAGCTTGAGCTGATTTTCGTCGATATGGATATCCTCGTCAAGAAAATGTGCAATATTCTTAATCCGTTTATATTCACTTGTATCTGAAAATCCAAATATTATACCTTCCATCATTCTGTTGCCCATACCAAAAGGCACCATAACTTTCATGCCAATTTGAGCAATACGTGCCTTATCCTCAGGCACTCTATAAGTATAGGTTTGATCTACTTCTCTCGATGCATTTGTAAGAGCTACTTGAGCAAATTGCTTCGACATTTGATCACTTCCTGTCATAACTGATTTCGCCATTTTTACAACGCATTATTGCGCAGAATCTGTTGAAATCATAAAAGGCTTACGAGAATATTCCTATCGCGTAAGCCTTAAATGTTTTATTTACATATCCATCAGACGAACGACTGCCTTTAGAACTTCAACAGCTGCTTCGTCTTTTGTCATCAAATCAAAGTCTTGAACATTTCCATTCTTTTCAATAATTTGAATGACGTTTGTATCACTTTGGAATCCTGCGCCAGCTTGACTTACATCGTTGGCAACAATCATATCCAGATTTTTCTTTTCTATTTTCTTGATTGCATTCGCTTTTACGTCATTGGTTTCGGCTGCAAATCCTACTAATATCTGCCCCTCTTTTTTCTGAGATCCTAAACCACGTAGAACGTCTGGCGTTCTAACAAGCGGAATACTCAAGTCATCATCTGATTTCTTGATTTTTCTATCTGCGATTTCTGCCGGTCTGTAATCAGCAACTGCCGCTGCAGCAATAATTATATCAGAATCAGCATGAGCTATAGCTACTTCATTCATAGATTCCGCTGAATCAACAGAAATGCGGTTTACCCCAACAGGCGTGTCCATACTTGTCGGACCAGATATAAGTGTTACCTCGGCCCCCATATGAGCTGCATGACGTGCTATAGCGTACCCCATCTTACCAGAAGACCTATTTGTGAGATAACGTACTGGGTCAATACGTTCTACCGTTGGACCAGCCGTTACCAAGACTTTCTTATTCTTTAATACATCGCTTCTAAGTAAAACATGTTCAACGTACTCCACTATATCCTCAGGTGCAGCAAGTTTACCAACTCCAATATCACCACAGCTAAACGACCTGAGGCAGGGTCAACAAACTCAACTCCAAGCGCCTTAAGAGACTCTATGTTTCTTTGAACCACAGGCTTTAAATACATATTAGTATTCATTGCAGGAGCAATCACCACAGGCGCATTCGTTGCCATAACAGTCGTTGAAAGCATATCATCAGCGATTCCTGATGCCATTTTTCCAATTATGTTTGCAGTTGCCGGGGCGATTAAAAAAACATCCGCCTTTTGAGCTAATGAAATATGTTCTGTGTCCCACGTCTTTGGCTCATCAAACATGTCCGTTACAACTGGATTGTTTGCTATGGCCTGGAATGTAACCGGCGACACAAATTGTTGGGCATTTTTAGTCATTACTACATTGACTTCTACACCTTTTTTTCGTAATCGGCTAACTATGTCAACTGCTTTATAAACAGCAATTCCACCTGTTACACCGAGAACGACAGACTTCCCTTTAAGCATGGGATCACCTACTCTGATTTAGGAATTTCTACGTCAATTACATCTTCAAGTTCTGCTGCATCAATAGCTTCAACAGCTTCAATTTTTTTCTCATATATTTCTTGAGTTGCAATAGAAACTGGTTTCATAGAGCTTGCTATTGTTAGCGGTTCTGCTCCGTCGATAATTTGTCTTGCTCTTTTTGATGCTGCAATGACTAGTGAGTATCTGCTGCCTGTCATGTCCAGCAGTTCATTAATTGATGGTTTAAGCATATTACTCTCGCTCTCCTTTAAATTCGTTAATCAGTTCTTCAATGTTTTCCACTACTCGATGTGACTCTGCTTCAATTATTGAAATCAAGGTATCCGTTGCTTTTTCAACTTTATCATTGATAATATAATAATCATATTTCTTGATAAAATCGATTTCTGAGAAAGCACTTGAGAATCTCTTTTCAAGTGACTCAGCAGTTTCCGAACCCCTGCCTATAATTCTATTTTTTAATTCTTTCATAGATGGTGGTAATACAAATACAAATACGCCTTCTGGGTACTTGTCTCTAACCTGCATTGCACCTTGAATATCTATTTCTAGGAGGACGTTTCGACCTGCAACAAGCTCATCCATTACGAACTTTTTGGGTGTTCCATAATAGTTATCATAAACCTGTGCGTGCTCGAGGAACTCGTCTTCGCCTATCATCGTCTTGAACTTTTCCTTTTCAAGGAAGAAATAATTCACACCTTCAACTTCTCCAGCACGTGGGTTGCGTGTCGTTGCAGAAACTGAAACGGTGATTTCATCACCTCTGCGACTTAGCAGTTCTTTACATATTGTGCCTTTTCCAGCACCAGACGGTCCAGATACGACCAATAAAAGTCCTCTACGTTTCATAGATAATCCCTTCAGATACTTATTTATAAATCCGCTGTGACTGTTGCATTTAGCCCCACAGAGACCATTTTCAAACAGCTGTGTTTATGGATCAAATTAAACTTTGCAATCTCTATTAAACCACGAAATCGCATTCCAATCAACATCAATTCTTTGGATTACTCGATATTTTGTATCTGTTCTCTGATCTTTTCAACTTCACTCTTCATTTCAATGACATAATTGGAAATATCAATATCAGGAGATTTTGAACCAATAGTGTTTACTTCACGATTAAGTTCCTGTACTAGGAAGTCCAGTTTACGCCCTACACTACCACCTTTGTTGAGGAAATGGTGTAATTGATCGAAATGACTATATAGACGTGTTACTTCTTCAGCAATACTTGTTTTGTCTGCATATACAGCAACTTCATGAATGATTCTATCTTGATCCACTTCTACTTCGCCATCTAGAAGCTCATGAATACGCTCAATCATTTTTGACTTATGATTTTGAACAATTGAAGGCACCAGCTCCTCAATTGACTTAAGCATTGTCTTAATGTTTTCAACGCGGGTAATAACGTCCTCTTTTAATTTTCCGCCTTCTACTTCACGCATGTCAAACACTGATGCTATAGATCTATTTAATGATTCTTCCATTACAACCCATACTGCTTCTTGATCGGTCTCTTCATATGAAATATCAAGAGCATCGGGGAATTTTGATAAAAGCCCAAGTGAAACTTGCTCAGTAAGACTATATTTGTCCTTAATAGATACTAGTGCATTATGATATTGATCAAGAACCGCAAAGTTAGGTTCAATATTATATTCATTCTTTACGATTTCCTCGTAATTTATATATACTTCAACACGACCACGATTAATTTTTTCTTTAATTACAGATTTCATTCTCTCTTCAAGGGCAATTAGTTTCTTAGGCATTTTAATAATTATATCGCAGTATCTATGATTGACAGTCTTCATCTCAGCTGTAATCTTATAATTCGCGTTCTCAAACTCTCCACGGCCGTAGCCAGTCATACTTAATATCATCGGATTCCCTCCATTTAATAGACCTTCTTCAAAAGTCTTACTTGTAATAATAGTATCCTTCTGCAACAAGGACCGCATTTCCTTCCATAATGATCTCATCTTTATCATTCTTAGAGATCTGAAGCTTTCCACCAGGCACACTCACTGTAATAGAATCATCAACAAGATTTTTTCTAAACGCAGCATAAAATGAGGCACAAGCACCCGTTCCACAAGCAAGCGTTGGACCAGCCCCTCGTTCCCAAGTTGCAATACGTATGTTCTTTCTATCAATAATATCAACAAAATTCACATTGGTATTTTCCGGAAACAATTCATGTTTTTCAACTTTGGGGCCAATTTCATTTACCGTTTTTTGATCAAATAGAGAATCAAAAATCATTGTGTGAGGCACACCAATACGCATGCTGGTTAGCTCTAACTGCAAGGTATCGATCACTACTGGAACATCAGTAAAGACATCTTGGTTGGTTAATACAGGAATGTCAACAGCGTTTAGATGTGCTTTTCCCATCACAACTCGTACACTTTCAACTCTACCATTAGCCTCTGTCAACTGAATGCCCTGAGGACCAGCAAGTGTCTCTACTACAAAATTAGTGTCTTCAACAAGCCCCTCTTCAAAAACATAGCGACTGAAACATCTTACTCCGTTACCACACATTTCAGCAACTGTACCGTCAGCATTATAAAAAATCATTTTTATGTCCGCATTTTCAGACGGCGCAGCAATCATAAAACCATCTGCACCTACGCCAAAATGTCTGTCACACATAGACTTAGACAAGTTTTCTAGGTCCTTAGGAAGCTCATTGGCATACGTCATAACCACGAAGTCATTTCCTGCACCATGCATCTTTTTAAATTTGATCTTCATGATCTCACCTCTATCAATCTGTTCATCCTGCATTTCAACACTTATCCAAAGCAGTTATATCAGGATACAACACTTCCTACATTTTAACACATTCCACCGTCATTTTCAGCCACAGTTTACATCATGATTGTCAAAACTCCAAAAGTTTCGCAACTTTCATTTTATATAAATCAGTGATATACTGGAAGGCAGGTTTATTGGCCAAAGGAGGTACAAATGGCTTACGATGGAATACTTATGGCAAGCCTTGCAGACGAACTTAAGTCTCGTCTTGTTGGCGGTCGTATTGATAAAATACACCAGCCAGAGCCCGATGCTCTGGTTATTCATATTAAAGCACCAGGTGAAAAATCCAAGCTCTACATATCTGCAAATTCGAATTTGCCGCATATGACTCTGATTGAACGGAAAATGGATAATCCACTAAAAGCTCCAATGTTCTGTATGTTACTTAGAAAACACCTTTCAGGTGGTCGAATTTTAGATGTAAGACAATACGCCCTTGAGAGAGTCATTATTATTGATGTAGAGGCCAGAAACGAACTCGGCGATCTCACAACCAAACAAATTGTTGTTGAAATAATGGGCAAACATTCAAACATAATTCTTGTAGATTCATCTGAAAATACCATCCTAGACAGCATCAAAAGAATACCATTTAGCGTGTCTAGGGTTCGTCAGATTCTTCCTGGTCTAAGGTACGAGTTCCTTCCAACCGACAAGATCAACCTGCGTGAATCTGATAAAGAAATCTTCCTTGATCTTGTTAAAAGCACTTTAAAATCTACTAAAGTATTCAAATGGATTTATATGAATTACCAAGGTTTTAGCCCAGCAATATCCCGTTCCATTTGCTTTGAAGCGGACATTCTTGAGTCGGAAGATATTACTACCATGACAAGTAAAGAGCTCGATGCTCTTTGGAATGCCCTTGAAAATCTAAAGAACGCAATTAAAAATCAGGCCTACCATCCTGAAATCGTCAAGGAAATATCCACTGGTAAGTATATAGACTTGTCTTCGTTTAAGTTACAACATTTCTTACCAAATGATTTTGAAACAACCAATATCGAATCCATAACTAAGGTCATAGAGGAATACTACGGAAAAAAAGACCAAGTTAATAGGATGCTGCACAAAACGCAGAATCTTAGAAAGTTCTTGTCACAAAGAATAGATAGACTTCTCAACAAACTTCAGAAATTGAAGGAAGAACAACTTTACGCTGAAAACGCAGAGGAATCTAAGGTTTATGGTGAATTACTGCTTGCAAACATGTACCAATTAGAAAAAGGCATGCACGAAGTCAAGGTGCTTAACTACTATGATCCTGAATCGAAAGAAATTACGGTCATGCTTGATTCAAGACTGACACCTTCAGAAAACTCTCAAAAGTACTTCAAAAAGTATAACAAACTTAAAACGGCTCAAGAAAAACTAGCTGTTCAAATTGCAGAAGCCGAGGCGACTTAGCGTACCTTGAACAAGTTCAAACCGCAGTCGAGCTTTCTGCCGATCCAGCAAATATTGAGGAAATACGTCAGGAACTTGTTGAGGCAGGTATCCTAAAGAAAAAATACCAGCAGAAAAGCAAAAAGAAATCCAAAGTTGAACATTTAACATACATGTCCAGTGAAGGGTTTGAGATACTTGTTGGTAAGAACAATCTGCAAAATGACTATTTAACTTTGAAACTTGCTTCAAATAGAGATATGTGGCTTCATACCAAGATCATACCAGGTTCACATGTAATTATTAGGACTAAGGGGCAAGATGTCCCAGAACAGACCATATACGAAGCTGCCTGCATTGCTGCATGGCATTCTAAAGCACGTTTATCAAGCCAAGTTCCTGTGGACTATACACCTGTGAAGTACGTAAGCAAACCCGCTGGTGCGAAACCAGGTATGGTAATATACTCAACAAATCAAACCCTGTATGTAACGCCAGACGAAGATGACGTTCATTCTATGCGAATGAAATAGACCATGAAGAATGAAAAAGGCTGTATTTGTGCATAAACACAAATACAGCCTTTCAAATTTTGAAGTATTATCTATTTTAGTGATTACTCTTCTTTGTCTTTTCCTTGATATATACAAACCTCATTCACGTTATCAAGCTCATTTAGATGAACTTTAATTATTTCTGAACGTGATGATGGTACATTTTTCCCAACATAGTCAGGCCTAATTGGGAATTCTCTATGACCTCTGTCAATTAGTACGGCAAGTTGTATCGATCTTGGTCGACCTATATCTATCAGTGCATCCATGGCAGCGCGAACTGTTCTACCCGTAAAAATAACATCGTCCACGAGTACAACTGTTTTGCCTCCAATATCAACTTTTATATCTGAACCTTTTACAATGGCTTGCTTGTCAATCTCAGTTAAATCGTCACGATATAGTGTTATATCTAGTGAACCTACATTAACCTTTTCACCTTCAATCATTTCGATCTTTTCGGCAATGGTCTCTGCAAGCGGTACCCCACGCGAACGAATCCCCACTAAAATCACATCACTAATACCTTTGTTTTTTTCAATGATCTCATGAGCAAGTCTTGTAAGCGATCTGTTCATTGCTTTTTCATCTAAAATTCTTGCTTTAAATTCCATGAAAGTTTATCCCCTTTCAACTGACTCTATTTTTTTGAGTATTAGGTTAAAATGCTCTGGCAGCTCCGAATCAAACTCCATGTAATCCCCGGTACGCGGATGTTCAAAGCCAAGCATTTTCGCATGAAGCATCTGACCTTCATACTTTATTTTACCTTGCTTTTTACCATAAACCGGATCACCAAGTAGCGGATGACCGATATGTGTCATATGAACACGAATTTGGTGCGTTCTACCTGTCTCCAGTCTTAGTTCAACCAAGGTGTAGTTCTTAAATCGTTTAACAACTTTATAATGTGTAACAGCATCTTTACCACCTTGCACAACTGCCATCTTTAGTCTGTCCTTAGGATTTCGTGCAATAGGTGCCGACACAGTGCCTTCATCCTTACTCATTTTCCCATGAACTATAGCTAGGTAAACTCGCTTTGTTGTCTTCTCTTTTAACTGAGATGCTAAACTATTATGCGCTTGATTGTCTTTAGCAATCATTAATATTCCTGATGTATCTTTATCAATTCTATGGACAATGCCCGGTCGAATTACGCCATTGATCGATGACAAGTGATCAGCATGAAACATTAACGCATTCACAAGCGTTCCGCTGTAATTCCCTGGCGCTGGATGAACAACCATTCCCTGCGGTTTGTTGACAATCATCATACACTCGTCTTCATAAACAATCTCAACTGGGATGTCTTCTGGGTCAACTTTTAGTATTTCTGGTTCTGGAACATCTATAGAAACTTCCATGTCCTCCTCAAGGCGAACATTCTTTTTCTTAAGTGTGTCACCGTTGATTTTTACATTTCCGTCTTTTATAAGCTTTTGTATGTATGATCTTGATACATTTTCTATTGCCTTGCCTAGAAACGTATCAATACGTTCCCCTGAGTCTTCTGGTTCTATAATAAATGAAAAAGTTTCCACTACTATCTCCTAATTCATACTCTGATTTACATTACTCACATATGAGACACAAGTATCTGTGACAACTTGACTTCATAAATTTATTTGTAGAATGAGAAAGACTGCCTAAGGCAGTCTTTTCATATTCTATATAAGCTATTATAGCTGTATTTTCTACTTGTCGCAAGAGTTAAAGCGCATCATATTCTGGTCTTAACATTGAGTATATCTTAACAGATTCATACTTGTCACCCAGACGTGCTGCGTCACGTAAAATCCCCTCGTATATAAAACCAGCTGACTCGTAAGCTTTCTGAGCAATTTCATTATGAACACGTACATCTAACCAAACTCTATGTGCATTCATTTCTTCAAAAGAAAGCTGAATAGCAAGATACAGCGCTTCACTGCCATACCCTTGTTCTTTTACGGATACTGCAATTCTTCTTATTTCCACAGCATTATCAATATTTTTCTTGCCTGCAAGGATCATGTAACCAACAGGTTGCTTTGTTGTATTCTCCTCAATAATCAAATGTAGAATATCTGGGTGCTTCATCATTGCCAGATGTTCCTCTGGAGAATTCTGACCAATAAATTTCGCATGCATTGCATCTCGTTCTGTCTGCATAACATAATTCAAATCACCTTGTTCAGTTTTTCTCACCTTGATTTTTTCACCATTCAATATGTATGCGTGCATCGTCATTCCCCCTTTTCACCTACTATACCCCTTGAACCAATGTACTAATAATCAAATTATACCTTATACAAATCTTAATAGACAAATTTTGCATCAATGAATTTAAATACCATAAACTTGGTATCTATATAACAAAGGTGTCTAGGAGGTTGTTATGACAATACTATCTAAATCTCTGTTGTATATTATGCTATTAATAATTCCAATGCAGTTTGTACATCAATCACCAGTATTTGCTGAGTCTATTCCTGACGATTCTATTCGCCAGGACCCCGTTTCCGAGAAAAACACCCCCATGTTTTGGATCTGGGATGAAAATTTGGAGCTTCTACAGGGGTCGGCTGATCCTGACACACAAATCATATACCTTGCTTCACTAACAAAAGCGTATACACTAAATGTTTTTTTAGAAAATTTTCAGTCTGAAGTAACAATTAAAGTAGATACACCATACAACTATTCGAAAGTCAAAGTTGGCGATACAATTTCTTACGTAGACGCCATTACTGCATTAATGATACGTTCCTGTAATACCGTTGCGGAAAACATGTTAGAGGCCCCGCCCAAAGAAGGTTTATTTCCAGCTCAGGCTTACCGCTCAAGATTGATGGCGTTCGATATGAAAACAAAGACACACCAACAAATGTGCTTCAGGAGTTCATAAAAAATGAAGATCTAATTGAAATCTATCACCGTATTTATGATGGGCGTTTTGGCCATACCACGTACAGAAAATGGACAGTTTATGATGACATATACTTTAACTTTTTAAAAACCGGATTTACAGACCAAGCGGGAAAATGTGTTTTCATCAAAACGAATAATCACTACTTCCTATTTGTTGGATGGGAGAAACATTCTGAACTTGTTAAAGACTCAATTTCTATGATTCGAATGTATGAAGATGATCATACGCCAACTGATTTAAAAACACTTGGACAAACTTACATGAATAAATAGAATTGAAAAATGAAAAAGCAGCTATTCAAGGTTTCCCTCGAATAGCTGCTTTGTAATTGCAGACATGCAAATTTATACCTTTATGCTTTTTCGATAAAGATCTTAACGTCATGACCATTTAAGCTAAATACTTCAGCTAAGTCATGCGACTTTTGATCAAGTCCTACTGTCAGTGTCTCACTCTTAATGAAGTCAACATGTGCATTAAGGCCAGCTGCAAACTCAGGATCTGCATCATAACAAATATTGATGTTATCAGACACTTCAAAGTTACTTGCTTTACGTTGCTGTTGAATTCTAGATACAAACTCACGTGCATACCCTTCATTGATTAGGGCCTCGTTTAGAGTTGTATCAAGAATGATAAACACATTGTTTTCAACGCCAACTGTGAAGCCTTCTTTAGAGTCAATACTTACTTGAATATGCTCTGAAGTTGCTTCGAATGTATCACCATTGCTTAACTCAATAGCAACAGTCTCGCCAGCGTCTAGCTTTGGTGCTACAGTATTTGCATCAAGTCCACCAAGCGCTTTACCAAATAGACCCATGTTTTTACCTAGAACAGGACCTAAAACCTTGAAGTTTGGCTTAAGACCGAAATTCATGTACTCGTTAAGGCTCTTTGCAAACTCAACTTCCTTAACATTTAACTCCTCTTGAACCAGTGGTACAAGGTCACTGATAAGTGTTTCATAATGTCCATCTACAAGGACCTTTTGAATTGGTTGACGTACTTTAATCTTTACAGATTCACGAGCGCTACGGCCAAGACGTACAAGTTCACGTACAAGATCCATTTTTTCTTCAACTCGAAGATCAATTTGAGCCTCATCCGCCACTGGGAATGTAGACAGGTGAACTGACTTATCTTCTGTTAGGTTACGATAGATTTCTTCAGCAATATATGGCGCAAAAGGTGCCGAAAGCTGAGCAACAGTCGTTAACACTTCCCAAGTCGTTCTGTATACAGACTTCTTGTCGTCTGTCAGCTCAGTGCTCCAGAAACGTCTTCTCGAACGACGAATGTACCAGTTTGAAAGGTCTTCATTAACAAATTCCTGAATCTTTCTAACGGCTTTTGTTGTGTCATAAGTGTCAAGATCAGCTGTAACGTTCTTAACAAGAGAGTTCAATTTTGATAGAATCCAGCGATCAAGTTCAGGTCTATCAGCAGGATTTATATTGAAATCAGCTGCATTAACACCATCTGTATTCGCATATAGGGTAAAGAAGTTATACACATTTTTAAATGTACTAAAGAACTTCGAGTTAACTTCTTTAACACCTTCTTCATCAAACTTAGTAGGTACCCAAGCTGGCGATACATAGTATAGGTACCAACGAACAACATCAGCGCCGTACTTATCAAACAACTCTAGGGCGTCAACTGTATTGCCCTTTGATTTAGACATTTTCTTGCCTTCTTTGTCTAGGATCAAGTCGTTGACAAGAACATTCTTATATGGTGATTTTCCAGTTACAAATGTTGAAATAGCAAGAAGTGAATAGAACCAACCACGTGTCTGGTCAATACCTTCACAGATGAAGTCTGCTGGGTAAACCTGATCGAAGTTGTCCGCATTTTCAAATGGCCAGTGCTGCTGTGCAAACGGCATTGCTCCACTATCAAACCAGCAGTCAATAACGTCTGGTACTCTTGTCATATTTCCACCACAGTTACAAGTTAGATGTACATCATCAACATAAGGTCTGTGGAGTTCAATTGAAAGATCGATATCTTCCTTAGCACGATCAACAAGCTCTTGTCTTGAACCGACTGACGTTAGTTCATTACAATCATCACAACGCCAGATGTTTAGAGGTGTACCCCAGTATCTTGAACGAGAGATTGCCCAGTCATTTAGGTTTTCGAGCCAGTTGCCAAAACGCTTTTCACCAACGTGAGCAGGATACCAGTTAACACCTTTATTATTTTCGATCAGTTGATCTTTAAGACGTGTCATTTCGATGTACCAGCTTGGCTTAGCGTAGTATAGAAGTGGTGTCTTACAACGCCAGCAGTGTGGATAGTTATGCTGGATTGTTTCCTTCTTGTATAGCTTATTTTGCTCTTTAAGCCAAATGATGATCTCAGGGTCAGCGTCCATAACGAACATACCCTCCCAAGGTGTTTCTGTGTATTTACCGTCTTCATTTACTGGTTGAAGAACAGGCAGGTCGTACTTTACACCAACAGCGTAATCATCTTCACCAAAAGCAGGTGCCGTATGGACAATACCAGTACCGTCTTCTGTTGTTACATAGTCACCAAGAGTTACGAAAAATGCTTTTTTATCTGCTTTTACGAATGGCATAAGTTGCTCGTATTCAATACCAGCAAGCGATTCACCTTTAAACTCTTCAATGATTTCAATATCATCACCCATTACTTTTGGCGCTAGAGTTTTTTCAATAATAAACACTTCATCGTTTTGCTTAACACGTACGTAAGTTTCTTTAGGATTAACAGTAATACAAACGTTGGCTGCTAGAGTCCAAGGTGTAGTCGTCCAAACTAGGAAGTACTCGTCTACATCCTTGCGCTTCATTTTTACTGTAGCCGTCGTTGTTTTCTTTTCCTGGTACCCTTGAGCAACTTCATGAGATGCAAGGCCTGTACCACAACGTGAACAGTACGGAAGGATTTTGTGACCTTCGTAAATCATATTCTCATTAAAGAACTTCTGAAGAATATGCCATTCAGTTTCAATAAAATTATTATCAAGAGTAATGTATGGATTATCCAGGTCAATCAGGTAAGCCATACGCTCAGTTTGTTCTCTCCAAGCCGCTTCATATTCAAATACAGAGTCACGACATTGCTGATTGAACTTCTCAAGACCATAGTTCTCAATTTCATGTTTGTCATTAAGATTAAGGCGTTTTTCAACCTCAATTTCAACTGGTAGACCATGAGTATCCCAGCCAGCTTTACGCTTAACCTGGTAACCTTGCATTGTCTTATAACGGCAAATAGAATCCTTCAGAGCACGTGCAATTACGTGGTGAATACCTGGACGTCCATTTGCAGTAGGAGGACCATCGAAGAATACGAAAGAATCCTTACCTTCTCTTGTTTCAACACTTGCTTTTAGCAGATCAATATCATCCCAAAAAGCCCTTACATCAGCTTCCGCTTCGAAAACTGGCTTTTTAGATAGTTCGTTGTAATTTGCCAATTCAAACACCCTTTCTTTTATAACGCCCTCACGGGTTATTAATATCCAAGTTAATCATGTCTATGGAGATCGTAGTACTGTGCACATGAAATTCGGAACACACACCACTGTGCTGCGGTACAGATTTTGTATCGAAATCAAAGATTTCGGACAAAAAATTAAAAACGCCCTGAACGATAAATCGCTCAGGACGAGATATTATAATCACGTGGTACCACCCAAGTTTATTGCACGAAATGTACAATCACTCATTTTGATGATATCGGTCTCAAACCGTTCGGTATTACCATACAATACTCTAGTCTAACTCCTAGACTCAAAATCAAACTTCACACCGAATGCTCAGGGGTGATTTTCGAAATTCTGTCCTATTGGTTCGCACCAGCCACCAACTCTCTTAAAAGACATACCTTTTTACTCTTCCCCGTCAAAGCGAGTTATAAATTTAAATATCATTTGCATTATAATTGATTTTCTATACATCGTCAACTAACGATCCTTCAACTGCTTCTAATTGTGCTGACAGAAGCGTTTTAAATCTTGTTTTAAATAGAATAGCATCTTTCTTAGCTTCTTCATATTCTCTACGTGCATCGATAATCCTATTATTGGCGTCATCAAGAATCTTCTCAGCTTTATGCTCTGCTGCCGAAACAATGTGGTCTGCTTTCTCATTTGCCGTTCTAACAACGTCTTCTGCAGTTCCTTGAGCAACAACTAGGGCATCTCTTAAAGTTTGTTCTATACGATTAAACTTATCGAGTTCGTCTTCTACTTGCTTGAGTCGACTTTTCACTTCTTCGTTTTCTTTTAATAACTCTTCCATAGCGCCAGCTATTTCATTCATAAACAGATCTACATCTGAAGGTGTATATCCCCGAATTGACTTATTGAATTCCTTCTTTTGAATATCAATTGGTTTCATTAAAATGCCCCCTATTTGACACGCTTTAGTTGGACTCGTATTCTATCTTTTCGTGTTGTACCATCATCACCTGCATAAACCAGACGACCCTTCCCCCTTACAGAAATAAGATCTCCTGCTTTAAGAGCAGTTGAAACCGACGTTACAAACCTATAATTGACTTTTACGCGTTCTTGTTTGATTAGGTCGGCAGCTTTACCTCTTGACATATTAAAGCCTGCAGAAACAACAGCATCAATCTTAAGGACTTAACAGTTGTTGAAAATGTCTCGTATTCTGGTTCTTTTGGCTTGACCTCTTCTACAGAAAGTACAGTAGCCGATACAGAATGACGACCTATTTTTCTTAAGTGCACACTTATATAATCCGCCATTGCTTCACCAGAAACAACTTGAACGATATTATCATAAACAATAATATCACCTATCTTTTCTCGCTTAATGCCAAGCCCGAGAACTGAACCCAGAACTGAACGGTGCGTTGCTTCTTCTTTCATCTTGATATCAACAACAGAGATAGGAAAATCCTCTTTGGTATACATCATCCAGTCTGGAAAAATCCCAACCATCATATATTCTGCGTCATTGTATCCACCGAACATATCATACTGAACGTCCGAAATCTGAGATAAAATCCTTAGAGCAATGTCCTGATCCTCTGGTGACAAAAAGTCAGAAAAAGCAGGTTCATGCTTCTTCATAACTTGACTTGCCAGATCGATAATTCGAATGGCAGTCGGTCTGGAAGATGCGCTAACCCGCACTTTTTCTAGTATTTTTTCTTTATTTAACATATGCTACATTCTTCCAACGAATCCACTAATCAGTTGAAGCGTCAACAGTAGAAGGATTGGTGAGAAATCCAGTGCGCCACCTACACCCAAACGTTGCTGAAACTCTCTAAATGGAGACAGTAGGGGTTCAGTAATCTGATAGACAAATTGAGTAAACTTGTTGTTATAATTTCTTCCAACCCAACTCAAAATAATCCTAATCATAACCAGCAGATATATAACCTGAAAAAACCACTCTGTTGCAGTTTTAAATGCATTCATGTCTTAACACTCCTTTATGAATCAAATTGACTCATCTTATTACTTTGATGACCAAGGAAAGATTCCCTTATCAGCCAGCTCTGTCTTAACGTCGCCAGATATGTCGACATTATTCGGTGCCAAAATGAAAATTCCCCTAGATACTTTTTGAATATGACCATCGAGTGCATACAAAGCGCCGCTGCAGAAGTCAAATATCTTCTTTGCCAACTCAGCGTCAATATCCTCAATATTAATAATTACAGGCTTCTTAGCCTTTAGACTATCAACAATTGATTTTGTATCTTCGAACTCAATAGGCTGGTACAATACAACCTTCATATTCGATCCAAGCGATGCTGTTGTAGGTGAAGATGTTGAATGCAAACTAACAACTTTTGACGGCGCAGGCATAGAACTAAACGTGCTCGTCACTTGCTTCTTTTCGTCTTCTACAATTTCCTCTTCAACATACTCATCTTCATCTTCATAAGCCCCGAACCCCATAAAGAACTTTATTTTATCTACAAACTTTTCAGACATGCTGACCTCCATATCACGATTTATTGTCGAGCATTAGCTAAGTTGTAATTCTACAACCACACTCGATTTTAGTAGGTTCTAGCACCGAAAATACCGCTTCCGATACGAACCATATTCGCTCCCTCTTCGATGGCAACAACATAATCCCCAGACATTCCCATCGATAAATACTGCATTTCTACGTTATCATATTTTATATTCTTCGTCGAATCGAAGATTTCCTTCATTCTGCGAAAAATTGGGCGTACAGTTTCAGGATCGTCAGCAAAAGGTGCTATTAACATAAGACCTTTGACTCTAACAGAGGGCATTTCCGAGACTTCTTCTAAAATTTCCGAAAGCTCCTGTTCTCCAATTCCAAATTTCTGCTCTTCACTGGCAACATTCACTTGAATAAGTATATCAATTACACGTTCATGTTTGCTGGCTTTGTCTGAAATCTCCTTCGCTAAGCGAATACTATCCACAGAATGAATCATATCTACCTTGTCCACAATGTACTTCACTTTATTTGTTTGAAGGTGACCAATTTGATGCCATGAAACAGGTTTCACATCTTCAAATTTACGCCTGATCTCTTGAACTCGATTCTCACCAACTATAGTGACACCAAAATCAATAGAAGCATTCATAACATCTGCTTCGACTGTTTTCGTTACTGCAACCAGAGTTACATCACTGGCATTTCTTCCTGATCTAACACACGCCTCTTGGATGTTTTTTTGTACATCATCTAAATTTTCTTTTACATAAGTATATGACACAATTTCACCTCTATTATAGCCTTTGCTCCATAACGTTAGAACGTTACTGGCCTAGTACACAGAGTCGCCTTCATTGTAATTGACACCATTTAGCAAAACATCATCGTTAATGTCAATCGATCTAACACGCTCTGTTGCTTCCTCTTTTACAACTTCTACAAAACCATTTTTAACAATTGCAAACGCTGCATCATACCCAATAACTTTAACTGGTTTGAATACAGTTTTATTATCAACACCTAAGATATACACACCTTGTTGTCCATCCTTAGTGATGATTGCGGAACTTGGAATTTTTAGCCCTTGGTAATTCTCACGTATAATAGTTGTTTCTACTATACGTTCCTTATGAAAATCAGTAATCTGCTCGGTCATTTTTAAAACCAAAGCACCTCTTTCACCTGTTTCAAAGACTTTTGACACAACACCAGTAACAGACTCGTCACCTATTTTGACCCGTACATATTTCCCTTCATCGTATAGACCAATTTCATCTTTCTCTATGAGTGCTACTAACATCCATACAGAATTATCAACGATTTTATAAACAGGTCTATCATTTGTGACATAATCCGTAGTGAGTGATTTAACATTAATTGGCTGTGCGGTTACGGTGTCATAATCTAATTTATAGATATTGTCCACAGTTAAAATTGATTCCATACCATCACTGGCAAATGTTACAATTCCTGCTTTAGGGCTATAAAAAGATATCGACTGACCTTCCGCCAATACACCACCGCCTACAAATGCCTGCTGAAAACCACTACCAGTCACAGAGTCCATATTTGTGATCATCTCTAGCTTATCTAACTTTAAATCCAAATCCTGTTTAAGGTCTTTAACCTGCAAGAAATCTTTTCTTGAACGTGCCTCTAATAAAGCGTTTACAAGTTTTTCAATTTCGGAGTTTAAATCCTCTTCAGTAATTGTAAGTGTTTGTGCTGTAACTAAGTCGTCGGATTCATCTGACAATGTTTCAACAACAGAAACATCACCAGCATCACGATATACTTCAGCAATTTTTAAGCCTTTTTTGATTTTATCGCCATCTGCAACATTGTATCTAATATTACCTTCGACATTCGTATTGATAATAAGCTCGTTACGGAAGATAATACCGTCATACACGTTTTCAATATTTAACTGTCCATATATGACTGTCTCAGTCAGTTTCTCGTCCATAATAAAACCAGTGACCATTTTCACACCGAAGTAGATAATAATACCGATGAAAACTATGGCTCTGAGAAATCGTCCGAAATTAAACTTCATTCGCCCCGCCCCGTTCAATACGTTAGTTCTCTGTGTTTGTACAGAAAAAGGCTACCTACATTGAGTATAGTAGCCTTATCTAGATTATACTAACAATTCGCCTTTTTGTATTCTTAGAACAATCTGCCGTACTTAAGAGTTACTCTAAGTTTCTTGATACGCGCTACATGTACATCTAACAGCTCATCTTCACTTGTTACAATACATAGAGCATTTTCAACTTTTTTTGCACCAATTAGCGTGCCTTTGACCATATTATTATTTTTAAGTCTAACACTGATTTCATCACCTATGTTTAATCTTCTTTCACCAAGCTTAAACACTTTGAAATCTACGTCATCGATAAGATCTTGTGTAACCGATTTACTCCTGATAGATACACGCTGATTTTTGAGATCAAGTTTTTCTTTAATAACTGAAAACAGATACCCAAAAACGGATAGCATCAGACTTAGAAATAAAATCATTTCAATGTATCTGTTCATTTATTCACCACTTTCATAACAACTCTAATCATATTATACATCAAGAGAGCCATATTTTCCACGAAAGCATTTATGGGTTTAGTTACAGTAAGATTACAGCTTACCCCAAGCTTTACGAGCGGCATCCTCTGTTTCGTGAGTCATTCTTCTAAGCATTAGGTTTCTAACAGATTCCCTAGCATTATAGTCCTCATAGATAACCTTATATAGTTGCTCTGTGATTGGCATTTCAACATTATATTTCTGACTTAAACCGAATGCAGATTTTATAGTGTAAATACCTTCAACGACCATACCGACTTTTTCGATTGCATCTTGCGTTGACATACCTTCACCAATAGAAATCCCGCAGCGTCTATTACGACTGTGCATGGAGGTACATGTAACGATTAGATCACCAATACCCGATAGACCTGAGAAAGTTTCTAACTTAGCACCCATTTCTAAACCAAGACGTGCTATTTCATGAATACCTCTGGTCATTAGAGCTGCTTTCGCATTGTCTCCATATCCAAGACCATCACTTATACCCGCACCAAGAGCTATGATGTTTTTTAGGGCACCACCAACTTCAACACCAATCAAATCTGGATTAGTGTATATTCGAAGGTCTTCAGTCGTAAATGCATCCTGAACAAGCTCTGCAGCTTCTAGTTCTGCAGATGCAGAAACAAGCGTTGTTGGAATCTTCCGAGACACTTCTTCAGCATGCGAAGGACCTGATAAAGCGACAAACTTGTTTTTTGGAAGAAACTCCTCAACGACCTCTGAGATTCTCTTTAACGTTGTCATTTCAATGCCTTTAGAAACATTTACAATTACTTGATCTGTCGTGATCATTGAAGCGCATTTTTCAAGTGTTTGACGAACCACTTGAGACGGCACTGCAATGAGTACAATTTTTGCATTCTCGATACTTGTTTCGAGATTTGAAGTTGGTGAAATATTAACGGGCAACTCTACACCCGGAAGATACTTTTCATTTCTTTTCGTCTCTATAATTTCATCAGTCTGTTCTTGCTGCCACGACCAAAGACTTACGTCCATATCCTTCTGAGCTAGAACAAGACCAAGCGCAGTTCCCCAACTGCCTGCTCCTAGTACTGCAACTTTCATAAAGACAACTCCTTTTATATATCTGTGTATTGTAACTACTTATGTTGACCAGAAACATTATATCATGACCTGGTCTTATATATGTGAATAAATTCTTAATATGCTGTTAAAAGAACAGAGGAAGGGTGCAAAACACATACTCCAATATAAATAAAGCCAGAACCCTTAATAGAATTCTGACTTTATAAATATATATTTACCCTAATATGAGATTTTTTCGTTTTGCTGTTATTTTTTTCTTGGTCCACCCATAGTCTGCTTCTCACGAACCTTAATCGTAATTGGCGTACCTTCAAACTTAAAGTTTTTACGGATGACATTTTCAAGATATCTTAGGTATGAGAAATGAGCCAGCTCTTTATCATTTACAAATAGAACAAAGTGCGGAGGTCTAACTCCGACTTGAGTCATGTAGTAAATTTTAAGTCTCTTACCCTTATCTGATGGAGGCTGGTTAAGAATAATCGCCTCGTTGATAATATCATTTAACAGACCCGTTTGTACACGCATAGACGCTTGATCTGAAATGTATGCTGCTCTTTCAAGAATCAGGTTAACACGTTGCTTTGTCATAGCTGAAACAAATAAAATGGAAGCGTAAGGCATAAATGCAAGCTCATTACGAACAACATCCGTATATTGTTTCATCGTTTTGCCATCTTTTTCAACAAGATCCCACTTGTTTACAAGAATCAAAACACCTCTACCAGCTTCATGTGCAAGACCTGCAATTTTCTTATCTTGTTCAGTAACACCTTCAATTGCATCAATGACAAGAAGACACACATCTGATCTTTCAATAGCTGTGATAGCTCTAAGAATACTATACTTTTCAATAGCTTCGCTAATATTTTTCTTTCGACGAATACCAGCCGTATCAATAAGAACGAAATCTTGATCATTCATTGTAAACGGTGTATCAATAGCATCACGTGTTGTACCTGCAACATCACTAACAATGACACGGTTTTCACCAAGAATTGTATTGATCAGAGATGACTTACCTGCGTTTGGTTTACCAATCACTGCAACTTTAATAACATCTTCATCGTAGTCATCCATAATTTTATCAGGGAACATAGCTACGATATCGTCAAGCAGATCACCAAAGTTAAGCATATTCGTTGCTGAAATTGCGATTGGCTCGCCAATACCTAAATCATAATAGTCATAAAAATGATCTGGAATTTTTGCGCTATCTACTTTATTTACAACCAGCATAACTGGTTTTTTCGAACGACGTAACATTTGAGCAATTTCTTGATCTGCCGTTGTATAAGACTCCTTGCCATCAAGCATGAAGAGAATTACATCTGCTGTGTCAATGGCAACCTGTGCCTGATCACGCATTTGTGACATAATTACATCTTTAGAATCTGGCTCAATACCACCAGTATCGATCATTGTGAAATGATTTCCCAACCACTCAACATCAACATAAATTCTGTCTCTTGTTACGCCAGGCTTATCTTCAACGATAGAAATTCTCTTGCCAGCGATTTTATTGAAGAATGTCGACTTCCCAACATTCGGTTTACCTACTACTGCTACTACTGGTTTACCCATTTTGCGCCTCCTCAGTGCCTAGAATATTTGACAGAAAGGCATGGCCATTCACTTCAATCGGAACAACTGTCACATCCAAGGCTTTTTCCAAATCTTCAACTGTTGTGTCATCTAGGAAAATCGGTTCACCACTCTTTAACATACTTTTCGGTATAATTAGAGCTTCACCAAGATTTTGATCCTTTAATTGAGCGATTAAATCACTGCCTGTTAAAAGACCTGCAACAGTAATGCTTTCACCAAAGAACTGGTTCACCACCCTGTGCACCTTCACTTGACACTTATCATATTTCTTCATTATTTTGCCCGCCAAATCGGAAATAAACTCATAAGCCGATGTGCCCGTTGCAATACTCACAACATGCTCATGTGACTCGCCCACATCAGTTGATTCCATAGCGTCATATATTTCATATTCCAGCTTAGTCATTAGACCTACGCCATTTTCTATTTGTACGAAACCTTCATAAGCATCGTACTCAGGGCGATCCTGCTCAGCTAAAACGTAAAATTCATCAGATAAAAATGCAAATCTCGTTCCTCTTTTCTCAAGAAAATAAGATTGCCATTTCTCAACTTGCTTAATAACAGCTTGAGCCATCACTTTGTCGTATCCCGTTGCCGGTGCAAGACCGTCTCTGAATTTCGTCAGTCCAATAGGAACAATAGCAATTGAGTTTAACCCTCCCGGAAGATCATGGAGATCTTTAAGAGTTCTATCCAGTTCCACTCCATCGTTGAATCCTGGACACAAAACAATCTGTCCATTCATTTCTACACGTTGCTCTCCTAAGAATTTAAGTCTTTTGTAGACTTCTCCAGCATTCTTATTCCCTAGCATTTTTACACGTAGTTCAGGATTCGTGGTGTGAATAGATACGTTAATCGGACTAATGTTGTAGTCCACCATTCTGTGAAGCTCGTCTTCGGAAACATTTGTTAACGTAACAAAGTTCCCTTGTAAAAATGACAGTCTAGAGTCGTCATCTTTGAAATACAATGTTTCTCTCATGCCTTCAGGAAGTTGGTCAATAAAACAAAATACACATTTGTTTCTACAGTTTCTAGCATGATCCATGATAGGGTGTTTGAACTCAAGTCCAAGTTCCTCATCATAGTCCTTTTCAATTTCAAGGAGCCAGATCTCTCCATCAGGTTTTCTGACTTCCAGCTCAAGGTATTCGTCGCTTATCATAAATAAATAATCGATTATATCTTTTACTGGACGTCCATTTATCTTTAAAAGAACATCGCCCTTTTCAATTTCCATCTCTTCAGCAATGCTTCCAGCTAGTACTTTCGATATTCTATTGTCGCTGTGTTTTAAATTACTTAGTTCCATTATTTTTCCTCCGACAATCCTCATACATATTACACGTTCACTGCCTATGCGTCAAGGTTATCGTATGCGAGCCGACTACTTCTTTTCTTGTAATGCAAAAATTGCAGACATTAAGCCTTGTCTAGGCTTTTCATTTCTGTATGAATAAAGCAGGTCATTATTACACATAGTACAATACTCACTAATTTCTATAGCCTCCGCCCTAATTCCAGCAGATTCAAGAATCATTCTATTAATGCCCTTTAAATCAATCAGATAACGACCTTGCTCAGTTGGTGTAAGATACTGGTTCAAATCACTCCCCATCCAACCAAAGGCATCTGTGACTTGTTTATCTATTTCGTAACAACATTTACTTGCACATGGACCGATACCTGCAATAATGTCTTCTGGTTTTGTCCCAAACTTCTCAGTTAAGCTTTCTACAGCTCTTTTTCCAATTAGTTTTGACGTCCCCTTCCAACCACTATGAACGACTCCTCCAACATGATTCACCGGATCATAGAAAAAAAGAGGGACACAGTCTGCATAGTATGTCATTAAAACAAGATCAGTTCTATCTGTAATTAAACCATCTGTATCGCTAACGAAATTGTCTTTTCCATTACTTTGAGTGTTTCCAACAAAATATACAACATCAGAATGGACTTGTCTTGTCATGTATCTTGGACGGTCACCCACATTAAGGGCTGTTAAAATTCTTCTATAGTTTTCCTCAACCTTCTCTGGATCATCGGCTGTGAATTTACCCATATTCAAACTCGAAAATGGAGGGTGACTCACCCCTCCATTTCTTGTAGTAAATCCATGAACCAGATGATTATGAGAAGACAGACTGTCAAACTGTAGCCACTGAACGCCATGCTTGTCTTTTAATTGCATGTTCTCACCACCTGATTGTATGTTAGTTCTTATCGTTGAGCATTGTTTTAAGCTCATCCATAAACGTATTGATGTCCTTAAATTGTCTGTAAACAGATGCAAAACGTACGTAGGCTACTTCATCCAGTTCTCGAGGCCATGCATTAGAAGTTCACCTATATAGTTCGATGAAATTTCTTTCTCCATCGAGTTATATAGTTTCTTCTCAATTTGCTTGGCAAGGTCTTCAATCTGCTGGAGCGCAACTGGTCTTTTTTCACATGCTCTAATAATGCCATGCATCATTTTTGCTCTGTCATAAGACTCACGGTTTCCATCTTTTTTAACCACAATTAGCGGAATCTCTTCGATTTTCTCATATGTTGTAAATCGATGTTTGCATTTGACACATTCTCTACGTCGACGGATGGTATTTCCTTCTTCCGTAGGTCTTGAGTCGACAACCTTCGATTCTATATAGTCACAAAATGGACATTTCACATGCAACACCTCTAACTTTCGCATTTTCGGCACGTTTTGCAACAAGTCCTAATCGTCAAGATAGGCTACCTTTAGGGGTAGCCTATTATTCCCAGTCAATCCGGGTTGTTTTCAGTTACAAATTTACTTTAATCAATTTACTTTTTAACGATTAACTATCGTTGTCTTCTTAGGAAAGTAGGGATATCAAACTCCTCATCATTCGTCTCATCAGGTTCATAAGCTTTCACTTCCTCTACTTCTTCAGACGCTTCTGGAGCTTCAGCCTCCACTACTTCTTCTTTCTTTTCAACTGGTGTTGCTGATGTTGTAGAAGTAGATGTTCTAGGCTGGTGATCCTCAAATCCAGTAGCAATTACCGTAATTCTTAGTTCATCTTTAAGGGCTTCATCAATAACAGCACCGAAGATAATGTTAGCGTCTGGATCTGCTGCTTCTGCAACAATTTCCGCTGCTTCATTGACTTCAAATAGACCCAGATTAGATCCACCAGTGATATTCAGAAGAACACCTTTTGAGCCTTCAATAGACGTTTCAAGCATTGGACTGTGGATAGCTTGCTTAGCAGCTTCTACAGCTCTATTTTCACCACTTGCTTTACCAACACCCATGTGTGCAAGACCACGTTCAAACATGATCGTTTTAACGTCGGCGAAATCGAGGTTTACTAGACCAGGAATTGCAATCAGGTCAGAAATACCTTGAACACCTTGACGTAGAACATCATCTGCGATTTTGAATGCGTCTACGATGCTTGTTCTTTTTTCAATAACTTGAAGTAGACGATCATTAGGAATTGTAACAAGTGTGTCTACTTTATCTTTTAGTTCATTAATACCATGATCAGCATGAAGCATTCTTCTGCGACCCTCGAAAGTAAATGGCTTAGTAACAACTCCAACTGTTAAAATTCCCATTTCCTTCGCAACATCTGCAACGATTGGTGCAGCACCTGTACCAGTACCACCGCCCATGCCAGCTGTGATAAACACCATATCCGACCCTTGAAGTGCCTGATAAATGTCATCACGACTTTCTTCAGCTGCTTTCTCGCCTACTTCTGGATTTGCTCCAGCGCCAAGACCACGAGTCAGCTTTTCGCCGATTTGAATTTTAAATTCTGCTTTAGAATTAAACAGTGCTTGTTTATCTGTGTTAATCGCAACGAATTGAACACCTTTAAGGCTAGCTTCAATCATTCTGTTTACGGCATTATTTCCGCCGCCGCCTACACCGATAACCTTAATTTGCGCAAATTGATCCATGTCGATATCAAACTCTAACATGTGACAGCCCCCTTTTTCCACGATGAAAAAATGTCGTTCTTATAATTACTGTATCAGTAACAGATATTTTCAAATAGGTAATTCACTATTAATAATACCATACTTCGACCCACTTTGATGCGGTATTTTTCAATAAAGTTGAAGATTATTGACAATTTCGACCAACCAAAAGCGGTGTGAAATGGCATAAATAGTATTTCTAACTTTTACAATCATTTCTATTTTGCATTTTCAGTATCAACTTCCTCTATTTTTTCCCGTTTGCTTCTTCTTTTCATCCTATAATTATCGATCAACAGACGTCGAACAATTGCAAGGTTTTGGAAGAGACGCACGCCAAATGCAAACACTGCTGCGTAATATAGCGGTATACCTAAAAAATCACCAATATACGCAAGAAATGCAGCAAGAAATGCATTGGTAATAAAACCACTTATGAAAATCATTGAATCAAATCGATTTTCCATGCTCGACCTAATCGCTCCAAAAACAGAGTCAATTGCAGCGAGTATTGCAACGGCTACATAAAGTGACCAAGCTGAGCTAAGTCCTAGTGGTATAAACCATCCAATTGCCAGACCAAGTAGAATGGCCAGTACTGCGATCATCAACTTTCTTCACCATCCTCTATTGCCTTCATATAAACAGGTCTTATCGATCCTGTATAGGCTGGAATTTCAAGATTAACACTTGTATATACCTCAAGGAAAACACCATACTGCCTAAGGATCTGACCAAAAGATCCAGGAGCATTCACAGCAGATTCTAAGTGATGTTTGTCCCCTATGGCTTTAATAATAAACGGTTGAGCAAAAACTTCATTGTTTATACGCATCGTCGGACCGGTACATTGAATTTTGGTTTTGCCAAAAACAAACCTTTGACCATTAACCGAAATGGCTTCTGCACCTGCATACCTTAGATCATCAACAACATTTTGCACATCCATATTATGAACGAGTACATTGTTCGGATCCTCAAAGTCATTAAGTTCTCTTTCACCATCATTAATTATGACAATAACTCCTTGTCCCTTAAGATTTTCAAGGCCCGAGAAAATTTTAATATCTTCGATTTGATCCCTTATAGCTTCTTCAATGTTTCCTGATTCAGCCTTAGAGTTTTCATATTCAGTTATTTGCTCAGTCATTTGTCGAACTCTGTCAATAAGTTGACTTAGCTCAGCTGATTCTCTTTCAAGATCTTGTGTGAATATTTGAATATCGTTCAACGACACATATTTTTCAGCGTCTTTCGCAGCCCGCACTTGAATAGGCAATAGGATTGCCAGTAAGAAAACCAAAGCTATTGTATGAGTCTTATTCATATAAGCACCCCATCAATTATTGAGTCACATTAGCATGTCTGAAATCAACAATATGATTATATTTCGAAATCCTAACAGTATCAGATTTTTTCACTTCAATAAGGTATCGTTTATCTCTAATTTGAGACACAATACCAAACCTGTGACTTACTGCACCATCTAAAGTGTCTGAGTTTCCTATAGCCCTTACAACAAACGGTGCCTGCTGAGGAATCGTGTTCACATTAATTGAGTTCCCCGCTGTTCTAATTTCACTCATCCCAGTAACGCGCTGATCATTAATGCTAATCGCTTCAGCACCTGCGGCGTTAAGTTCATTAACCAGCGACAGAAGCAAATGATAATCATAAACGAAATTCACCTCATAAGCATAGTTCATGTCTACAGGCGGATTATCAATCGTTATTGTGATGCCCTGACCCTCTACATCACTAAGACCAGCAAACATCTTGTATCTTTCCAAGTCCTCATTTAGAGACTTGATTAGAACATTCTCTTTTGACTCGGATGATTCTATCTCCTGGAGTCTCGTTTCCAGCGCAACAATCTGATCAAGTAAAACTTCTTTCTCCTCACGAACTTTATTAAGTTCATTGACGAGTTCTCCTGATTTTTGACGCGGCGATAAACCATCTAACATGTCATTTTGAACAATTTTCGCCTGCTGAGCCAATACCACTCCAAGGACCACACAGATCAATCCGATCCAAAGATAATCCTTTTTCATAATCATGCCTCCTACTGCCCAAACGGCTTAAAGATTGGCAAGCCATTATGACTTACATCAATTATGCCCGATTGAACACCTTTTTCTGATAGCTCTTCATAGATGTCAACAAAATTATTGAACTTACGTTCAATATCCTGTCCCTTTCCAAAACGAACTCTATATGCATCGTTTAAGAGAAGTTCAATACCGTTATCATAACGTATATAGGGTTTTGCTTCAATATGAGAGTTTTTAAGAAGGGAAATAAGTTGCACGGTACGTTTTAACACACGCGCTTCTTCGACCTTCAATTCTTCCCCAATATTGAAGGATTTAAACTCAAAACCATCTATTAAGAATATATCACCAATAGATTCTTCAACCTTAAGTACAGTAAGGGATTCATCGATTGTAACATAGAGCCCTGAGTATTTTATTGCGACAAGTTCTTCTCTATATTCAATATCAAGGATTAATCTGTCTGGGAACGCCTTGTCAATTTTCACCATTTTTATATATGGATGTTTGATAATTTGCTTTTCTAGCTCACTTGTAGATATGTTAAAAAAGAATGTTTCATCATCTATTTCTCCATACTTTTTTATATCGTTATCTGCAAAATATACACTAGCAGGATAATCAAACTTTTTAATTATTAAAAGATTTGTTTTGAAAACCAAAAGACCAGAACCTATGAAAAATAGCAAGATTAGAAACACAACGACTCGATTTCGCCTTTTTCTTTTTTCCTTTATCACTCTTTCAGTCTCTCTGTTTTCATTAGGCATAACACACCTCTAATTATTGTTTTAATAGTGAATCTAGTGTAGAAACGATAATATCTAACGCGTCTTTACCTGGCAAATTAGAACAATTCCTTCGAATCGTTTCCAATTTCTCAGGGGTATTCAAATGATCGTCAATAGTATCCATCAGATGATTCACATTCAGTTCGCTCTCAAGCATTACAATACCTGCACCCATTTTCTCCATAGATCTTGCATTGTACTCCTGATGATTATCCTTCACATTTGGTGAGGGCACTAGAACTGCTGGTGTACCAGTAATACTTATTTCAGCAAGTGTTGAGGCACCCGTTCTAGTAATCATTAAGTCCGCCGCCCCCATGTGTTCTGGCATGTTGTAAACGTATGGAACAATTTGAACGTTTTGTTCAAACGTTTGGCGCATATCTTGAAGCTGTTTCATTAGACGCTCATAATAGGATTTACCAGTAACGTGGATCACTCGATATTTTTTGTTACCACTAACTTTTGACATAATCTCTATCATGACATCATTAATTTTCTTAGCTCCGCCACTGCCACCGACAGATAAGATAAGGAATTCGTCATCTGCAATACCAACTTCTTTTCTGCACGCTGCTCGGTCTAAGCCATAAAAGTCCTGACGAACAGGATTTCCAGTTAATACAACTTTATTCTCATCCTTAAATGCTTTTGCACTTTCCTCGAAGCTAATCATAACTTTGTCAACATATCGACTCAGCATTTTATTCGCACGACCTGGAAAAGCATTCGCTTCATGTACAGCTGTTTTTACACCCATAAGCGCACCAACAAACATCACTGGACCAGAAACGTATCCTCCAGTACCAACAATAATATCTGGATTATATGCTTTAATAATTTTGCGTGCTTCAAACAAGCTTGCAATCAAGCTCTGAATATGTTTGATTGCACCTAAAATGCCACGCTTTTTATACTCAATAGAAATCGGTTTGAATTCTATTCCAAGTTTGGGAACAAGCTCAGACTCGAGGCCTTGTTTTCGTCCTACATACAATAATTTAGTATTCTTATTTTTCTTTTTGAAGGCCTCCGCAATGGAAACAGCTGGATAAATGTGACCTCCTGTGCCACCACCAGTAACGATCATTCTCATAAATTGGCTCCTAATCAGTAAGTGTATATTGTGAAATATTCAAAAGAATGCCCATGCACCCCATCAGAATTAAGAGCGAACTCCCCCCAAAGCTGATAAACGGAAGCGGTATCCCTGTAACAGGCATAGAGCTTGTAGCAACAGATATATTAATAATAACTTGAAAACTAATCATGGCAACTATTCCAGTAGCAACAAGCGTTCCAAACAAGTCTGGTGCGTGAATGGCAATTTTCACACCTCTATAGATCAATACAAAGAACAGCAGTATAACAAGAACACATCCAACAAAACCAAACTCCTCACCAACAGTGGCGAAAATGAAATCATTCTGAGGTTCAGGTATGTAAAGTTTGTTCTGAATACTTTGTCCAATACCAACACCAAATAAACCGCCTGATCCTAAAGCATATAGGGATTGGATAACCTGCCACCCAGCACCGTCTGCATACTCAAAGGGATCCATAAAGGCAAGAACGCGTGCTTTACGATAATCTGCACTGAAGGCAAATCCAGTGAATGCAGTGGCGCCAATTATCGCTAGTCCAATAAGTTGATCCAGCCTAGCGCCTGCTACAAACACCATAGTCATAATAATTAGTGTGATTGTAATAGCAGTCGACAAATTGGGCTGAAGAATAATCAGACCAAAATAAACACCAATCATAGCCAAATAAGGCAATACACCAACAGTGAATTTTTTTATCATATGTCTATTGTTCGTCAAGCTGTGTGCAGTAAATATAATTGCACTAATTTTTGCAATTTCAGATGGCATGATAGATATTGAACCAATGTAAATCCAACGCCTAGCACCGTTTATAGTCGTTCCAACTGGTGTGAGCACCAACCCTAAAAGGACTATACTTACAACCAATAGCATCGGCGCAAATTTTCTATATATTCTATATGGAACCATTGCTACAACTACCATAATGATCATACCTGCTATGGCAAATTTTAAATCCTTGTAGAAAAAGTAGTATTTATCCTGCCACTGTGACATGGCAACATAGAAACTCGAGCTAAACACCATCATAACTCCAATAACAAGCAGGAGTATAACCGTAACAAAAAGGGATAGATCCATGGCATGGCGTTTCATGCCTATCGCCTCCTCAGATTTTCAAAGCACTCTTTAAAGTGATCTCCTCTATGTTCAAAGCTTGGGTACATATCCCAGCTTGCACACGCTGGTGAAAGCAGTACAGCATCTCCAGTGCTTGTATTATCAAACGCAGTGTTAACAGCCTCGTCTAGATCTGCTACGATGCTGACTGAATTGTATCCGTATTCAAATGCCGTTTTCTTGATTATTTCAGCTGTTTCACCAAAAACGACAAGGTGTTTTATTTTCTCACCAAAGGATTTTATGAATTCATCAAACTCACTGCCTTTATCCATGCCGCCAGCAATAAGTACCGTTGGGCGATCCATTGCTTTGACTGCAACAATAGAAGCATCTGGGTTTGTTCCTTTGGAGTCATTGTAGAACACTACGTCATTAACTTCCCCTAACCATTCAATCCTGTGAGCTACACCTGTAAACGTCTTCAAAGCTTTCGTAATATGTTCAACTTCCACGCCGCTATAGTAAGCCATAGCTGTCGCAGCAAGGGCGTTCTCGACATTATGATTACCGGGTATAAATATATCCTTCACGTCAACCACTTCAATAAGCGTTTGATCCCTTGAGGACTTCACAACTATTTTTTTGTCCTTTACAAACACACCTTCTTCAAGTTCGTCGATCGTACTAAAAAAAGCAACCCTGCCCTTTGTACGTGTCGCAAGCTCTCTAGTCGGTTTATTGTCATAGTTCAGAACAAGAATATCTTCTTTGGTATGGTTCTCAAAAATGCGACATTTCGCATCGATGTAGTTTTCCATAGTTTTATGTCTGTTCAAATGGTCAGGCGTCAGATTTAAAACTGCTGAAACCTCTGTTTTGAACTGATCAATTGTTTCAAGCTGAAAACTACTTACTTCTGTGACCATAGTTGTATTCTCTGTAGCTTTATCAACACAGCCAATTACAGGTATGCCAATATTGCCAACAACAAAATGATTTCTACGAGCTAGTTTAAATATTTCACCAGTAAGAGCTGTAGTGGTTGTCTTACCATTCGTTCCTGTTATACCAATAAATTTAGCATCTGTCATTCTATATGCCAGCTCAAGTTCGCCAATAACCTCTATACCAGCATCTTTTGCCTGAATTACAAATGGTTTATCAAGCGGAACGCCTGGGCTAAGGACCATCATGTCAAAGTCGTCCAGCTTTTCCGGTGCACCGCCAAGCATTAAGCCCTCATACATGCCCGAAATCGGAATCAGCATGTTTTCTAAATCCTCTTCTGATTTCATGTCATTAATCCAAACACGTGCGCCTCTTGCAAACAAAGCTTTCACCGCAGACTGGCCAGAACGAGCCAGACCAACAATCAGTACTTTTTTATTTTCCACTAATTACGCCCCCTATATGGCTATGAAATATCCTAGAATCACAAGCCCCAAAGTAATCATATAGAATGTCCCAACAATTTTTGTTTCTTTCCAGCCAGATAACTCAAAATGATGATGTAGCGGTGACATTTTGAACACTCTTTTTCCTGTTGTTTTAAAAGACACAACTTGAATAATGACTGATAATGTTTCTGCGAAATATATCCCGCCAACGATTGGAATCATTAGTGCCGTTCCAGTTGAAAATGCGAAACCAGCCACTGCACCACCAAGTGCAAGTGACCCTAGGTCACCCATAAATACCTGTGCTGGATATCTGTTATACTTCAAGAACCCACCAAGCCCACCAATTAGGCCAATTGCAACAACGAGCAAAGTCACATTCTGTTGAGCAACTGCTACTAGTCCGAAAAAGCCAATTACAAGCGTTGAAACTGAACCTGCAAGGCCATCTAGACCATCTGTTAAATTGACAGCATTTGTTGTTGCAATAGCTACAAATATAACAAATGGATAGTACAGCACTCCAATATCAAAAGGTTGTTTAATAAAAGGTATTAGAATTTCTGTTCCGAAGAGGTTAGCACCCCATACTGCCAAAATAGCGCTTACTATGAACTGGCCAGCAAGCTTCTGCCATGCTCTTAGTCCCAAGTTGCGTTTCAAAACAACTTTAATATAGTCATCTGCAAAGCCAAGAGAGCCAAACCCAAATATCGAGAACAGCATAAATAGTCCAACTTCATCAAAAGTTCTGACAAGCACCATTGCAAGGAGTAGTCCTGCTAAGAAGATAAAGCCTCCCATTGTAGGTGTGCCTGCTTTTTTATAATGCGACTTCGGACCTTCTTGTCTAATACTTTGTCCGAACTTTAACCGCTGCAAATATGGAATGAGTCTTGGACCGATTAAAGTCGATCCCACATAGCTAACAACCAGTGCCAGCATAAGCATCCATGAATTAGTCATTGTTACGCCTCCAAATATCCTAGTGCAATTGTTCTATCATCAAAATCATATCTTGTTCCATTTATTTCTTGGTAGGTCTCATGACCTTTTCCTGCGATTAAAACAACATCGCCACTTGTTGCTTCTTTAACTGCCATACCAATAGCTTTTTCACGGTTTGGCTCAATAATAGAGCCTTCTGGTATTTCCATTCCAGAAAGTATATCTTTAATAATCGTCTCAGGATCTTCTGTCCTTGGATTATCGCTTGTCACATATATTACGTCTGACTTCGCTTCAGCTATTTGTCCCATAAGCGGACGTTTCATAGCATCACGATCGCCACCACAGCCAAATACAGTTAGAACTCTACCATCAGCAATTGACTTTGCAATATCAATGGCATTGCTCAGGGCGTCTGGTGTATGGGCATAATCAACAAAAACACGTACGTCTGTACCACGCTTTACCAGTTCCATACGTCCAGGAACAAGAGAAATTGCTTCCGATGCCAGCTTAATTTTTTCCAGTGACAGCCCCATCATGTATAAGACACCAAATGCAGCCAGTGTATTGTATACATATATCTTTCCTGGAAGAGGAATTTTTACATCTATTCCACCTTTTTCAGTGATAATTCTATACGACGACCCATAGTTTGTGTAATTAACATTAACAGCTTTTATATCGGCTTCATTGTCTATACCGTAACTGTATGTCTTTACTGGGCTTGAGTCAGCAATACACATGTCATAAAGCCTCTGGCCATATGTATCATCCGTATTTATAAGGCGTCCTTTATTTGTGAGTTCAAATAATTTTGCCTTGGCATGAAAATAGGACTCAAAATCCTCATGATAGTCTAGATGGTCTTCTGTTAAATTTGTAAACACCCCATAGTCAAAAGCTACATGTTCTACTCGTTTCAGGTCAAGAGCGTGAGATGACGCTTCCATAACACACGCTTTGACATCATCTTCAACCATCAAACTAAGTAAATTATGAAGTTCAACTGGTTCAGGCGTTGTAAGGCTAGCTTTATATGTCTTCCCGCCAATTTTATTGGCAATCGTCCCTATCAGACCCGTTGGAATCTCAACACTATTTAACATGTCAGAAATCACTTTACAGGTGGACGTTTTCCCATTCGTTCCTGTTAGGCCTATCATAACAAGCTTTTCACTTGGAGTATTATTAATCATAGATGATAGATGCGACATTGCAAACCTGTCATCTTTCACTTTTACAAGCGTAACTTGTCTCGATTCAGCAAGCGTTTTTATATGTTCACTTGCTACTGTCAAAACTACAGCTTTTGCACCAAGTGCAATTGCCTTTTCAATATAGTCATGCCCATCTGATTTAAAGCCTTTTATGGCAAGAAAAAGTGTTCCTTCAGTCACCTTTCGACTATCTTGGTGAACACTTGTAATATTAATATCGACCGTACCTTTAACAAGCTCGTGTTCAAGGCCACTCAACATGCTTTCTAAAAGCATACAATCCCCTCAGTTCCATTTCCCAATTTATGCAATCAAAAGGGTGAGATAAATACCCTTAGTTATTCAACTCACCCAATTACAACATTTCTAATTATATCAGATTTTAGTTGTGCTTGTAACACTCCTCACCATATTGTCACTATTCAGAATTTGACTCCGCAGGCAGCGGATCGATGTTCAAAATAATGATATCCTGACCTGAAGCTATAGAACCCGGATAAGGGAATTGATTAATAACTGGACTTTCGTTATTTAAAATATTCACGGGTTCTGTTGTGTAAGACAACCCAGATGCATCTAAGATCTTTATAGCTTTGTCTAGGGATTTACCAATTAGATTAGGGACTTTTACTTCTCTCGTATTTTCAGGAATTTCTGGTTCAACGCCTAAATATCTCAAGGTGTCATCCATTATGTCTTTAGCTACCGGCGCAGCTGTCTGGCTACCAAAGTTTGTGTCCTTTGGTTCATCAACAACAACAAGTACAGTAATCATAGGGTCATCAACTGGAGCAACCCCTGCAAATGATGCAAAAGCCAGCTCATCAGAATACTCACCATTTACAATTTTTTCAGAAGTACCTGTTTTCCCGCCAATTCGAATACCTGGAATATAAGCAAGTTTACCAGAACCATTTTCAACAACAGATTCCATAATTAAACGTACATCTACAGAGGTTTTCTTCGAAATTACATTTCGAATAACTTTTGGTTCGATTGTTTCAACCACATTCCCCTCTGAATCTTGAAGGGCTTTAACAATATGTGGCTCCATTAACTTTCCATCATTAGCAATGGCGTTAATGGCAGAAACCATCTGAAGTGGTGTAACTGCAATACCATGACCAAATGAAATCGTTGCCAGTTCAACAGGTCCAATATTCTTTCTTGGAAGTAAAATCGAACTTGCCTCACCCGGTAAATCGATTCCGGTTTTGCGTGTTAGACCAAAGTTTTCAATATATGTATAGAATGTGTCTTTACCAATTTCATCTGACAGTTCAATAAACATAGTGTTTAATGACTTCTCCATACCTTCAATCAAAGAAAAATCTTTATGCGATCTCGGATAATCCCAGTTTTTGATTCTGCTGCCATACAAATCAATATACCCAGGTGTTGAGAACTTCGTATGCGGCGTCGCTACATTCTCCTCAAATGCTATTGCAGTTGTTAGAATTTTAAAAGTCGACCCAGGTTCATACGTATCTATTAGATTTGGGTTTTTCCATGTTTGATTCCACAGCGTACTCAGCTCATCTTGAGTAAGTTGTGAAAAATCTATGTCTGGATATAACCCTTCAATACCACGCGGATCATTTGGGTCATAATCAGGTTTTGATGCCATGGCGAGTATTTCACCTGTACGCGATTCCATTACTATGGCTGTAATCTTTTCAGCGTCATGGTCTTCAATCCCTTTTATAAGGGCTTCTTCAGTAAAATGCTGAATGATTTCGTCAACTGTTAAAATTAGATTTAAACCATCATCAGGAGCATATAGTTTTTCTTGTCCAAACGGCAACTGTCTTCCAGCTGCATCGGTATTTGTAACAAGTGTCCCTTCACGCCCCCTCATTTCGTCTTCATAGGAATACTCCACACCTGAAAGTCCAACTCCGTCAACGGTTGTGTGCCCTAATATATGAGCTGCAAAGTTCAGATTAGGATAAACGCGCTTGTTATCGGCCGCAACACTGATCCCTTTAAATCGCTTGTTTTTTATCAAGTCAGCTTGGGCTTTTGGAATCCACCTCTTAATTCTTACTATCGTTGATGATGTGTTGTTGATCTGATTAAACACTTTGGTTTTATCCTCTTCTAGAATTTCTGCAAGTTCCGTTGCAATACCATCTAGAGAGTCTTTTTTTATGTCCTTAGGGTGTGCCCAAACAGTAAACGACTGCACACTAAATGCCAGCTTAACCCCTTTTCGATCATATATAGCACCACGCTGAGCAGGTATAGGTACATTTCTCGTTTGCTGGAGAATAGCTAATTTTTTATACTCTTCACCTTTTATGATTTGAATGTATGCAAGACGACCTATAAGCGCTCCGAATATTACAGCCACTAGAAACAATGCAAACCAGAGTCTTCGTTTATTATTTACATTTGGCTCCATGTTAACCAACCTCTTTCACAAAAATCAAAGGATCGAAAGTTAAACTTTCATCCTGGTTATTTCTTCGTTTATTGCCTTCTAGCAATTATCTATTATTGAGGAACCAGGAACGAATATATGCCGCATATCCTTTAAGTTCATGGGCAACATTATCGCCGTCAACCATTATATCATTTTGCATGGTAGGTTCCCTATCAATATTAGCAAATTCATCATCTAGTGTATAATTCCAATTCGAGTTAATATATACGATTTGCTCAGGCTGTGGATACTGCATGCCAAGTTCAACCATTGCAACACGTTCAACATTATCTAGTACTATTGTCGAATCGAGTTGAACTCTAAGATCTTCTTTTTCAAGATTAAGCTCCCTGACTTCTCTTTCAAGCCCATTAATTGTATAGTTTATTTCAAAAATCAATGCATAACGCATTACCAAGAATGATAACAGTCCAAAGACCATTAAACATCCTGCAAAGGACTGGATTAAGAATTGCATACGACGTTTACGCTGATATCTTCTTTGCTTTTTTTCAAGAAGGTCAGACGCCTTTTTCATCTTATCCTGATGCTGTTGTCGGTGGTACTCTTCATATGAGTCATATGCAGATATCTTCCGTGCTGGCAGCATCCTTGCCCCTCCTAACACCTTTACACTATGCTAAATCTTCTCTGCAACCCTTAGTTTGGCACTCCTTGCCCTAGGGTTTTCTTCGATCTCCAGATCAGTTGGAAGTTTAGGCTTTCTTGTAATAATCTTTACAACTGGTTTGTTATTACACATACATATTGGCAGTTCTGGCGGACAAATACATCCCTGTGCTAGGTCCTTGTATGCGACTTTTACAATTCTATCCTCAAGTGAGTGGAATGTAATAATTGAAATTCGACCACCTGGATTCAAGGCTGTTGCAATATCTTTAATCGTCTCAGCAATTATGCCAAGTTCGTTATTCACTTCAATTCTGATCGCTTGGAATGTCCTTTTGGCAGGATGTGGCCCATCCTTTCGTGCGCCTTTGGGAACAGCCGCTTTTATAATGTCTACAAGTTCAGTTGTTCGTGTGATTTCTCGTTCTTCACGAGCTTCAACAATAAACTGAGCGATTCTTTTCGCCCAACGATCTTCTCCATAATCTTTGATGATTTTGTTTAGTTCGTCTGCAGAATATGTATTTACCACATCTTTAGCTGAGAAGGGTCGTGATCTATCCATTCTCATATCCAGCTCACCGTCTTGCATGTAGCTAAAGCCTCTTTCAGCCTCATCTAACTGATAAGATGAAACGCCGAGGTCCATCATCATACCATCAACTTTATCAATACCTAGTTCTTTTAGAACATTTAAGACATTTGAAAAGTTGCTATGTACTGGAATAAATCTATCACCATATTCTTTGAGTCTCTCTGATGCAGCTGCTAATGCATCCGTGTCTTGATCTATGCCAATCAACTTTCCAGTTGTCAGCCGCTTTAGAACAAGTTCCGAGTGTCCACCGCCGCCCAGTGTTCCATCGATATAAATGCCATCTGGTTTAATATTAAGTCCATCAACGGTTTCTTCCCATAAAACGGAAACGTGCTCAAAAGCCATTTGAGAGCCCTCCTAAATTCCTAATTCAGCCATTTGCTCAGCAATATCATCATAGCTAATATTGTCTGGATCGTTGTAAGTCGTCCAGTTTGTCTCACTCCAAAGTTCAACTCGTGTACCGACACCTATAACGATTACATCTTTTTCAATTTTTCCGTGTTCTCTTAGTGGTTGAGGAATGTTTACACGACCTTGCTTGTCTAATGTACACTCTGTGGCGCCCGCAAAAAATAGACGAACAAATGCACGTGCATTTCGATTTGTTAACGGAAGCGATTTAAGCTTCTCTTCGAAAACACGCCATTCTGCTTCAGGAAACATGAACAAACAATCATCAAGTCCCTTCGTCATATAGAATCGCTCACCAAGGTCTTCTCTAAACTTTGCCGGGACGTTCATTCGGCCCTTGGTGTCGACAGAATGGTTATATTCTCCAATAAACATATTGACCATCTCCACCACTTTAATGGGATTTTACCCCACGATCTCCCACTTCAAACCACTTTCTACCCCAATTGTACACCAAATGATGGGCGACTACAATTATTTCGAACGATTTACTGATAAATTTATGACAATAGTCCCGTCTAAAAAAGTAATTTTTCTACCATCCGTCAACTTTCGACAAAATTCGCAACTTTATTCCCCACTCCATACCCAAAAACAATAAAAAACAGCTCCCAATTAGGGGCTGTTCTCTATGTTACTTCGTCTTTCAGCACTCTGTTTTGCTCACTAAATTATCTCTTCTATTATAATCCAGCTCATTGTATTTTCTTACATTCACTCAAGATGAAAATAGACTTTCAAATTTCATAGTGTAAATATATGGAGACTTTTTCATACGAATTTGATTGAATAACAAATCAATAGTTATTGTAACAAAATCCTTTTAGCTACATACACTATTACACAATACAACTTTCAGTTGATCTATTACTTCGATCTTCTTTTATCCATTCTTCCTTTAAAGGAAGAATAACGTCAGTCACCTTATCTTCATCATTAAGAACGTCAACAGCAGCTTTGTAATAAGGCTTTGCTAAACGTCTTGCTACTTTGCTTAGCTTATTCCAGCTTCTTTCTAATTTAGCAAGTACAAAGCGCCTACTTTCATTGACTGTAAGGCCTTTGCCTTCCATAGCATAATGAAGTAATGATGGTACTCCAACAAAGTGTGCCATTGCATCTGCATCAGCTACACAAATAGCTTCTACAGAATTCCTCTCAAGTTTCATACTGCCCCTATGAGTTAAAATACAATGAGACACTTCTTTAATCACCCTAGGGTCAAATCCCATTGGACCCAGTATGCGTTCAGCTTCCTGGACGCCATGAATGTGATGATTGGTATATAGTGCAAATGACTTTATACTAGCGTAATCATGAAGCAGCGCAGCCAACTCCACAACGAGCATATCTGCATCTGTTTCTTCAGCCATCATTCGTCCGAACTTAACTACCCATTTTATATGATGATCCCAAATGCCTGTTCCAAAAACATTTGTGGGCTCATAACATGCCTTTCTCACCATTGATTCTATCAACTTTATTTTTTTATCCGTTTCATGTCGAGTCATGTGATCCTCCGTTCTGACAAAGCGAACGTATGTTTGGTTTTATTTTAAACTGTTTCACATAGACTGTCAACTCTATTCATCGAGATATTGATACATATTCATTGGAAGTCGATCAATCTCAATCCTGTCTAAGTAATAGAGTACATAGTTGCCGTGTCTGATTTTGCTTAACAAACCCGCCCCCATCATTTTCTTTAAATGTTTGGATACAGCCGCTTCAGACATTTCTAGTTGTATTGCAAGCTCTTGTGTACTACATGGATGTCTAAACAGATATTTCAAAATTCTAAGTCTCGTTTTGTCTGCTAGCGCTTTTAGGGTATTAAACAAATCATCATGAACATCATTTTCAACTTTTTTTTATCTTTGCTCGAATTGTAAGCAACATCATCCCTTCATCGAGCCCAACCAGAAGATGGGGGTCAATAAATGAGCTAATTCGTATTCGAACAGTTTTGATATCTTTAAAAGGCATATCAAACCTCTTATACTTATGGAAGTGAACGACATCTTCTCCAACTTCTATTCGCGGGTGTAAAAGTCTAATATAGTCAAGAAACGGCATCATATCACTAAGTGATTTATGGGCCTCAAGCGCTCTTATTAGATATGGTTGCGTCTCTTCTTGAATACACTTGAAATGCTCTAAGTAATACCTATTTAGAAACATGAAAAGACGTTTCTTATACATCTCCATATCTAATAGATACATCCTAGATTCTGAATCTAAGTTCTCAAGGTGTATTTTTTAAGCAAGCGAATTTTTTTTATGTCAACAGGTTTTAACCTTTTCTCAAAGAGTATTTCTGTAAATACATCCACATTGATTTTCTCAAACGCATCCAGAGATTTAGCAACATTATGATCATTAAGTTCTGGGTACAGATCGAGAAAATCAAAGACACTCATCCACCCGTGGCTAATTTTGTCAAAGAGTTCGAGTCCATTATATAGGTCCTCATCCATTTCGTCTTTCAGTTTTTTGCCCAATCTAGTCTCATTCTATGATGTTCTGGACTAAATAAAACATGGAGACTACTTATCATTTCAAAAAGAGGAGAGTATTCAAATGTTACATTCCAGTGCAAAAATGCATCACGGTTGATAATCAATTCCATCATCCTATCTAAAACAGTGCCAAGTTACCTGTTTTTCTGTTGTATTCTTCTCCCCACTTCAATATAAGGAGTGTCAATACAAACATTGTAATACAAACAATCGCCATAATGCCAAATATTCTCATACTTTCAGTAAAACTGACCACTTCAAACATAAACAAACGCAGTGTTCGAATTGCATATGTTAGAGGAAAAACAGCTGCTATTCCCTGTGCCCAGATCGGCATTAGGGACACCGGAACCTTTACACCAGAAAACAACTCCATTGGCTCTTCTAAAATTGTAAACAGAAATCCTGAGTCTCTTGTTATTATGAACAAGCCATTCAGTAACATTCCCCAAGTGACTGACATAATAATCATCATTATAAATGCTAAAGTAAATAATAGCGGACTTCTTACTTGTACACCTGAAAATGACAATTGAATCCCTATCATAAAGACAACAAACAACCACACACTGTTCAGAAGAGCTGACAAACAATTTCCAAGAACAATTGCTAGTCTATTTGCTGGTGATAAATACATAAGTTCTAATGTTCCTGAGGTTCTTTCAAATGAAAAATGCCATGCAGACTGAACTAAAGTTCTAAAGAATATCATCGCCATATATCCTATCAGTACAAAGCTTAACAGCGTATTTTCAGTCAGATAAGGTACATTTTCAGACACAGCAGAAAAATCGAATGGCTTAAACTGATAATAACCACCAATGAAACTTAACGCAGGCCAAAGGAATAAAGAAAAATAAATAAACTTATTGTGAAAGTAATTCTTATATTGTTTATTCATTTCGGCAAATACCAAAATCCAGAACGCCTTCATTATGCCAACCTCCTCGATAATTCAATAATTGAACTTTCTAGGTCTGCCTCTTCAACTCTAAAATTGTGAATGAGAAATCTATTTTTGTGAATGTAGTTCATAAGCGCCTTATGACAATCATTTCGCGATTCTATAACCACTCTATGAACCCCATTCTCAAAAGATGAAACCATATCTGCCTTAAGATCGTTTGCGAACAATTTCAAATCTACTAGATTCCCCTCTGACAACAAGTTCGTTTCAAACACATATCGTTTTGTGTCAAAAACTTGTGATGACAGTGTTTTAGAAGTTCCTTCATATAACAATTTCCCCTCATGAAGAACATAGATGTAGTCACAAAGAGCTTCAACCTCTGGTATGTAATGAGACGTTAAAAGTATACCTTTCCCTTTTTCATCTGCTAGTTTCCTTATATACGTTCTTATTTCTTTTGCTATTGGTGCATCCAGTCCAAGAGTTGGTTCATCAAGCAATAGGTAATCTGGGTCATTAATCATCCCACGAGCGATTTGGAGTCTTTGTTTCATTCCCTTTGAGTACCTTTCGACCGGAATATCTATGCTGTTTTCTAATCCCACAAGCTTTACAAGTTCGTCAATTCTTGATTCAAGTACTTTCTTTTCAATCCCATAGAGTTGACCAAAATATTTTAAATTTTCCCGACCAGATAGTCGCCAATATATCATACGTTCTCCACCAGCAATCATATTCACTCGTTTTTTTATACGCATTCTGTCTTTAACGGCATCTTCCTCATCAATTGTAATTTCACCAAATGTCGGTTCTAAAAGTGTGGATATCATCTTTATTGTGGTTGTTTTTCCAGCCCCATTGACACCAAGAAGACCAATAATTTTTCCTTTTTCAATTTGCATATTTAGTTTGTCAACCGCAGTCTTTCGAACTTTAACTTTCTTAAACGGATTTTTACCTTCCTTCGTTTCATAAATTTTCGATACATTATTGATTTTTATCATCATTTTTCCCCCTAACCGAATATTTTCTCAAGTGCTATTTTCTCAATATGTTTAATACTTATAAACCCGATAGCTGTATACACAAGTCCCATTGTAACCAAAGACAAAATTGTATTTGAAAAGACCTGACTAGAAGACCCATC